>Ga0209555_10000002_pt1 | contig 332514 bp, 317 predicted proteins | sample SaaInl85LU_5_DNA_FD_184643 | JGI IMG/M metagenome (GOLD analysis project Ga0209555, IMG submission 184643) | Marine microbial communities from expanding oxygen minimum zones in the Saanich Inlet - ESP_85LU_5_DNA (SPAdes) (version 2) | ecosystem: Environmental > Aquatic > Marine > Intertidal...
TCAGAACGTCGTGAGACAGTTCGGTCTCTATCTACAGTGGGCGTTAGAAATTTGAGTGGATCTGTTCCTAGTACGAGAGGACCGGAATGGACTAACCTCTGGTGTACCAGTTGTTCCGCCAGGAGCACTGCTGGGTAGCTACGTTGGGAAAGGATAAGCGCTGAAAGCATATAAGCGCGAAACCTACCACAAGATGAGATTTCTTTAAAGGATCGTGGGAGATGACCACGTTGATAGGCTACAGGTGTAAAGGCAGTAATGTCATAGCCGAGTAGTACTAATCATCCATAGGCTTATTGTACGGCTGTTTTTTTTAATGAAGTACAACTTACTTTTACATGTATTTATTTTTCAATATGTTATAATATTAGCAGCAATGCTGCGCTGTAGGTTAGAAGCTTAAAGTTAAAAGCATTAAGTTAAAAGCATAAAACTTATAGCAACCATTTAAGGTGGTTATTGCAATGGGGCTCACCTCTTACCATCCCGAACAGAGCAGTTAAGCCCATTAGCGCCGATGGTACTACACTTGTGGAAGAGTAGGTCACCGCCTTTTTTTATAAAACCCTTACAGTTATTGTGAGGGTTTTTTTTGTGCTTTTTTGTAGCTCAAGCTAGGGGTTATATTATTTCGATTTTAAAATTTCTGTAATGCTTTAAAAAGTCAAATAGTGAAGTTGCAAAAAAATCATCAAACTTTTCTTCGTCAACTGGAATAAGAACTGATTTTGGACATATTGACTCTTTAGTTAAAAGCTCGTTGTCTTTATCTAATAAAGCGATAATCTCAATTTGCTTTGTGTTTATTTTTACTTTCATATTTATTTATTTCATCACACTTAATAACTTGAAAATTTAGGACTACTGGCAAAGGTATGCCGCTTAAATTATCGGGCGCAAAAACATAATAACTGCGTTCCAATTCATCGTGCATTAAAAGCTTTGCAACTTCTGGATTTTCTCAATAGGGATTGGTGTAATTATCTTTTTTATCGTCATTGGAATTGCAGCCAAGCGTTGCAATAATCAAAAGTAAGAATATAGCTTTTTTCATTTTGGTTTATTTAAAAATGCTATCCATAATAATTTTGATCCCTCTGAATCCCATATAAATTGCTGTGCCACACAGGGCAATTCCGGCCACTACTAGCGGAATATATAGGGGTTTGTTGGGGTTGGATAATCCTGCATGCAACAGAAAAGGCCCCAAAAAGAGCAATAATAGGGTGAGTCCCATGGTTTTTAGTCCTTTTACAAATAGTGCTCTGTTGGTGTGTTTTTGTTCCATTTATAAAGCGTTATAAGCAGTGATGGCGTCACGGACATTTTGGTGTTGTTCGAGCAGCCTATTGGCCTCTTGTTTTGATATATTTAATTCGTTCATCAGCATTCGTGTTCCACGGTCTACCAATTTATGGTTACTGAGTTGCATGTCCACCATTTTGTTGCCCTTTACTCGTCCTAATTGAATCATTGCTGTGGTGGTGATCATGTTTAAAATTAGTTTTTGTGCGGTTCCGGCTTTCATCCGGGAACTCCCTGTAACCACCTCTGGACCAACCACCACTTCAATAGGGAATTGCGCGGTTTTGGCCAATGGACTTCCGGCATTACAGGTAATACAGCCTGTTGGGATATGGTTTTGATTACAATCTTCCAGAGCACCCACCACATAGGGTGTTGTTCCCGAGGCGGCGATGCCTATTACAATATCTTTTGAATTGATCTTATGGCTTTGAAGGTCTTTCCATCCTTGTTCGTTATCGTCTTCGGCAAATTCTACCGCTTTTCGAATAGCAGAATCACCACCAGCAATGAGCCCAATTACTAAGTCGTGAGAAACACCAAAAGTTGGCGGACATTCCGAGGCATCCAAAATACCAAGTCGGCCACTGGTGCCAGCACCTATATAAAACAAGCGCCCACCCAATTGCAGTTGCTGAACTATATTTTTGACTAAAATTTCTATTTGCGGTAATGCTTTTTTAACCGCTTTTGGTACGCTTTGGTCTTCGGTATTAATCGCCTGTAGCAGTTCTGAAATAGACTTTTGCTCCAAATGGTTATAATGCGAGTCTTGTTCGGTAGTTTTTGTAAAGTCCATATACAAAAATAGCTTTTTTGTTGGACTTTTTTATTCCAATAAAAGACTAGCGCTGTAAGTTTCACCAATGCTAAAATAGCCCATAGGGTAGTGGCTTGGGTTTGTAGAGTTGTAGAGATTTCCGCGAACAGTCGTTGGTGTGGTATCAAAAGGATCGCCTCCTTCTTCGGTTTGTTCTATAATGGCGGACATAAAATTAAAATAGCGTTCATTGGCACCATATACTGAAATTTCTGCGGTATCTCCAGCTTCTAAATCATCATAAAAATATGAATATGTAAAGCTATTCCCTTGGTAAAATTCATCTTTTGTGGCCAAAAATAAATTATAGCCAAAATCAAAAATATAATAATCTTCACGACTACCATCATCAGTAATGGTCACTAAAACTTCTTTTTCATCACCTAGAAACAAGGTTTCGCTCCCTTGTTCTAAATTGTCAATGGGTACCGTTGGCATCAGTTGTTCTACGGAAGATTCATAAACTTCGTTGTTGTAATTGATGGTTAATTTATAGTCAGTATTCAAACTTGGTGTAAAATCCAAGATGTAATTTCCAGGAGTATTTGAATCGTGTACAAAACTATAGGTTGTGGTGTTGGTGATGTCCAAAAGTTTCACATTGGCAGTTGAGACAACAGTTGTATTTTGGTCATAAAATCCGCCTGTTAAGCTGAGTTTTATCAGTTGTGTAAACTGTTCGCTTGGATTCATTTTTAGTCGTGCATCAATGGCCAATCGGGGTGGTGCTGTGTTTAAATCCAACTCAATAACGTCTTCACAAGCGAGAGTCATCAATCCAATAAGGGTATAAAAAACTAATTTTTTCATGAGCTAAAATTTAAAATTATAAGTAACCGCACCAATCGCACCAAAAATAGAGAGTTTTAGAGCTTCATTTTGACCGGTTTCAAGGTTTTGTCTGAAATTGAGAGACTGTGCATTTCTTCTGTTATAGAGGTTGTATACACTAAATACCCACTCGCCTCGCCAACCTTTGTTTTTATTGGGCTTTGGGGTGTATGTTGCCGAAAGATCCAGTCGATGATAGGCAGGTAGTCGGCTAGAATTTCGGGCTTCGTAAGTTGGAATTACTAGGCCATTGTAAACATACTGACCGTTTGGATAGGTGGTGGTTTGTCCAGTTTGAAATAAGAAATTGGCATTCAATTTCCATTTTTTGCTCAGTTCATAGCTAGAGGTTATGGAAATATCGTGTGTTCTATCGAAAGGCGTGTTGTACCAGTTGCCATTATTGATTCCTGGCTCGTTGGCATTTCGCCCTGGGGTTTGTTGTTCAGATTTTGAAAGGGTATAGGCCAGCCACCCTTTGAAACGTCCTTTGTTTTTACGGAGTAAAAATTCTAATCCATAAGCTCTAGATCGGCCATTTAATAAGACTTGCTCAATGGCTTTATTGGCTATCAAATTGGTGCCATCAATATAATCGATACGGTTTTTGGTTTTTTTATAAAATGTTTCTATTTCAAAACTGTAATTGTCATAATTTTTAAAATACCCCAATGCCACCTGATCCAACAATTGTGGTTGTATGTATTTGCCGCTAGGAGCCCAAACGTCTAAAGGCGTTGGAGCAGTTGTGTTGGAGAGTAAATGTAAATATTGAGCCATTCTATTATAGCTGATTTTTATAGAGCTATCCTCTGTGAGTAAATAGGAGGCTGCCACTCTTGGTTCAATATTTAAAAACGACTTTTCTACTTTTCCACTTGAAGTATTGATACTTCCATTGGGTTCTACTGATTCATATATCTGTAAGTCAGAATTAAAGGCTACAGCCATATCGTTCTCATAAGAATTCAGTTCTTTTTGTCCTAGTCGCAAAAAACTACTCAACCGCGCACCATAACTTAAAGATAATTTATCGCTAAGTTGTTGTTTGACATCTAAGTAAATAGCATTTTCGAAAGCATATTTTTTAGTTAATTCTTCTCTGTTAATACCTGATGTTGGTCCATTAGGTTGAATCACGCCAGGATTAAACGTGTAGTAGGTGCTATGCAACCCATATTCTAGAGTGTAACGATCATTGAGATAATGTTTTAAATCGTATTTGATATTCATGTTTTGAATGCCTGAATTCCACTCGAACCCTACAAAATTCAAGTCTAAACCATAATAATAATCGGAATATATCAATGATAAGTTTGAAAATAATTGATCTGAAAATAGATGATTCCAACGGAAATTAACTACCGTATTCCCATAAGTATTTTCAAAACTATTGGACACATTAAAAACATCACGCCCAAAATACCCCGAAAGATAAATTTTGTTGTTCTCATCAAGTCTATAACTTAATTTGGTGTTTAAATCATAGAAATAGGCAATATTATCAATATCAAAAAGCGGTAAAAATAAATGTGCATAGGTCGATCTTCCTCCTAATAAAAATGATCCTTTTCCTTTTTTTAGTGGCCCTTCAAGTAAAACTCTACTAGCTACCAATCCAATACCACCATTACCATGAAATTCGTTTTTATTACCCTCTTTTTGGTAAATATCCAAAACCGAGGCTACACGCCCACCATATTTGGCAGGAATGCCACCCTTGTATAGCTTTATGTCCTTAACGGCATCGGGATTAAAAACCGAGAAGAAACCAAATAAATGTGAAGTATTGAAAAGTGTAGCCTCATCCAAAAGTACCAAGTTTTGATCTGTGGAGCCGCCACGAACATTAAATCCTCCAGAGCCCTCGCCGCCATTGGAAACACCAGGTAGAAGTGTAATAGATTTAATGACGTCGGCCTCGCCGAATACAACAGGGATCTGTTTAATGGTATTGGCTGTCAGTGCATTAACACTCATTTGTGGGGTTTTAATATTGATGCGCTCAACATTGGTTTCCAAAACAACTTCATCTAAAGTATCTGCAGCTTCGCTTAAACTGAAATTTAAAGTTTTATTTTCATTTAGTGAAATGCGTTGTTTTATTGATTCAAATCCAATATAACTTACAAAAACTTCATAAGTTCCAGCTTCAAGAGTGATGGAATAAAAACCATACTCATTTGTGGTTGTTCCTGTATTGAGTTCTGGAAAAATAACAGTGGCACCAATAAGGGTTTCTTGTCCTTCAGTTTCGTATATAGTTCCGCTAAGCGTAAATTGATTTTGAGAAAATCCTAATGAAAAAATTGTCAAAAAAAGGACTATTAATCTAATGGTCATACATAAATTTTATGCCGTAAAACTAAATAAAAAAGCACCTCAGTGAGGTGCTTTTAACATAACTTTGATGTTTGTTTTATAAATTTAAAATCGTGTTAAATGTTTCGCTTGGACGCATGGCTTTTCCAACTTTTTCTTCGTTTGGAAGATAGTATCCATCAATATCCACAGCATATCCTTGGACGTCATTAAGTTCTTTCAAAATTTTCTCTTGATTTGCTTTGAGTTGTTCAGCAACAGTACTAAATGCAGTTTTTAGTTCTAAATCCTCATTTTGTTCTGCTAAAGCTTCTGCCCAAAAAAGCGTCAAATAAAAATGGCTTCCTCTATTGTCCAATTCATTTACCTTTCTAGAGGGTGATTTTTTTTGTAACAAAAGTTGTTCAGTAGCGTCATCAAGTGTTGCCCCTAAAATTGCTGCTTTTGGATGGTTATGAACTTGACTAAAATGCTCTAATGATACTGCTAAAGCCAAAAACTCACCTAAAGAATCCCAACGTAAATGGTTTTCTTCTAAAAATTGAGCGACATGTTTTGGTGCCGATCCTCCTGCGCCAGTTTCAAATAAGCCTCCACCATTCATTAATGGAACAATGGATAACATTTTAGCACTTGTTCCTACTTCCAATATTGGGAATAAATCGGTTAAATAATCACGCAGAACATTTCCAGTAACAGAAATAGTATTGAGTCCATCTTTTAGACGTTCAAGTGTATAATGTGTGGCTTCAATTGGAGATAAAATCATGAACTCTATTTCTGATAAGTCATAGTTTTGAAGGTATTTTTCAACTTTTATTATGAGTTCAGCATCGTGTGCACGATTTTTATCTAACCAGAAAACAGCTGGTGTTTTTGAGGTTCGAGCACGAGTAACGGCCAATTTTACCCAATCTTGAATTGGTGCATCTTTGACTTGACACATACGCCAAATATCGCCTTTTTGAACTTGATGTGAAGTGAGTGTATTGCCGTTTTTATCGACAACTTCAACAACTCCATTGGCTTCAATTTCAAAAGTTTTGTCATGAGAGCCGTATTCTTCAGCTTTTTGCGCCATAAGTCCTACATTAGGCACAGTACCCATGGTCGTCGGATCAAAAGCCCCATGTTTTTTACAAAAATCGATGGTTGCAGTATAAATTCCAGAGTAGCTACTATCAGGAATAATAGCTTTAGTATCCTGAAGTTCTCCTTCAGCATTCCACATTTGCCCCGAAGTACGAATCATGGCTGGCATAGAGGCATCAATAATCACATCACTGGGAACATGTAAGTTTGTAACTCCTCTTTCAGAATTTACCATGGCAAGATCTGGCCCCAAACGAAGTGCTTTTTCAAAATCGGTTTGAATAGTTTCACGTAATGGACTTTCAAGTTCACGAACTTTCTCTAAAACGTTTCCAAAACCATTATTTGGATTGATGCCATTTTGCTTAAATATTGCCTCATGTTTTGAAAAAACATCATCAAAAAATAGCCGAACAGCATGACCAAAAATAATGGGGTCACTAACTTTCATCATGGTGGCTTTCATGTGCAATGAAAGCAATACGCCAGAAGCTTTTGCATCTTCTATTTGAGCTTTAAGAAATGCTTTTAAAGCATTTACGCTCATGACGGTTGCATCAAAAATCTCACCTTCAAGAAGTGCAATATTTTGCTTAAGGACTGTTTGTTTTCCGTCTTTGTTTGTGTGTACAATGCTAACTTCAGTAGCCGATGCACTTGTTACAGATTGTTCGTTATGCGCAAAATCACCAGCGGCCATTGTAGCAACATGAGTTTTAGAATCGGAACTCCATGCACCCATGCTGTGTGGGTTCTTTTTGGCGTAATTTTTTACGGCTTTTGGTGCTCTACGATCAGAGTTTCCTTCTCTTAAAACAGGATTTACTGCACTGCCTTTAATCTTGTCGTAACGTAATTTTATATCTTTTTCTTCCTCATTTTTAGGTTGTTCCGGATAATTTGGGATATTGTATCCTTTGGACTGCAATTCTTCAATGGATTCCTTTAATTGTGGAATTGAAGCGCTAATATTGGGCAGCTTGATCACATTGGCTTCAGGAGATTTTACAATTTCTCCCAAATTACTTAGTGCATCTTCAACAACTTGATCTTTGTTGAGAAATTCAGGGAATACAGAAAGAATACGTGCTGCAAGAGAAATGTCTTTGGTGTCTATTGAAACGCCGTAGGGTTCTACAAACGAAGATACAATAGGGAGAAAAGAGCGGGTTGCTAGTGCAGGTGCTTCATCGGTAATTGTATATATGATTTTTGCCATTCGAGGTAATTATTTTTTTTGTTTGAATAGTGGCTTATAAAAAGCCCACAAATATAAATAAATGAAATTTCTTCTTCCCTTAAAACCCGAACAAAATTAACATTTTTGTAACATCTACAAATCGAAATTACTTTTTTGGATAAATATTAATTTTTTAACAAAAAAAAGTGCAGTATTTCTACTGCACTTGATTTATAAATTATGATTGAAGAACTATCGAGTTTGTTCTTTAATTCTTGCTTTTTTACCTGTAAGCTCTCTAAAGTAGAAAATACGAGCTCTACGAACTTTTCCACGTTTATTCACTTCAATTTTTTGTAAAGCTGGTAAATTCATTGGGAAGATACGTTCTACACCAATAGTTCCAGACATTTTTCTAATGGTAAATGTTTCAGAACTTCCAGTTCCTCTTTTTTGAAGCACTACACCTCGGAAAAACTGAGTTCTTACTTTTTGCCCCTCACGAATTTCATAGTATACAGTGATTGTGTCACCAGCAGAAAATTCTGGGAAGTCTTTTTTGGTTACAAACTCGTCTTGTACGAATTTAATTAAGGATTCCATAGTTGTTGTTTTATGAATTTTTTTGAAGCAACATGTACGGTTTTCGCTAGAGGTTGGTCCAAAAGTTGCTGCAAATATAAGCAATAATTAAATGATTACAATTTTTAATACATTTTTTGTGTGTAAAGCTGTAAATTATATTTTCTTCTTTACATTTAAAACATTAAACAATCCAAATATGATTGTTGAAACTCCAAATACAATTGAAATTAGAGCAAGAGTGGTTTGTTGTTCTTCGATTGCTAGTAATGTAAAACTAAAGGTTGAAACTATAGTAATTACAAAAAGGTATGTTTTTAAATTGCTGTTCTTTTTTTGTTCCATAACATATATTTTTATATAGTGAATTTTGAGATTTCATGGTGTTGTAGAATAGATTTGGGTTGTCAATTCTTATTTGTAAAATTAGTAAAAAATGAAAATGTTCGCTAATAAATAGACTGGAATTTTTTAGTCGTCCAATAAATCTGGTCTACGCGATTTGGTGCGTTCTAGGGCTTTGGCTTCGCGCCATTGTTCTATTTTAGGAAAATTACCGCTAAACAATAGTTCAGGCACATCCCATCCCTTGTAGGAACGTGGTCGGGTATAAATGGGTGGTGCCAAAAGGTTGTCTTGAAAAGAATCGGTGAGGGCAGAGGTTTCATTGCCTAATACACCAGGGATGAGTCGAATAATAGCATCGCATAATACCGCTGCACCCAATTCGCCACCAGAAAGAACATAGTCGCCAATTGAAATTTCTTTGGTGATAAAGTGATCGCGTACACGTTGGTCAACACCTTTATAATGCCCGCATAAAATGATGAGGTTTCCGCTCAACGATAGCTGATTGGCCATACCTTGATTTAAAACTTCACCATCTGGAGTCATATATATGACTTCGTCATAATCACGTTCTGCTTTTAATTTAGAAATACATTTGTCAATAGGTTCAATAGTCATCACCATTCCTGCACCACCCCCAAATTGATAGTCATCTACAGATTTGTAATTGTCGGTTGTGTAGTCTCTAAGATTATGAACATATACTTCTACTAAATTGGCTTCTATGGCACGTTTAAGAATAGAGGCTTCAAACGGACTTTTGAGCAATTCGGGAACTACACTAATGATGTCGATGCGCATACCACATAAATTTGATTACAAATATAAGTGAATTATGCTTAGTGTCTTGCTTTCTAATAGTAGGTAAATCGTCTAACTTCTGCTATGTATTTTGCTAAACGAATCACTTGGTGGCAGTAGCCATATTCGTTGTCATACCAAATATATAGGACTACATTTTTACCGCTATCTCTAACAATAGTTGCCTTGCTATCAAAAATTGCAGGGGCATTGCTCCCAACAATATCACTTGAAACTAATTCATCACTAAGTTCATATTTAATTTGTTCTACCAAAGGGCCTTCAAGTGCATGTTGTTTGAGAAGATTATTGATTTTTATTATTGTTGTTTTTTTGGACAATTCTAGATTTAGAATTGCTAAACTTCCATTAGGCACAGGCACTCTAATGGCATTGGATGTGAGCTTACCCTCAAGATTTGGTAAGGCTTTACTCACTGCTTTTCCTGCTCCAGTTTCTGTAATAACCATATTGAGTGCTGCAGCACGACCACGACGGTACTTTTTATGCATATTATCTACTAAGTTTTGGTCATTGGTATAAGCATGGATGGTTTCCAAATGACCATATTCTACACCCAAAGCATCATCAATTACTTTTAGAATAGGCGTTATGGCATTTGTAGTACAAGATGCTGCTGAAAAAATAGAATGTTCTTTGGGGTTGTATTCTTTTTGATTAACTCCGTAAACAATATTTGGAATCCCATTTCCAGGTGCAGTGAGCAGAACTTTTTCAGTCCCTTTGGCTTGTAAGTGACGATCAAGTGCTTCTTTTGTTCGAAACGCACCAGTATTGTCTATCACCAATGCATTTTTAATATCATATGCTGTATAGTCTATATCTTCTGGTGCATTGCTAGAAATGATATGAACTGTTGTTCCATTTACAATGAGAGCATTTTTTTTTAAATCCGCATGAACCGTTCCAGGAAATTCTCCATGAACAGAATCATTACTCAATAATGTGGCACGCTTTTCCAAGACTTCTTTGGTAACTGCCCCGCGAGTCACAATAGCACGTAGTCGCAATTGACTTCCTTTTCCATTTTTGAGCATCAATTCTCTCGCGACCAAACGTCCAATTCGACCAAAACCATATAAGACAACATCTCTTGGAGTAATGTTTTTCTGTTTTATATGTGCTTTCAATTGATTTGAAATAAACGTAAAAACATCATTATGTTCAGGGGCTTTTTTATGAAATTCATAGGTCAGTTTTCCAATGTCAATTTTTGAAGGAGTAAGGCGTAAATTTTGAATGGCTCTTGCCACTTCGACAGCGTCAAAAATAGAAATTGGCTTATTGACAAATGCACTTGCATAATCGTGCAGGCGTAAAATTTCATTAACATTTTTGTCGATTAGTTGATTTCTAAAAATAACCAGTTCAATGGCATCATCATACCATAAGTCATTTACAATTTTTAGAAATTCAACAGCCGATTTTCTGCAGTTGGTTTGTAAAGCTATTTCTTTTTCGTAGGAGGAATTATTTGACATAGATTTAAAAATGTTTGTTATAAGTTTACTGCAAAAGTATAACAACTATAACGTTTTCGTAAATAATATTTAAAAAAAATCACCCATAACTAAATGAGTGATTTTTACAGATTATAGGTCATTAATTTATCTAAAGCGATATGCCATTTTTTCTCCGTTATTTTTGATAACAGTCAATCTTAAAACTCTATTTGAGTATTCGCTTAGAGCTTTTTTAACATCTGAAATAGAGTTAACTTTTATATCGTTTATAGCAACAATTAGACTTCCTTCATCAACGCCATCGGCAACCCAGTCTTCTTTATTGTCATTTGATAATTCTTGTAATAATAGGCCATAATCGCTATCTTTTGATTTTAGCTCTGATGAACTAAGCTCTTTCAATGTTCCAATAATTGGAACGTTTATCGTTGTTAATCTTTCAAGGGTAACATTAACAATTTTGATTTCACCTTCTCTATTTAGTGTAACTTCTACAACATCATCTGGACTTTTTGTATTTAAAAATCCTTTAAGATCTGAAAATTTTGAAATTTTTACACCATTGATGCTTTTAATAATGTCTCCTTTTTGGATTCCAGAAATTTCTGCGCCACTATTTTTTTGAACATCACTTACATAAAATCCTTCTGTTTCGTTAATTCCAAATTCTTCTGAATTTTTACTATTGAGTTCCTGACCAATGACACCCAAAATACCATTTTGAACATTTCCATATTCCATAATATCACTTACAACTTTTCGAGCAATATTACTTGGAACAGCAAAAGAATAGCCAATATACGAGCCTGTTTGAGAAGAAATTGCGGTATTGATTCCAATAAGATCACCGTGAATATTTACTAATGCGCCACCAGAATTTCCAGGATTTACCGCAGCATCTGTTTGAATAAAGGATTGGGTGTTTCTGCCAGATAAATCTCTAGATTTTGCACTAATAATTCCAGCGGTCACTGTTGAGGTTAGATTAAAAGGATTACCAACGGCCAAAACCCATTCCCCAACTCTTGTACTATTACTGTCACCAAAAGTGGTATAACTTAATTCTGTATTTGCTTCAATTTTTAATAATGCAATATCTGTTGAAGGATCTGTTCCTACAAGCTCTGCTTCGAAAATTTTATTATCATTGGTTGTCACTTCTATAGATTGAGCACCATCAATCACATGGTTATTAGTAATGATATAACCATCTGGAGAAATGATCACTCCTGAACCTGTACCAATTTGTTTCCGACTTTGTGGGCGACCAAAAAACAAGTCTTCAAAAGTGGTGTATCCACTGTTTATCGTGGTATTTTTTACGTGAACTACGGCATTTAATGTTTTTTCTGCGGCTGTTGTAAAATCAATATTGGTTCCTCCACTAGCTGTAGGAGAATAGTTTACTGCTTGAATAAAAGGAGAGTCAGATGACCTGATTTCTGTTTGAATTTCGTTTTTTGGCTGTAATTGGGTGTAGACGCCAAGGGTCATTGCACCACCAAGAGCCGATACTGCCAGTAAAGTGAATAGTTTTTTCATGATCTTGATGTTTAAATTCTTAAATAAATATAACTTAAAATTAATTTTTTTATTGAGTGTTACATAAAAATTTAACGCTCTTTTAACAGTGAAAAGTTCCATATAAATATTCATATATTTGCAAGGAATATGACACTAAAGTTTTACAAATATCAAGCCACCGGAAATGATTTTGTGATGATTGATAATCGTACACAAATCTTTGACAAAAATAATACCAAACTTGTTGCTCAACTTTGCGACCGTCGTTTTGGCATAGGCGCTGATGGATTTATTTTATTAGAAAACACTCCAAACTATGATTTTAGAATGGTGTATTTTAATGCGGATGGAAATGAAAGTACCATGTGTGGTAATGGTGGTCGATGCATTGTTGCATTTGCCAAACAACTTGGAATTGTTGAGCAAAGCACAACGTTTTTGGCAATAGATGGCCCTCATGATGCGCGCATTGAGGGAGTAAATATTTATCTAAAAATGCAATCTGTAAACGAAATTAATGTTCAAGAAGAATACACAACTTTGGATACTGGTTCTCCTCACTATGTGACTTTGAAATCGGATATTGATACCATGAATGTCAAAACTGAAGGAAAGAAAATTCGCTGTAGTTCTCTTTTTTTAGATGAGGGAATTAATGTCAACTTTTTAAAACAAATACATCAGAATATATTTGCTATTCGTACCTATGAACGTGGGGTAGAAGATGAAACCTTGTCTTGTGGTACTGGAGCAACTGCTGCTGCTATAGCAATGCACCATGCTAAACAGACAAATTCAGAAAAAGTTATCCTTGAGACAAAAGGAGGTCAACTTCAGGTTACTTTTAATTTTGATGGTGAAATTTATAATAATGTTTGGCTATCTGGTTCAGCAAAATCAGTTTTTGAAGGCATAATATCAACCGCAAATTAAACTATGAATATAAAAAAAATTGCCATTTCCTTTGTCATGCTTGGCCTTGTAGCTATTGCATGTTTTTCTTATTATATCTATTCCATCATGTTAGTTTCTAATACGGCGTTTAACGGAAAAGAAGCATTTATTTTTATATCAACCGGTGCTAGTTATCAAGAGGTTAGATCAGATTTGGAGCCTTTATTAAAGGACATTGAAAAATTTGATATACTTGCTCAACAAAAAAAGTATACAACAAATGTGAAACCCGGGCGCTATCGTATCACAAATGGCATGACCAACAATGATATTATAAACTCCATTAGAAGTCAAAATATCCCTATCAAAATTACTTTTAACAACCAGCACAGTCTAGAAGTATTAGCCAATAGAATATCAAATCAAATTGAACCCGATAGCTTATCCCTTATTCAAGCGTTTACAGATGAAGAGTTTTTAAAAGACCATGGTTTCACTTATCAAACTGCTCTTGCCATGTATATGCCTAATAGTTATGAGTTTTTTTGGAATACTTCTCCAGAAAAATTTAGAGCAAAAATGCTTAAATCTTATCGTAATTTTTGGAATATAAAACGTCAAGATAAAGCAAAAAATATAGGGTTATCACCAACAGAAGTTTCGATTCTTGCAGCTATCGTTCAGGAGGAATCTAAGCAAAAAAGTGAACAAAAACGTGTGGCTGGGGTATATGTAAATAGATTGAAAAATGGGTGGCCATTGCAAGCCGACCCCACTTTAAAATTTGCAGCCTACAAATTGCCAGAGTACAAAAATAAAACCATTAAGCGTGTCCTCAATAAACACAAAGCAATAAAATCGCCATACAATACTTATCTGTATAAAGGGCTACCTCCAGGACTTATTGCCATGCCCGATTTGGTCGCTATAGATGCTGTTTTAAATTATGAACAGCATAAATTTTTCTATTTTGCTGCAGATCGAAACCGTCCAGGCTTCCACAAGTTTGCAGAGTCACTTTCAGATCACAATAAAAATGCGCGTTCCTATCATAATTTTTTAAACGAAAACGGGATTAAAAACTAACGTAACTTGCTGATTTTCAGTATCTTTTATTTTTTAGTACCTTTGCACTGTTTTTTAAAAATAGCTTTTGCTTAAAATTAAAAACAATGAAAACGATTAAACATATTTTGCCCCTTACACTAACTGTTGTTGTATGTTTTGTGTTTCTTGGAGCTACATCATTTCCTGATAACGAAATGATATCCTCAGAAAACACTCCTATTATTACTTTTAACTACAATTTACCAGCATATATTCCAGTTGAAACGACAAAAGAATTTGATGTAGAAAATTATATTTTTTTAGACCGTTCTTATGTTGGTTTTAAAGAAGCCATCGCATTTAAAGAATCTCAAGGTCAATACACTATTGTTAATTCTTTGGGATACTTAGGGAAATATCAATTTGGGGCTTCAACCTTAAAACTTATAGGAATTTATAATCCTTCTAAGTTTCTGAATAATCCAAAACTTCAAGAAAAAGCTTTTTTAGCTAATGCTAAGCGAAACAAATGGATTTTAAGAAGAGATATTAAACGCTTTGTTGGACACAAAGTCAAAGGCACTATAGTAACAGAGTCAGGTATATTGGCTGCTGCACATTTGGCTGGTCCGGGTAATGTAAAACGCTATTTGAGAAGCTATGGCGCCATTGGATTTACGGATGCTTTTGGAACAGAAATTGAATCATACATACGTAATTTTTCTTCTTACGATACTTCATTTATTGTACCTAATCGTCGTCCAAAAGCAAAACTTTTGTAGGAAATAATTTCTAGTCTTTTTGTATAATAAATAGAGTAGGTCTTTTGTGGAACTCTATTTTTGTAGTTTTCCATTGCGAAACTTTTTGTGTTTTGATATACTCTGTTTGAAGTGTCAAATCAATAGCAAGGCAAATACGTGTGTTTTGGTGTAAAATCCGACACATATCTTCAAGTAGCTTTTGGTTACGATAAGGGGTTTCAATAAACAATTGTGCTTGTTGTTCTTCAAAAGACCGTTTTTCTAATTGTTTTAATTTTGTTTTTCGCTCAGTTTTATCAATTGGAAGATAGCCATTGAAAGCAAAATTTTGACCATTCATACCAGAGCCCATCATGGCTAATAAAACAGAAGAAGGCCCTACTAAAGGAACTACCTTAATATCATTTTGATGTGCCAAACGTACAACTTCTGCGCCTGGATCAGCAACTCCAGGACATCCAGCATCAGAAATAAGTCCTACAGAAATACCCTGGTCGCACGGCTGTAGGTAGGTAGGTATTTCAGAGGGAGCAGTAAATTTATTTAAAGGAAATAATCTTAATTCTGATTGAGGTTTTGATGCGCTCACAGATTTGATAAATCGGCGGGCAGATTTTTCGTTCTCTACAATGTAAATATCAATTTCTTCAATGATTTTTTTTACAGAAATAGGCATTATTTCCAATGGAGCTACATCGCCTAATGTGTTAGGAATTAGATATAATTTTCCGTTCATTGTTTAGAAGTAAAGTAATTGCTATGAAAGGTGCAGGCTTTTTCAAGTAAATTGTATACATGATCAAATCCATTTTTTCCACCATAATAGGGGTCTGGCACTTCTACTGTTTTGGAACTAGGATAATTCAAAATGAGTTTCACCTTTTGGCGTTCATCTTCATTTTGTACATGTCGAATAACATCACGATAATTTGACTTATCCATCACAAAAATAACATCAAACTCTTCTAAATCATAAGCCCTAAATGGCCTTGATTTTTGTTGTGAAATGTCTAAACCATTTTTTTGAGCGACTTCAATGGAACGTGGATCGGGAGCATTGCCAGAATGAAATCCACTTGTTCCCGCAGAGTCTATAAAAAAATGAGTATTTGGAAGTTTTGACCTCATAATTCCCTCGGCCAAAGGAGATCGACAGATATTCCCTAAGCAAACCATTAGAATTTTGGTCATAAATTTTGATTTATACAGATAATTTTTTTGTCAAATCTTCAACGTATTTTCTAAATTGTTTATCTGTTGAAGAGAGGTTGTCAACTGTTTTGCAAGCATGTAGAACAGTAGCGTGGTCTCGTTGTCCAATTTGAGATCCAATACTTGCCAATGAAGCTTTGGTGAATTTCTTAGCAAAGAACATAGCAAGTTGTCGGGCTTGAACAATATGACGTTTTCTTGTTTTGGATTGAAGTGTATCAACATCCATTTGAAAATAATCTGAAACTATTTTTTGGATATAATCTATAGAAACTTCTCGTTTTGTGTTTTTAACAAACTTCTCAACGATTTCTTTAGCAAGAGAAAGAGTAATTTCTTTTTTATTGAATGAGGATTGTGCAATTAATGAAATGATAGCACCTTCCAATTCTCTAACGTTAGTTTTAATATTTTTCGCAACATATTCAACAATGTCATCTGGCATTTCAACACCGTCTCTGTAGAGTTTGTTTTTTACAATCGAAACACGTGTTTCAAAATCTGGTTTTTGTAGCTCAGCCGAAAGTCCCCATTTGAATCTAGATAACAAACGCTGCTCAATGTCTTGCATATCAACAGGGGCTTTATCGCTTGTCAAAATAACTTGCTTGCCGTTTTGATGCAAGTGATTGAAAATGTGAAAAAATACATCTTGTGTGCCTGATTTTCCAGACAGGAATTGTACATCATCTATAATAAGAACATCAATAATCTGATAAAAATGAATAAAATCATTTCTGTTATTCTTTTTTACAGATTCAATGTATTGTTGTGTAAATTTTTCAGCAGAGATATAAAGAACCGTTTTTTCAGGATATTTGTCTTTAATATCAACGCCAATAGCGTGGGCTAAATGTGTTTTCCCCAAACCAACACCCCCAAAAACAAGTAGTGGATTAAACGATGTTCCACCAGGCTTGTTGGCAACAGCAATTCCTGCATTTCTTGCCAATCTGTTTGAATCACCCTCAAGAAAATTTTCAAAGGTGTAGATTGGGTTGAGCTGCGATTCAATCTTAATATTTCTGATACCAGGAATAATAAAAGGATTCTTGAGCTCTGGGTTTTTATTTTTAAGAGGTATGTCCGCTCTTTGCGATTTAATTGCTGAACGATTTGAACTTGGGATTTTTTCTGTAAACGGTTGCTTGTTGCCGTAGGTGTTTTCCATTTTGATGATGTAAACCAACTTCGCATCCTCACCTAATTCTTTTGTTAGAGCAACTTTTAGGATTTTCACATAATGTTCTTCAAGCCATTCATAGAAAAATTTACTTGGAACTTGTATACTTAGGGATTGATCTGCTAATTTCACTGCAACAATGGGTTCAAACCATGTTTTGTATGCCTGAGGTTGAATGTTGTCCTTAATAAAATTAAGACAGTTACCCCATACCGATTGCGCAGTGTTATTCATTTTTTGTGTAAATTTTTTTTTGTTAGTTAGTGGTTAAAACGTCAACACTTTGGGGGAGGTGATTAATTTTTAGCCATCACAAATATGTGAACAAATTTTCTAAAAAAAAATTAAAAATACAGGAAATTTTATTTTTTTTTCGTTTAAATTATGCAGCAATAAATATATAATTTTTTTAATGAAAAGCCACCAAACAAAAGTTAAAGTTCGATACGGAGAAACAGACCAAATGGGTGTTGTCTATCATGGAAATTATGCCCAATATTTTGAGATTGGTCGTATAGAATGGTTGTCTTCATTAGGCTTTTCTTATAAAGAAATGGAAACACAAGGTATTATGCTTCCAGTTGTCGTTTTGAATATAAGTTACAGTAAACCAGCATTTTACGATGAAATTTTAACTATTAAAACAACATTACTAAAACTTCCAAAAGTTTCTATTGAATTTGAATATGAACTTTATAATGAACGTGATGAGTTGTTAACAAAGGCTTACACAAAGTTAGTTTTTGTGGACACAAAAACGCGTCTACCCATGCGTTGTCCGGACTATTTTTTAGACAAACTGCAAAATTAATCGTTAAAAATTTCAAGCTTGATTTTGTGATGCGATTTAAATGTGGACTTTACCAATTCTAAATCCCTTTTTTTGACCAAAATTTTTAGCCAACATTCCAATTCTTGATGCTGTTCTAAAATTTCTAAATTATATTTTTTTACAATTCGCATAACGTGACTGAGTTCGTTATATGTAAAATGTACTAATATTATTTCTTTTATATGAAGTGTCGTAATTTTACATGTGTCCAAACTTTGTTTTGATGTGGTTCTGTAGGCTGAGATAAGTCCGCCAACACCAAGTTTTGTCCCTCCATAATAACGTACAATCACAACAAGAGTATTAGTGATGTTTTTGGCCTTTAGCTGTCCTAAAATCGGCATTCCTGCACTATTATTTGGTTCACCATCATCCGAAACCTTATGTGTATTCCCATTTGCTCCTAGTCGATACGCATAGCAAAAATGTCCAGCAGACTTATGTTTTTCTTTTAGTAAGTCAATATTTCTTTTTACGTCAATTTCATTTTCAATTGGGAATGCATAGCCAAAAAACTTACTCCCTTTGTCCTTATATAAGATTTCATCAGAAGCTCGGTCTATGGTTAGAAATTCAAATGTACCTTCGCTCATGTGCTGTTCTTGGAATTAAGGATTTTTAAAAAGTAGTAGCTCGTCATTTGCAATCCTTTTTTTTAACTGATGTTTCAGTGTATGAAATGGCCCTCTAATACCATCTATAAATTCTACATTTCCCTTGAAAACTCTCATTTCGTCCCAAAGATTTTCATCAATAAAATGCTGTAGTGTTTTTTGCCCCCCTTCAACAATTACTGATAAAATATTTAATTCATAAAGGTGGTTGCAAATTTGTTGGGCGATATGTTTTTGCGAGTTAAAATGCTTTGATGACAATACAATGGTTTTAGCTTCATCATTAAAAACATTGGATGATTTTGGTAAATTATCTTTAGTATCAATAACAATTCGTATGGGATTTCTACCAGAAACCGTTCGAGTTGTCAAACTTGGATTGTCTTTTAAAATGGTATTGCCACCCACTAAAATGGCATGTTCTTCGGAGCGCCATTGGTGCACTAGCTGACGTGATTCATCAGAACTTATCCAAACAGGACGTTGTGTAGTTTTTTCTGTTGGTGCAATAAATCCATTTTTTGTTTCTGCCCATTTTAATATGATATAAGGACGCTTTTTGTTATGAAATGAAAAAAAACGTCTGTGGTGCTCTTGGCATAGTGTTTCACACTCGTGAACCACAACTTCACACCCTGCCAATTTGAGTGTTTCAATTCCTTTTCCACTTACCTTTTTATTGGTGTCAACACAACCTATAACCACTTTTGGTATTTTGTGCTTTATAATCAGGTCGGTACATGGAGGTGTTTTACCATGATGACAACATGGTTCGAGTGTAACATATAATGTGGATTTGTCCAATAGGTTTTTGTTTGCAACAGATGAAATGGCATTGACCTCTGCATGTGCACCACCATATGAGCTGGTATATCCCTCACCAATAATTCTGTTGTCATAAACAATAACACAACCTACAGAAGGGTTTGGTGCGGCATCGCCCAATCCTTTTTTTGCAATTTCTATACAGCGCTTTATGTAATTTGAATCTTCAATAGCGAAAAAACTTTTATTTTCAATGGTGTTATACGTATCTTCGAAACTACAAAAATAAGATTAATTGCGGGGATGTTAGACATGCAAATTAGAGAAATCAAAAAAGAGGATAATGTACAAGTCGAATCGGTTATCAGGTCCGCTTTTTTGGAATTGAATATTCCTCTAGAAGGAACAGCATACGAAGATCCCGAAACATCAAAAATGTTTGAGGCCTACAATACTGATCGTTCCGTATATTTTGTGGTGGAAATGGATGGAGAAATTATAGGTGGAGCAGGTATAAAACCTCTTAGGAATTATGATAAAGACGTTTGCGAACTTCAAAAGATGTATAGTGCTACAAAAATGCGTGGTCAGGGGTTGGGGCAACAATTAATGAACCGCTGTGTAGAAGCAGCACTCTCTTTTGGTTTTAAAACATGTTATTTAGAAACCATTCCAATGCTTCAAGCAGCCATCAAATTATACAAACGAAATGGTTTTTTGGAAATCAAAACCTCATTGGGAAATACGGGACATCATAATTGCAGTGTATGGATGACAAAAAAATTAAAATGACACTAGGGCAGCTGAAAGAAAATTTTACTAATGAACTTGATTATTATCCATCACCGGAGCGTCTAGTTTTTTTTCAAAGAGTGTGTGAGGCATATCTTCAATTACAACCCCATCAATTAGTTCTCAATTATGAAAAGGAGATTTCAGAAGTTGAGTATAAACGTTTTAAGGAAGTATTGAGTCGTTTAAAAAATCATGAACCCATTCAATATATATTAGAATGCGCTTATTTTTTTGGATTAGAATTTTTAGTAACTCCAGCAGTACTCATTCCTCGTCCCGAAACAGAAGAACTTGTAGCATGGATTTTAGAACATTTTAATAAAACTGATACGCCTAAAATTTTGGATTTAGGCACGGGTTCTGGCTGTATTTCAATTGCCTTGGCCAAAAACCTACCTAATGCTCAAGTTTTCGCCCTTGATATGAGTACAGAAGCCCTGGAAATTGCACGTTGTAATGCAAAGAAAAACAATGTAGAAATCAATTTTATAGCCTCTAATATGCTGGAATGGAAAAGCTCTGAACAGTTTGATATTATTGTATCAAACCCTCCTTATGTATTAGAAAAAGAGCAAAAACAAATGAAAGATAATGTGTTGAAATACGAACCCCATTTGGCTTTATTTGTAGACAATACATCCCCCTTGGTTTTTTATAAAGCATTAAGAAAAATTGCTCAAAAGAATCTTTCTCAAAATGGCTTATGCTTTGCGGAGCTCAATGAAGCCTTTGGAACAGAAACTAAAGCACTTTTTGATGAGGTTTCATTTCAAAATATAATTTTGAAAAAAGACACTTTTGGAAAGAATCGTATGTTGAAAGCACAAAAAAAATAAGTTGTTTTTGAATGTGTATTTCTCTTTTTTATTAATGTATTTTAGTATTTTAGTAGCACCAAAAGAATCAACTATTTTTGTCTAAATGACTGATAAAGAATTAATTATTCAACTTCGTGAGGTGCTTCGCCAACATAATTATAACTATTATGTTTTGGACAACCCTACAATTTTAGATTTTGATTTTGATATGAAGTTAAAACAACTTCAAAATTTAGAGGCGCAATATCCCGAAATGCATGATTCTAATTCTCCAACACTTCGAGTTGGGGGGGGAGTCACAAAAAACTTTCAAACAGTAGTTCATGCACAACGTATGTATTCTTTGGATAATTCATATTCTAAAGAAGATTTATTGGATTGGGAAACACGCATAAAAAAAATGGTAGATGGTCCAATTCAGTATACGTGTGAGCTTAAATATGATGGTGCATCTATCAGTATTACCTATAAAAATGGGTCACTTTTTCAGGCCCTTACAAGGGGTGATGGTACGCAAGGAGATGACGTGACCGCAAACATAAAAACAATCAAATCTGTTCCTCTTAAACTTCAAGGAGATTATCCAGAGAAATTTGAAATTCGTGGGGAGATTATTTTACCTTTTAAAGGCTTCGAGGCGATGAATGCAGAGCGTATTGCGGCTGGTGAGGAACCCTACAAAAACCCAAGAAATACCGCCTCTGGAAGTTTAAAATTACAAGACAGCAGCGAAGTGGCAAAACGTCCACTGCAATGTCTTTTGTACAGTATTGTTGGAGATCATACAGGAATAACTTCTCAATTTGATAATTTAGAAAAAGCACGATCGTGGGGGTTTAAAGTCCCTACGGAAGCAAAATGTGTACAATCCATTGATGAGGTGCTCGAGTTTGTAGACTATTGGGACGTAGCGCGTCATGATTTACCTTATGAAATAGATGGTATTGTTATCAAAGTTAATGATTTACAACAACAAGCGGAGTTGGGCTATACCGCCAAAGCACCGCGCTGGGCCATGGCCTATAAATTTAAAGCAGAGCAAGTTTCTACACTACTGAACCACATATCATATCAGGTAGGACGGACTGGTGCAATTACGCCTGTTGCAAATCTAGAACCTGTAGAATTAGCAGGGACAATCGTTAAGCGTGCATCTTTGCATAATGCCGATCAAATTGCAAAATTGGATGTCCGTTTGGGCGATACTGTTTTTGTGGAAAAAGGCGGAGAAATCATTCCAAAAATAATGGGTGTTGATCTTTCAAAACGTCTAAAGGAATTTTTACCAACAACCTATATTTCTGAGTGTCCAGAATGTCAAACACCACTCACAAGAACAGAGGGTGAGGCACAACATTACTGTACCAATACAGAGGGTTGTCCACCTCAAATTATTGGTCGGATTCAGCACTACATTTCTCGAAAAGCACTCGATATTGAAGGGTTAGGCGGCGAAACTGTGGCCTTGTTGGTTAATGCTGGACTCATAAATGACGCTGCTGATTTATACACCTTAAAAATTGAAGACGTTTTACCATTGGAACGTATGGCACAAAAAAGTGCCGAAAATCTTATACAAGGGATTGAAGTCTCCAAGCAAATCCCTTTTGAACGTGTACTTTTTGGATTGGGAATTCGTTATGTTGGAGAAACAGTGGCCAAAACTTTAGCCAAACACTACAAAAATGTGGGGGCACTTTCTGAAGCTAGCGTAGAAGAACTCGAAACAGTGGACGAAATTGGAATAAAAATAGCAGAAAGCGTTTATGCTTTTTTTAGAAATGAAAACAGTATACGTTTGGTCTCTCGATTGGTAAGTTATGGACTACAACTCGAACTTTCCAAGGAAGCACTAGCCAACCAAACCACGCTTTTGGCGGGCGACCGTATTGTGGTTTCTGGAGTTTTTGAAAGCATTTCTCGCAATGCACTCAAAGCCCTGATTGAAGCAAACGGAGGTAAAGTGGTAAGTTCTATTTCTGCTAAAACAACTTATTTGGTAGCAGGGGCCAATATGGGCCCTAGCAAACGCCAAAAAGCAGAACAACTGAATGTGCTAATTCTTACAGAACAAGAGTTTTTGGAAAAACTTTAAATCCTTAGCGCACGACTGCTAAAGTATTTACCGTCGTTATTCAAATAAAAATCGACTTTACCAAGGTACAGCCCATAGCACCCTACTTGATTAACGAGAACAGTCTTACCAATGGCATTGGTTTCTACAGTGGGGGTGTCCAAAAAAGTATGGGTATGGCCACCAATAATAAGGTCAATATCTTTTGTGGCGCGCGCCAAACTACGGTCAGAAACTTTTTCCTTGCTCTTGTATTCGTAACCCAAATGCGATAGACAAATCACAAGGTCGCATTGCTCATTAGTTTTAAGAATTCTACTCATATCTTGAGCAATTTCAATGGGGTTAAGGTATTTTGTTTCTTTGTATGCATCTTTATTGACCAAACCTTGAAGTTCTACACCAAGTCCAAAAACACCAATTTTTACACCCTCCTTATTAAAAATTTTATAAGGTTTCACGTGGGTGTCCATTACCGTGTTTTTAAAATCATAATTGGCCGAAACAAAATCAAATTTGGCGTGTGGTAATTGTGCAAAAAGCCCATCAATTCCATTATCAAAATCATGATTTCCAATGGTTGCAAGATCATAATCCAACATGCTCATAAGTTTAAACTCCAATTCACCACCATAATAATTGAAATAGGGGGTGCCTTGAAAAATATCCCCTGCGTCTAGCAAAAGTGTGTTTGGATTTTCTTTTAGGAGTTTTTGAATCAGTGTTGCCCTTCTTGACACACCACCTTTATTGGCATTTCGACCATCATTAGGCCCAAAAGGGTCAATATGGCTATGCACATCATTGGTATGTAAAATGGTGATTTTTCTTGCGCTCTGTTTGTCGCATGAAAGCGCCATCCCGCCCAAAGATAAAAGCGTTGCAGAAGCAGCGGTATTTTTTATAAATATGCGTCTTTTCATTTCTTATCAATTGGTGTAAATAAAACGCTTATCGCGCTTTGGGTTTAAAGTGTCTTGAGCGGAAAAATAATCAATCAAAATGGCTCTTATTTTGTAGTCTAAATCAAAAACAGTTTTATTTTTTTTTAAAAATTCCATACGGTCTCCACCATTATAAAGGTAATCACTTGTGGCTACATTATAAATTTTGTTGAGGTCTATAGTTTTTCCTTGAATTTCAAGTTTTTTGACCTTTCCTTTTTTTGTGATATGCAGTGTCATTCCAGAAATTGGATGCGCACGTTTAGCTTTAATTAGATAATCTACAAGTTCCATCACCACATTTCCTTTCAATTGTGCCACTACGACTTTGTTTTCAAAAGGCATGATATTAAATGCAGTTTTGGTGAAAATCGGTCCTTTTGGAAGCGGTGCTCGAATCCCACCATGATTTAGTAAAACTAGGTCTAAATCCAAATTATAACGTTTTTTAAAAATGGGTGAAGACTGCTCAAAAACTGCATCGGCCATAAGGTTTCCAATGGCGGTGTTTAAAGCGCCTTCTGTTTTTTTATATTCATTATCAGAATAACATAAAACTTCATTCATAGATGTCTCTAGTCGTGTTCTGTAGGGACGAATGACACTGTCAATTTCTGTATTGGATTTTAAATTGTTGTCAATGGTCAAACGCTGGCTATCGGTGCTTTCTCTGGTTATTGCTTCATTGCAAGATAAAAACCCTAAAATTAGAGCAAGAAATTTAATGTATTTAAGCGCCATTTGTATTAACTTTGTGTAGATTCTAAAAGTACATGTTTTTTAAACGTATAAAAAAAATATCGTCTGAAAAATTTTTGACATCTGTAATAGAGGCACGTTCAAAGCAATTTTCATCTGAAAAGATAAAAACTGTTGGAGTTTTATTCCATTATGATCAGTTTGTTGATTATGATTATTTTAGAATGCTTTTTACAGATTTAGGTTTGAATGACAATAGATTGCGTTTTATTGTTTTTCATGAAAAAGAAAATAATCAACCAAACAGTTGGGATGCGTCCTACACCAAAACCGATTTCGATTGGTTAGGTCATTGCAAAAGCCACGAGGTTGTCGATTTTGTTGATCAGTCATTTGATCTTTTGATAAGCTATTATAAACCTAATCGTTATGAGTTAAAGATAGTTACAGCAATGTCAAAAGCGAAATTTAAAGTTGGTATTTCAGATGAAGATGAACGCTTGCATGACTTGATTATTGACGTTTCCACAAAGGATATTGATACTTTTAAAACAGAATTAATAAAATATTTAAAAACTTTAAATAAGATTTAAATGAATTCATTAGTAGGCATGGGAGTTGCCTTGGTTACACCATTCAAAAGTGATTTGAGTGTTGATCATGAAGCACTAGCAAAAGTTGTAGAATTTAATATTGAAAATGGTACAGATTATCTTGTCATTAGTGGAACAACTGGCGAGAGTGTAACTATAGCAAAAGAAGAAAAAAAAGCAATTGTTCAAACCATAGTAAAATTTAATGCTGGCCGATTGCCATTAGTTATTGGAATTGGAGGCAACAATACTGCTGCCGTTGTTGAAGAGCTTAAAACAACTGATTTGTCTCCTTTTGCAGCTGTTTTATCGGTGGCACCATACTATAGTAAACCTACCCAAGAGGGTTTGTATCAGCACTTTAAAGCCGTTGCAAAAGCGTCTTCAATTCCTGTTATTTTGTATAATGTTCCAGGAAGAACAGCCAAAAACATGGAACCCGAAACAAGTTTGCGTCTTGCTCGAGATTTTGAAAGTATAGTTGCTATCAAAGAAGCTGGAAACAACCCAGATCAATATAAAACACTTCTAAAAAATAAACCAGAAGATTTTCTTGTTATTTCAGGTGATGATGATTTGGTGTGTGATGTTGTTTTACAAGGCGGTTCGGGAGTAATCTCCGTAATAGGACAGGCACTACCTGAGTTATTTTCAACAATGATTCACAAAGGATTGGAAGGCGATCGATTGACTTCAAAAGCTTTAGAGAAAAAAGCGCTGCCACTTATAAATCTTATTTTTGAAGAAAATAATCCAGCAGGGATAAAAGCAGTTTTACAACAGCTTGGTTTGTGTAGCGATACTGTTCGATTACCTTTGGTAACGGCAACAGATGTTTTAAAATCTAAAATAAAAGAGGCGTTGGCTCAATTATAAAAATAAAAAAATCTCTTTGTACAGATAATAAATGTTTTTATTATCCGTTAAAAAAATGTATTTTTGTAACCCATTTTTGAAATATGAAAAAAATAGTATCATTGATTCTTATACTTGTCTTTTTTGCGTCATGCAGCGAATTTCAGCGTGTGCTGAAAGATGAAGACATTGCAAGAAAATACAAATTGGGCACAGAATTATATGAGGCCGGTAAATATGAAAAAGCCAATCGCCTGTTTTTGCAAATTGTTCCTAAATACAGAGGAAAACCTCAAGCAGAAAAGTTAATGTACATGCATTCAAAAGCATTTTACGAAACTAAAGATTACATGTCTGCGAACTACCGCATGGAGCGTTTTGTTGAGGCTTACCCAAAAAGTGAACGCTTGGCTGAAATCGCATTTCTTGCAGCAAAAAGCTATTATCAAATTTCTCCGCCATATTCCAAAGATCAAACGGAAACTATAGATGCTGTTGAAAAACTTCAGGAATTTATCAATCGTTATCCAGATTCTGAATACTTTAGTGAAGCCAATACATTGGTTCAAGAATTGGATGCAAAAATTGAAAAGAAAGCCTATGAAATTGCGTTGCAATATCATACCACTGGTCCATTTCACAGAGATTACAACTCAGCAATTACAGCATTTGATAATTTTTTAGAAAAATTTCCTGGCACCAAATATAAAGAAGACGTTTTATTTTACAAATTTGATTCTGCATATCAGCTAGCAGTTAATAGTGTGTCTTGGAAGCAAAAAGAACGTACAGAAAAAGCATTTTCATTTTATAAAAATTTAAAACGCTTTTTTCCAAAAACAAAATACTTAGAACAGACGGAGTCAATGCACGAAGAATTGCAAGACATCAAAAACAATTTAACACCAAAAAGTTAATACAAATGGATTTAAAAAAAGTAAAAGCACCATCAACTTCAGTGACCTACAATCGCAATGAGATTGATGCACCAACTGAAAATATTTATGAAGCTATTTCTGTAATATCAAGACGTGCTGAGCAAATCAATACTGATATCCGTAAAGAATTGATTGACAAACTTGAAGAATTTGCAACATACAATGATAGCTTAGAAGAAGTATTTGAAAACAAAGAACAAATAGAAGTTTCTAAGTTTTATGAGCGTTTGCCAAAGCCACATGCACTAGCCGTTCAAGAATGGTTAGAAGGTAAAATTCACCACAGAAAAACCTCTGACGAGACCAAAGACTAAGTTTATGTCTATTCTACGTGGCAAACATATACTTCTTGGCATCAGTGCTGGTATAGCTGCGTATAAAACTGCTTTTCTTGTTCGTTTGTTTGTAAAAGCAGGTGCAGAAGTTCGTGTTATTATGACACCTTCTACAAAAGAATTTATAACCCCGCTTACACTCTCAACACTTTCAAATCACCCTGTTCTAACTGATTTTACAGATGAAGAAGATGATAATGCGGTTTGGAATAACCATGTTGAACTTGGCCTTTGGGCCGATTTGTTTGTGATAGCACCAGCTACGGCCAATACACTATCCAAAATGGCTTCTGGAAACAGCGATAATTTTCTAATTGCAACATATCTTTCAGCAAAATGTCCTGTGTATTTTGCGCCAGCAATGGACTTGGATATGTACAAACATCCAACCACACAAAAATCACTAGAAACACTTCATTCTCACGGAAATATATTAATTCCATCAACTTTTGGAGAATTGGCTAGTGGACTTGTAGGCATGGGGCGGATGGCAGAGCCAGAATCAATTGTTGAAACCATTGAACAACACCTACTAAAGGGACTTCCATTGCATGGAAAAAAAATACTTGTTACAGCAGGCCCAACATATGAAGCTATTGATCCAGTACGCTATATTGGCAATCATTCTTCGGGCCGAATGGGCTTCGAAATTGCAAACACTGCTGCTCAGTTAGGTGCTGAGGTCATTCTAATTACTGGTCCAACACACTACAAAGCACATTACGACTCAATACAGACCATTCCCATCACCAGCGCAAGAGATATGTACGATGTAGCTCATCAAAATTTTGATGCTGTTGATGTTGCTATTTTATCTGCGGCAGTTGCAGATTATAGACCTAAATTTCCTGCACTTTCCAAAATTAAAAAGAAAGCAGCATCGCTAACTTTAGAGCTTGAAAAGACAGAAGATATTTTGGCTTCTTTAGGAGAAAAAAAGAAAAAACAAATCCTTGTAGGGTTTGCATTAGAAACCGAAAACGAAGTTGCAAATGCAATAAAAAAGCTGAAAGCTAAAAATTTAGATTTAATTGTGCTAAATTCGTTGAATGATGATGGAGCAGGTTTTGGTGGATCCACAAACAAAATCTCAATTATTGATAAAGATTTAAATCAAAAAAATTACCCCCTAAAATCAAAATCTGAAGTCGCTTCAGATATAATAAATGAACTTATAAATCGAATTGATGCGTAAATTTTTAACTTATTTTATACTCTTTTTTTCGAGTTTTGTTTTTGCACAAGAGCTCAATTGCAATGTAGTTGTCATAGCCCAACAAACGGGAAATGAAAATGTACAGGTGTTCAAAACCCTAGAAAAGCAACTTAAAGAATTTGTAAATAATACACGTTGGACCAAAAGGCCTTATGAGCTTCAAGAGCGTATTGATTGCAGTATGATCATCAATATACGGAACTACGATTCTGATACGTTTCAGGCCAGTATTCAAGTGCAGTCCGCTCGTCCCATTTACAATTCTACTTATACAAGTACTGTTTATAATTTTAATGATAAAAATTTTAATTTTAAATATCTAGAATATCAAAATTTAAACTTTAGTCGAACACAATTTGAATCCAATTTAATCTCTGTAATTGCTTTTCATGTTTATATGATTTTGGGTGTAGATGCCGATACTTTTGAACTTTATGGAGGCGATCAATATTACGAACAAGCAAGAGATATTGCCAATTATTCACAACAAGGAAATGTACAAGGATGGGCACCACCAAAAGGAGGAGACCAAACAAGAAGAGTATTGATTGACAATGTTTTATCCAAAACATATAAAGAATACAGAACAACTTTGTATAATTATCATCGCTTGGGATTGGACGTGATGTCTACTGATACAAAAGAAGGAAAGGCAACAATTACATTAGCATTATTAGATTTTGATACGCTACACAAAAGACGTCCAAATTCTTTTTTGGTACGTACTTTTTTTGATGCAAAATCTGATGAAATATCAGATATATTTTCTGCTGGACCAAGCGTAAAAATTACAGAACTTGTTCCTGTTTTGAACAAAGTAGCACCGATGCACTCCAAAAAATGGAGTACAATTAAATTTTAAAATAAAACGTGTTAGCTCAACTTTACATAAAGAATTATGCATTGATCGATGAGCTTGATGTGAATTTTGATGAAGGACTTACTATTATTACTGGTGAAACCGGCGCAGGAAAATCTATTCTGTTGGGTGGTTTAGCGCTGGTTTTAGGAAAAAGAGTAGATTTTTCAAACATTAAAGACAGTGACAAAAAAAGCATTATTGAATGTACTTTCAATATAGAAGCTTATCACTTACAGTCTTTTTTTGATACTCACAACTTAGAATATGAACAATATACTATCATAAGACGAGAGGTTTTACCGTCAGGAAAATCAAGAGCATTTGTAAATGATTCTCCAGTAACGCTTAGTGTTTTAGACGCGCTTGGCCAACAGCTTATTGACATTCATTCGCAGCACGAAACACTTTCATTAACAGATGATGCATTTCAGTTTCAAATTATTGACGCCTTAGCACAAACACATGATTTGCTTAAAGCTTTCAAAAGTACCCTGGCTGATTATAAAGAAAATCAAAAAGAACTGGAGTTACTTCAAAATCAACACCAACAATCGAAAAAAGACCACGATTACAATAGTTTTTTACGACAAGAAATTGAAGAAGCTCAAGTTTTAAATCTAGATTTGAAGGTCTTGGAATCGCAATATGAAACCCTAAATAATGTAGATTATATTCAAAGCGAATTACATTTTGCACAAGAGGTTTTAAGCCATGAAGACGTTGGTGTTTCTACTCAACTCAACGAATTAAAACAACGTTTCAATAAATTAAAAGATATTTCTAAGGAGTATACTTCTCTTTTCGAACGAATTTTAAGCACACAAATCGAACTTGATGATATATTTACTGAAATAGAGCACCATCAGAACACATTGGAAGCCAATCCTCAGCTTTTATTTGACACCGAAAATCAACTCAAAAAAGTCAATGACTTGTTGGGGAAGCACAATGTGCAGACCATTGAGGAATTAAAGATTGTTTTTGATGAATTATCAGAAAAAGTGGCTCATTTAACAAACCTCGATGCACAGCTAGAGTCTGTTAATAATTTGTTGAATGAAAACTTTAAAAAATTAAACAATATTTCTTCAGCTCTTAGTACAAAAAGAAAAGGTGTATTAACAAATTTGGAAGACGAATTGCATATGCTTTTGGCCGCATTGGGTATGCCAAATGCAGTATTTAAAATTGAACTTCAATCCTCTACAGATTTTTTATTCAATGGTAAAGATGTTTTAAGTTTCTTATTGAAAGCCAACAAAGGCGGACAATTTTTACCTCTTAAAAAAGGGGCCTCCGGTGGAGAGTTGTCTCGGATAATGCTAGCTGTAAAGTTTATTTTATCCAAACATCAAAAATTGCCAACCATTATGTTTGATGAAATTGATACTGGTGTATCGGGTGAAATTTCAAATAAAATGGCTTCAATTATGCAAGAAATGAGCCAGTATATGCAGGTGTTTACCATTACACATTTGCCACAAATCGCGGCCAAAGGAACGCATCATTTTAAAGTATTTAAGGTTGATGATGATTCAAAAACAATAACACAATTAAAAAAATTGAATTCTGATGAGCGTTTAGAGGAAATTGCTCAAATGCTGAGTGGAAAAGAAATTTCAGAAACGGCAAAACAGCATGCGCAACAGTTGTTGAATTAGTAGTATATTTGCCAAAATTAAACTTGACAACCAACAAAAAATTAAACTATGTCAAATCAATTACTTAAAGGAAAAAGAGGAATTATTTTTGGAGCATTAGATCCAAATTCAATAGCATGGATTACAGCAGAGCGCGTCCATGAAGAGGGCGGAACTTTTGTCCTGACTAATGCGCCAATTGCAATGCGAATGGGGGCCATTGATGAATTGGCCAAAAAAACAGGCGCAAAAGTGATTCCTGCTGATGCCACTTCAATTGAAGATTTACAAAATTTAGTCGATCAATCCGTGGAGATTTTAGGTGGAAAATTAGATTTTGTATTGCATTCTATTGGGATGTCTGTAAACGTTCGTAAAGGTCGAGCCTATACCGACCAAAAATACGATTGGACACAAAAAGGAACAGATGTTTCTGCCATGTCTTTTCACAAAGTCATGCAAACACTTTACAAATCCGACGCGATGAACGAGTGGGGGAGTATTGTGGCTTTATCCTACATGGCTGCACAACGTGTTTTTCCTGATTATAATGATATGGCGGATAACAAGGCCCATTTAGAAAGTATTGCTAGAAGTTTTGGGTATTTCTTTGGACGTGACAAAAATGTTCGTGTCAATACCATTTCGCAATCTCCAACCCCAACAACAGCAGGTAAAGGCGTAAAAGGATTTGACGGCTTTATTGCTTATGCTGAAAAAATGTCGCCACTTGGTAATGCCACAGCTTTAGACTGCGCTAATTATACCATTACCCTTTTTAGCGACTTAACAAAACGCGTTACACTGCAAAATCTTTACAACGATGGTGGTTTTAGTAATATGGGTGTTAGTGATGCTATTATGGAAAAATTTGTAGAAGAATAAGCAAAATCTTATTGATTTCACAACAATCCACACCAAATGGTGTGGATTTTTTTTGTTTAGGTATCAATATAATTTTAAATTTTGTTTAACATTTCAGCGAAATAATTAAACATTTTAACGATTATTAAAGGAATCACTTCGCTTCTCTTTTTTTTTTATTATATATTTATTAGGATTAACCAAAAATTAACTTTTATGAAAAAAATTACATTTTTACTTTTAATAGTATTATTTTTTACTTCACATGCCTGGTCTCAATGCGAATCTGCAGTAGCTCTTACGCCTGGTACCACACAGACGGGTAACACCTCTTCTTTTGGGCAACTTTTTAGTGACAATAGTTGCTTAGGAAACTACGATGGTGGTGATGATGCGCTTTTTGTTTACACAGCTTCTCAAACTGGAGAAACTATGAATGTTAGCTTATCAGGTGCTGACAATTGGACAGGTATATCCATGAGTTTAGGATGCCCAACTGGCTCGGGATATTCATGTGTTGGTTCTTCGACTTACGGCTCAAGTCAAAGTTTCACATCTGATCCACTTATTGCTGGCGAAATTTATTACATTCATATTTCAACCTATCCTTCTCCAAATACTACAGATTATAATTTAGAGACAGAAGTTGTTGCTGCCCCTACTTGTCCTGATCCAACTGGATTACAGGTGGGCTCAATTACAACTTCTTCAGCAGAACTTTCATGGACAGCAGGAGCTTCAGAAGCACTTTGGAATGTGGAGTATGGACCAACTGGATTTACTCAAGGCGGGGGAACAACAACTTCGTCTTCAACAAACCCATTTGCATTAAGTTCTTTATCTTCAGGAACTACTTATGATGTTTATATTCAGGCCGATTGTACTGGCGGTGATACTAGTGATTGGGTTGGACCAATGAGCTTTACAACCTTATGTGAGATATTTAACGTTCCTTATTCTGAGAACTTTGATTCGACAGCAACTGGATCTAGTTCAAATCCAACTGTTCCCAATTGCTGGAGCTTTATAGATGGTGGTTCAGGGTATGGATATGTATCTTCAACAGCTGCTAACTCATTTTATTTGTATAACGCTTCTGATATGTCAGGTGATTATATTTTAGTTTCACCAGAAACGAACGCTTTAAGTTCTGGAACCAATCGCGTTTCGTTTGATGTTGATGGTTCGATGTCTCAAGATTTAATTGTTGGAACACTTTCTGATCCTGCAGACAGTTCCACCTTTACAGCTATAGAAACTATTACATTAGCGACTAACGATTACGAAATCTATGTGGTTAATATTCCTTCTGGAACAGATTTACATGTTGGATTTAAGCATGGTCAAACAGGAACATATGATGCTTATTATTTGGATAATATTGTAGTGGAAGCAATTCCTTCTTGTTTAGAAGTGACAGATTTAACTACATCTGATCTTACATCATCTTCAGCAGCTTTGTCTTGGACAGCCGATGCTTCTCAGTCTCTTTTCAATGTAGAGGTTGTAGACATCACCGCAGGTGGATCAGTTACTGGTACTCCAACACATTCTGGTGTTGCTAATCCTTATACTTTAACAGGATTAACAGCAAACAATGATTATGAATTTTATGTTCAAGCAGATTGCGGAGGGGGAGATCTTTCAACATGGTCGGGTCCTGCTAGTTTTTATACGGGATATTGTGTTCCTTCAAATACTTCCTCATCAACCTATATAAATAATTTTTCAACCACTGGCGCTAGCGTAAATGTCGACAATACGTCCACAGGCTATACAAATTCTGGATATGGCGATTATTCTCAAGAAACTGCCATTGAAACATTTCCAGGTGGAAGTTTTGATTTCTCAGCTTCAATAGTTGGAGGTACAGCCGGTTTTGCTTTATGGATTGATCTAAATAACGATTTAGTTTTTGATACTACCTCTGAAGTTTTATTCAATACAACAAGCTATGGAGATGGACCTTTTACAGGCACAATAGAAATTCCATCAGATCTAGCTGAAGGCAATTATAGACTCCGAATGATGACTGATTATAGTGATTCTAACCCCTCAGCGGCAACTGGGGATAGTGCATGTAGTTTTAATAGCACTCAAGGTGAAGTTGAGGATTACACGGTTACCTTGGTTGCTCCACCAACAGACGCTATTGATTGGAATAATATTCAATGGTTGGCTCCAGCCGTTGGAGACGGTTCAAGAACTTCTTTAAATATTGATGCGGGGACGTCAATAACAGCATATGCTCAGGGCTATGAAGGTGGTGTAACCGATACTACTGTTGGATCTGCTGGCGCAGGTATTGAGTGTTGGATTGGAATTCATAATGAAAATACAGACCCTGCCACTTGGCCTGCTTCAGCTTGGAGCGTAGCCACTTTTGATTCTGAACAAGGAAATAATGATGAATATAAACTCACAACGGCTGATGCACCAGTTGGAACAAATTATGTAGCCTCACGTTGGCGATTAAATAACGCTGGGTTTACTTATGGTGGTACTAACCCTTCAGATCCTGGACAAACACCAGGTGGTCCATGGGATGGAACTACTAATGTGAGTATACAACTGGTCGTAAATCCAATTGCTAATGATGACTGTTCTGGCGCTATTGCTTTAGCTGTTAATTCAGATTTAGAATGTGGAACAGTAACTTCTGGCTCTGTTGAATTTGCTACTGACTCATCAGTTTCAAACAGTACATGTTATGGAACAGAGGACGATGATGTCTGGTATAACTTTGTTGCGACATCTGAAACTCATGTGGTATCATTGTCAAATGTATCAGGGTCTTCTACTGATATGTATCACGTCTTATACGCAGGTGATTGTAATACCTTGGGAGACGCCATTAAATGTTCTGATGCCAACACTAGTGAGACTAGTGGACTTACGATTGGAAATACGTACTATGTACAAGTTTACACTTACACATCAACACCAGGTCAAAATACAAGCTTTGATATTTGTGTAGGCACACCGCCGCCACCGCCTGCAAATGACTCTTGCGACAGTGCAACGGTCCTAGATTCATTACCTTTTACATCTAATGCTGATGCAACAAATGCTACCAACAATACTGGCGTAATTGATAATGTTTGCGGAACTAATGGAATGAATGATGGGGTTTGGTATACTTTCACTCCAACAGTCTCGGGCACTATTGACTTAACAATTGCTCCATCTGGTTGGGATGCTGAAATTGCGGTTTACACTGGATCTTGTGGAGTATTTACTTGTGTAGACAGAGCAGATTCCGCTGGTTCTGGAGGATCTGAGTCTCTTTCAATTTCTGTTACTGCGGGTACACAATATTTTGTTAATCTTGGACATTACAGCGATTTTTCAGATTATTCAGAAGGAGTTTATGAATTTGGAGCTACTAGTACAGATGCTTCCCTTGGAATAGAAGATAATAGTATTTCATTATTCAACTATTTTCCAAATCCAGTGAATGATATGCTAACTATCAGAGCTCAAAAAGATGTAGACGACATTACTGTCTACAACATGCTTGGGCAAGTGGTGAAGCGTCAATCACCAAACACTAGAGATTGTACTGTAGATTTATCTGCAATGCAAACTGGTGCCTATTTTGTACAAGTTTCTATAGATAACACTGTTGAAACCGTACGCATTCTTAAAAATTAATTTTTTTGATTAATACATTTAAAAACCTCGCTTCGGCGGGGTTTTTTTATACCCTATTTTAAAACGAATAATTCAAAAGCATTGTGTAAATTTGTGTACATGATTGCAAGTGATTTTTCTTTTATTATACCTGTCTATAACCGCCCCGAGGAGGTCCGTGAGTTGTTAGAAAGTTTTTGTGCACTAGACGCACCAAAGACTTTCGAAATTGTAATTGTAGAAGACGGCTCTAGTCTAGATTCAAGATTGATTACAGAACACTTTTCTCATCAGCTTAATATCAGTTATTTTTATAAAAACAACACAGGGCCAGGCCATTCCAGAAATTATGGTATGGAACGCGCCAAAGGCAATTATTTTATCATTTTGGACTCCGATTGTATCTTGCCAAAACAGTATTTAAAAGAAGTTTTATTCTTTTTAAATTCAAATTATGTGGACTGTTTTGGTGGACCTGATGCCGCACAAGATAATTTTACAGAACTTCAAAAAGCCATTAATTTTTCGATGACTTCTGTATGGACAACTGGCGGAATAAGAGGTGGAGAAAAAGAAATAGAAGGCTATGAACCACGAAGTTTTAATATGGGGATTTCAAAAGAGGCCTTTTGTGCATCTGGTGGTTTTGGCAATATACATCCCGGAGAGGACCCAGATTTGTCTATTCGACTAAAAGCGATGGGTTATAAGTTATGTCTTATTCCACAAGCCTTTGTATATCACAAGCGCCGCATATCATTTGAACGGTTTTTTGTTCAAGTCTACAAGTTTGGTCAAGTTCGCCCAATTCTTAATAAATGGCACCCTCATACCAAAAAAATTACGTATTGGTTCCCAACAATTTTTATATTTGGATTATTTTTAAGTTTAATTTTATTTTTAATGGGGATAGAATTTGGACTGTTTATTTATGCCTTTTATTTTGCAATAGCATTAGTTTTAGCATTCAAATCAACTCTCGATATAATAGCCGCTATTTTGACCATTCCAGCTATTTTAATTCAATTTTCTGGATATGGTTGGGGATTTTTAAAAGCGAAAATTAAATTGACCTGTTCGCGAAAATCTGAAATGGAATTATTTCCAAATTTATTTTTTAAAATATTTTGATGAGGAAATTTATTGAATATTTAAGACAAAAAATTCGTGCAAAACGGCTCAATGTTTTTTTGTTGTTTTTGGTTTTAGCATTTTTTATTTCAATGCTTTCAAAATTATCTAGTCCAAGAATGCATACTTTACAGTTTGAGCTTCAGCCTTTAAAACTACCACCACAAGAATTACTCGTTCAAGATCCGCTTCCAAAAGTAGACGTTATAATAACAACCAATGGATTTAATCTCTTAAAAATTGCATTTCAAAAACTACTTCTGAAAATAGACTTTTCGACACTTCAAAAGGATGACAAAGCCTACTATTGGAACGAAAGTGAGCACCGCTCTAAATTAGCACAGTTTTTTGGTGCTAATACAACATTGGAGTCAATTCGTCCGACTTCATTAACTTTTAATTATGCTACTCAATTTGTGAAAAAAGTTCCTGTTTTTATAAATGTTGAGCCCAATTTTGTTATTGGTTATGATTTGGAAACTCCTCTAAAATCTCACCCTGATTCTATTGCTATTGTTGGACCAAAAAAATATTTGGAAAATATCAATAAAGTATCGACAAAGAATATAACATTAAATGATGTGCAAAAAGATATTGAAACCACTGTAGATTTAGATGTTTCAAATTATCCTGCGTATTTAAAATTTTCAAAAACAAAAGTACTGCTTACAGGAAAGGTAGATAAATTTACTGAAGGAAAAATAGCTGTTCCTGTACAATTGGTAAATTTGCCTAAAAATCTAACACTTTCAATTTTTCCTAAAGAAATTCCAGTTGTTTTTTACACAAGTTTGAGCGCCTATAATTCTATTGACCGCAATGATTTTCGAATTGAGTGCGATTACAATTCATTAGATCTATCCTCTAATGTGATGATTCCAAAATTGGTATTGTATCCAAAATCAGCAAAAACGGCTGAACTTCAAATCAATAGTCTTGAATATGTAATTACGAAAAAAAATGACTAAAATTTTAGGACTTACTGGTGGTATTGGAAGCGGCAAAACAACGGTTTCAAAAATATTTACAGCTCTTGGAGTACCTGTTTATAATGCTGATGATGAGGCAAAAGTGTTGATGCAAAGCTCTAAAAAAATAAAATCAAAGATTATTGAACTATTTGGAGAAAAATCATATTTCAAAAATGGTCTAAACCGCTCATATATAGCCCAAATTGTCTTCAAAGATAAAGAAAAACTGAAGGCGCTCAATGCTATTGTTCATCCAGAAGTTACTGCACATTTTAACACCTGGAAGTCACTTCAATCTCACCCTTATGTCGTAAAAGAGGTTGCTATTTTATTTGAAATTGGTGCTCAAGATCAATTTGATTTTATATTAACTATTACTGCACCACAACAAACTCGAATAGATCGTGTAATGTTGCGAGATAACAAGTCTTATGATGAGGTGCTTTCTATTATACAAAATCAATGGTCTGATACAAAAAAAATTGAAAAATCTGATTATGTAATTCAAAATATTGATATCAATCAGACCAAAATAGAGGTGATTAAAATCAATGAAAAGATCAATGAAAAAATCCTTAAAAATTCTTAAAAATTCATTTTTAATTATAAATTTTAACATTTTGGTTAATAATTAGTTAAAAATAACTTAAAGCGTTCTCAAAAAATGTAATTTTACTTCATGAACAAGAAGTTATTTTCAATATTGGTTATACTAATGAGTCTATCGCTTATTGGGATTATTTTTGTTCAGGCCTACTACATCAATTATTCACTAGAAACAAAGGAAGACCAATTTGCGTTTAACGTAAAAAAAGTTCTTAGTTACGCCTCCAATCAAGTTACAGATATAGAATACAACAAATACGTGATTGCACTTAATGCTATGATTGCACGAGGGCAGGAGCCAGACACAAGCGCCATTCGAAGCATACGGGTGTATAAACAAAATAAAAACATCAATCAAATTGTAGTTTATGATACAGGTGTAAAAGAAGAAAATTATACCATACCAAATACTCAAAATAACGGTGCTGATAGTGTAAATTTTAAAAAAATCAAAGGGAAAACAGTTCAGGAAACATACACTACTGGAATAAATGGTGAAAATATGCCAAACTTGGAATATTCCTTAACTAAAGTTTTGAATATGGATCGTCTTCAAAAAGCAACTTTTGAAGCACAGTACAAGGCAGAAATTCAAAACACACCTATTGAAGATCGTGTGTCAACCAAAATGATTAAACGTCTTTTGGATAATAAATTAAAAGAGAATAACATTGATATTGCATATGAATACGCCATTTTAAAAAATACTGATCCAACGACTATTCAGTCCAAAAGTTTCGAGGCATCACTTGTTCCAACGATTGGAGTCCCTATTTTTTTGGATGAAAATGAAGAAAGTGAATATGGATTATATATTAATTTTCCAAGTCGAAAACGCTTCATAATGTCTTCCATTATTGGGATGACTTCTTTGTCAATTCTTTTTACAATTATTATTATCATTGCCTATACTAGTGCGTTGTACCAATTGATTCAGCAACGAAAAATATCGCAGATGAAATCTGATTTTATCAACAATATGACTCATGAATTTAAAACGCCAATTGCTACGATCAATCTTGCTTTGGATGCTATAAAAAATCCCAAAATTTTTCAACACGCAGATAAGGTTAAAAATTACCTTTTGATGATCAAAGAAGAAAATAAAAGAATGAATGCACAAGTAGAGAATGTTTTACGTATTTCACAATTGCAGAAAAAACAATTGATAATCAGTAAAGATCGTTTAAAATTACATGATCTTATTCTTGATGCAATTACTCATGTAGAACTAATTGTTGAGGATAGAAAGGGATATATAAAAACTCATTTTAAGGCTTCAAAATCATCAATTCTTGCCAACAGTACATATTTAACCAATGTAATAGTAAATGTTCTGGATAATGCGGTTAAATATTCAGATAATTCTCCAAAAATAGACATCACTACAGAAAATGTAGGTAATAATATTTTGATGCTAGTAAAAGACCAAGGAATAGGAATGAGCAAAGCGGTGCAAAAACGTATTTTTGAAGAATTTTATAGAGAACACACGGGGGATGTACACAACGTAAAAGGACATGGACTTGGACTCTCCAATGTCAAAAGAATAGTAGAGAATCATCAAGGAACAGTCACTGTTGAAAGTGAAAAAGGAAAAGGTAGTACCTTTATTATAAAATTACCATTAATAGCATAATGACATGGAAACCACAAAACGCATTTTATTAGTTGAAGACGATCCAAATTTTGGTACCGTTCTAAGAGAGTACTTAACCATCAACAACTACGACGTTGTTCTTGCCAAAAATGGTATGGAGGGTTACGAGAAATTTAAAAGGTCTGACTTTCATCTCTGTATTTTAGATGTTATGATGCCATATAAAGATGGATTTACTCTGGCTCAAGAAATTAGAGAAAAAGATAAGGATATACCGATCATTTTCTTAACGGCAAAAGCATTAAAAGAAGACGTACTAAAAGGGTATAAAGTTGGCGCAGATGACTATTTAAATAAACCGTTTGACAGCGAGGTTTTACTTCTTAAAATTCAAGCCATTATTCAAAGAAAAACGGTTGAAAGTGTAGCTGATAGTGATCAATATGAATTTGAAATAGGGAGCTTTAAGCTCAATTCAAAACTTAGGTTTTTAACACATAACGACGACACACAAATTAAGCTCTCACCAAAAGAAAATCAGTTGCTTCGACTTTTGGCGCTTCATATTAATGATCTTATGCCCAGAGAAATTGCACTGACTAAAATTTGGCGAGATGATAATTATTTTACTTCAAGGAGTATGGATGTTTATATTGCCAAACTTAGAAAGTATTTAAAACACGATCCAAAAGTTGAAATCCTAAATATTCACGGAGAAGGGTTTCGTTTGGTCATCAATGAGTAGCTAGAGTTCAGCTTCTATATATTCAATAATTTTTGGATACGTTTCATTGAAATCAAACCATTTTGTATGTTCTTGCTTTTTAAACCAAGTTTGTTGTCTTTTGGCAAAACGTCTTGTATTTTTTTTGATTTCACCTACGGCAAATTCTAAGCTACAATTATTTTCGAGATATTGAAATAGTTCTTTGTAGCCTACCGTATTTAGTGCATTCAAGTCTTTGTATTTAGAAACAGATTTTACTTCTTCCAAAAGCCCTTGTTGTAGCATTAGGTCTACACGTTTATTAATTCTATCATAAATAACTGAACGTTCTGCGGAAAGACCAATATTTATAGTTTTAAAATTCCGTTTGATTTTGTTTTTGTTTAAAAAGCTACTATAGGTCTGCCCCGTTCCTTTACAGATTTCCAAAGCACGAATCACTCTGTGTGAATTATTCAAATCAATACTATTATAAGATTTTAAGTCTAAAATTTTCAATTCTTCTTGAAGTTTCCCCAAGCCATTATTTGATAGCTCATTATTCAATTTTTCTCTAATTTTTGGATCAACTTTTGGAAATTCATCCAAACCATTAAGCACAGCATTCACATAAAGTCCAGATCCTCCAACCATTACAACAGTAGGGTGTTTTTTGTGAATTGAAGTGATGCAATCAATGGCTTCTTTTTCAAAATCGCCAACACTATAAGCTTCAGTAATTGATTTATGATGAATAAAATGATGTTTTATTGTTTGAAGTTCTTCAGGTGTTGGTGCTGCCGTGCCAATAGGAATTTCTTTGAAAAATTGACGAGAATCTGCAGAAATGATTTCGGTTTGAAAATGTTTCGCAATTTTCAAACTCAATGCTGTTTTGCCTATTCCAGTAGGCCCTACAATGGAAATTAATGTATTACTCATGATTTAAACGCTCTCCACATTTATGACAAAAATGAGCATTATCTGAATGGTAAGATTCCATACAATTGGTACACGACTGGGTGTTTTTTGGAATGTTATTGCGTTGAGACCTTGTCATTTCAGAAGTTACTATTCCAGTAGGTATTGCTATAATTCCATAACCTAATATCATGATTAATGAAGCAATAAATTGGCCTAATGAACTCATAGGTGCAATATCGCCATATCCAACGGTCGTGAGCGTTACAATAGCCCAATACACACTCCTTGGAATGCTTGTAAATCCACTGTCTTTGTTGCCTTCTACCAGATACATAACAGTTCCTAAAATTACACACAAAACCAAAATAAATGATAGAAAAACAGCAATTTTTACTCGGCTGCGTTTGAGTGCTCTGCCAAAATTGGTGCTTTCACCAATATATCTTGTGAGTTTTAATATACGAAATACACGTAACAAACGCAGTGCACGAATGATGACTAATGAATGTGTTCCAACAATAAATAATGAAAGGTATTTTGGAATTGTTGACAGAAAATCAATAACACCATAAAAGCTAAAAATATAGGCCCTAGGGTTTTTTACACATATAATTCTGGCAATGTATTCCAATGTGAATAGTACAGTAATTACCCACTCCAGACGATCTAAAACACTAAAATATGTTGTTCCAATATTGTCTACACTTTCGAGCATGACAAGAATAATGCTCAGAAGAATTACAAAAAGTAAAACAATATCAAATAATTTTCCTGCTGGAGTATCGGCTTCATAAATGATTTCATGAAGTTTATTTTTCCAAGTTCCTGTTGGCTTTTGATCAGACATAATTCAAAAGTACTAAAAAAGTTTAGTCTTCTATTGAAATGACTTTTAATCTTTTATTTCGCCTCAAATAACTTTGTATAATGTGTTGTGCATCTTTATTGTGTTCTAATGGTGTAATAAGCGTAGATAAAACATCAATATTTGTAATTTGAAAATTTAAATTAAAATAAGTAAATCCTCTTAAAATTCCATCTTCTATCCAAATTGCACTACGCTCGTCAACAGCTCTACCATAATCAACAACAATCATATTTTTTGTTTTAAAACTATGCTTTTCTATAAGTTGTTGTACTTTTGAATTGTAATTTTTAGTTATTTCTTCGCCAACACATGCGCCCTCACATTCTTTTATAGTATAGCTAAAACACCCATTTTTTGATTTATATAATCCACATAGTTTTTGACATAAATTATATTTTTCAACGACTTTATTCATAAAACTCTTTCCACTTTGAATATTTGAAAACGTGGTAATAGGTTTTACATTTCCTTTAATTTTTTCAATTTTTAAGTTAAGGTAACCCTTTTCATCTGTAAAACTAAACAAACCATGAGTAAAAATAGTACGGCGCAACGCACGATTAAATTTTGGTTTGTGGTGCTTTATTTCTGCGCTTTCTTTTAGAAGTGCAAGCAATTCACTGCCTGTTTTTTCATAGGTTACGCTAGCGACTTCGAGTTGTATTTTTTTTGATTTTGGAGCTTGTCCCACAAAATGTTGATTGATTCTATTTTTGATATTTTTACTTTTTCCAATATAGATGATATCACCATCTTCGTTGTGCATGTAGTAAACTCCGGTTACAGAGGGCAAAGACTGAATTATTTCGGTTAATTTCGGTTCCAACTGTCGCTTTGGTTCTAGGCGTACATAAGTTTTTACAATGGTTTTTTCAATGTCTTTGTTAAGTAATAATTCAAATAATTTTGTTGTAGCTAGTGCATCACCTGAAGCACGATGTCTATCGCTAATTGGAATCCCCAAAGAACGCACCAGTTTTCCTAAACTGTAGGAGGGAAGATCAGGAATTAACTGTTTTGAAAGTTCAACAGTACAAAGATTTTCACATTCAAAACTGTAGCCAAGTCGACTAAATTCAAGTTTTAAAATCCGATAATCAAATTTTGCATTGTGGGCTACAATAATACAACCTTCTGTAATTTCGATAACACGTTTTGCAACTTCATAAAATTTTGGTGCATTGCGAAGCATTTTACTAGAAATTCCTGTGAGACTTACCACATAGGGTTGTATTGGCCGTTCTGGATTTACAAGACTAATAAATTGATCTGTAATTTTATGACCATCATGTCTATAGATGGCAATTTCTGTAATCCCTTCTTCGTTATACTTACCACCAGTGGTTTCTATGTCTATAATTGCGTAAATCTTCTTTTTTTAGGTTTAATTTCTTGCGCCAAAAATATGACTTCCAACACGAATCATGGTACTACCACAACTAATGGCAAGTTGATAATCGCCACTCATCCCCATTGAGATAATTTCCATTTCAGGTTGAATTTTTTTTAGTGCATCGTACGTATTTTTTAAATTTTCGAACTCCGTTTTTACTTGTTTTGCGTCATTTGTAAAACTTGCCATGCCCATAACACCTGAAATATGAATATGTTTTAAATCTTGAAATTGATCTGAATTGAGTAGAGCAATTGCATCTTCTTTTGTTAGCCCAAATTTTGTATCCTCTGTTGCAATTTTAATTTGTAAAAGACAGTTGATAACTCGGCTGTGTTTTTTGGCTTGTTTATCAATTTCAGTTAATAACTTTAAACTATCCACACCATGTATCAACTCTACAAATTCAGCCATATATTTGACCTTATTGCGTTGCAAATGTCCAATCATGTGCCATTGAATATCTTTGGGCATTTGTTGGTATTTTTCGGCCATTTCTTGAACTTTATTTTCCCCAAAAATACGTTGTCCTGCATCATATGCTTGCATCAAATCAGTTACAGGTTTTGTTTTTGAAACTGCTACTAGTGATACCGTTTTTGGTAACAAAGATTTTAATTCTACTAAGCGTTCTTTAATTCCCATTGTTAAAGTTCGTAAATCGTTATACCACTTCTAAGTTTCGGGAAAATATAGGTGCTCTTTGGTGGCATTATGAGTTGTGCGTCTGCAATAGATTTTAGCTGTTCAATCTTTATTGGTTGTAATCCAAAACCTATAGCATAAGTGTTATTGTCTATATTTTTTTTAATCCACTGCATATCATCATTTTCATAAGAATAGTCAAGGCGTATATTATTTCTAATATCTGTAATACCCAAAATCGGCTTTAAAATGAGTTCTTGCAAGATGTGCGTATCGAGCTGATAGAGTGGAGAATTTTTGAAAACGCTATTGTCTTGCAAAGATACACAATAAAATTGGCCCTTTAAGTACATCGTAAAGGAATGCTTTTTATCTGGTATTTTTCCATTATCTTGTGGGGAGATATTAAAATATTGTTTTAGAGCGTCTAAAAATTCTTTATTAGAGTATCCATTTAAATCTGTAACAACTCTATTATATTCTTGGATTTTAAGTTCATTTTCTGGAATTAAAAATGCCATAAAATAATCTGAAGCTTTCGATTTATTTTTTAAATCCTTGTTTTCCTTTGACAACAGAGCAGATGATGCAGATCTGTGATGCCCGTCTGCAATGTATAATGACGGGATTTTTTCAAATAAACTTTGAATTTTCTTTAAGTTGTTCTTGTTTTCAATTTTCCAAAGACGATGTTTTTCATTTAAATCAATTGAGAATTCAATTGTTGGTTTAACGTTCTTTAGTTCATCAAGAATATTCGAAATTGTATCTGAATTTTCGTAAGTCAAAAGTACAGGTTCAGCATTGAATCGTGTCTTTTTTAAGTAATTTGTAAAGATTTTTTCGCGTGTCTCAATTGTGTTTTCATGTTTTTTGATGATATTGTTTTTATAATCTTCCACACTTGCTGCAGCAATTATTCCACAATAAGTGTTTGCGGCATCATCAATTTCATAAATATAAAATGCGGGGTATGAGTCTTGAACTAAATATCCATTATTTTTAAAATATTGATAGTTTTTTTTTACACTTTCATAGCGTTCTTTTAGAGATTTACCTTCAAGCTTAATTAAACTTGATTTAAGAATTTGAACAAACGAATAGGGGTTGTTTTTAAGAAGGTCATCCAATTCTTCTTTTGAGTAAGATTGAACAGACAAACTACTAAACTCAGACGCAATATTTGCATTTGGACGAACTGCACAAAATGGTTTGATGTGTGCCATAGGTATCTAGATTTTTGGGGTGTACAATATTAAAGAAACTGAGTTGAAGGAACTATCGCTTTTCTCTCTGTGGAATAGTTATAAAATCCTTCGCCGGTTTTTTTACCAAGTTTTCCTGCTCTCACCATATTAACAAGCAATGGATTAGGAGCATATTTTGGATTTTTAAATCCGTCATACATCACTTCAAGAATAGACAAGCAAACGTCTAGCCCAATAAAATCTGCAAGTTCTAAGGGTCCCATTGGATGCGCCATGCCTAATTTCATGATGGTATCGATTTCTACAACACCACTCACGCCACACTGCAGCGTTTCAATCGCTTCATTTATCATTGGCATCAAAATTCGATTGGCTACAAAACCCGGAAAGTCGTTGGTGATTACAGGAGTTTTTCCAATTTTTTTGGTCAGCTCCACAATAAAATTGGTAACTTCTTTACCTGTATTATAACCATTTATGATTTCTACTAAGGGCATAATTGGCACTGGATTCATAAAGTGCATTCCAATGACTTGATTAGGTCGTGAAGTTACTGAGGCAATTTTGGTAATTGATATTGATGAAGTATTGGTGGCCAAAATGGTATCTTCTGGGCAGGCTCCATCTAAAGTTTTAAAAATACTTAGTTTAAGGGCTTCATTTTCAGTTGCTGCTTCAACAACAAGGCTAGCATATTCAACGCCTTCAATGATATTAGAAAATGTGGTGATGTTATCTAGAGTTTGGTTTTTTTTGTCTTCAGTAATTACTTCTTTTTGGATCATTCTATCCAAATTCTTAGATATGGTTTTTATGGCATTGGATAATGCAGTCTCATTGACATCAATTAATTGTACGTTATATCCATTTTGAGCAAAAGTGTGTGCTATGCCATTTCCCATGGTCCCTGCTCCAATGACTGCTATATTTTTCATAGTTTAATCTTTAAAACAATCTATAATTTGATAAGCTACTTTTAGGGCATTTGTACCATCTCGTAGCGTTACTATTGGTGTTGTATTTGTTGTAATTGCTTCTGCAAAAGTTTCAAGTTCGTCCAAAATAGCATTGTTAGGTGTTATTTCTGGGTTTTCAAAATAAATTTGTTTTTTAATACCTTCTGCGTTTTGTAAAATCATATCAAAATCCCCAGGGTGTTTTGGGGCATTTTTCATTTTTACAACTTCTACTTTTTTATCTAAAAAATCAACACTGATGTAGGCATCTTTTTGAAAAAATCGGCTTTTACGCATGTTTTTAAGAGAAATTCTGCTTGCGGTCAAATTAGCCACACAACCATTTTCAAATTCGATACGTGCATTGGCAATATCTGGAGTTTCACTGATGACTGAAACACCACTCGCATTGATGTTTCGCACAGGAGAGTTTACAACACTCAAAATAATATCGATGTCATGAATCATAAGATCCAAAACTACAGGAACATCTGTTCCACGAGGGTTAAATTCTGCCAAACGATGTGTTTCAATAAACATTGGAGATTTAATTTCTGATTTTATGGCCTTGAAAGCTGGATTGAATCGTTCTACATGACCAACCTGCCCACGCAAATTATTTTCAGACACCAATAGTCGTATTTGTTCGGCTTCTTCAACACTATTAGTAATTGGTTTTTCAATAAAAATATGCTTTCCTTTTGTAATGGCTTTTATGGCGCAATTGTAGTGGGAAAGGGTAGGCGTTACAATATCTACAACGTCTACGGCATCAATTAAGTCATCTAAATTTTCAAAATAGTGGTAATTAAATTCTTCTGCGACTCTTTGTCCGTTGGCGATATCAGGGTCAAAAAAACCAACTAAGTCGTATTTTTTAGATTGTTGAAGAAGTTTTAAATGAATTTTTCCTAAATGACCAGCACCTAGCACACCTACTTTTAGCATCTTAATTAATTTTCAACAAAATTAAATATTTTAATGGTATAACTCTCAAATTTGAGTTAAAACCTTAATTTTTGAAATTCTTTTCTTGTTTTGATTTTAATCTCAATTATCTTTACTTAAATTAGTAATTATAAATTTCTACGCTTTGATTGATTCATATAAACACAAAGGTCTTCGTCAAAAATTAGTTGATACATTAATTAAAAAAGGTATCAAAAATGAACTGGTTTTGGAAGCTATTGGGAAAGTCCCTCGACATTTGTTTATGGATTCTAGTTTTTTAGACCATGCCTATCAGGACAAAGCATTTCCAATTGCAGCAGGACAAACCATTTCTCAGCCGTATACCGTTGCTTTTCAAACCGAGTTATTGGAAGTTGAGGCGCAACATAAAGTCTTGGAGATTGGCACTGGAAGTGGCTATCAAACTGCGGTTTTGTGTCTTTTAGGCGCAGAGGTTTTTAGCATTGAAAGACAATTGGAGTTATTCAAAAAAACCAGTTTATTTTTACCTAAAATTGGTTATGTTGCCAAACGTTTAATTTTTGGTGACGGCTATCAAGGCCTAAATGAAGAAGCCCCTTTTGATCGTATTATTGTTACTGCTGGAGCTCCTTTCGTGCCAAAGCCTTTATTGGCACAGTTGAAAGTGGGAGGGCGATTGGTTATTCCAGTTGGTGAACAAGAACAAGTGATGACTCTTTTTGTAAGAACAAGTCCAAAAAACTTTGAAAAACATGAATTAGGGCATTTCAAATTTGTCCCTATGCTAGAGAACAAATCTTAGAAGCTAAGTCCAAACATTAAGGCATCATCTATCGCACCATTTACATATGAACGTACATAATCAACCCGTAAAAAACGATATTTTTTCCATCCTATATTACCCAGCCCAATATTGAATTCTTTATAAGGACTTTCATTTTTGATTCCTATGCCGTGAGCTCCAATAACTAAATTTAAGTTTAAAGTATTAACCCAAGGAATTTTACCTAAAATATACCCTTTAAAATCATGTTCAAGATGGTACTCAAAATAATTATTTGAAGTACTAAAATCATAATACCCCATGTTTTTGAAACTTGAAAGGTAATTTCCTTTAGTGTTTACATGAGTTAGGTTGCCATTAAAATGTTTATAATCTGTAAAAGCTAAATCCTTGTTTTCAAAAAATGTTCCTGTAGAAAGATTATATTTTAGAATACCAGTAGTTTTTAAATTTATATTTTGTCTAAGGCGTACATTAAAATGATCGAAATTGTAATCTGATACACTAGCACTGAAGCCTTTTGAATAGTTGAAATACAGTTGTGGGTAATCCGAATTACTTATATTAAATTTCAGGTCTGGATAGCTCATGTATTTTTCTCCAAAACGTATTCCGATTCCTAAATCCAATAGAATTAAATCATGATTTGTAAATGGTGCAGAGCCAAAATCATTTGGCGCTAAAGGATTATTACTCGAATATTTTATATTATCTTGAGGGTTAATCACTTCATCGGAAGTGTTAAACAATACTTTTCGATTTTCATAAGCAATTTGACTTGAAAATCGTAAACCATTAAAAATTTCTTGAGCATATCCAATTTCGGCAAATTGTTTGTCATAAATTTTCATGAAATTATTTTCAAAAAACAAACTGCTAATATCGTTATGAAGATTTGATATGGGATTTGACCGATTAAATTGCTGTGTTTTTGCACCAAAATTTGCCCATGCCGTAGCATTGTTTATGGCATTAAATTTATAGCGTCCGCCCAAAGTACCACGTAAGCGTTTCGTTTCTACACTATAATTTAGATCTCCATCAATAGAAACAAAATTTTTATAGTTGTTATAACGTTTTGTAAAATTTGCATCTAAAGAAACATTATAGCCTTGCACCGTATTGAAATGCACACCCTCCAAAGGTCCTGAAATCCTAAAGCTTCTTTTTTTAAACGAATTTTTAAAAGAATAACCTGTCAGTAAATTAATTATTTTAAACTTATTATTTTCTGTATCAATAGAGTCTAGATAGGTTTTTGAACTTCTTAAAGTTTCTAAACTATCGCGACGGATGTAGTCTTTTAATTCTTCAGTGGTAAGTGGGACTGGTCGTTTATTGTTCCAAAATTCAACTTCTTTTTTATTGGCATCTTTTTCAAAAACTAAAATTTCATTTTTATTGTTTCGATCTGTAGATTCAGGATCAAGAATATAATTTGTATAGTTCGCTACAAAACTTCCATCGCCCTTAAATCCAAGAAAACTGTAATCAAAATCGATGGTTTGTGCGCGAACCAACCATTGGTCTTCGCTTTTGTCATATGTTAAGTTTTGACGAATCCGAATCGTATCTGCAGCTAGAACTTGAATCTGACTACCTTTGACCTGTATGTCAATACCATAAAGTGCCCAAGTATCTTCTACAATATAAATACTTCCCGAAAAAACACGATCATTTTCTCGTTTTGGTATGATGTTTATTTTATGGATTAAGTGGCCTTCATCATCATAAAACTCTCCTTCTAATTTGTATTTGTAATAATTAAAGGCATAATCGGCAATAGGAGAAATAATATCATTATTTATATTGACAGTATTGTTATATAAATTAAAATCGACATCCATTGCAGAATTAAAGCTGATGCCAGTAGAATTGCCACTAACTTTCGAAGCTGTAACACTTTCAAAAAGTTCTGGTTTTAAATATTTTATTTTGGACATGGTTTCGGAGAGATACAAAATACCCGTTCGAGTTGAATCCAGAGCACCATCAAAATCACCAACATCTTGCCCCATAAAATTTTCAGGCGCATCTACAATTCGAATAATTCCTTTTGAATAAAAATCTGCAGTATATGCATTGAGTTTTTCTAAGTGCAGTTGTCGTTTTGCAATTGCAGCTTTTATGATTTGGTTTGCAGGATTTTCTTTGGCATCAATAACAACTTCGTTGAGGTTGATATTTTCTTCTTCTAAAACCACATCAATGGCGTGGGGGAATTGACTAATTTCTAATTTTTTTTGTAATGTTTTATAGCCTAAAAATTGAAAAACAACCGTATGATTTCCTGTTTTTGAGATGTTTAATTCAAAATACCCATCTTCATTAGAAGTTGTTCCCTTATAAGTATTTTCAATAAAAATATTCACATAGGGGAGAGGTTGTCCGCTAGTGTCCTTGACAATTCCAGTAATTTGACTTTGTACAATCGTTGTTATTAATAGGAATAAAATTTGAAAAAATTTATTCATGGTGTTTATGATGTTTTAGGATTTAAAATTCTTTTTGATACGGTCCAAGTTTCTTTTGTTTTCTCGATCTTTTATGGTGTCTCGTTTGTCAAAAAGTTTTTTTCCTTTGGCAAGAGCAATTTGAAGTTTAGCAAAGCCTTTGTCATTAATAAAAACTTTCAGAGGGATAATGGTCAAACCTGTGTTTTTGACTTCTTTTTGGAGTTTTCTTAATTCTTTTTTGTGGAGTAAAAGTTTGCGTTCTGCTTTTGGTCTATGATTAAAATGATTGCCATAATCATATTCTTGTATTGTCATATTAATAACAAATAACTCTCCATGTTCGTTAAATTCACAAAAACTTTCTGCAATAGACGCTTTGCTTGCCCTAATAGATTTAATTTCTGTTCCAGTTAGGACAATACCAGCCGTATACGTATCTAATATTTCGTAAGAAAAACGTGCTTTTCTATTGAGTATGTTTACAGATTTTTTCATTTCAGTTCAAAACTAATCAAATATTTAGTGTGTATCTCAATGCTTTTTCAACTTTTTTTTCAATAGAAAAAAGCAGCACTAGTATATTTCTATACAAAGCACCGCTTTTCTAACTAACCAACCAACAACTTTTAAACGATTAAAATCATAATTTTTTACAGTTCTTTTGGAATTTTTTCATTTTGATTTCTAAATACCAAACCATTATCAAAAGCATCCATCAAAATAATACTGTTTGAATTAATTGTGCCTGAAAGAAGTTCTTTACTCAAAGCATTCAGCACTTCTTTTTGGATGACTCTTTTTACTGGTCTTGCACCGTATTCGGGTTGATACCCTTTTTTTGCTAGATAACTTATCGCCTCTGGGCTTGAATCAAAAATAACACCCTGTTCTTGTAAAGTTTTTGCTAAATGTTTCAATTGTAGTTCAACAATGGATTCTATGTGTTCTTTGCTTAATGGACTAAATAAAATGGTATCATCAATTCGATTTAAAAACTCTGGGCGTACCATTTTCTTCAGTAGTGCAATAACCTCTGTTTTTGCAGATTCCATTGCTGAAGAATCATTGCCATGTTCTTCAAATTTATTCTGAATAACATTACTTCCAATATTTGAAGTCATTATTATAATTGTGTTTTTGAAATCTGCTACACGACCTTTATTGTCTGTCAGTCGCCCTTCATCTAGCACTTGCAATAAAATATTAAATGTATCGGGATGTGCTTTTTCAATTTCATCTAACAATACTACAGAGTAGGATTTTCTTCTTACCGCTTCAGTAAGTTGGCCGCCTTCATCGTAACCCACGTATCCTGGAGGTGCTCCAATTAGTCTGCTAACAGCGTGTCGTTCTTGATATTCACTCATATCTATTCTTGTGCAATTTGTTGCGCTTGTTGTAGCGCTTGTTGTGTTTTTATTGTATAATTGTCAAAGTTCATAATGGGTTATTTTTAAGTATGATTATTCAATTACCTTACCATTTGAATACACAAGACAAATTGACATTATTTTAACTAAAAAACTGACGTTTAGTCATAATTTTAAAAATATAAAGATAAATTATGGGATTATTTGATTCCTTTTTAAGCAATAATTCAAACGATTGGCCTGGGCCAAAACTTGAAAATATTGATCAACTCAATACTATAATCGAAGACTCTTTTTTGACGCCACAACTTATTTTCAAACATTCCACAAGCTGTAGTGTGAGTCGTTTTGTACTAAACGAATTCAAATCAAGCTATGGTTTTTCAGAAGTTGATTTTACGGCTTATTTTTTGGACTTACTCCGTTATCGTGAAATTTCAAATGCCATTGCAAATCAGTTTGATGTTGTTCATCAATCGCCACAGCTTTTAGTCATTAAAAACGGTAAAGCAGTAGCACATGCTTCTCATGAAAATGTAAATAAAATTATACTAACAGATTTTTTGAACTAAACGCCCAATTCTTCTAAAAGCTCTGTAATTCTTGCACTAGAGGGCCTTGGTGCATCAGGATCTACAATATTGCCATCGGGGTCAATAAGAATAAATCTTGGAATACCATCGATTTTATAGGCTTGAATAAAATCGGCTTTCCATCCACTACCAGTAAAAAGCTGCACCCCTGATAAATTTTTCTCAGCGACCATAGTTTTCCATGCTTTGTGTGCTTTTTCCATAGTTCCACTTCGTCTTTCATCATCAACAGAAATACTGATAAACTCAATGTTGCGCCCATGAAATCTTTGTTCTAGTTCTTTCAAAAATGGGATTTCAACTTTACAAGGTCCACACCATGTTGCCCAAACATCAATGTAGACAAACTTTCCTCTAAAGTCTTTTAAAGATGAAGTACCACCCTTAAAATTTTCAAAATTCTCAAAAGTTGGAGATGGAGTGCCTTTTGCCAATTCTCTTCTCAATGCTTGTCGATCTTCATAAAACTTCGTGTAAGCTACTTTCATTTTTTTGAAATTGGTATTATCAATCTCAAAATATGAGGTGTCTATTGATGTGTAGCTGGATTTTAAATTTTGGAAATCCTTTTCTAAAGCCCTAAAAGCATTTTGAAAGGCTTTTGGGTTTTTGTCAAATAAATCATTTGTGAGATATTTTTCTTGAAGTAAAGCATAGGCAATTAAAACATTGCTTTTTTCAGCATCATCGCCTCTAAATTTTAAAGTTTCATCAAATTCCTTAGTATCTAGTGTAAAAGAAGTTGAGTTGCCATTTTTTAGAAATATTGTACCAACTTCATTACCATCAAAAAACCGATAGCGCCCTTCTTCAACTTTAAGGGTGTCCGAAAATGAACCATCTTCGTTAATGGCTATTTCTTTTTTGTAGCCATTTTCTGGGTTAGTAATTGTAATTTTATCAGAACTTGGGTTGGTAATTTTTCCAGTGAGTTCAACGTGGTCTTTTGGTTTTTGACAACCAACTAAAATTATGGCAATACTAATTGTGTAAAATAAGGTTTTATTCATAACTAATGATTTTAGGATTAAAATGTTTTACGAAATTACATTTTTTTTTCGCACTTCTTTATTTTTTTTAAAAATACCCTTTGAAGTGTATTCTTTTTTTGGGCCACAAACCACATGAGTGATTTCAAAGTGTCTATCGCTGAAAAATTTGTATGAAGAAGCGTAAACATCTTTTACACAAAAATGGGTAGCTTTAGCACTAAGACTTCCATTTTTTTCTTTTGTCAAATTAATTTTTTGAAATAGTTTTTCAGGGTTTTCAAAAAAATAAACCTCAAAACCAGACAGACTTGGTTTATAAATATATTTTCTAGTACACATCATTTCTTTTCCATCGGCTAAAATCATTACTCCTGTTTCGGAATATTCAAACTCATTAGCTTTGATTTTTGTAAAATTTGCTGTGCCAAGGACTTTGGCTCCATTGTCATAAAAACGTTCCAAATTCCAATTACCAACTAAGTTTTCTAAAATAGAAGAATTTCCAGTTCTTTTATTGGTCGTTTTAAGCATGTTTTTCTCTAAAGTGAAACTGAAATTATAGTCTTTTCAAAATTAGCCATAATAAATTAATTGTATCAATTATTTGGAAATTTTCATTGAATAATGCACTTTTGAAGGTCTCCATTAGAACAATTATGCATAAAATTACAACACATCCATTAAGCTTACCTGTACTCAATGATTTAACTATCAATCAATCTCATATTGAATTATCAACTGAAGTAAAAGAAAAAATTGTCAGTTGTAGGTCATATTTAAATCAAAAAATGCAAAATTCTGAGGTGCCAATTTATGGTATTAATACTGGTTTTGGCGCTTTGTGTGATGTTTCGATTAATTCCGATCAATTGGTTCAGCTTCAAGAAAATTTGGTACGTTCTCATGCGTGTGGTACTGGAAAATTGGTGCCTCAGCATATCATCAAATTGATGCTTTTACTAAAAATCAAATCTTTATCGAATGGGAATAGTGGTGTGCAACTTTCAACTGTCCAGCGTCTTGTTGATTTTTACAACCTCGATCTTTTGCCAGTAGTTTATACTCAAGGCTCTTTGGGAGCTTCAGGAGATTTGGCACCTTTGGCACATGTTGCTTTGTGTGTGATTGGGGAAGGTGAAGTTTGGGACAACGGCGTCCAAAAACCTACACAAGACGTATTGAAGGCGCATAGTTTAAATCCGATAAAACTGCAATCAAAGGAAGGTTTAGCATTACTAAATGGAACACAATTTATGTCTGCTTATGCCGTACATTGTTTATTAAAATCGTATAAACTTTCCTATTATTCAGATTTAATTGGGGCGTTATCTTTGGATGCTTTTGATGGTCGAATTGAACCTTTTGATCCATTAGTTCAGTTGGTGCGTCCATACAAAGGTCAAATACTTACCGCTCAGCGTATACGTCAGTTTTTAGAAGATAGTCCTTTGATGAAACAAGAAAAAATCCATGTCCAAGATCCATATTCTTTCCGTTGTATGCCACAAGTTCATGGCGCTACAAAAGATGCATTGGAACATATTTCTTCGATAGTTTTAACAGAAGTTAATTCTGTTTCTGATAACCCAAATATATTTTCACAAGCCGATAAAATTATATCAGGAGGAAATTTTCATGGACAACCTTTAGCTTTGAGTCTAGATTTCTTAAAAATAGCCATGTCTGAACTTGGAAGTATTTCTGAGCGAAGAACCTATCAATTGATATCTGGACAGCGCGGTTTGCCTTCATTTTTAGTGAATTCACCAGGATTAAATTCTGGCTATATGATACCTCAGTATACAGCGGCAAGTATTGCTAGCGCTAACAAACAATTGGCCACACCAGCCAGTGTGGATTCTATAGTATCTTCCAATGGTCAGGAAGATCATGTAAGTATGGGTGCCAATGCTGCCACACAAGCTTTTGAACTTGTTGATAATGTTGAACGAATTCTTGCAATTGAATTGATGAATGCATCACAGGCCTTACAATTGAGAACATTAAAAACATCGTCTTTTTTGGAGCAGTTTTTAACTTCTTTCAGAGAAGAAGTTTTGTTTACTGAAAATGATAAACCACTTTATTTAGATATCAAAAAAACAATACATTTTTTGCAGTCATTAAACTTTGATAACGAAGTGCTTTTTTGAGAGAATTACAGCATAAAAAAACCCTGCAACGTGCAAGGGTTTAATTACAAAAATTGTAGTTTATTTTATTGTTCTTCTGATTTTTTAGGACTTGAAATTTTTACATTTAGTTCAGTGTCATTTTTGCCAATGTCCATCGTGATGCTGTCGCCTTCTTGAACATTTGACTTGATTATTTCTTCAGCAATGGCATCTTCTACATATTTTTGAATAGCACGCTTTAGTGGTCGTGCGCCATATTGTTTATCAAATCCTTTTTCGGCAATAAAGTTTCTTGCTTTTTTACTCAATTTCAGCTTGTATCCAAGTTCTGAAATTCGATTTAGAAGTTTCTCAAGTTCAATATCAATAATTTTATCAATATCTTCTTTTTCAAGGGTATTAAATACCACCACATCATCAATTCTATTTAAAAATTCAGGGGCGAAAGCTTTTTTTAATGCATTTTCAATAACGCCACGGGCATTAGCTGTTTCTTGTTGTTTTTGGGCCGCAGTTCCAAAGCCAACTCCGGTTCCAAAATCCTTTAGTTTTCGAGCTCCAATGTTGGAAGTCATAATAATAATGGTATTGCTAAAGTCAATTTTTCGTCCTAAACTATCAGTCAAAAATCCATCGTCTAAAACTTGTAAAAGCATATTAAACACATCAGGGTGTGCTTTTTCAATTTCATCTAAAAGAATTACAGCATAAGGTTTTCGTCTTACTTTTTCTGTAAGTTGTCCACCTTCTTCATATCCAACGTATCCTGGAGGTGCTCCAACAAGACGCGAAATGGCAAATTTTTCCATGTATTCGCTCATGTCTATTCGGATTAATGCATCGGTGCTGTCGAACAACTCGCCAGCCAAAACTTTGGCTAATTGTGTTTTGCCAACCCCTGTTTGTCCCAAAAATATAAATGAACCAATTGGCTTATTTGGGTCTTTAAGTCCAGCACGATTCCTTTGAATGGCTTTTACAACCTTAGAAACAGCCTCATCTTGACCAATAACTTTCCCATTAATAAGTTTTGGTAATAAAGAAAGCTTGTTGCCTTCTGTTTGTGCAATTCGATTTACAGGAATTCCTGTCATCATCGAAACGACCTCGGCGACGTTTTCTTCTGTAACAATTTCTCTATTGAGTTTGGATTCTTCTTCCCATTTTACTTGAGCTTCAGCTAAACTCTTTTCTAGTCTTTTTTCATCGTCTCTGAGCTTTGCAGCTTCTTCATATTTTTGTTTTTTGACGACAGAATTTTTTGTTGCACGAACCGCTTCAAGTTCTGTTTCTAATTCCACAATTTGATCAGGTACATCAATATTTGTGATATGTACTCGTGATCCTGCTTCATCCAAAGCATCTATTGCCTTATCTGGTAAAAATCTATCAGACATGTAGCGGCTTGTGAGTTTAACACAAGCTTCTATAGCTTGGTCTGTGTAATCAACATTGTGATGATCTTCGTATTTATTTTTTATGTTATTAAGTATTTCAATCGTTTCATCAACTGATGTTGGTTCAATAATCACTTTTTGAAAGCGTCGCTCTAGCGCACCATCTTTTTCAATATGCTGGCGGTATTCATCAAGAGTTGTAGCGCCAACACATTGAATTTCTCCTCTTGCTAACGCAGGTTTAAACATGTTTGATGCATCAAGACTTCCTGTTGCGCCTCCAGCACCAACAATGGTATGAATTTCATCAATGAATAAAATGACATCATCATTTTTTTCGAGTTCATTCATTACGGCTTTCATGCGTTCTTCAAATTGACCTCTGTATTTCGTGCCTGCTACCAAACTTGCCAAGTCCAGAGTTACTACTCGCTTGTTGAATAAAATTCTTGATACTTTTCGTTTTATAATTCTGTTGGCAAGACCTTCTGCAATTGCGGATTTACCAACACCTGGCTCTCCAATAAGAAGAGGATTGTTCTTTTTTCTTCGGCTTAGTATTTGTGATACACGCTGAATTTCTTTGTCTCTACCAACAACAGGATCAAGTTTTCCTTCTTCAGCCATAGCAGTAAGATCACGCCCAAAATTGTCTAAAACAGGGGTTTTAGATTTCTTGTTTGATTTTGTTGAGCTCGTTTGACCAAAAGCATCAGTGTTTTCATTTTTTTCATTTGTTTCTTCTTCGGAAAAAGATTCACCTTTTGGTGTATCAATAAAATCACTATCACTGCTTGTGATCATGTTTTTAAATTGCTCTTTAACATTATCATAATTTACTCTCAATTTGTTGAGTAATTTGGTGGTAGGGTCGTTTTCGTTTCTTAGAACACACAAAATCAAATGCGCCGTGTTGATGGATTTGCTTTGAAAAAGTTTGGCCTCCAAAAAGGTTGTTTTTAGGGCACGTTCAGCTTGTCGAGTGAGATGAAGATTTTTTTTCTCGTTTGTTGAAGTGCTTATATTGGGGTTTGCAGGGCTTAGAATTTCTACTTTACGGCGCAGCTGACTCAAATCAATATCAAGTGCATTGAGAATTTCTACTGCTTTGCCGTGGCCATCACGAAGCAGTCCAAGCATCAAATGCTCGGTTCCAATAAAATCATGTCCTAGACGTAATGCTTCTTCTTTACTGAAAGAAATCACATCTTTAACTCGGGGTGAAAAGTTGTCATCCATAGAAAATATTTTGTATAAAAATACGAATTTTATAAGTCATAATTCAAAAACTATAACTCAATTAAAAATTAATACTACAAATGATATTAAAAACATTTAAAAATCAAAATTTTTCACATTCTATTTATTAACCCTTTTCTTCTATAAATTGTTGATAAAATACCCCAAAAAAAACCCATAATTATTAGCGTAAAAATGAACGATTGTTTTATATTAGCTTGAATATAATAATTGCAATAAAATCAACCTATGATAGAAGGAGAAAAATTAATCCCGATTAATATTGAAGATGAAATGAAATCGGCCTACATCGATTATTCGATGTCCGTTATTGTTTCAAGAGCATTACCCGACGTTCGTGATGGCCTAAAGCCCGTTCATCGCCGTGTTTTGTATGGAATGCATGAGTTGGGTGTGCGGTCTAATTCTGCGCACAAAAAATCAGCAAGAATTGTGGGAGAAGTACTTGGTAAATACCACCCTCACGGCGATACATCGGTTTATGATACGATGGTACGAATGGCCCAAGAGTGGAGTTTGCGTTATATGCTTGTTGATGGGCAAGGGAATTTTGGATCGATTGACGGCGATAGTCCAGCAGCAATGCGATACACAGAGGCAAGAATGCGCAAAATATCTGAAGATATGCTTGCTGATATTGATAAAGAAACTGTTGACCATAAGTTAAACTTTGACGATACTCTTCAGGAGCCAACAGTGCTTCCCACTCGAATACCAGGTTTGCTTGTCAATGGAGCTTCAGGTATTGCAGTAGGTATGGCAACCAATATGCCACCACACAACCTTTCCGAAGTTGTAGATGGAATTACGGCCTACATTGATAATACTGCTATTGAAATTGATGAATTGATTACTCACGTTAAAGCTCCAGATTTTCCAACAGGTGGAATAATTTATGGTTACGATGGGGTTAGAGAAGCTTTTAAAACTGGCCGAGGACGTGTTGTCATTCGTGCCAAAGCCAATATTGAAGAAGTTAATGGAAGAGAGTGTATTATAGTTAACGAAATCCCATATCAAGTCAATAAGGCTGATATGATTAAGAAAACGGCCGACCTTGTTAATTATAAAAAATTAGAAGGAATTTCAACAATTCGCGACGAATCAGATCGTAATGGCATGCGTATCGTCTATGTCTTAAAAAGAGATGCTATTCCAAACATTGTACTTAATAAACTTTTTAAATACACAGCACTTCAGTCTTCATTTAGTGTAAATAATATTGCGTTGGTCAATGGTCGTCCAGAAATGTTGAATCTAAAAGATATGATTCATCATTTTGTAGAGCATCGTCATGAAGTTGTTGTGCGCCGAACGACTTACGAATTGCGCAAAGCAGAAGAGCGCGCTCATATTTTAGAAGGACTTATTATTGCTTCGGATAATATTGACGAAGTAATTTCAATTATTAGAGGCTCCTCAAATCCAGATGAAGCACGACAAAAACTTATCAAACGTTTTGAGTTGAGTGAAATTCAAGCCAAAGCTATTGTAGAGATGCGTCTGCGTCAACTTACAGGCCTTGAGCAAGACAAGCTGCGTTCTGAGTATGAGGGTTTGATGAAAACCATTGAAGACCTTAAGGATATTTTAGACAAAAAAGATCGTCGAATGCAAATCATCAAAGATGAGCTTGTGGTAGTCAAAGAAAAGTATGGCGATGAACGTCGTTCTACGATTGAGTATGCAGGAGGAGATTTGTCTATTGAAGACATGATTCCTAATGAGCAAGTGGTAATTACTATTTCTCATGCAGGCTATATCAAACGTACGTCTTTAACGGAGTATAGAACTCAAAATAGAGGAGGAGTAGGACAAAAAGCATCGACCACTAGAAATGAGGATTTCCTAGAACATCTTTTTGTAGGAACGAATCACCAGTACATGTTATTCTTTACACAAAAAGGAAAATGTTTCTGGATGCGTGTTTATGAAATTCCTGAAGGCAGTAAGACATCAAAAGGAAGAGCCATTCAAAACCTCATCAACATTGAGCAAGACGATAAAGTAAAAGCATTTATTTGTACTCAAAACTTAAAAGATGAAGAATACATTAATGCCCATTACGTGATTATGGCGACCAAACGAGGCCAGGTAAAGAAAACCTCATTGGAGCAATATTCTCGTCCAAGAACCAATGGAATTAATGCCATTACGATTAAAGAAGGCGATGAACTCCTTGAAGCCAAACTCACCACTGGAGAAAGTCAAGTGATGTTGGCACTGAAGTCAGGAAAGGCCATTCGTTTTGAGGAAGCTAAGACTCGCCCAATGGGAAGAGGCGCTTCTGGAGTACGTGGAATTACTCTGGCGCATAACGCCGATGAAGTCATTGGCATGATATCTGTAGATGATATGGAAAGTAATATTTTAGTGGTTTCAGAAAATGGTTATGGAAAACGCTCAAGTTTAGAAGATTATCGTATCACAAATCGTGGCGGAAAGGGTGTAAAAACAATTTCTATTACTGACAAAACGGGAAGTTTAGTTTCCATCAAAAATGTAACTGATGAAGATGATTTGATGATCATCAACAAATCTGGGATTGCCATTCGTATGGCGGTAGAGGATTTAAGAGTAATGGGTAGAGCAACACAAGGTGTAAAACTCATCAATCTCAAAGGATCCGATTCTATTGCCGCAGTTGCGAAAGTGATGAAAGAAGAAGAGGAGGAGGTAGAAGATTTAAATGCTGAAGGATCAACTTCTGAAGAAACACCAAATACTGAAAATTCAGAAAACACAGAAAACAACACACAAACAGAAGAATAATTATAATAAATATATCATGAAAAAATACCTAATTTTTGGACTCCTACTAGCCCTTACATGGTCTATAAATGCACAAAAAAAAGAGCTACGTGCAGTGAGTAAAGCTCTTGGAAAAGCAAATTTTGAACAAGCTACTACAGCTCTTGCTGCTGCAGAAGTGCTAATATCTTCAATGGATGAAAAGCAAAAAGGGCAGTTTTATTTTTACAAGAGTAAATTACTTTTTAAAGGGGGTGCTGCAGAGCTAGAAGACGTTAATAAATCCATTGATGCTTTTGCAAAAATAGGATCGTCAGTAAGTTCAGAAGAAAAAAATATGCACTTCCAAAACCTTATCAATCACTTGATTAATCAGGGAAGTGCTTCTATTAAAAAAAGTGATTTTACAACCGCATCGAATTACTTTTCGAATGCTTATAAATTGTCATCTAAAGACACTATCTATTTGTACTATGCAGCTTCATCGGCTGTAAATGCAAAGGATTATGACAAGTCTTTAGCGATGTACGAAAAGTTGAGAGCGCTTGGATTTACAGGAATAGAAAAGCAATATTTTGCGGTAAATAAAGAAACTAACAAAGAAGAAGCTTTTGATAGCGAAGTGCTACGTGATGTTTCTGTAAAATCAAAATCCCATACTAATCCTACGGACAAAAACTCAAAATCTAAATATCCAGAGATTATAAAAAATATGGCGCTTATTTATAATGAACGTGGCGAAACAGACAAAGCGCTAGAAGCTATGCGAGAAGCAAGAGCTCAAAATCCTGACGATTTAAATTTGATACTTACAGAAGCCAATGTACATTATGCAATGGGAAATATTGACAAGTTTAAAGAATTGTTAGAATTTGCTACAGAAAAAGACCCCAAAAATGCAGAACTACAATATAACTTGGGTGTGATTGCTGCTGATGCAAAAGATTTTGATAATGCAAAAAAATATTATGACAAAGCCATTGAGCTTAATCCAAAGTATACCAATGCCTATATCAATCTTGCGGCACTCATATTAGGACAAGAGGAATCCATAATTGATGAAATGAATAACTTGGGGACTTCTGCTGCCGATGACCGCCGCTATGACGAACTTCGTGAGGAACGTAATCAGTTGTATTTGGATGCCATTCCATATTTAGAACAAGCTCTTGTTGCTGACCCTACAAATGTTCAAGCCGCAAAAACTCTGTCCAATATTTTCTCTGCTACAGGCAACGATGCTAAAGCCAAAGAATATAAAGATATGGCCGATCGCTTACAACAATAACATTTAGATTTATACACCCAAAAGCCCATACACTGTATGGGCTTTTTTTTTGCAAAAGTTTTTTTCTTAAGAATTGTCATAGCTAAAGCAATTTTTCGTTTAGTAAAACCTTTTGAGGTTATAAGTTCAATAGTAGGCTTTTCGCTTTGTAAAGTTTTTTCTCGATATTCTGGATTATTGGATATTCCAATTTTGTAATAACCATTAGCTAAATCTTTCATTAAATACAAGTGGCAAACTTCTGTTAAACTGATTTCGTCTTTAAAATCAAGTTTTGATAATGGTTCATAATTTTCTATTGCACCAACTATTTTATTATAATCTATGAATAAGCTTTTCAGAGCAATTTGTAAGCTTTCTTTGTTGTTGTATTCATGATGTTTTCCGCCAAAGGGTCTCATTCCTTCAATTTTTCTGTTTCCAGAAGTTAGTATTCGCCAGTCCTTTATTAGATTTTGAGATAGATTTTCTAAATCCTCTTTGTATAATAAAATCCTATTTTCGTAAACTTGTTTATAAATGTCACTTAAGTTGTTGTACAGATGATAAGATTTTTTTTCTATATCAAATTCCAAAACTTCATTGTTCTCAAATAAAATATAAAATTTGTCTCCAATGTCAAGCATATAATCTTTATTTGGATGCCTTAATATTAAATAATCTTTTCCATCCAAATTGTTTGCTGTTAGAAAAAGTCGATTAATGTTAGGTTTAGTAGAAACCATATTAATAGTTCCATTCAAAACTTTTTCATAAAAGTTATTTCCACTTAATGATTCCCATTCAAGATTAAATTTTTTAGTAAAGGGGTCAGATTTTGAAATTGGAATGTTTGTCATTGTCGGCTTGGTCAAATTGCATAGAATTACTATGTAAATCACATTGCGTTTATGTATTTGAAAAAAGTTTACAACTCCTTCGACCTTGATGCTCCAGAAGAATTGATTTTTATGTTTTTGGCATCCCCCACCATATTTAAAAGAGCTTGCCCCACTAAGTTTGGCTTTTATTCGGCCATTGGCAATCAATTTGGCATTGCTCGCCCCAGAAGCCTCTAAGTCCAAATTTTGTGCAATCAATAGGTCTAGACATTTAATTGATGACGCTCCAGAAATTTCAACCTCAGCATTTTTTACGGTACCTTCTAGTTTTATTTCCGATGCTCCAGAAGAATCTACCGTTAGTGTATTACTCAAAGAAATAATACCTCTAACGCTACTTGCCCCAGAAAGTTCTAGATCTAAATCGCTGCCTATATAATTTCTAAACACCACTTTTGAAGCTCCACTCATTTCAAGTTTTTTGACAGAGGGCATATGAATCACTGCCGAAAGATTGATGTTTTTGTACGATTTTCTTCCTTTAAGTCGGATTTTTAATGTTGAATTGTTTTATAACACCACAACATCATCTCTGTATTTGTCTTCGCAGCTGATGGCTACTCTGTAGTTGTCCGATTGCACTAAAATTACAGAAATCGCATGACTTAGTTCTAGGGTATCAAAATTTGAAAACTCATAGATTTTTTCTGAAATTTCATTAGATTTAGAGTTTTGACCACTTAAAAATGTGGTAAAAAAAGCCAAAAAAAGAAGTATGGTAAATTTGCAGGTTTTGTGAAACATGATATTAAAGATTTAGGATAATACCCAAAATTACAAAAAAATAAATAAAACGACTATACAATACTCTTAATCACCCGAAGTTTATGAGAATGGGTGTTGGTATCGACATTATAAATTCCAGAATGGTCAATACGGTCTATACGTACTTTGCCATGCGCATGAATGATATGATGGTTTTCCATAATAATTCCTACATGAATAATATCCCCTTCGTTATTATCAAAAAACGCCAAATCACCTGGCGAACTTTCTTCAATAAAACTAAGCGCATCCCCTTGAGTGGCTTGTTGTGAAGCATCGCGTAAGAGTTGAAATCCATTGAGGCGATATACCATTTGTGTAAATCCCGAACAATCAATACCAAAAGGGGTTTTTCCTCCCCAAAGGTATGGGGTGTTGAGGTAGAGCAGTGCGGTTTCTATAAGGTTATTTTTTTGTTTTTGACCAACTAATGTTTCTCCATCAAAAGTATGGTTGAGAAGGGGTTGTGCATTCAATACACTCCCCATAACAATGGGTTGTAGCTTTTGTTCACTATCGGTAATAAAGTTTACTAAATCACTACAAAGTTGCTCTTTTTTGGAAGTGCAGTTCTTATAATCTTCTTTTTCAATCAACAGAAATTGCTTATTGTCAATCCATCCTTCGTAGCCATCATAACTGAGGCGAATTCGGCTCCATTTTTTACGCTGTTCAAGGACTTTAAACCATTCGCCATAAAGGACTTGCGATGTGAGTTCGCTTTTGTCTGAGGGTTCGTTTCTTAATGCGACAATACTAAGATTGCACAGGCCGTATTGCATTGAGTACTAGTTTCGTTCGAGAATCAGTGCCGAGGCACCGCCACCGCCATTACAAATGGCCGCCGCTCCAATTTTTCCATTATTTTGTTCCAAAACATTGAGTAGAGTGACCACAATTCTTGCACCGGAGCACCCCAGGGGATGTCCAAGCGAAACCGCACCGCCATTAACATTAACTTTAGAATCGTTGAGCCCCAAAATTTTCATATTGGCCAATCCGACTACTGAAAATGCTTCGTTAAATTCAAAATAATCGACATCATTGATGCTGATGTTGGCTTTGTCTAGAGCTTTGGGGAGGGCTTTTGCAGGCGCAACTGTAAACCATTCGGGCTCGCGTGCCGCATCGGCATAACTTTTTATGGTGGCCAGAGGTTGTAGTCCAAGTTCTTTGGCTTTGTCTTTACTCACAAGGACTAGTGCTGCAGCTCCATCATTGATGGTCGAGGCATTGGCTGCTGTTACGGTACCATCTTTTGTAAACGCAGGTCTTAGGGCTGGAATTTTTTCTAATTTAACGTTAGTAAATTCTTCATCGGTCGTCACTATAATGGGCTCGCCACGGCGTTGGGGAACTTCTACAGGTACAATCTCGTTGTCAAATTTCCCACCATTCCAAGCATCAGCAGAGCGCTTGTAGGATTGAACAGCAAATGCATCTTGATCTTCTCTAGAAAAATCATATTCTGTGGCACAGGCATCGGCACAAACACCCATAGCTTCTTTATTGTAAGCATCTACAAGACCATCTTTTTGCATGCCATCTTCCATTTGAGCAGGGCCAAATTTCTTCGCTATTCTTGCATGATAATAGTGTGGAATTTTACTCATATTTTCCATACCCCCAGCAACAATAATTTCGGCATCACCAAGCGCAATACTTTGTGCGGCTTGCATTATGGATTTCATTCCAGATGAACATACTTTATTGACGGTGGTACAAGGTACTGTGTTTGGAATTCCAGCAAATATAGCTGCTTGCCTTGCAGGAGCTTGGCCAGCACCAGCCTGTACAACGTGTCCCATTAGGACTTCGTCTACTGAACTAGGATTTAAATTAATTTTTTCTAATGCACCTTTAATGGCAATAGCCCCAAGTTTTGGTGCGTCTACTGAAGATAAACTTCCCATAAAACTACCTATTGGGGTGCGGACTGCAGAAACAATAACAACTTCTTTCATCAAAAATAGTTTTAAATTTTACTCTCGCTAATGTAAATAAAATTTAGCATATATTTAGAGATGATTGTTGATTTTTACACTTGCGTTGAAGTTCTTTTTATTACTTTTGATATAGTTTGATTGGTATAGCTATAATTAAAACAAATTATTCAAATGGATCCAGTTTTAAATAAATTTTACAGAAATCACAATTTGCTTTATAAAATATTTTTATTTGCAGCAACTACATTTTTGATTGTTTATTTATTTCCAAAAAGTGGAACGTTTCGATACAGTTTTGAAAAAGGAAAACCGTGGCAATCCGAAAATTTATATGCGCCTTTTGATTTTGCTATTCAAAAATCTGGTTTAGAACTAGAAAAAGAACGCCAACAAATATCTAAAGAATCTCCAGTATTTTTTGAAGTTGATACCGCTAAGTTGAGACAAATTTCTAATAATTATAAAACCGTTTTTGAGCGTAGTTTTTTTGAGGTTACAAATCAAAAACTAAACGATACTCTATTTCAGTTTGGTAGAAATATTCTATCAGAGCTGTATGCTACAGGACTTCTATCTGAGAGTTATAATTTTGATAATGAACAAATTATTTCGGTTTTGATTGATAATACGCAAAGTAAAACAGTTGCTTACAATCAATTTTTTATTCAAACAGATCTAAAACCCTTTATCACTTCCAAAATTGAAGCCTCTGAATACATAGAGTTTTTACCTGCATATTTATCTCTATTTTTTGATGTTGTAGAGCCCAACGCTTCATATAATTCATCGCTTTCAGAAAGCGCTCTAAAAGAGCGTGTTGGTCGTATTGTTCCAGTGCGCGGTCGAGTCGATAAAGGTACCTTAATCATATCAAAAGGAGAAGTTGTTCAAGGGGATAAATTGTCTGTATTAAAGTCTTTGGAATCCGAATATGAATCTCAGGTTTGGACCGAAGCCAATTATGTTTGGATTTTAGTGGCATACACTGTTTTGGTTGCTCTAGCGCTTTTGATGCTTTTGCTTTTTTTAAGGAAATACAGAGAAGATATATTTACCAATAACACGAAAGTTACATTTATCTTTTTCAATATAACCCTAATGGTATTGCTTACAACCTTAGTTGTAAATTACAATTCCGCATATGTATATGCCGTTCCATTATGTATTTTACCATTGGTCCTTAAAGCCTTTTTTGATGCTCGATTAGGGCTTTTTACTCACGTGGTTACGGTGCTGCTTTTGGGTTTTGTAGTTGCTAATAATTACGAATATATGTTTCTTCAAATTATTGCAGGAATTGTAACGATCCTTACAGTATCTGAACTTTATAAACGTGCTAATTTATTTATATCTGTTGGACAAATTACATTGATTTATATCATATCATATTTTTCATTTTATGTCATCCATGAAGGAAGTATGGATGGTTTAAAGTGGGAAAACTTTTTGTTATTTGTACTATGTGGTTTAGCTACATTATTTGTACAACCATTAATTTATGCCTACGAAAAACTATTCGGATTGGTTTCGGATGTGTCCTTATTGGAGCTTTCCGATACAAATTCAAAACTACTTAAAGAACTTTCTGACAAAGCTCCAGGAACGTTTCATCATTCTCTAAATGTGGCCAATCTTGCAGAAGCCTCAGCCAATGAAATTGGCGCTAATGCTATGTTAGTTCGTGTTGGTGCATTATATCATGACATAGGAAAAATGTCCAATCCAACATATTTTACAGAAAATCAATCCACAGGAACTAATCCCCACGATGAATTGTCGCCAAAAGAAAGTGCACAAATTATTGTAAATCATGTAATTAGTGGAATAGAAATAGCAAAGAAAAATAAGTTGCCAGATCGTGTTATTGATTTTATCCGTACCCATCATGGAACAAGTTATGTGCGCTACTTTTACAACAAACAAATGGAATTAACATCTAAATTTGATCCTTCAGATTTTATGTACAATGGTCCAAAACCATTTAGTAAAGAAACCGCCATTTTGATGATGTGTGATAGTGTTGAGGCCGCATCTAAGAGTTTGAAAGATCCAACATCTACCAAAATCAACACATTTGTAGATGCAATTATAGCCAATCAAATTGAAGACACACAGTTTTTGAATGCCAATATTACTTTCAAAGAAATAGAATCTATTAAAAAAGTTTTGAAGCACAAATTGGCCAATATGTATCATCTTCGCATCGAGTACCCAGAATAGAAAAAAATCGGTTTTAAAAAATTAAAAAAATAGTTTGCGTTCTTGACAATGAAAAGTTACATTTGCATCCGCAATTTTATTGCATAAGTTCATTAAATTAGAGGAGAGGTGCCAGAGTGGTAATGGAGCAGATTGCTAATCTGTCAACGCGTAAGTGTTGCCCGGGTTCGAATCCCGGTCTCTCCGCAAGTCATTTATCAATTCAATACGGGGTGTAGCGTAGCCCGGTTATCGCGCCGCGTTTGGGACGCGGAGGTCGCAGGTTCGAATCCTGCCACCCCGACAACGTGTTGCTTGATGATGTACTTAAATAGATAACCAAATACGGGGTGTAGCGTAGCCCGGTTATCGCGCCGCGTTTGGGACGCGGAGGTCGCAGGTTCGAATCCTGCCACCCCGACTTCAGGACATTATGTCCTTGAATGGTCGCGTAGCTCAGCTGGATAGAGCATCTGCCTTCTAAGCAGACGGTCACAGGTTCGAATCCTGTCGCGATCACGAATAAATAGTACAATAAGGAAAAACACCAAGCTTGCTTGAGCGTTTTTTTGTTTTGACTGTCTTCAGCATGGAGTGCTGATGATCATAAAACAATCCTGTCACAATCATAAATAACCTTCTGATGTTCAGGGGGTTATTTTGTTTTAGCAGGGTTATGTTTTTTCTCTTTAGTAGTCAATTATTACCAAAAGTTTGCACATAGTTTGCACAAATTTTCATATATTAGTTCAAATCAAAAAAAATTAACCACATGAAAAAATTACTTTTTTTAACTTTTGTATTTACTCTTTTTGCTTGTAGTGGAGGGGATAATGATAATTCAAGTTCTGATAACAGCAGCAACAATAATCCTAATGATCCAATTATTGGAACATGGGTTTTAGTAAATGAAGAAATTGTTGGAGGAGATTGGGGTGATTCTTGTAGAGGTTGTTTTATGGAAAATGATGCTGGATCTCCTGACACTTTTGTTTTTACTTTAACTGAAGTAACAAAAAGCGCATGGGAATGTTTTCCAAGTGATGGTAGTTTGTGTTCAGATTTAGATATGTATGGACCTGTGAATTGGGTAAATGTTGGATCAAATATGTATGAAATTAATGGTGAACCATTTCCAGTAACTTTTATTGGTAATAATCAAATGCAGACTCCTTTTGAGGATGGTAATATTACTCAAACTTGGAGTCTGGTTGAATAAATTATTGTTTTTATTTATTATTAATAACCTTCTGATATTCAGAGGGTTGTTTTGTTTTAGGAGGGTTATGTTCTTTCTCTTTAGTAGTCAATTCTGACCAAAACTTGCACAAATTTTCATAAATTTGAATTGAATCAAAAAAAAATTAACCATATGAAAAATTACTTTTATTAGCTTTTGTATTTATCTTTTTTACGTGTGATAATACCAATGAAATTAATGTAGAAGACACATCACAAGCAGAAGGACTTTGGTCAGGTTCTTTTTTTGGTGATGATCATGGAACATGGACATTCTCTATTGTTGAAAATGGAGGAGTGGTTGGTAGCTTAACATCGAAAGATTTTAATGAAATATATTTTATGAATGGCTCTGTAGAACTAGATGGTCAACTTTCTGCAATTGTTAAAAAGGATGGAGACAATGTAGGGACTTTTATAATGCAACTAAGCGGTGGTCAACCCTCTGGTGTATTTCAAAACAATGTATCACAAAGAACCTCAAATACCGATGGTAAGGAAAGAACAGAAGATGAAGCAAGAATATTAAATTATTGGAATTACTACTCTGGCGAGTGGCCAGATGGTGATATTAAGTATTACAATGATGAGTTTTATTGTCCAGGGCTTTACATGGAGTTTAGAGAAGATGGAACATTTACAGACTACTTTTATTCTCCTACAATAGGCGATGATTGTTCTGATCCAGCGTGGTTTGGAACATACTCAGTTCAAGATGGTTATTATGAGATGTTATACGAACAGGGAAATTAATATAAATATCCTCTTGAGAAAGGTCTCCAGCACCACCTTGATGAAAATACTATTACCTATATGTATAACGATGTTTTATGGACCTACAAATTAGATGTAAATCAATAATATAGATAATATATCATCAATAATACTCTGATATTCAGGGGGTTATTTTGTTTTCAGAAGTTTATTTTTTTTGGATTTTAACAAAGATTATGGATAGTTAATAAAAACAATATATATCTTGTGCACTGTTCTAAAATTTAGTACTCTTTCAACAAATTAGACATTCATAAAAAACATCAGTTATAAACCAATAAAAAAAATGAAATTACTTAAACTAAATTACACATTACTGTTTATCATATTTCTCACGCTGTCATTATTTACTTGTGACAATAGTGAAGATATTAGCCAGAACGAGGACACCAACAACCCCTACTTAATGATGTCAATGTCGGAGTTAATGGCTCGATTTGATGCAAATGGCAACGCAGATGAAAGTCAAAATCCAAGTGGAAACATGGCATTAGATTTCTGTTTTGAATTTGAATTTCCTATTGATTTTCAGATGAGTAACAACACTATAATCACAATAAATTCTCTAGAAGAATTAGTTGATGTATTAATTGAATCTGATGATACTTATATAGTTGATATATTATATCCGTTTGATATTTTGGTGTTTAATGACGACACGGATACTATTGAAGTTATGACAATTCAAAATGATGAAACTTTTAGTAGCTTATTAGATGATTGTGAATTTGACCTTGATGAGGACAATTCATGTTATGAAATTTACGATCCAGTGTGTGTAGAAATCACAAACGCCTATGGTGAGACTATAGTTTTGGTTTATCCCAATGATTGTTATGCAGGTCTTGATGGTTTTAATGAAAATGACTTTTTAGAAGATTGTGATTCTGAAGATGACCACGACGATGATTGGTTTGAAAATGATTGTTTTGATTTAGTTTATCCTATAACCTTATTAAATTCAAATGGTGATGTTATTACAATAAATAACGAAGAAGCACTGTTAGAATATATCGAAGAATGGTACTCAGACAATTGTAATAATGTAGATGATTGTGAATTTGATTTTGAAGTTGTGTTTCCTATTACTGTAGAATATTATTCAGAAAATAATCAACAAACTCAAACACTAGTCATTAATTCAGAAGAAGAAATAGATGAGTATATTGAAGAATATTGTAATTAACTATTTGATATTCACAAGATTATTTCCTAAAATAAAAAATTTAAAAAATTCAAAAAATTTCAAAAAAATTAACCACATGAAAAAATTACTTTTACTAACTTTTTCTTTTACTCTTTTTGCTTGTAGTGGAGGAGATGATGATAATTCTAACGATGACAATTCTAACAATCAAGTTTCAATTAATGAAGATTTGTTGGAGCATGGATAGGAAAAATCACAGATACTGGTGGAGATACAGCAGATCAAACACTAACATTTAATTCAAATGGTACATGTTCTATTTATAATTTATGGAGTAGTGATGGTGAGACCTATTCCGCATCAGGAACATGGTCATCAACATCTTCAACTTTAACTGTTAGATGATGGGGAGATGAAGAGCCGGAATCCGCTAATTATGAATTATCTAACAATATTAATACTTGTGTAATTACACGATCAAATGGCGTAATTATAATTTATACTAGAATATAGAACCTCTTTATCATAATTATTAAAAAAAAGCCCTCTGATTTCAGAGGGCTTTTTTGTAGTGCTATTTATTATTACTAGATATTATTTCTCTAAGTCTCTAGACCATTGTACAACATATTGTATTTTGCCTTCTAAATTAAAATAGAATTGCTCAACTAGCTCTTTTTCCCATACAGTTCCGTCTTTTCCAACACGCTTTTCTATTGAAGTTACTAAAACTCCAGATTGCGGATCTGTATTTTCAATTTTTAATGGCACTATGCCGTATGCTTTCCATGAAATTGACTCAAAGCATTCAAAATAGCTTTCAAAAAAACCTTCATTCATTTCGATTCGCTGCCCAACGTATGAGTCGAAAACAGCGTTTTCGGCAAAAAATTTTCTCACATGCTTTTTCATCTTGACCCCCTGTTTTGAATACTTCGTACTGTCCACCACCGTAGCCTACTAAATCTGTTGTTTTTTCAACCTGAGCTATAAGTTTTAAGCATGATAGTATTTTGGCGGTAACAAGTAATACAGTTTTTTTAAGACTTTAATGAATTAAGACTAGCTTTGAATTTTACACTCCAAAAGCCATTTTTGTTCTTTAGATGTGGTGAAAATGAAAAATTTATCACCACCATCTTTGATTTTAAATTCCTTTTTTAATTGACTTACAGATTCTGAGAAGTTTCTTGTCTTTACATTAGCCTTTTGGCCTAAAATATGGGATTTCAACTTTTTTTTATGATAGTGAAACACTTTTTCTATAACATATATTTTTCCAGGAAACTCTTTTTTATGTTCTGATGAGGTATACAAATGTGAGTGCTGGGCTAATTTGCTTAAATCAAATTTTGAGGCTAAACTTTTAAAAGCTCCAGATTTGAGAACCGCTGCATTGGGCTCATATAAATACTTCAAAGGCTTTTGATAATCAACAATCGCTTTAATTTCATCAATAGATTTAAATTCAAAATACGGTTGATTTGTCTCTAAATTAACGGCTTTAATTACTGGTTCTTGATCGAAATCTTTTTCCATTATAAACAACAGCTCTTTTACTTCATTTTTTATCGCTACAACATGAATTTCTTTTGTATGTGGCAATGTTTTTAATGCTGCTTGAATATCTAGCATTGGCGACAATTTGATTAAAATTTTCTGAGTTTTTTTGAAAAATAAATTTAAATGTGCAGCAACATTTGGTGTGCAATCTTCTATAAAAAAGCGTTTATTTTTTTTTGTATCTCTTCTTGAGGGGTCAATGTAAATCCAATCGAAAGTTTCACTTTTTTGTTTTAAAAACTCCAGTCCATCAGCCGTAATAGTTTTTACATTTTTTATGCCTAAAACCTCAAAATTATGATGTACAATTTCAGATAAAAAAGCATTTATTTCACAATGTACAACGTTGTCAATTATTTTTGAAAAATATAAACTATCAACACCAAAACCACCCGTTAAATCCAAAAGTGTTTTACCTGAAAGTAAGTTGCTTTTATAATTTGCTGAAATTTCTGAGGACGTTTGTTCAATATTCAATTTATTTGGGAAATAAACCCCTGGAGTATTGTACCAATTTGGGAGTTTCTTTTCACACTTTTTTTTTGATTGAATTTGCTTCAAAAGCTCCGAGGTTTGTATTTCATCAAATGGACTGCCTTTTAATGCTAATTTGTCAATAGGCGTGTTTAAATTCTCATTGATGAAATGCTGTACTTCATTTTTTAAAAGTTTAAGATTAAGCATTTGAAAACAATTTTGTAATTTCATAAAGAGCAATGGATGTTGCTTGAGCCACATTCATACTGCTATTTTGCCCATACATTGGAATATGATAAACACTATCGGCACATGTTAGAATTTCATGTTGTATTCCATAACGTTCGCTTCCTACTACAAGTACAATTTTTTGGTTATTTTCCAGTTGAATTTCAGAGATACTCTTACTGTTTTTAGTAATCTCTAAACAAATCACAGAATATCCTTCTTTTTTGAAATTTTTGATGACATCTTGAGAGTTTTCAATTTGCTCAAAATTAACTACTTTTTCACTGGCTCTAGAAGTGTTCCAAACCTTTCTATTCAGCTCAATTGTACTGCCACCTAAGATTAGTCTTTCTACTCCAAAGGCATCTGCAATTCGAAATATACTCCCCACATTGGCCGGACGTGTTACATTATCGGTAACCAAAATTATTGCAAATTGATTTTTTTCAAATTTTGATGAATAATGATCTAATTGCATGGCTTTATAAATTAAAATTCAAATGCATATTTGACGATATTTGCACCCATTTTTAGAGCTTTCAATCGAACCTCTTCGGGGTCATTATGCACTACTGAATCTTCCCAGCCATCACCAAGATCACTTTCTGTTGTAAATAGTAAAATAACTTTGTTCTCATGAAACAAACCAAGAGCTTTTGGTGGAAGTCCATCGTGTTCATGGATTTTTGGTAAACCATTCGGAAATTTAAAGTGAATACTGAAAAGAGGATGGTCACTAGGAATTTCTTTTAATTCTTTTTCTGGAAATAATTTTTGAATTTGTGTTAATACATAGGGTTTCATCCCATAATTGTCGTCAATATGTAAAAAACCACCACCCATTAAATAGGTCTTCAAATTTTTTAATGCTTCATCTGAAAATACCACATTGCCATGTCCTGTCATATGTATAAAAGGGTAGTCAAAAAGAATGGGGTCTTCTGGGTGTACAACCTGAGGTTGAGGTTCAATAGTAGTATTAATATTTTTATTACAAAATTGAATTAAATTTTTTAGAGCAGTAGGATTGCTATACCAATCGCCGCCGCCATCGTACTTTAAAACTGCAATTTGCTGTCCTTGAATTGTAAGAACATTAAAAAAAACTAAAATAATGATTAAAAATTTACGCATTACAAAGTTCTATGGTGTGGCAAGCCACTATTGCTGCGGTTTCTGTTCGCAAGCGAGCATTTCCCAAACTTACTGCTTTAAAACCTGATTCTTGTGCTATTTTTATTTCATCGGGAGTGAAATCACCTTCTGGTCCAATCAAAATTAGAATGTCCTTTTTATTTGGAATAATGTCTTTCAAATGTACTTTTTTATCTCCTAAACAATGTGCGATAAAACGTGTTTCAATTGTTATGTTTTTTACAAATTCTGAAAAACGAATAGCAGGATTTAAAGTTGGAAAAAATGCACGAAGTGATTGTTTTGCAGCAGATTGTAAAATTTTCTCATATCGTTCTATTTTAATCACTTTTCGTTCACTTCGATTGCAAATGATAGGGGTAATTGTGTCTACGCCAATTTCTGTTGCTTTTTCAAGAAACCATTCATAGCGATCATTTGTTTTTGTGGGGGCTACAGCCAAATGGATATTATATTCTTTTGCAGAAACAGAAATGGCTTTTGTGATTTTGACTTCACATTTATTAGGATTATTGAATATTATGTCAGCTTCAAAAAAATACCCTAATCCATTAGTTATTAATAATTTATCTCCAATATTTTTACGCAACACTTTAACAATATGGCGACTTTCATTTTTGTCAAAACAAAAATTAGTATCATGTGGTTTTAATGTTGAATTATAAAATAATTGCATTCCTAGAGTTATAATTTTAATCGTGCAGTAGCGGTTGTATTTTGTTGTGCAAAATCATTTTTTAGATATTTTAAGTAGCCAACAATAGCAATCATAGCTGCATTATCTGTTGTAAATTCAAATGCAGGAATAAAAGTTTCCCAACCGTGTTTGTGTTCCGCATTTTTGAGTACTGTTCGTATTCCGGAATTTGCAGATACTCCACCTCCAATAGCAATTCGATTGATTCCAGTTTCTTTTACAGCAACCTTTAATTTATCCATCAAAATACCAACAATTGTATATTGAATAGAAGCACAAATATCATCTAAACGCTCTGTAGTAAAATTAGGGTTTTGTTTGGATTGATCTCTAACAAAATATAAAATTGCTGTTTTCAGACCAGAAAAACTAAAGTTAAGTCCTTTTACTTTAGGTTTTGTAAAATGAAATGCTTTAGGATTTCCTAGTTTTGCACGTTGATCTATTTCAGGTCCAGCAGGATATCCAAGTCCAAGTATTTTACCGCTCTTATCAAATGCCTCGCCTACGGCATCATCAATAGTTTCGCCTATAACCGTCATTTCGAAAGCATCATCAACACGAACAATTTGTGTGTGTCCCCCAGAAATCGTCATGGCTAAAAATGGAAATTGTGGTTTTTTGCACCCCTCTTTTTCTATAAAATGAGCTAAAATATGTGCCTGCATATGATTGACTTCAATCAAGGGAATATTTAACCCAAAGGCCAAGGATTTTGCAAATGAAGTACCTACCAAAAGCGACCCCATAAGACCTGGTCCTCTTGTAAAAGCAACTGCTGAAAGTTCGTTTTTCGAAATCCCTGCTTGTTTTAATGCTTGATCAACAACTGGAACAATATTTTGTTGATGTGCTCGCGAAGCAAGTTCAGGAACAACACCACCGTATGCTTTGTGTATGGACTGGTTGGCAATCACATTACTTAGTACTTTTCCATTATGTAAAATAGAAGCTGCCGTGTCGTCGCAAGATGATTCTATGCCTAAAATATATATTTTATCTTCGTTCATTGAAGGTTTACTTCATTTTATTCATTTACTTTGTACAAGTTTGGCAAAACAATTGTAGTGTCAATCTTTGATTTTACAAAGAAATAAAAAATGAGCGTTGCATGGTGTAAAATTGCTTCTAAATTTTTTGTTTGTTTTTTTGATTTTATAATTTTACGCTATCTTTTGGCTTATTAAAACACGACTCAACATATTTAAAAGGATTTTTGCAACAATGGTAATGCTATTTATCATTTTTTTGTTGATTCTATTAATTCCTAGTGTTCAAACGTCTTTGGGAGCCTACGCAACAAAAAATATCAATTCTAAATATGGTACAGACATAAGAGTTGAAAAACTTGGACTTCAGTTAAATGGAGATATAGAACTCAAAAATATTCTCATAAGAGACCATCATAACGATACTCTTATTGCTGTGAAAGAATTAAATAGTTCTATTCTGAATTTTGCAAAATTAAATGATAATAAGCTTTTATTTGGTGATATTGATTTATACGGCTTGCGTTTTCATATCAAAACCTACATGGGTGAGAAAGATTCAAATTTGGATATTTTCGTGGAAAGTTTTGAGGATGGTGAACAAAAGAAATCATCTACGCCATTTGAATTATCTTCAGAAGATATTACTATTTCTAATTCACATTTTCTTCTTACAGATGAAAATAAAGCAGAAAGTAAACGAATACTAGATTTCCAAGAATTAGACATCAATGTTACCGATTTTTTAATTCTAGGGCCAGAAGTTAGCACGCAAATAAACGGCTTAAGTTTTTCTGATCCAAGGGGAGTAGAAATGCATTTGCTTCAAACAGATTTTAAGTATACGTTGTCTTCAATGGATTTTCAAAATTTGAAAATTCAAACAATGAATTCCAAATTGGAAGGTAATTTGGTGTTTAATTACAAAAGAGAAGATTTAAAATATTTTTCAAATAAAGTATCTCTGAATGCTAATTTCAAAGAAAGTACTGTAAATCTTGGTGAACTTAATGTATTTTTCCCAGAATTTGGAGCTTCCGAAAATGTAACTTTCGACACCAATATTTCAGGGACACTTAATAATTTATCGCTTCAAGATTTTCAACTTAAATCCAATAGAAACACATTTATTGATGGTCAATTTAATTTAATAAATTTAATTGATTCCAAATCAAAACCTTTTCAAATGACAGGTCAAATTGATCGTTTGACTTCAAAATATTCAGATTTGAACCGCATCTTGCCTCGGATTTTAGGCGAAAATATCCCCACAAATCTTTCGACACTTGGAGTGTTTACATTACAAGGAAACACACAAATTATTGGACCATCTATTACCGCTAATTTTGAAGCTTCTACAGAACTTGGTTCGGTCGTTGCCGATTTAAACCTTTCAAAAATTGAATCCATTGATGATGCTCAATATAAAGGTACAATTCAACTTAAAGATTTTGATTTAGGCACCCTTATAAATCAACCTAATTTTGGCCAAATCACATCAGATTTTGTACTTCATGGAAAGGGGTTTACTTTGGAAAAGCTGCAATCCAATATTACTGGAACTTGCGCTATTTTTGAAGTGAATAAATATGTTTATAAGAATTTGAATATTGAAGGTTTTGTTGAAAATAAGATTTTCAATGGTTCACTTGCGGTTTCAGATGAAAATTTAAAAATGGATTTTAAGGGACTCGTAAATTTTTCAGAAGACGAAAATGTTTATGATTTCTCTGCCGATATTCAAAATGCAAATCTAAATGAATTGAATCTAGTTTCACGTGATTCAATTTCTGTTTTTCAAGGAAAAGTATCAATGGACATGAAAGGCACTAATATCGATAACGTACGAGGTTTTCTAAAGTTTAATAACACTTCGTACAAAAATCAAAATGATGACTATTATTTTAAAGACTTTCAGGTGTTGTCGGATTTTGATATCAACGGAGTTAGAACAATTGCCGTTAACTCTCCCGAAATTATAAGAGGAACTTTTAAAGGTAAATTTATTATAAGAGAAATCCCTAAAATGTTAAAAAATGCATTGAGTGGAATTTATTCTCAATATTCCGTAGACAATATCACACCAAATCAATCGATGGATTTTAATTTCAAGATTTACAACAAAATTATTGAAGTTTTTTACCCCAATCTTCGAGTTGGAGCCAACACTTATATTCGAGGAATATTGGACAGTAATCCAAAGAAATTCACATTAAAATTTAAATCTCCAAACATTAGTATTGAGGATTATTTTGCTAAGAAAATTGAGGTTCAGCTCATCAACGATAACCCTATTTTTAATACCTATATTGAATTGGATAGTTTGAATACACCTTTTTATGATGCCAATGCTTTTAGTTTAATCAATTTGACTGTAAACGACACCCTTTATATCAAATCAGAATTTAAAGGTGGAAAACAAAATGAAGACACGTTTGATTTTAATTTATTTTATACTAAAGAAGGAGATAATTCTGTTGTCGGTTTAAAGCCATCATTTATTAATTTTAAATCTGTACCATGGAAATTGAATGCTCTAGACAATTCAAAAAATAAACTTGTATTTGATGCTGATTTTAATAAAGTTTCAATATTGGATATGGACATGTCACACAAGGACGAAAAACTTATTTTGAGTGCTCAATCACAAGATTCACTTTCTGGCAGTCTGAACTTGAAGTTCAGTAATGTTGATCTAGCAAAAGTTACACCAGATATCGATAGTCTTCAACTTGGTGGAACCATCAACGGGGATTTAAATATTATAAAGCAAAACAAAATTTATATACCAAAATCATTACTTACAATTGATGATTTTGAGGTCAATAAGTTTAATTTAGGAGCCTTTAAGGCCGATATAAAAGGCAATACTTCACTTACTAATTATGATGTGAATATTTCCTTAAAGGATGATAAAAATGAAACCTTTTCTGCACTAGGTAACTTAGATGTTTCCGGGAAAAATTCAAATCTAGATTTACAATTAAAATTTAAAGATTTTTTACTAGATCCTATAGGACCTTTTGGTAATGGTGTTATCACAAATATTAGAGGAAAAGTGACTGGCAATTCTAGGATTACTGGTCGATTGCAGCGACCACAAATTAATGGTGTTTTGAGATTAAATCAAGGAGGGATGTCTGTACCCTATTTGAATATAGATTATGCTTTTGCAGACAATACAAGAGTCGACTTGAAATCTCAAAGTTTTGTATTCAAATCCGCTCAATTTACAGACACAAAGTTTTCTTCAGAGGGCGTTTTGAACGGCGCTATGAGTCATACAAATTTTAGCGATTGGGCGTTAGATTTGGATATTGATTCAAAGCGACTTTTAGTACTTAATACCAAAGAAACAGAAGAATCACTTTATTATGGAACTGGTTTTGTGGAAGGCAATATAAACGTTTCAGGTCCTATGAACCAGCTTTTTATAGAAGCTAATGTAACCACTTCAAAAGGAACGATTTTCAAAATCCCCCTGAATGATAGTGAAATGATTAGTGAAAACTCATACATAAAGTTTTTAAGTCCAAAAGAAAAACTTAAAAAAACTCAAGGGAGATCCATAAAATTAGATGACATTGAAGGGGTGGAGATGGAATTTAATATGGATGTTACAGATGATGCTGAAATTGAAATTGTTATTGATAAGGAGACAGGAAGTTCAATTCGTGGACGTGGAAATGGAAGTATGCTGGCGCAAATCAACACCAACGATAAATTCTTAATGTTTGGCGATTTTCTAGTACTTTCAGGATATTACAACTACAGTTTGGGACGATTAATTCAGAAAAAATTTAAACTAGTCAAAGATGGTTCATTGGTTTGGGAAGGCGATCCTCTTCAAGCTGAAATTAATCTTGAAGCGATTTATGATGGCATCAACGTAAATCCATCTGTGCTTTTAGATAATCCAATCAATCAAACCATACCCGTAGAGGTTGTTACCAACCTCAGAGGAGCCTTAGAAAAACCAGATTTGGAGTTTGATCTTCGTTTCCCAAATATTAATTCTGCACTAAATAGCGAATTAAAAGATCGTCTTCGTGATAAAGATAAAAGAGATTTTCAAGCATTGTCTTTACTTGCAACAGGGTCTTTTAGAAATAAACTTGCTCTGGATTCTCAAGATGCATTTGAATTAGTTTCTGATGGTGTAACGAATGTTTTGAATGACATATTTTCTGATGAAGAAAATAAAGTGAAGTTGGGTCTAGATTTAGATATTGGAAAAAATACACCTGAATTTGAAACGGACAGTAGGGTTGGAGTTACATTATCAACAAAAATAAGTGATAATGTACTGATTAATGGTAAAGTTGGTGTACCAGTAGGTGGTGTTAGTGAAACCACAGTTGCTGGAGATTTTGAGGTACAAGTGTTACTTAACGAGGACAGAACACTATCATTAAAATTTTTCAACCGAGAAAATAGTATTCAAAATTTTGGTGAGCAAATAGGATACACTCAAGGACTAGGAGTATCCTACAATATTGAATTCGATAATCTAAGAGAATTGTTTAAAGAATTATTTTCAAAAAATAACAAAAAAGAAGATACTCAAAGCAAAAATACAACTGATAAATCTTTACTTCCAAATTATATGAAATTCAAACAATAAGACTGGTAAAGCTATTAAATGCTTAAGTTTTCCCATTGAAAATAGAATAGTTATTAACGAAAACGTTTGAATTTTGAATAGTACAAAAATTATGCGCTTTCCTTTTTATTATTCATTAGAAAGTTTATTACTTTAGCCGCCTAAAGCTATACAATTATGGCAAATCCAATTAAAAAAATAGGTGTTTTAACATCTGGAGGTGATTCTCCTGGTATGAATGCAGCCATTAGATCTGTGGTGCGCACTTGTGCTTTTCATAACATAGAATGCATTGGTATTTACAGAGGATATGAAGGTATGATAGATGGTGATTTTAAACCTCTTGATGCAAGAAGTGTTAATAATATCATTAATAAAGGGGGAACCTTTTTAAAATCTGCTCGTTCAGATCGTTTTAGAACAAAAGAAGGAAGACAACAAGCTTATGATCAACTTCAAAAAAGTGGTGTTGAAGCTCTTGTGCTTATTGGAGGCGATGGGACTTTTACTGGTGGAATGGTTTTTAATGAAGAATTTAATTTCCCTGTGATTGGAATTCCAGGCACTATCGATAATGACATTGTTGGAACAAACTTTACACTAGGATACGACACAGCACTGAACACAGCAGTAGAAGCTATTGACAAAATTAGAGATACTGCAAGTTCACACAAACGCTTATTTTTTGTTGAAGTAATGGGTAGAGATGTTGGACATATTGCCCTTAATGCCGGTGTTGGTTCTGGTGCAGAAGAAATATTAGTACCAGAAGAAGATCTTGGACTAGATCGTTTATTAGAATCTTTAGAAAAAAGTAAGCATACAGGAAAATCATCTAGCATTGTTGTTGTAGCCGAAGGCGATAAAACAGGTAAAAACGTTTTTGAACTTCGTGATTATGTTGAAGAAAATCTTGTAGGATATGATGTAAGAGTATCTGTTTTGGGACATATGCAACGTGGTGGTCCACCATCTTGCTTCGATCGTGTTTTGGCTTCACGAATGGGTGTTAAAGCCGTAGAATCTTTAATGGAAGGTAAAAACAATGTGATGGTCGGAACGATCAACAATAAACTAGAACTATACCCAATCGATAAAGCCGTAAAAGGGCATTCAAAAATTGACGCAGAACTCCTAAGAGTTTCTGATATAATGAGTATATAAATTACTAACTAGAAACACAAAACATAAAATGACAAACGTAAAAATTGGAATCAACGGATTTGGGAGAATTGGAAGAATCGCTTTTAGAATTGCTTCTGAACGCCCTGATGTAGAAGTTGTAGGAATTAATGATTTATTAGATGTAGAACATTTGGCCTATCTTCTTAAATATGATTCTGTACATGGACAATTTAAGGGGAGTATAGAGGTTAAAAACGGTAATTTAGTTGTAAACGGAAATGAAATTCGTGTTACTGCAGAGCGCAATCCAGAAGATCTCAAATGGGATGCTGTTGCTGCCGATGTAGTTATGGACTGTACAGGAATTTTCACTACACTTGAAGGTGCTCAAAAGCATATCACTGCTGGTGCTAAAAAAGTTGCAATTTCTGCCCCATCTGCAGATGCTCCAATGTTTGTTATGGGTGTAAATCACCACGAAATCACAGCTGATCACAAAATTGTCTCAAACGCTTCTTGTACAACAAACTGTTTGGCACCTTTAGCCAAAGTGATTAATGACAACTTTGGAATTGTTGAAGGGCTTATGACAACAGTTCATGCTGCTACCGCAACACAATTTACAGTAGATGGACCATCACGTAAAAACTACAGACTTGGTCGTGCATCACTTAATAATATTGTACCTGCGTCTACAGGAGCAGCAAAAGCCGTTGGAAAAGTAATACCAGAACTGAACGGTAAATTGACAGGAATGGCCTTTAGAGTACCAACAGTAGACGTTTCTGTTGTTGACTTGACATGTCGATTGGAAAAAAGCGCAACTTTTGAAGAAGTAAAAGCTGCTATAAAAAAAGCATCTGAAAACGAATTAAATGGAGTTTTAGGATACACTGAAGAAGGTGTAGTGTCCCAGGACTTTGTATCTGAACCAAAAACAAGTACTTTTGATGCAAATGCTAGTATTGGACTGAATGATAACTTTGTAAAATTGATTTCTTGGTACGATAATGAATATGGATATTCATCAAAATTAGTAGACTTAGCTCAACATATCAACTCATTATAAATCTTAAAAAAATACTGCTCTTTTATAGGGCAGTATTTTTTTTACATTATTATTATGATTTTTATAATAGACAGTGGTTCTACAAAATGCGATTGGATCGCAATTGATCCAAAAACTGGCCAACAAGTTTTTGAAAAACAACGAACCAAAGGATTAAATCCAGCAATAATTTCAGAAAATGAAGCTTTTGAAATTGTAAATGATAATAAGGTACTTGTTGATCATAAATTAGATGTTGATTATGTTTATTTCTATGGTGCAGGATGTGGTACTGTAGAAGCTCCTAAAATGCTTAAGAAAGTTCTACAGTCAATATTTATAAACGCAGTTGTAGATGTGAAAGAAGACACCTATGCTGCTATCTTCTCAACAGTTGGTGTTGAGCACAATCCTGCTGTAGTCTGTATATTAGGAACAGGTTCTAATTGCACTTATTTTGATGGCGCTAATATAAACCAACGTGTCATCTCTTTAGGATATTCTATAATGGATGATGCTTCGGGTAATTATTTTGGACGCCAATTGTTACGTGATTATTACTTTAATTTTATGCCACACGATTTGAAATTAATTTTCAAAACACGTTATAATATGGATGATGATTTTATTAAAGTTAATCTTTATAAAAAACCTAATCCAAATGCATATTTGGCAACTTTTGCTGAGTTTTTGATTTTAAACAAAGAATCTGATTATGTTCAAAAGGTTATCAAAAAAGGGTTGAGGTCTTTTGTTGAAACAATGATTATGCAATTCAAAGAGGAAATTAAGACGGTTCCTGTTCATTTTGCGGGATCAATTTCATTTTTCCTTCAAAGAGAAATAAAAGAAGTTGCTCAAGAGTATGGATTTACTGTTGGTAATTTTCAAAGACGCCCAATAGAAGGTCTGGCTGAGTATCATGTACGTCAAATAAAAGCTATATAATTTAATTTCACTAGCGTGAAGCAATTACGCTAATTTCTACATTTACAAATTTTGGCAAATTAGCGACCTCTACAGTTTCTCTTGCTGGTGCGGTTTCACTATTGAAATACGTTCCGTAGATTTCATTTATTTTAGAAAAATTATGCATATCTGAAACGAAAATAGAAGATTTTATAACATTTTCGAAAGTCATTTGTGCAGCTTTTAAAATTGCTTTCAAATTCTCCATCACTAAAGTCGTTTCGGACTCAATGTTCTCAATTTCCAGTCTTCCTGTTTTTGGATTTATTGCAATTTGTCCTGAGGTGTAAAGAATGTCTCCCAAAAGTACAGCTTGGTTGTACGGGCCAATGGGGGCAGGCGCATTGTCAGTTGTGATAATTTTTTTCATTCAAATAAGTGTTACAGTGTTTTATCGCGTTGTCGCTGCTTGTCATATTTTATATCACTTAGAATACTAGAACGTATACCAATAAAGAAATTCCATGAGCTTCGACTACTAAAAGGAATCCACGAAAAATTCATACGCCAACTTTCCAAATCTCTTTCAAAACGCAGTTGTGTATACGTAAATCCTTTATTCTTAAAATCATAACCCGAAGAGGCACCAACACTCCATCTCGGTGATAATTCTATATCTCCAGAAAACATCAGTGAGTGAGAAGAAATCTCACTTTGTCTTTTAGAATTATTATAATTTACAGCATATGCAAGTCGTAAACTCCAAGGAATCTTATACTTATATAAATCTGTTGGAGTTGGATCTTCATCATCATTTCTATCGTTATTAAGTCTTCTGTCTGCAAAATCTTGAGGTTTTCCAAATAAATCATCTGCACGACCACCACTTCTCAAAGATTCTTGTGTTGCAGCATCATTATCATTTGAATTATCATCTCCACTAAAAGTATCACTAGAAAGGTTGTAACTCATGGTTAGGTTTGCGCTAGAAATACGGAACAAGCTACCACCATTATTAACATTAAATGTATTGATTTTTTTATTGTTGTTATCCAATGCATAGGGGTCTAGTGTAGCACCAAAATTCAAACTCATTTTGTTATCAAATAATTGTGTTCCACCAGTCATTCTTACAGGATTCCAATTTAAAGAATCACTCGCAATATTATAACTGGTAGAAAAATTAAGTGAATTTAATAGAAATATTTTTTTGGGTTCTGTGGCGGTACTGTCTTTGTCTCTAACTTTAGCTTCTAAGTTATTTGTTAATGATAATCCAATACTACTTGAATATCGATTGCTCGGTGAACCAAAAAGCGATTGCTCAAATCTACTGTATTCAACCTGGTTGGTGGTTAAGCCATCTGCACTAACGACTTCATATGTATCATAGTATTGCTCAAAAGATGGCGTAATATTATAGCTAACCGATGGCCGCATTACATGACGTATGGCTTGTATTTTTTTATCTTCACCAAAATTAAAAAGCCCATAAATAGTAGTCCCCAAGCTGGTACTAAAATTGTAAGTAGTATACGAATCAAAACCTTTTAAATCTGTTGTTACAACTTCTTGATTATCAATATCATATTCTTTTTTTATAGTGTTAAAAGCCCAACTGTGATTTAGATTGGTGCTTGTACTCATACTGAAATATTTAAACAGCTTAAAATTTGTACTTATTGGGATTGTATGCTGCATACCTGCTTTAGCATCATCAAACATTTCTTTCTTAAAGAATAATGAGTCTGTAGTTTGAATACGATTTTCTCCACGAACATTATATTGAAAATTAATATTTTGAAAAACCCCTTTCTTGCTCCCTGTTTTTGGTGCAAAAGGAAAAACACGGTCTACACTTCCTTGAAATGTTGGAAGTGTCATGTTAATCGTTTGAGTATTTGTATTTTGAGAGTGTGTGGCAGTCACACTAATATTCACTTGAGGTTCTCCACGAAAAGTTTTTGAATATGAAACCGATGATGCAAGAGTGTTATTTAAAAAATTAGAAGTATTCAGCTGATTTATAGACTCCTGATAATATGTACTACTTCCCAAATTAACAGATGCCGAAAATCGAGAACTTGGATTAGATTTACTGTCTTGACTTTGATTCCATCGTAAATTGTAAATTATACTTTTTGAATAATCAGGAAAGCCTCTTTCACTATTGATAAGGTTTTCATAACGAAAACTAAGATTTCCTCTAAATTTGTATCGAACAGCATAGCTGCTTTCCAATCGTAACCCATAGCTTCCATTTGTGTAATAGTCGCCAAGAGTGGCCAAATCTATATAATCGCTCAAGGCAAAATAATAGCCGCCATTTTGCAGAAAATACCCTCTGTTGTTTTGCTCACCAAATGATGGAAAAATAACACCCGACGTTCTTTTTTTGCTTAGTGGAAAAAACGCAAAAGGTAAACCAATAGGGGTCGGCACGTCTGCAATAAACATATTCGTGAGCCCAGTAACCACTTTTTTTCCAGGGACAACTTTTGCTTTCCGTAATAGAAAATAATATTCTGGATTTTCTTCATTCTCAGAAGTTGTAAATTTTGCTCGTTTTACAAAATATACAGAGTCGTTTTCTTTTTTTGTGAGTTTAGAAATAATTCTCCCACCTTGTTGCTCTGTTTTAGAATTCCAAATCAATGCTTTTTTTGTTTTCATATTAAAAACAATAGAATCTGGCTCAACAACATCGCTACCTTGTTTAAAAACTGGGGATTGGGAGTAATTTCCTAGAGAATCTTTAAGTCGGCCTGCATACACCAAATCTTTTCCATAGTCGATGATGATGACCCCCGATTTTATGTCCATATCTTGATATTGGACTTCGGCCTCATTGTACAAGTAAATTTGCTTTGTTTTTTGATTTACAGAGGTGTAATCTTTGGCTTTATAATCAATAATTCCTTCTAAAACACCCTTAGGTTTTGCAATACTATCTGTGATTATGGAATCTTTCTGAACTTGTGGAGTTTCAATAGGTGGTACAGAATCCAAAATAGTTTTTTCTGGAGCAGGCAAAGCAATAGGAACTTCCGTAGAGGTTTTAGGAAGATCTTGTGCTACACCAACATTGTTAGTAAGCATTGTAAAACTTAAGATAAAAAGTAGTTGAAATAATGTTGTTTTCAATGCTTTTAGCTGTATTTTTGTGTTGTATGGCTTGATTTTTGAAACATCAAAGTTAAGGATATTTTCCTCGTTTTGTTATTTTTAAATGTTTCAGTTACAATTCAGTTATTTTTAATATGCAAATTAAATCATTTTTAACAATCCTTTTATGTTTTTTTGGATTGATTTCTATTGCTCAGTCCAAAAATAATACCAAACCTTTTATTGTGGTTTTAGACGCAGGGCATGGTGGTAAAGATCCAGGTAAAATAACTACTTTTGGTTATAATGAAAAAGATATTGCTTTAGATGTTGTTCTTCGGGTTGGAAAACAACTCGAGAAATCAAACGACATAAAAGTGATTTATACTCGAAAAAGAGATGTATTTTTAGAACTCCGCCAGCGTGCTGCAATTGCCAATAAGGCTGACGCAGATTTGTTTGTTTCTATTCACTGTAATGCGCATAATCCACAAGCACATGGATCTGAAACCTTTGTTTTAGGACTCCACAGAAATGAATCAAATTTTCGGGTAGCACAACAAGAGAATGAAGTCATTTTTATGGAGGATGATTACGAGCAAAACTACGAAGGTTTTGATCCAAGTTCTCCAGAGTCTTTTATTGGATTAACCCTTTTACAAGAGGATTATTTGGACCAGAGTATTTTACTGGCAAGAACCATTCAAAATAATTTTGCTCAAAAACTTAAGCGCAGAGACAGAGGTGTTAAACAAGCAGGATTTTGGGTCCTTCACAATACATACATGCCAAGTGTTTTGATTGAAACAGGATTTATAACAAACAGAAAAGAAGGCGATTATTTAAATTCTGAACGTGGTAAACAAGAAATTTCAAAAAGTATTGTTGATGCAGTTTTGGATTACAAGTTAAGTTTAAACCCCGAATTGTCCACTGAAAGCATCTCTTTTGAAAACACAAGTTCAATACCTGAAATTATATTTAAAGTTCAAATTGCGGCATCGTCCAACAAAGTTGCTCCTAAATCATATAACTTTAAGGGGTTGAGTCCAATTTCTAGAACAAAGCCTTCATCGGTTTATCGTTATTTCTATGGACAAACAACAGACTACAATAAGGCTAAAGAGTTAAAAAACGAAGCCATTGCGGTGGGGTACACCTCTGCTTTTGTAGTAGCCTATAAAAATAACACCAAAATTTCATTAAAAGAGGCTTTAAAAACTAAATTGAATACACCTTGATATTACAAATTAATTATTAGTTTTGTAAGGCACCTAAAATATATAATATTGAAAATTACACAAGAAATAAAAACAGCAATATTAGTCCTCTTAGGGATTTTATTATTCATATTTATTTTTAATTATTTGAAAGGTGAAAACCTATTGAGCAGTTCTCGAAAAATTACCGCAGTTTATGACAACGTCGAAGGGCTTGTACCCTCAGCTGTAGTAACGATAAATGGCCATAAAATAGGCAAAGTTCAGGATATATCATTCACAGAAGATGGAAGTGGTAAACTTGAAGTTTTGATGCTTATTGATAGCAATTTTAAATTTTCTAAAAATAGCACCGCTGAGCTGTACGAATCTGGTCTAATTGGTGGAAAAGCCATTGCGATTATTCCTGCCAATGATGGAGCAGCAAATGTAAGTTCGGGTGATGTACTTCGTTCTAAAATAAAACCTGGTCTTACAGATTTGGTCAATCAACGATTAACGCCTTTACAGCAGAAAATTGAAAAAGTGATGGAAAGTACAGATGTACTGTTAGCAAATATAAATAGTGTTTTTGACGAAAAAACAAAATCTAATATCAGAGGGAGCTTTTCGCAATTGAAACAAACCATTACTTCTTTTGAATCGACGTCAAATGCACTAAATGCACTCCTTGAAGACAACAAAACATCCATTACAACAACTTTATTCAATTTCAGTGATATCTCTAAAAATCTTTCTGAAGTAAGTTCAAATTTAGCAGAAGCAGATTTAAAACAAACCATAAATGGACTTCAATCTACAATTTCAAATTTTGACCAACTTTTGAAGAATATTGAGAAAGGCGAAGGCTCAATAGGTAGACTCATGAAAGACGAAGGATTGTATAATAATTTAGAAGGCGCATTGGGACAAATGGAAGCACTCTTGGAGGACATGAAATTAAATCCAAAACGATATGTCCATTTTTCATTATTTGGTAAAAAACCAAAACCATATTCCATGGAAGACTCAAAAAATAAAACCAAATAAAACACAACAATGGGGCTAGTTTCAAATTTTGTATTTGTTGCTTTATTGTTGATAGGCATCGGTTTTTTCGTCAGAAACATCAACAAACTAAAAAGAAATATTAAGCTAGGAAAATCTGTTGAAATTTCTGGTTCCTCTCGTCAAAGACGGAAAAACATGGCAATGATTGCCCTCGGCCAAAGCAAAATGATAACTAGACCTATCGCGGGTATTTTGCATATTATTGTTTACATTGGATTTATTGTTATCAATATTGAAGTCTTAGAAATTGTTATTGACGGACTTTTTGGTACACACCGTATATTTTCTTCAATTGGGCCTGTTTACGGAGTACTCATTGGTACGTTTGAAATATTTGCAGCACTAGTTTTTGTTGCCGTTGTTGTTTTTTGGATTCGAAGAAACGTCATTCGACTCAAACGATTTATGAGTTCTGAAATGAAAGGATGGCCAAAACAAGACGGAAATTTAATTCTTTATTTTGAAATTGTTTTAATGGCTCTATTCATCATAATGAATGCAACTGATGTGCAATTTCAAAGTATGAATTCAGGAAATGTCATTAGTCAATTTGTAGCACCATGGTTTGAAGGATTGCCAGTCCATGCTATTGAAAGAACCGCGTGGTGGTTGCATATTGCTGGAATTTTAATCTTTTTAAATTATTTATATTATTCCAAACATTTACATATTCTATTAGCCTTCCCAAACACCTATTATGGTCGTTTGACACCCAACGGACAACTTGACAATTTAGAATCTGTAACAAAAGAGGTTAAATTGATGATGGACCCAGATGCCGATCCCTATGCCACCCCAGAAGATTCAGCTGCAGAGGTAGAAAAATTTGGTGCTAGTGATGTTTTTGATCTAAATAGAATTCAATTATTGAATGCCTACACTTGCACAGAATGTGGCCGATGTACTAGTGAATGTCCTGCAAATCAAACAGGGAAAAAGTTATCGCCTCGTAAAATCATGATGGACACTCGAGATCGTTTACAAGATGTTGGCCAGAATATTGATGCTAACAAAGGTACTTTTAAACCCGATGGTAAACAGTTGCTTGGTGATTTTATCACTAATGAAGAATTGTGGGCTTGCACAAGCTGTAATGCCTGTGTAGAAGCTTGTCCAATTAGCATCAACCCACTATCAATCATCATGGATATGCGGCGTTATCTTGTGATGGAAAATAGCGCAGCACCAACAGAACTCAACACAATGATGACCAATATTGAAAATAACGGCGCTCCATGGCCGTATAACCAAATGGATAGACTAAACTGGAACAAAGAATAACTTTAATTAAAAAATGAAAAGAGAAGAAGCAGATGCACTATTGCACCAAAAAGTAGAAGAAGGAGAATTAATAAGCCCTGTTTTGCCCGACGGCGTAAAAAACTATTTAATTGATATTGACGGTACCATAACGGAAGATGTGCCAAATGAAGAGCCAGAGCGCATGGCCACTTGTCTACCTTTTGAAGATGCCAAGCAAACCTGTAACAAATGGTATAATGAAGGGCATATGATATGCTTTTTTACATCAAGAACTGAAGACCATAGAGAGGTTACACAAAACTGGCTTAAAAAACATGGATTCAATTATCATACCTTATTGATGGGAAAACCAAGAGGAGGAAATTATCATTGGATTGATAACCACTTAGTAAAAGCAACTCGTTACAAAGGTAAATTTACAGATTTGGTTGAAAAAGAAGTGACCATACAAGTCTTTGATGACAGTAAATATTAAATAAATACAACACAATGAGTAATCAACTAAAAGTGCCAACAATGGCCGAATTTCATGCACAAGGAATATCTCCTGATGTCTTGTTTTGGGTAGGATGCGCAGGAAGCTTTGATGATAGAGCAAAAAAAATCACGAAAGCTTTTGTACGTATTCTTCACAAAGCAAATGTGAAATTTGCCGTACTTGGTGCCGAAGAAAGTTGTACCGGCGACCCCGCAAAACGTGCTGGGAATGAGTTTTTATTTCAAATGCAAGCCCTAACAAATATTGAAGTTTTAAATGCTTATGAAATAAAAAAAATTGTTACCGCATGCCCTCATTGTTTTAACACCTTAAAAAATGAATATCCATCTTTAGGTGGAACATATGAAGTCGTTCACCATACACAGTTTTTGAAAAGTCTATTGGACGAAGGACGACTTACGATCGAAGGTGGCCAATTCAAAGGCAAACGCATAACGTTTCATGATCCATGCTATTTGGGACGGGCAAATAATGTCTATGAGGCTCCAAGAGAACTTATAAAAAAACTTGATGCGGAGTTGGTAGAAATGAAAAATTGTCGAAAAAAAGGATTGTGTTGTGGTGCAGGTGGAGCTCAAATGTTTAAAGAAGCTGAAACTGGCAACAAAGAAATAAATATTGAACGTACAGAGCAAGCCATTGAGGTTAAACCAGAAATTATAGCGGCTGGATGTCCATTTTGTAATACGATGATGACCGACGGTGTGAAAAATAAAGCCGAAGGACAAATTGAAGTCATGGACATAGCTGAGCTTATTGCAAACGCAGAAGATTTATAAAGAAATGTTAGTCAATTTTAAAGAACTTCCAGACAGCTCAAGAGTATGGATATACCAGTGCAATCGTTCGCTCTCTGATGTTGAATACAACGAAATTTTTCAAAAAATTTCTGAATTTATTACCTCATGGACCGCTCATGGTAAAGATCTCAATGCTGGTTTTGAAATTAAATATAAACGTTTTATAATCATAGGAATGGATCAAAATTTACAAACCGCTACAGGCTGTTCTATTGATGCATCAGTTCATTTTATTCAAACATTGGAAAAAGAGTATTCAGTAAATTTGATGGACAAAATGAATGTCTCATATAAACAAGGTGATTTTGTGGCATACAAACCCTTAAAAGATTTTAAAACAATGGCTAAAAATAGAGCTGTATCCAAAAAGACAATTGTTTTCAACAACTTAGTGCAAAACAAAGCAGAGTACTTGGAACACTGGGAAGTCCCTGCCGAAGAAAGCTGGCATAGTCGTTTTTTCTAATGGATTTCAAATCGAACAGCAACTTCAGTCTCTACCTTTATTTTTGAAAATTCAATATCTATAGGAGTTTCAAGTGTTTTTTCCACAGCATAATCTGCTCTTGCCATCACTTGCATATTGTTGTAATAAGGTCTGCTGAAAAATTTATCATTAATATATATTGCTTTTCCAAGTTGTTGATTTAGAGGAGTTGTAAGTGATTCGGCTTGTGCCTTTGCTTTTAAAATGGCTTTAGATTTTAGGTTTAACTTTAAGGATTCAATTTTTGAGTATGATGTTTTAATTAAACGGACATTTGAAATCCCTTCATCTTCCAATCCAATTAGAACGTTTCCGGCGGTTATGGCGTCATATACTTCCAAAGTATAGGACTTAGATTTTAAAACATTTTTACGTTTTAAAAAGTATTTTCTGTAGTTGCTTGCTAGGTTATCAAGCTTTAATTGTTTTTTCAAATCTATCCCTAAACTTTCTAAAACAGCAGCCACTTTTCGTTCTTGTTTTTCCAAGGAAGTTCTGTTGCGATCTTCTCCCTCATGAATATATATGGACAAATAAATTTGATCTGGGGTAACAAGGGTATCTACCTTTGCGGTAGTTTCCAAATAAGGTTGATCAATAAAGTTTTTTGTTTGAGCGAAATTAACTCCATAAAATGTAATGGTTAGTAGAAATACAATTTTTTTCATAATGTTGATTTTAAAAATTATATCGAAACAACATGTATGCCAAAGGATTATAAATTTTAAATAAATCATTCTATTTATTCAATTATAACAGCTTTATTTATTGAAAAATCTTGCAAAAAATAGTAATTTGGCATAGTATTTACTTGTTATTAGGTAAACTCCATTTATGCGACACTTATTTATTTTATTATGGCTTTCTTCAATTTCGTTGTTTGCTCAATCTCCTTTGATTTTTTCCGATAGTTTGGCTCAAAAACAGTGGGTTGATAGTCTTTACAACACTATGAGTTTGAAAGAAAAAGTAGGTCAACTCTTTATGGTTCAGGCGTTTTCTGATGAAAAAAAACTTCAAAAACCCAAACTTCTAGAGCTTATAAAAAAACAACATATTGGAGGTATTATATATTCTAATGGAGGTCCTGTACGTCAGGCCAAATTGGATAACGAATTACAGGCCGCTTCCAAAATCCCTCTATTGGTGGGTATGGATGCAGAGTGGGGACTCAGTATGCGGCTCGATTCAACTTATGCTTTTCCATGGAATATGACTTTGGGTGCTATCAAAGATTTGAATTTAATTAAAAAAACAGGTCAATATATTGGAGAACACTGCAAACGTATGGGTGTTCATTTCAATTTTGCACCTGTTGTTGATATTAATACAAACCCCAAAAACCCCATTATTGGTAACCGTTCTTTTGGAGAAGATAAACTTAACGTGACACAAAAAGCACTAGCATTTATGCAGGGCATACAAAGTACAGGAGTTTTGGCCAATGCTAAACATTTCCCAGGTCATGGCGATACCGATAAAGATTCTCATAAAACTTTACCTACAATAAATTTTGATAAAAAGCGGATAGAAGAAGTAGAATTATTTCCATATAATAAACTGATTGCTAATGGATTATCTAGTGTAATGGTTGCCCATTTGAATGTGCCAAGTTTGGAGTCAAGATCAAATTTTCCATCTTCATTATCAAAACCTATTATAACAGACCTTTTAAAATCAAAGCTTAATTTTGAGGGTTTAATTTTTACAGATGCCTTAGATATGAAAGGCGTTTCAAATTTTAGTAATCCTGGCGAAATAGATTATCAAGCCTTTATGTCAGGGAATGATGTTTTGCTGATGTCCGAAAACGTTGAAATAGGAATGGAAAAAATTATGCTATCGTATCATTCAGGACTTATTTCTGAGGAACGTTTGGAACACTCTGTAAAAAAGATTTTTATGGCCAAATACAAAGTTGGCCTTAACAATTACAAACCTACAGAAACTAAAAATTTGGTTGCCGATTTAAATCGTTCCAAAGATGATATTTTGTATTCAAAATTGATGCAAAATGCGATTACTGTGGTAAAAAACAGCAATTCCACACTTCCAATAAGGGATTTGGAGCTGAAGAATATAGCTTATGTTGAAATGGGAGACAGCTCTGGAGAAGTTTTCCTAAAAACATTAAAAAAGTACACCAAAATAACTCATGTAGTTGACAATAATTTAGATGGGCTTATTCGAAAATTAAAGCAATTTAATTTAGTGATTATTGGATTTCATAAATCAAACTCAACGCCTTGGAAGTCCTACAAGTTTACAAATAAAGAGCTCGTATGGTTGCAAGAAATAGCCAGAACCAACGAAGTTGTTTTGAATGTATTTTCAAAGCCATATACTTTAGATGCTATAAAGTCATTTTTAAATTTTGAAAGTGTTGTTGTAGGCTATCAAAACAGTAGAGTAGCACAAGAACTAACCGCTCAAATACTATTTGGTGCACTCGCTGCAAAAGGAAAACTACCTGTAAGTCTTTCAAATTCTATGTACAAAGTTGGGCATGGTTTTGAAACTTCCAAAATCGATAGACTTTCTTATGGACATCCTGAAAGTGTTGGAATGAGTAGCTTAAAACTTTCAAAGCTCGATTCTGTTGCCAATTTTGCAATTGAGAATGAAATGACACCTGGAATTCAATTGCTTGTCGCCAGAAAAGGAAAGGTGATTTACAACAAGAATTTTGGGTATCACACCTATTCCAAACAACGCAAAGTATCTTTTGAAGATTTATATGACGTAGCTTCACTCACCAAAATTTTAGTTACGCTACCCTTACTTATGGAGTTGGTAGAACATGGTTCTGTGAATTTAGATGACCGATTGGGAGACCTATTACCCAAATACAAAACAACGAATAAATCAGATATTACACTTAAAGAAATGCTGTCGCATTTTGCACGTCTAAAACCTTGGATTCCTTTTTATAAATCAACTTTGGATTCTATTACTAATACCCCTATCTCAAAGTTTTTTAGTTCTAAAAAATCAAAAAAATATCCCATTCAAATTTCACAAAATTCATTTCTGAGAAAAGATGTAACTGACACAATTCATCACCATTTAATTAAATCTGAACTTTTGGAAGAAAAGAAATACCGCTACAGCGATTTACCCTACTACTTTCTTAAAGATTATATAGAATCTTATTATGATGTTTCACTAGACGCACTCATTCAGCAACGATTTTATAATGCTATTGGTGCAAACTTTTCAACGTATAATCCTTTAGAAAAATTTGATAAATCTCAATTAATTCCTACAGAAAAAGATACATATTTTAGATTTGAAACTGTTCATGGCTATGTACATGATATGGGTGCTACAATGCAAAATGGAGTAGGCGGTCATGCAGGGCTATTCAGCAACGCTAATGATGTGGCCAAACTAATGCAAATGTATCTTCAATACGGATATTATGGCGGTACACATTTTTTGAAATCAGAAACAATTAATGCGTTCAATACTTGCTACTTTTGTGAAGAAGAAAATCGCCGAGGGGTTGGATTTGATAAGCCTCAACTTGAAGACGAAGGCCCTACTTGTGGGTGTATCTCTATGACAAGTTTTGGGCATTCTGGTTTTACTGGCACCTATGCTTGGGCCGATCCAGAAGAAGAAATTATTTATGTATTTTTGTCAAACAGAACATTCCCCGACTCAAAAAACAACCGCTTATTAAAAGAAAATATTCGAACAGAAATACAGCGCCTGATTTACAAGGCCATAGTGGACTAAAATGAAAATTGGAATTGTATGTTATCCTACCTTTGGCGGTAGTGGTGTAGTCGCCACTGAGCTTGGATTGGAATTGTCTAAAAAAGGCCATGAGGTCCATTTTATTACCTACAGTCAGCCTGTTCGTTTAGAGTTATTAGGCGCTAATGTCCATTTTCATGAAGTTCATGTTCCAAATTATCCATTATTTCATTACCAACCCTACGAATTAGCCTTATCTAGTAAAATTGTAGATATGGTAAAAGCACATCAAATTGACGTATTGCATGTACATTATGCCATTCCTCATGCCTATGCAGGCTATATGGCCAAAAAAATGTTACATGAAGAAGGCATTGATCTTCCAATTGTAACAACCCTTCATGGTACAGATATTACCCTTGTTGGTAGTCATCCCTTTTATAAAACTGCTGTTACGTTTAGCATCAATAAATCAGATGCTGTAACGTCTGTTTCCCAAAGTTTAAAAGAAGACACACAGCGACTATTCAATACTAAAAAAGATATTACAGTAATCCCCAATTTTATTGATTTAGACAAACACAAGCCGACGACCAAAAACTGTCAACGAGATCTATTGGCCATGCCTGATGAACGAGTTATCGCTCATATCAGTAATTTTCGATCTGTAAAACGCATTCCTGATGTGATTCATATTTTTCATGCAATTCAAAAAGAAATTCCATCGAAATTAATGATGATCGGAGAAGGTCCCGAACGCGAAAAAGCAGAACAACTCTGTGTGGAGCTTAATATTGAAAATAAGGTTGTTTTTTTGGGTAATAGCAATGAGGTCAATAAAATTTTGTGTTTTAGCGATTTATTTCTTTTACCCTCACAAACTGAAAGTTTTGGACTATCTGCTTTGGAAGCTATGGCTTCTGGGGTTCCCGTTGTTTCTAGCAATTCGGGTGGATTGCCAGAAGTAAACATCAATGGTGTTTCTGGATTTTTGAGTCCTGTTGGAGATATCAAAAGTATGTCTCAAAATGCCATTCATATTTTAAAAAATCCAAATGATTTAGAAACCTTTAAAAAAGGCGCAAAATACACAGCATCAAAGTTTGATATTCATCAAATCGTTCCTTCCTACGAAAAAGTTTATAAAACTGCTCTAAAAAATTGTATCTCAATTTAGTGTCTACTAGAGTTTGTTTTATTAATTTTACCAACACTGAAAATTATTGGATATAAATGGCTGGAAATTCTTTTGGTAACGTATTTAAATTAACAACTTTTGGAGAGTCACACGGAGTGGCTATTGGTGGTGTCATCGACGGATGTCCTGCAGGGATTTCTATTGATTTTGATGCAGTTCAGCAGGAAATGCATCGCAGAAAACCTGGACAATCAAAAATTGTAACTCAACGAAAAGAACCTGATACTGTTGAGTTTTTATCAGGTATTTTTGAAGGCATAACTACGGGAACCCCCATTGGCTTTATCATCAAAAACGCTAATCAAAAATCTAAGGACTACAGTCATATTAAAGATGTATTTCGTCCTAGTCACGCCGATTTTACTTATAATAAAAAATACGGTCAACGCGACTACAGAGGTGGAGGACGTAGCTCGGCACGAGAAACCGCATGTAGGGTTGTTGCTGGTGCAATAGCCAAACAATTTTTAAGTACGATCGAAATTAATGCCTATACATCTGCTGTTGGCGATATTTCTTTAGATAAAAATTATCAGGAATTAGATTTTTCTAAAACTGAATCCAACCCAGTGCGTTGTCCAGATCCTATTTTAGCTGAACAAATGATTGAAAAAATCAAGGCTATTCGTAAAGAAGGCGATACCATAGGAGGAACTGTATCTTGTGTCATAAAAAATGTTCCTGTAGGTCTAGGCGAGCCCGTATTTGACCGACTCCATGCACAATTAGGAAAAGCCATGCTTTCGATTAATGCTGTAAAAGGTTTTGAATATGGTTCAGGTTTTGAAGGCGTAAAAATGAAAGGTAGCGCACATAATGATGTGTTTAACAATGATGGCTCAACCAAAACCAATCGTTCTGGTGGTATTCAAGGTGGAATTAGCAACGGAATGGATATTTATTTTAATGTGGCGTTTAAACCTGTAGCCACAGTCATGCAAGCCCAAGAAACCATCGACAAAAACGGAAATACTGTTGAAATGCATGGAAAAGGGCGTCATGATCCATGCGTCGTACCGCGTGCTGTTCCCATTGTGGAAGCGATGGCGGCATTAGTTATTGCGGATTTTATGTTGCTCAATCGACTTTCTAAACTCTAAATTTTATGAAATCTATAGCCCTACATTGGAAAATACTAATAGGAATGCTCCTAGGTATTGTCTTTGGCTTTATCATGCTTCAAGTTCAAGGCGGTGCAGCATTCATTACTGCTTGGGTAAAACCTTTAGGTACAATTTTTGTTAAACTCCTAAAACTTATTGCTGTACCTCTTATTTTGGCGTCCTTAATTAAAGGAATTTCAGACTTAAAAGACATTTCAAAATTTGCATCCATTGGCATAAAAACCATAGCAATTTATGTATTAACCACGGTGATTGCCATTAGCATTGGACTGACGTTAGTTAATATTTTTAATCCTGGTGATGGGGTTTCAGACGCAACCATTTCAAAGCTTACAGAAACTTATGCCAACAATAGTAGTGTTCAGGGTAAAATTGATGAAGCGACTCGCCAACAACAGAGCGGACCATTAGACTTTGTGGTCGATATGATTCCCGAAAATGCTTTTTCTGCCCTCAGCAATAACAAACTCATGCTTCAAGTCATCTTTTTGGCTATATTTTTAGGAATTTCATTGTTATTAATTGGTGAAAAAAGTGCTAAACCCCTAAAAGATGTTTTTGATTCTCTCAACGATGTTGTCCTTAAAATGGTCGACCTAATCATGCTTACTGCACCCTATGCGGTCTTTGCATTATTGGCCAATGTGGTGGTGTCTTCTGGAGATCCAGAGCTGTTGTATGCGCTTTTATTTTATGCCTTAGTAGTGGTTGGCGGATTGTTACTGATGGTATGTTTCTATTTGATTCTGGTCGCTGTTGCGGTGAAAAAGAATCCGTTTTGGTTTTTAAAACAAATTAGTCCGGCGCAATTATTAGCGTTTTCCACCAGCAGTAGCGCAGCAACACTGCCTGTAACTATGGAACGTGTTGAAGAACATGTGGGCGTGGACAAAGAAGTGTCCAGTTTTGTATTGCCTGTAGGGGCAACGATTAATATGGACGGAACGAGTTTATATCAAGCGGTAGCGGCAGTTTTTATAGCGCAAGCGCTAAACTTTGATTTGTCGTTTACTGACCAACTGATGATTGTCCTAACGGCCTTATTGGCTTCCATTGGAAGTGCTGCAGTACCTGGTGCTGGAATGGTCATGTTGGTGATTGTTTTGGAATCTGTTGGATTTCCTGCCGATAAACTCGCTATAGGATTGGCGCTTATTTTTGCCGTAGATCGTCCTTTGGACATGTGCCGAACGGTGATTAATGTTACCGGCGATGCCACAGTATCTACACTAATTGCAAAATTAGAAGGCAAACTCCATACCCCAAAACCAAAAGACTGGGACGACCATTGGGAAGAGGTGAAGTGATTTTGGTTAGCCAAAAGGCTGAATTTAGCCCAACGGTTTTGGCTATGGTTTCGTTACGGAATGGCACGCAGTGTTATTCCGCCGTAACCATAAATTTAGCAGAAAGGCTCGAAATTCCGATTAGGAATCTCAGCCGTAATGAACTATAGCCGTTGTTAGCCACTGGCTTTATTTTTTATAATTTTACTTATTAAATCATTCGGCATAGTTGGTCCAGAATCATCTTTGAGAAGTCCAGTGTCAACTCTGCTAAATAAGGATTGTAATATTAATTTTCTGTGATCATCACTTACAGTCGTGTCATTTAATAAGGCTAAATAAAAGAAAGTCAGCGTATGTCTTTCTTCTGCGTCTCTTGCCAAATGAAATGAACTGAACATCACTTTTGTCAAGGCTCTAATTGCATAAGCTAATAATGAAATTAGGGTAATAAAAATCAAAGACCATCTTACTATTGCAGTTGTATTACCATTGAAAACGTTTTGAAAAATCCATTCTGGTGACGTAAATAATATTACTGATAAAAAGATTGCCGATAAACTAACCAACCATAGAATAATAGTTCTCGATGTTTTGGCGTCGTTATAATATTTTGATGATTTTTTGCTCCAATAACGAGCAGGTTTTTCGAGCTTTAGTTTCTCTGTATAAGTATCTTCTAAACTTAAAATCTTATTTTTTGAATCGGAATCAAATGATGCAAATTCATTTTGAATTTTTTTATACCATTCGTTAAATGCCGTCTCTTTGTCATTTTTAAGTTCATCAATCTTGTCAGCATAATTCTCGTATTCTTTTTTGGCATTTGTCAGATGTTCAGTAAGCTCATTTTCTGATTCGACAATTTGTTTTTGAAAATTGTTCCTTAACCTACTGATAGATGCTTTTTCTTTATCTCTTCTTTGAGTAATTTCAGTATGGTCTTTTAATTCAAATTCATAGGCAAGAATTGCTCCAATCAATTCGTCTCTATTATTTGTTCTATGTTGACCAATAGTAAAAAGGTAAGCTCCTTGAAAAGAAGATGGAAATTTATTATGAACATCAATTAGGAATTCGGTTTGTGGCGAATCGTAAGTAAAAAATGGACTATTTTGATTATAATTTTGTAGTTGAGTTTGTTCATTCCGCCAACAGCTAACTAAATTACTTTGGTGGTCGTTTTGTCTTAATTCAACAAATTTTTCTATTCGAGATTTTAAATTCGTAAAATGTCTTTTCGAATTGGATAATTCATTTGGTAAGCTATTTCCATATTTCTAACAACCTTTCACTTGTTCGGTTAGAAACCTATGAATTGAACTTATTCCCTTAAATCTTTTAGAAAAATTGATTTTGGCGTATTCAATCGATACATCAATAGTATTAAACCATTCGGCATTTTCCGATTTCGCAATTATTTTTCTAATTTCTGATGTTGTCATTTTTCAGCTTGTGGCCAACTATATAAATATACGCATTGCGTATATCAAAATTTTATAAGGTTCGTATATCAATTTTAGGGGTGTTTTGCTATATTCTTATAAATCAATACAATAGCTTGTCTTTACTGCGTATATCGATTTTCAAAAAGTGAAATATTTATACTTCCCTATTGGATTAGACACATAAAAATCTAAAAAGTCACATTTTTTTTAACTTTTTTTAATTTTTTTTGGTGTACAGTTTGGAGAAGGGGAAGCAGTTTTTAATCCAAAAATCTAGACTTTAAATCCTTTGTAGGCACCATACATTGCTCTTGATGGCCAAACCATCGGTAGCGGTTTTTGGCTACAAAACTGTAAAAACTATTTCTTAAAAATTTTGGGAGGAGATAGCCCACCAAAAAGAGCTTGTGCCATCCTCCTAAAACTTTGCACAGTTCCAATACGGCATCACTCTTTTTGTAAAGTGTTTTTTTATTGTAAAAAAGGAGGCTCTCTAAATTTTTAATCTCCTCTGGAGGTAGTATTTTTTTGGCATATTGCCCTTGTAGTGAAGCGAACTTTAAGACCTTTTTTTTATCGTATTTAAGGAGGTATTGTACGCTATGTTGACACAAATTACAAACGCCATCAAAAAATACAACCATGGCTTTATTTCTTTGGTTTTACAAATTCCAAACGTTCCAGGCTCACCGTTGTTGTAAACAAGCCATAATTGACAATCGCTTTGCCTTTTTCAATTTTGTCTATAGTCCCAATGGCTCTACCATCGTCCATACGGACACTTTCGCTAACTTTAAAAGTATGTTTAGGTTTTGGGGGTGCTTGGGCGGCTTTGGCTTTGGCAGATTTTTTCTCTTTTCGGATTTTGGCGACCTTTTGGTCTACTTCTTTTTGGAGGCGATTTTCCTCCTTGAGCTTGGCTCTTTTTTGTTTGTTGGAAAGCTTTTCTTTTTTGGAATTTTCGATTTGAACCAGCTTAAACAATTCCGCCATAAGTTCCCGTTTGCGTTTGTTTTGTTGGAATTTATCGCCTAAATCTTGAATTTTTTTACCCAAATAAATCAGCCGTTGGTTGCTGTCATAGAGTTCTTGATAGCTTTGCAATTTTTGTTGTGCTTTTTGGTTGGTTGTTTCCAGTTTTTCGGCTTCAAGTCCTTTTTTAACCTCATTTTGTTTTAGTGCCCATTCTGTTTTTTCTAATTTAGAACGTTCTTTTTGGAGTTTAGCGATGGTCTTGTCAAAACGAATTTTACCGCGTTCTATTTTCTTTTTAGAACGATTGATTAAACTGTAGGGAATACCATTTTTTTGTGCCACTTCAAACGTAAATGAACTTCCAGCTTGACCAATTACCAGCTTGAAAATAGGTAAAAGTGTTTTTTCATCAAACAACATGTTTGCATTTTGAATATGAGGTAATTCGTTAGCCAACAGTTTTAAATTGCTATAGTGTGTGGTGATGATACCAAAGGCTTCTCGTTCATAAAAAACCTCCAAAAAAGTTTCAGCCAAAGCCCCGCCAAGTTCTGGATCACTTCCTGTTCCAAATTCATCAATTAGAAACAAGGTTTGTTTGGTGCATTTTTTTAGAAAATTATTCATTTGTTTGAGACGGTAACTGTAGGTACTCAAATGATTTTCAATGGATTGGTTATCGCCGATATCACTTAAAATAGTTTCAAAAAAACACATTTTGGAACGTTCATGAACAGGTATTAATAACCCCGATTGCATCATCACTTGTAGCAATCCAACCGTTTTTAGAGTTATACTTTTTCCTCCAGCATTGGGGCCAGAAATCACAATAATTCTGCTATCGATAGCCATTTGAATGGTTTGAGGGAAGGTTTTTTTCTTTTCTTCTTTATTGGCCACCAAAAGCAAAGGGTGATAGGCGTCTCTTAAAAACAATTCTTGTATTTCACTGATTTGAGGTCGGATGGCGTTAATTGATTCCCCATATTTGGCCTTGGAGTAAAGCACGTCCATTAGTGTCAAATAATCCTGATATTGCTCCAAAAGGGGCTTAAATCCTCTAACAAAGTTCGTCAATTCAAGAAGTATGCGTTTAACTTCTTCGGTTTCTTCAAACTCCAAATTGTTTAAATCACGCTGGTAGCCTTGTGTAGTGTCAGGTTCTATATAGACAATACTTCCTGTTTTACTAGCCCCTAAAATACTCCCTTTTACTTTTCGGCGATACATAGCCTTGACGGCCAAAACACGCCTATTTTCCATCACAGTTTCACGAATTTCATCCAAATAATCTGCGCTGTTGTAATGGCTAAGCGCTGCATTAAAACTCGTATTTATCTTTGTTCGTACAGATTGTATGGATTTTCTTAAACTATAAAGTGTTTCTGAGGCATCATTTCGAATTTCACCATGCTTATCAATAATACTGTTGATCTGATCAGAAATTAAAGATGTTTTTTCAAGTTGTTCCGAACGTTCAAAAAGAAGGGGGTAATATTCCTGAAATTTTTTGAAAAACTTCAAAAGTACATTGGTGGTAATGGACAGCGATGCAATTTTTCGAAATTGTTCAACCTCCAAAAAATTATTTTCAATTCTCAATAGTTTTAATTCTTCTGTGATCGCATCAAAACCATGATTTGGAATGCGGTTTTCATTTTCAAAAGATGATATAAATTCATGTGTCAAGTCCAACATATGAACCGCATCTTTTTGATTTTCATAAGGTTTAAGCTGTTGAACTTTGGCTTTTCCAAGTTGAGTAACAGAAAATGCTGCAATATGTGCAACCACCGCATCAAATTCTAAATCGTCTAAGGTCTTTTGAGAAATTTTTATCATACTCCAAAATCGAATACAAATTTAGGTATTAATGTTTAGAATATCCTTTAAATTTGTTTTCTTAGCATTTATTTAAGACCCCAAAAGGATGTAAACTATGCGCAATATACACCACAGTTGGAAACCCATTTTAACTCCAGAGTTTAAAACCCCTTACTTTTTGGATTTAGTAGATTTTGTAAAAAAAGAATATGAAAGTAAGGCGTGCTACCCTCCAAAAGAACAAGTGTTTAATGCTTTTACTTTATGTGCTTTATCAGATTTAAAAGTTGTAATTATTGGTCAAGACCCCTATCATGGCGTAGGCCAAGCCAACGGATTATCGTTTTCAGTCAATGATGGTATAACACACCCGCCATCATTAGTTAATATTTTCAAAGAATTACAAACGGATTTGGGAATTCCCTATCCAAAAAGTGGTGATTTGAGTTCTTGGGCTTCTCAAGGAGTTTTGCTCTTAAATGCAACCTTAACGGTTAGAGCAGCAGAGGCGGGGAGTCATCAAAAAAAGGGTTGGGAACAGTTTACAGATTATGTAATTAAAGCAATTTCTAGCGAAAATTCTGATGTTGTTTTTATGCTTTGGGGAGGCTTTGCGCGAAAAAAGGCAAAACTTATAAATACAAAGAAGCATTTGATTTTAGAAAGTGGTCATCCTTCGCCACTGAGTGCAAATCGAGGATATTGGTTTGGAAATCAGCATTTTAGTAAATGCAATACATTTTTGAAATCAAAACGTAAATCCCCCATAAATTGGCAATTAGATTGATTTGACCAATTCAGAATAGGGTAGTTTGAAATCTATGATATCCAAAGCCATCAATTGATGTTGCACTGCTTCAATTGTGTTATCATTAATATTTTTTTGCGACCATTCTGTACTATTTAACCACGCTTGTACATCTTTTTGCTTTTGTCCATAGCGTTTGGAAATAATTTGATCTATTTCTGGAATGGATTTAAAGTCTTCTGTAATTCCGTTGATGATTTCCAAAACTGAGCGCAATACATCAGAGTCGTTTTTGATAAATTCATTTCTAGCTGCAATCACAAAACAAGGCCAGGGTGTAGGGCATTCCCCAATACGTCTAAAAGTTTTGTTATCGACAAGTGGTTTTGTGGTAAATTTTTCCCACATAAAATAATCAGCTTCGCCATCTGTTAATGCACGTACACCACCTTCAAGATTTTTAACAATTTTAAATTTCAAATCATGTTCGGTATCCCAGCTCAATTGTTGTGCATTAATATAGGCCATTAAATGCGATCCAGAGCCTTTTCGACTTATCGCAGCATTTTTGTTTTTCAGCTCTGAGAGTTCTAGGTATGGCGATGTTTCAGCCACATGAATACCCCAAATTAACGGCGATTGTACAAAAGTTTGCACAATTTTACTTTGGTTGCCGTCTGTAATTGCTTTTACAATACCTTCGGTAAGTACAACAGCCAAATCTATGGTGTTGTTTTCCAAAGCCTGAACCATTTCTCCTGTTCCTCCATGGCAGTCTGTCCATCGTAAATTAATACCTCTGCTTCTAAATGCTTTGCTTTTCAAACCTAAATACCAAGCATAGTTAAAATGTTCTGGCACACCACCAATTCTAACCTCTTTCATTAACAAGTTAATTTTTTTAAAGTGTATTTAATCAATTGATCCACAGTTTGTTCAGGAGTTTTACTGAATGTTCCATTAGCTCTGTTAGCTAAAATGGCATTCATAGAGCATGCTTGGTGTCCCAATAATTTTGACAACCCATAAATCGCCGATGTTTCCATTTCAAAATTGGTAATTCTCAAGTCTTCAAAACGAAATGATTGCAATTTATCTTTAAAAACGTTGTCTTTTGGTTCCAATCGCAATATTCTACCTTGAGGGCCATAAAACCCTCCGCAAGTGGCGGTTATTCCATATTGAATATTGTTGCTTAAAAGTTGAGTTTCAAGCGATTTTGAATTTTGAACAACAACAGGTTTCCCACGTTCAGAATCCCAACCGGTGTGTTTGCAAAACGCAGTTTCAATAGCTGGATTTTGAATCTTTTTTATTTTATATGATTGCAATAAACCATTGATGTCTATTGCATAAGAACTTAACAAAAAAGAGTCTACAGGGATATCGGGTTGAAGCGCTCCAGAAGTACCAATACGTACAATCTTTAAAGATGTCAAATCAGGTTTTATAGTTCGAGTTTCAAAGTCAATATTGACTAATGCATCCAATTCATTTAAAACAATATCAATATTATCAGAACCAATCCCCGTAGAAATTACAGAAATTCGCTGGTTATGATACACTCCAGTGTGGGTTTTAAATTCTCGTTTTTGAATTTTAAATTCTATCGTATCAAAATAGCGCGACACATGGTCTACACGGTCAGGATCGCCAACAGTAATTATGATTGGCGCTAGGTGTTCTGGTCTCAAATTGAGATGATAAATACTTCCGTCTGGATTTAAAATTAATTCAGATGTTTTGATGCTCATACATTTCAGTTTATCCTCCAACACGTTTGACATGAAATCCTAAATCTTTTAGAAATTCCATGATTTTATCTCTGTAATCCCCTTGAATGATAATGCTTTCTTTTTTGAAACTTCCTCCCACACTAAATTCTTTTTTCAATTTAGAAGTTAAAGTTTTGAAATCAGAATCCGCACCAGTATATCCCTCAATAATGGTAATGGGTTTACCTTTGCGCTTTTCATATTTACAAACCAGTGGGGAGTCCTGCATCCATAAACCATGTTTTTTTTCGGAATTGTTTTGTACTTCGGTTTCTTTATGATCGGGGAAAAGATTTTGGAGTTGGTCTCTTAAGTCCATTATTTTTTGGTTAACCCTAATTCTTTTAGGCGTTGATTTAAAAACTCACCTGCAGTGATATCTTCAAATTGTTTTGGGTTTTTTTCATCAATACAACTTTCTAAAACATCTAATTTCATAGCACTAATAGGATGCATAAAAAACGGGATAGAGTAGCGTGATGTGCTCCATAATTCTCGAGGCGGATTTATAACTCTATGGATGGTTGATTTTAGTTTGTTATTCGTATGACGAGAAAGCATATCACCTACATTTATCATTAATTCATCCTCTTCTGCAATGGCGTCAACCCAATCTCCATTGTGGTTTTGTACTTGAAGTCCTCGACCTTGAGCCCCCATCAAAAGTGTGATTAAATTGATATCGCCATGAGCAGCAGCACGCACTGCTTTTTCAGGTTCTTGTGTTATAGGAGGATAGTGTATAGGCCTCAAAATACTATTACCATTATGGATAAGTTCATCAAAATATGTTTCTTCCAGTTCTAAATACAATGCCAATGCTCGTAAAACATATTTGGCTGTTTTTTCTAACATTTTGTAGGTTTCTTTTCCTATGCTATTAAATTCAGGAAGTTCTTTGACTTCTACATTTGAATGATATTCGTCCTCTAATTCAGGGTTATTTTCTACATACTGACCAAAGTGCCAAAACTCTTTCAAATCACCTTCTTTACGTCCTTTTGCACTTTCTTTACCAAAAGAAACATAACCGCGTTGTCCTCCAATTCCTGGAACTTCATATTGTTGTTTCTTTTCTAAAGGCATATCAAAAAACTTTTTCACTTCGCCGTATAAAGAGTTTACTAACGAATCGTCAAGAAAATGACCTTTAAGTGCTACAAATCCAATGGTCTCGTAGGCATGTCCAATTTCAGATACAAATTTTTGTTTTTGTTGTAAATCTTTGGACAAAAATTCTTGAAGGTTTACACTAGGGATTTTATTCATAATCAATACAATACTTTATACAAATATATGAAATCAATAAGTTATTTTGTTGTGTTTTAAAATTTGATGTGTTAGTTCATATTTATTTTTTACATTTGACTAAAACGTTTTCGAAATTCTTTGAAGTCCATTTTTTCATATTCACTATTTAAAGTTTCTAAAAAGATACAGCAACAGCTCTATTTCAATATGCTCAAATCGCGTATGATTGAAGAAAAAATGTTGATTCTTTTGCGTCAAGGAAAAATTTCCAAGTGGTTTTCAGGAATCGGTCAAGAAGCCATTTCTGTTGGGGTTACAATGGCATTGCAAAATGATGAGTATATTCTTCCAATGCATCGAAATTTAGGTGTTTTTATCACAAGAAAAATTCCTTTACAGCGTCTTTTTTCTCAGTGGCAAGGAAAGTCAAATGGTTTTACCAAGGGTCGTGATCGTTCTTTTCATTTTGGAACACAGGAGTATAAAATAGTGGGAATGATATCGCACTTAGGACCACAGCTTGGAGTTGCTGACGGTATTGCGTTATCTCATATTTTAAGAAATGAAGACAAACTAACTGCCGTTTTTTCTGGAGAAGGGGGTACTAGTGAGGGGGATTTTCATGAAGCCCTCAATGTGGCCTCTGTGTGGAATCTACCTGTACTGTTTTGTATTGAAAACAACGGATATGGATTATCCACGCCAACAGATGAACAATATAAATGCAAGCATATTGCTGATCGGGGAAAAGGTTATGGAATGGAATCTCATATCATTGAAGGTAACAATGTTTTGGAAGTGTATTCAAAAGTCAATAAAATAGCCAAAAGCGTTCGAAAAAATCCTCGTCCAGTTCTATTAGAATTTAAAACCTTTCGCCGCCGTGGCCACGAGGAAGCGAGTGGTACAAAATATGTCCCAAAAGATTTAATGACTTTTTGGGAAGCAAAAGACCCTATTTCCAATTTTGAAGCATTTTTACTAAAACAAGATGTTTTATCCACATCAAAAATAAAAGTGTTAAAAGCAGAAATTTCAAATGAAATTCAAAATGGTTTGGACTCAGCTTTTGCCGAAAAAGCTATCGTTGCAGATTTAAAAACAGAACTTAAAGATGTTTACAAAACTTTTGATTACCAAGAGATTAAGCCAAACCACTCTTTAAAAGAACTTCGCTTCGTAGATGCCATTTCTGAAGGACTAAAACAATCGATGGAACAACACGAGGACCTTATTATTATGGGTCAAGACATTGCCGAATATGGAGGTGTTTTTAAAATTACAGACGGTTTTGTCGAACAATTTGGCAAAGCCCGTGTTCGTAATACACCCATATGTGAATCTGCTATTGTTGAAGTCGCAATGGGTTTGTCTATCGCTGGCATAAAATCTGTGGTTGAGTTACAATTTGCCGATTTTGTAAGCTCAGGTTTCAATCCCATTGTTAATTATTTAGCCAAATCACACTATCGCTGGGGGCAAGAGGCTAATATTGTTCTCCGAATGCCTTGTGGTGCAGGTGTTGGAGCAGGGCCTTTTCATTCACAAACTAATGAAGCTTGGTTTACAAAGACTCCTGGGTTAAAAGTAGTATATCCTGCGTTTCCTTTTGATGCCAAAGGACTTTTAGCCACAGCAATTGAAGATCCAAACCCAGTTTTATTTTTTGAACATAAAGCCCTTTACAGAAGCACAAGACAAAACATTCCAACAGCGTACTACACTTTACCTCTTGGGAAAGCAGCTCTACTTAATGAAGGTAATGATGTTACAATTGTTTCATACGGAACTGCAGTACATTGGGCGCTTGAAACTCTAGATAATAATCCTAGTATTTCTGCTGATTTGATTGATTTGCGTTCACTTCAACCTCTGGATATGGATTGTGTTTTGAATTCTGTCAAAAAAACAAGTCGTGTGATTATTCTTCAAGAAGATTCTATTTTTGGTGGTATTGCGAGTGATATCTCTGCACAAATTATGGAACAAGCATTTGAATATCTAGATGCACCAGTGCAGCGTATAGGGAGTTTAAATACCCCAATTCCATTTGCAAGTTCGCTAGAACAGCAGTATCTTGCAAAGCGTAATTTTGAGACTGCACTCAATACGCTTTTGGACTATTAAATGGACTATTTAGAACTTTTTTTTAATGCTTTTTTGGGTACTGTAAAATGGACATGGCGTTCCATAATCTTTGATGTACCATGGCACCGCAATTACTTTTGGGGCCTCATTGCGATTTCTATTTTAGTTTTTGCACTTGAAATTGTGTTTCCTTGGCGAAAAGAACAAAAAATTCTTCGAAAAGACTTTTGGTTGGATGGTTTTTATATGTTTTTCAACTTTTTCATTTTCAGCATTTTTATAAGTGGTTTTTACAAATGTATTTCTAAGCTCTCAAGTGACATGCTCGGCCTAAAAATGACAAGCCTTTCTATTATAGATTTATCTAATTTCTCACCGATAGTTCAATTGCTGATCTTTTTTGTGGTGTTGGATTTTGTACAGTGGTTTACACATACATTATTACATCGTTACGACTTTTTATGGAAATTTCATAAGGTACACCACTCTGTTAAAGAGATGGGTTTTGCAGCACACTTACGTTATCACTGGATGGAAAATATTTTGTATAAACCTCTAAAAGTCTTAGCGTTAATGTTTTTGGGTGGTTTTCAGCCCGAACAAGCTTTTGTAGTGCATTTTTTGGCAATTGCCATCGGTCACCTGAATCATGCTAATATTAAATTGGACTATGGACCATTAAAGTATATTTTCAATAACCCCATTATGCATCTTTATCATCATGCGCACACCCTTCCTGAACCATTCAAAAATGGGGCAAATTTTGCCATCAGTTTAAGCGTATGGGATTATGTTTTTAAAACAAATTATGTTCCAAAACCAGATAAAAATTTACGTCTTGGCTATAGCGATGATATCAAAATGCCTCAAAACTTTTTAGGACAGCTGGGTTATGGTTTTCGAAAAGAAGATTGATTTATTCGCTTTTTGAAGCCATAAAATTAACAATCAATGCAGTAATCATTTTACCGACATTAAAATCCTTTTTTTTGGGATTTAACTTTGGTGCTGCTTCACATATATGGAGATAGATTGCATTTGAATTTTTACCTAAATCAAACACAAATTGTGCTGCTTTTGTATTATTAAATCCCATAGGGGTCATGGCGCTACTGGGACAATGGGCTATAGCATCACAATCGACTTCTAGTCCATAGGGTTGTTTGCTTATAAAATTTTGTCCTTTTTCTAGAGCTTTTCCAAATGAAATTTCTTGTCTAACGTCAATGCTTTCAAAAGAAATATAGTCTATATCTTCATTATTTTCAATGCTGTTGTAAATAGATTCAGAAGTATAACTTTCATGTACTCCAAAAATAAAATAGCGTTTCAAAAATCCTTCATCCATGGCGTAACTAAATCCATTTCCACTGTGTCGGCCTTCCAATGCTCTAAAATCGGTGTGTGCATCAAAATTTATGGTGTTTACTTTACTTTTTAAAGCCAATGCACAGCCTTTAATCAAGCCATACGCATTGTTGTGCCCACCGCCAATGGCGATAGGTATTTTTCCATTTTTTTTAACCAAATGTACCAAATGGGTAACTTCATTATCTATTGTGTTTACTTTTTTTCGGAGCTTTTTTTCAATCTTATCATCACTCATTTTGAAATCTATTTTATCGAAATCAAAATGCCCTAAAATAAGAAGATGATTGGCGTTTGTAAAACGATTAGATTGGATATTTAAAATCGTTTTTAGTACCGAATTCCAAGCATTTTTTGTTCCAGGCTTCCCAAAGTTTGCACGTACACCTATATCTTCTGAAATGCCAAAAAGAACGAACTTAGCGGATGATTTTTCAAGTTGATTATCGATAGATGTTTTGGAGTCTCCAAATGAAACATCTTCAAAAAATTTTGTTTCACCTTCCCGTTTTTGAACTATCGTTTTTGCTTTTTTGGACGTTAAAATTTTAAAATGTTTCATGAATGAAATTATATTTAAATGTATTCAATTATTCTGATTAATTTCTTCAATTTTTTTGTAGATATCTAATTTCTCAAAACTTTTTAATTGTTCAATAAGTTTAGGAACAAATTGTTGGAAGTTTTCATATTTATTTCTGTTATTTTCATATTCTTCTACCAGTTTTTCTGCATCTGGTAACAATATGAACCCATTTTCTTTGATATTGAAATTTCTCATTTCTTCTAAGTCTTCAATTCCAATTCTTTTGGCAATACGAATTTCTGCTAGTCTTACTATATGCTTGATGGGCCTCATAATTTTTAGCCAAACTAAATTGTAGGATAGAAACCAACCCTGTGTTTTTGTTGTCCAAATCCTTAAAATCAGATAGACCAAAGCAATTGCTACAAAACAAAAAAACAAATGAATATATCAATAAATTATTTTTCATAATAAAAGGTATATTTTTCATAACAAACTATTATTTTCTAATCATTCTATTCCCACGCCAAGTTCCACCACGTTTTGTTGTATTCATTTTTTTTGATTTTTAAATTAAACATATTAACTCTATTCTTCAAAAATCAAATTGGTGTAAATTATGGACTGCCAGTCCTTTACAGCACAATAAGGATTTAAATAAATTAAATACTAAAACAGTGAAAAAACAATCTTCATGGTGCAGAATTAGATTTGGGTATATTTTCTTGTTTAAAGATACAAAAAAACCAAGCATTTTAGCTTGGTTGAGATGATAAAAATGTTAACTTTTATTATTCTTTTAATTTGGCTTTTTTAGCAGCACGTTTTTCTTTATAGGCTTCAAAAGCTGAGCCAAATAACCAGTATGGAATAGCAAAAGTGAGTAAAAAAATCATCAACCAAAAACCTATGGTGAGGATGGTCATAAATGCTAAAAATCCTAAATACTGATCAAATTCGAACATAATATGTTTTTTTCAAATAAACTTAGTGCAAATATAGGGCAACATTTGGTGTTTTACAACGTAAATATTTAAAATTATTAACAGTTTTTTTAAGGGCAATCAGTCTTCCTAAAAAATAGCCCTGTTGCAAAATCAATTTCTTTGCTTCGGTCAATTCTATAGACCCCATTGTCTTCATATAGCTCTCCAAATCCTTGAAGATACCCCTGTTGTATTTTCTTAAAAACAACTTCTTGTACCATGTCCTGACCTTCTGTATTGTAATGATACTCCACCCAATACAAATGACCGTCAACTATTCCATGTTTTAAAATACCATAAGAGCTATCGGTTTCGCCATCATCCCAGCCATAAAGACCTTCAAATTGGTTGTTATTAATACGAAGTTCTAATTTAGAAACAACTTTCCCCTTGTTTTTGTCATAATATTCAAAGCATTGCCGCTTTGTATTTGAATCTATTTCTGAATGATTTAAATTCCAATCAATACCGCCCTGCCAATGTGCGCCAGGAAGTTCAACAAGAGTTATTCCATCTTCCTTGTGTTCCAGCCCATAGTGAATTACCCATGTTCCTGCAGTTGGCCTTTTATCTTTGTCATCATCGTTGTAAAGAGGGAATTCTCGTTTTAAATAGTTGGGATAAAATGTAAATCTATCATGACCTTGATACCCTATTTTGTTCTTAAATTTTGGAATATAGACCGTATTAACAAAATCATTGGCATCGTTGTTTAATATCCAAAGCTTTGCCGATAAATCTTCATTTGATGTGTCATAAATAACATATAGTTCCTTAAGTCCATTTTTGTCTAAATCAGCGACTTGAACACTTTCTAAATGTCCCAAAACAGTGTATTTTAAATAGTCCTTAGAAATTCTAAATCCTAATGGCGTTACCGTGGTATGTGTATAGTTTCCAAATTCAAAATTATAAACATTAAACGATACTTGTTCTGCTGCAAAAGTTTGATCAGTTGTATTTGACAAAAGTTTGTGACAATCATTGTAAGGCTCTAACATTTCAACTTTAAGAATAGAATCTAATAAAACATAACCATCAAAATCTTCGGCAAAGCCAATGCGCTCAGAAACCGTATCCAACGTTGCAGTCATTTCAACATAAACAGGCGAATAGGCCGTTGGGTATCGAAATTTTTGATATAATGAGTCTAAATGCTCAAATTTTTGATTTCCATTAATCCAATATACTTTTTGACTATTGCATGGGCTAAAACTATGAGCTTCATGTCCAATAACGACGTTACCCTTAAATACACGTTTAGGATTTTGTGTTTGAGAAGTTTTTTTGGTGTCACGACAAGACAGAATAAAAATAGATAGTGTGGCTAGTAGAGCAAAAAATTTGTAGTTCATTTTATTAGATTTAGTGACTCCAAAAGTAATAATTTTATCCAAAAACTGAAGACATCTAATAATGTTTTGATGGCTTTTTTAGTTCTTATTCTTTAAAAACACCTAAATTTGTAATATTAATAGCCATTTGTATGAAATTCAGAACAGAAAAAGATACCATGGGTGAGGTTCAAGTCCCTGCTGATAAACTCTGGGGCGCACAGACGGAGCGCTCTCGAAATAATTTTAAAATTGGAGCTGCTGGGTCTATGCCACTAGAAGTAGTCTATGGGTTTGCTTATCTTAAAAAAGCAGCGGCTTTTGCCAATCATGAATTAGGAGTTTTGTCTGAAGAAAAACGTAATTTAATTGCTCAAGTTTGTGATGAAATTTTAGACGGAAAACACAATGACCAATTTCCACTGGTCATTTGGCAAACAGGCTCAGGAACACAAAGCAATATGAATCTCAATGAGGTTATTGCCAACAGAGCGCATCAATTGGTTGGAAACACTATTGGCGAAGGCGAAAAAACCATTCAACCCAATGATGATGTGAATAAATCACAATCGTCTAATGATACATTTCCAACAGGAATGCATATTGCAGGGTATAAAAAAATTATAGAAGTTACAATACCAGGTGTAGAACAACTTCGAAATACTTTACACCAAAAATCTATAGATTTTAAAGAGGTTGTAAAAATTGGACGGACGCACCTTATGGATGCAACTCCTCTGACCTTGGGACAAGAATTTTCAGGTTATGTTTCTCAGCTAGACCATGGACTTAAAGCACTAAAAAATACATTGGAACATCTTAGCGAACTGGCTTTGGGTGGAACGGCAGTAGGCACAGGTCTTAATACGCCAAAAGGATATGATGTGTTGGTCGCGAAATATATTGCAGAATTTACTGGTCTTCCATTTGTTACTGCTAAAAATAAATTTGAAGCTCTTGCCGCGCATGATGCCATTGTAGAATCGCATGGTGCATTAAAACAATTAGCCGTTGCACTCAATAAAATTGCTAATGATATTCGAATGATGGCCTCTGGACCACGTTCTGGAATTGGAGAAATTATTATTCCTGCCAATGAACCCGGAAGCTCAATTATGCCTGGAAAAGTGAACCCCACCCAATGTGAAGCATTGACCATGGTATGTGCGCAAGTCATGGGGAACGATGTGGCTATAACTGTTGGTGCTACTCAAGGACATTATGAGTTAAATGTCTTTAAACCCATGTTAGCCGCCAACTTGTTACAATCGGCGCAACTGATTGGAGATGCTTGTTTAAGTTTTGAAAAACATTGTGCTTCTGGTATAGAACCAAATCATAAAGTTATTGAAGCATTACTCAACAATTCACTGATGCTCGTTACTGCATTAAATACAAAAATTGGATATTACAAAGCTGCCGAGATTGCCAATACCGCACACAAAAACGGTACAACACTTCGCGAGGAAGCCATCAATTTGGGCTATGTTACTGCTAATGAATATGATGCTTGGGTTAAACCCGAAGAAATGACTGGAGGGTTAAATTAAAACAATGCGTAAAGTTTTTATCAATATTCGAGAGCTGCTTCAAGTGCGGTCAGATTGCCCAAAAAAGGTGGCTGGAGAAGCGATGAAAACCCTTCCAAAAATAGACAATGCATTCTTGGCAATAAAAGATGATTATATTGTTGATTTTGGTTCAATGACGGATTATAAAACGCAAAACAATGATGAACTTATTGATGCAACTGATAGATTAGTTTTACCATCTTGGTGCGATAGTCACTCACATGTGGTCTATGCTGGAAATCGCAGTCAAGAATTTGTAGATCGTATTAATGGATTGAGTTATAAAGAGATTGCGAAACGCGGCGGTGGCATATTAAATTCTGCTAAAACTCTTCAAAACACTTCTGAAGATGAACTTTTTGAACAGTCGATGGCACGAATTCAAAATCTTATAGAATTAGGAACTGGAGCTTTAGAAATTAAATCGGGGTATGGATTAACGGCCGATGCGGAACTAAAAATACTTCGAATTATTCAGCGAATAAAACAAGAAACAAATCTGAAAATAAAATCTACATTTTTGGGTGCTCATGCTGTTCCAGAAGAATTTAAAACTAATAAATCAGGGTATATTGAATTAATAATCAATGAGATGCTTCCAAAAATCAGTCAAGAGAATTTAGCGGATTTTGTCGATGTATTTTGTGAAAAAGGATATTTCGATCTCGATGACACCAATCAAATTTTATCTGTAGCAAAAACATACGACTTACAACCAAAAATTCATGTGAACCAATTTAATTCATTTGGTGGTGTCGCTCTTGGTGTACAACACAATGCCCTGTCTGTAGATCATTTGGAAGAGCTTTCTTACAGTGATATTGAAGCGCTTAAAAACTCTGAAACTATGCCTGTTGCTTTGCCAGGCTGTTCCTTTTTCTTAGGCATTCCCTATACCCCTGCACGAAAACTTATAAACGAAGGTTTAGCACTAGCTTTAGCTAGTGATTACAACCCTGGTTCTGCACCAAGTGGGAATATGAATTTTGTAGTGAGTTTGGCTTGTATCAAAATGAAAATGACACCCGAAGAAGCCATTAATGCCGCTACCATCAATGGTGCTTATGCAATGGGAATTTCTGAACATTACGGCAGTATTTCTGTTGGAAAAAAAGCCAATCTTATTTTAACCAAAAAAATGGATTCCTACCACCAAATTCCATATAAATTTGGACATAATCCTGTGGAAAAAGTGATGCTTGAGGGTCAAATAATTACGTAAATTTTATAATTTAGTTTTATAATTTTAACCTAATATCTTCAAGTACTTATGTACTATTTGAGAATTTCCTTATTGATTTTAGTTTTTGTTTGTTGTGAAGAAAGAAAAACAATTGAAGTTGACATTAATCATACTATTGAAACATTTATGATTCTGCGTTCTCTTTCTAAAGAAGACCCTTTATTTAAATATCGAGATTCAACTTACAAAGGTAAACCGATTATGTATGAAGCAAGAAAGACATTTGCAAAGTATAAAAACCACCAAGCAGTAAAAGAAACACAAAAACTATTGAATTCTACAAGTAGCACTGGAGACTTGATTTTGCAAGGGTTACTTTATTTTGAAGAATTGCCTTATACATCGATAAAATACGAAATTGATTCAGATGATTGGAAAAATCAAAAAGAATCATTAACAGATTAAATTTACATTCTAAATCAATTCTACAAAGATGCTAAAGTAGATGAATTTATCTCAAAACATTCAGAGTTCTATAATGGAGCAATTTATGAAGCAAATTCGTATTTAGATGATAATTTAGTACCAACATTAGAAGATTATTTTGGAATTAAAAACGAAGGATATAAAATGATCATAATTCCAAATTCACCATTTGGAATGGGATTTGGAGCAAACACAAATTCAGAAAAAGGAAGTGTTTTTTACCAAATTATTTCACCAGCTAGTGAAATTAAATGGAACGAGAACACAAGTTATGACACATATGGTTTCTCAGGTGAGGGAGCAAAAGAATATTATAGAGACTTAGTCATTCATGAATTATGTCATCCATTTGTTACGCCATTTATTGAATCTGAAAAATGGAAAATGGAAATTAATAAGACCAGCGCTCTGTTTGTGCCTAAACTTGATTCAATAATGTCAAAACAAGGCTACGACACATGGTGGGGATTTGTAAACGGGTGGTCAACATTCCAAATACAGGATCCCGTGGAACAGATTTGAGTGTAAGTAAATCCTTTGCCAAAAGTTTAAATGTGGTTTTGGGCTATTTTGTTATTCCACAACGTCTAATGCTAGGAGTGGGGTTTGGTCTGGACCGCTATGAAAATCCCGGCTTTAACACCGCACCACTATATGGTGACGTTCGTTTCTATTGGACTGATGAACGGAATGTGCCCTACCTTAATGTGAGTTTGGGCGGTCTTTTAAAGTTAAGTTCAGATTTTAAGCCTGGCGCTACCGCTCGACTTAGCTTGGGTTATAAATTTTTTATTTCAGAGAAATTGGCCTTTCATACCGACTTTGGTTATTTTGTAAAAGGGGTTTATTTGGATGGTAAATCCAGAAAAGAATCCAATAACGATTTAAGCATTAGAGGTGTTGCGTTCACTATTGGCGTTAAATTGTTCTAAAAAAATAGAACATTAAGAGTTAAAAATCCAAACCGAAAGGTTTGGATTTTTTTGCTATAAAATTTCAAAAATCTTTTCTGTTTGGCGGCCCACTATAGCCTTGTTGCCATAGACCACAATAGGGCGTTCTATTAGCTTTGGATGGTCTATCATCGCTTGAATAAGTTCGTCGTTAGAAAGTGTTTTTCCTTTGTAATTGGATTTCCAAACGGCTTCATTTTGGCGTACCAATTCTAGCGGAGAAATACCAAGTTTTTCAATAATCATTTTTAACTCATCAAAAGCTAAAGGGTTGTCTAAATATTTTACAATTTCAAACTCTTTCCCGTGTTTTTCAAGTGCTTGAACACCCAAACGAGACTTGCTACAGCGAGGGTTGTGGTATATTGTTATCATAGGGTTTGTGGTTTATCGTCATTTTGGCCCATCATCATCAAATAGGATTTTAAAAAGGGCATCAAATCGCCATTCATTACAGCATCAACATTGCCAGTTTCATGAGCAGTACGAACATCTTTTACCAGTTTGTAGGGATGCATCACATAGTTACGAATTTGACTGCCCCATTCAATCTTCATTTTACCCGCTTCAATATCATCACGTTGTGCCATTTGTTTTTTAAGTTCAATTTCATACAACTGCGATTTTAGCATTTGCATAGCACGGGCACGGTTGTCATGCTGTGAACGGGTTTCTGAGCATGAAATTTGAATGCCCGTTGGTTTATGAGTGAGTTGCACTTTAGTTTCTACTTTATTGACATTTTGTCCGCCTGCACCACTGGAACGTGCTGTGGTAATTTCGATATCGGCTGGGTTAACCTCAATTTCAATAGTATCATCTACAAGGGGATACACATAAACAGAGGCAAAACTTGTATGTCGTTTAGCATTACTATCAAAAGGGGAGATGCGTACCAAACGATGCACACCATTTTCGCCTTTAAGCCAACCAAAAGCAAAGTCGCCTTCAAATTGTAGTGTTACGGATTTTATACCTGCCACGTCACCATCTTGAAGGTTGAGTTCTTTGATTTTAAACCCATTTTTTTCGGCGTACATGATATACATCCGCATCAGCATGCTTGCCCAATCGCAACTTTCTGTACCGCCAGCACCAGCCGTAATTTGAAGGACTGCACTAAGGGCATCGCCTTCTTCAGAAAGCATATTTTTAAATTCTAAATCTTCAATATGCTGCGCCGTTGTTTGAAAAAGATTTTCGACTTCAACAATGTCAGCTTCACCTTCTTTATAAAAATCATAAAGAACTTCTAAATCTTCAATTTGTTCTTGTGCTTTCTCGTAGTCTTTAATCCATTTCTTGTTAACACGTATGGATTTCATAAGCGTCTCAGCGGCTTTTGGGTTGTTCCAAAAATCTGGAGCGTATGTTTTTTCTTCATCATTTTGAAGAGAAATGCGTTTGGCATCTAAGTCAAAGATACCTCCTTAACGCGCCAAGGCGTTCCAAAAGATCTTTTATTTGATCGTGGGTTATCATAAATTTATTTTGACTTACAAAAATAGAATTTATAGCACAGAAAGAAAATAATATGTAGATTTACGTTCAAATTTTTTTCCATGCAGATTGATTTACGAAGTGACACAGTAACAAATCCAACGCCGGGAATGATGGAAGCTATGCAAAATGCCAAACTTGGTGACGATGTATATGCCGAAGATCCTACAGTCAATGCCTTGCAAGTGCGTTTAGCTAAAATGTTTTGCAAAGATAAAGCGCTATTTTTCCCCACCGGAACCATGGCCAATCAAGCGGCCATAAAATTGCATACGCAACCAGGTGAGCAGGTGATTTGTGATAAATATGCACATATTTATAATTATGAAGGTGGCGGCGCATCTTTCAATAGTGGGGTGTCTTGCAAATTAGTAGACGGCCAAAGAGGTATGATGACTGCCCAACAAGTCATGGAAGCTATTAATCCACCTGATTTTTATCACAGTCCTTTGACAACTTTAGTCGCTTTGGAGAACACCACCAACAAAGGAGGTGGCGCCTGTTGGGATTTTCAAGAGATAAAAAAGATTAAATCTGTTTGTGAAACCCATAATTTAGGATTGCATCTGGATGGTGCTCGACTTTGGAATGCCTTGGAAGCTACAAACGAAACCCCCGAACAATATGGTGCTGTTTTTGAAACTATTTCAGTGTGTTTGAGTAAAGGCTTAGGGTGTCCAATTGGCTCTGTTTTGATTGGCAATGAGGAGATTATGGAAAAAGCGTTGCGTGTTCGAAAAATGCTTGGAGGTGGTATGCGACAAGTGGGTGTACTGGCAGCAGCCGGATTATATGCTTTGGACCATCACAGGGCACGTTTGGCTGATGATCACATTAAAGTAAAAGCGATTGGTGAAACACTTCAAAAATTAGATTATGTTGCTGAGGTTCAACCCATTGAAACTAATATTGTAATTTTTGAATTGGCATCACACATTGATTCTGACTCATTTATTAAAAACCTTAAATCCAAAAACATATTGATAAGTAATATGGGTGGTGGAAAGTTGCGCATGGTCACCCACCTTGATTATACAGATGATATGCACGAAAAACTTCTTGAAACTTTAGTGAGAATTTCGTAATTTTTTTATTTTTACATTATCCTAAATTTATTTACCATGAGAACTATTTTTTATTCATTTTCTATTTTTTTTCTAATTCTATCTTGTAAACAAAACGCAAGTCAATCCACTATGACAAATTCTATTGAAACTCCAAAACCAAAGCAAATCCATAAAGAGCTATTCAAACACGATGATGTGAGAATTGATGAGTTTTACTGGTTAAATGACAGAGAAAATCCTGAAGTTATTGACTATTTGAATCAAGAAAATAAGTATTATGAGGCCAAAACTGCTCATACCAAAGAGTTTCAGGAAGATTTGTTCCAAGAGATGAAATCAAGAATCAAAGAAGATGATAGCTCTGTGCCTTACAAATATAACGGCTATTGGTATATCACCAAGTATGAAAAGGGAAAAGATTACCCTATTTATATTCGTAAAAAAGAATCTTTAGACGCAAAAGAAGAATTGCTTTTCGATTGTAATGTTATGGCCGAAGGACATTCGTATTTTAATTTAAGAAGTATTAATGTGAGCCCAAACAATTCATTGGTTGCTTTTGCTCTTGACACCATTGGTCGAAGACAATATACTTTGCATATAAAGGATTTAAAAACAAATACAATTTTAGAAGATAAAGTTGATAACTGCACAGGAAGTAGCACTTGGGCCAACGACAATATGACATTGTTTTATACGCTGAAAAACGAAACGACATTACGCTCAGAAGCTATTTACAAACATAAACTTGGAACAAATTCGAATGATGACCAATTAGTTTATGAAGAAAAAGATGACACCTTTGGCGTTGGAGTTTATAAGACAAAATCAAAAAAATATTTAGTCATTTCGAGTTATAGTACGCTAACGACCGAATACCAAATTTTGAATGCCAATACACCAGATAAAAAGTTTAAAGTATTTCAGCCTCGTACACGTGGATTGGAATATTCAATTTCACACTTTAACGATTCTTTTTATGTGCTTTCTAATGCCGATGACGCTCAAAATTTTAAATTGTCTAAAACATCTGAAAACAACACCGAAAAGCGTTACTGGAAAGATGTTATTCCTCATAGAAAAGATGTTTTATTGGAAGGTATAGATATATTTAAAGACTTTTTGGTAGTTTCCGAGAGAAAAAATGGGTTAAATCAAATCAAAATTGAACGCTGGGATGGATCTAACAGTTATTATTTGCCTTTTGATAGTGAAACCTACACAGCGTATACGACTACAAATATTGATTTTAATACTGACGTTTTACGCTATGGCTATCAGTCCATGACAACACCTTCATCTGTGATTGATTTTAACATGGTTACAAAAGAGAAAACCATTAAAAAAGAGCAAGAAGTTTTGGGAGGAAAATTTAAAAAGGAAAACTATGTTTCTGAACGTCTATGGGCAACAGCAACAGACGGAACAAAAATTCCTATCTCATTAGTGCGTCATAAGGATACCCAAAAAAGTACTGAAACACCACTGCTTTTGTACGCCTATGGGTCTTATGGAGCAACAATAGATCCTTATTTTTCGACAGTACGTTTGAGTTTGTTAGATCGGGGATTTATTTATGCCATTGCACACATTAGAGGTGGTCAATACCTTGGTCGTCAATGGTACGAGGATGGAAAATTATTAAAAAAGAAAAATACATTTACAGATTTTATTGACTGTTCAAAATATCTCATAAAAGAGGGATACACTTCTGCCAAGCATCATTACGCAATGGGAGGAAGCGCAGGAGGATTACTAATGGGAGCAGTGGTTAATATGGCGCCAGAATATTATAATGGTGTAGTTGCCGCAGTTCCTTTTGTTGATGTTATCACAACCATGTTGGACGATAGTATACCGCTCACAACTGGCGAATATGATGAATGGGGGAATCCCAATGATAAAACATATTACAATTATATGAAGTCGTATTCTCCCTATGATAATGTAATTAATCAGCAATACCCAAATATGCTAATTACTGCTGGGCTTCATGATTCTCAAGTACAATATTGGGAGCCTGCAAAATGGATAGCTAGGTTGCGACTTCAACCTAAAAACACATCAAATCTGTTCTTAAAAACCAATATGGATGCCGGTCATGGGGGTGCATCAGGACGTTTTGAAGCAATCAAAGAGGTTGCTTCCGAATACTCTTTTTTACTAGATCTAGAATCTGTAACTAATTAAAATTTGAAAAAAATGCTTATTTTTGTAGTCTAAACTAATTGTATGCCATTAGACCAAGAATCTAAAATTTATAATAATGTTTTGGAACTTGTGGGAAATACACCACTTGTAAAACTTAATCTTATTACAAAAAACTTTCCTGGAACTTACATTGCAAAGTTAGAGGCTTTCAATCCTGGGCAGTCTTCCAAAGATCGTATTGCATTGCACATCATTGAACAAGCCGAAAGAAAAGGTATTTTGAAGCCTGGCGATACAATTATTGAAACAACATCCGGAAATACAGGTTTTAGTATAGCAATGGTGAGTATTATCAAAGGTTATGATTGTATTTTAGCGGTGAGTTCAAAATCTTCTCCTGATAAGATTGATATGCTCAAAAGTATGGGTGCAAAAGTGTATGTTTGTCCAGCAAATGTAAAGGCAGACGACCCCCGTTCATATTATGAAGTTGCAAAACGTTTACATGAAGAAATTGAAGGATCAGTTTATATCAATCAATATTTTAATGCCTTAAATACTGAAGCACATTTTAAAACAACAGGTCCAGAGATTTGGAAGCAAACCAACGGAAAAATCACACATTTAGTAGCGTGTAGTGGAACAGGAGGGACAATATCTGGAACAGCTCAGTATCTTAAATCTCAAAATCCAGATATTAAAATAATAGGCGTAGATGCCTACGGGTCTGTTTTAAAAAAATATCACGAAACACGTGAATTTGATACCAATGAAATTTATCCATATCGCATTGAAGGATTAGGAAAAAATTTAATTCCAACCGCAACCGATTTTGATGCCATTGATGAATTTATAAAAGTTACAGACGAAGACAGTGCACATACTGCACGTGAATTGGCCCATACCGAAGGTATTTTTGGAGGCTACACTTCTGGAGCTGTTGTACAAGCTGTAAAGCAATTGCAAAAACAGTCTGTTTTTGATGAATCTGACGTTGTAGTTATGATTTTTCCAGATCATGGCTCGCGCTATATGAGTAAGGTTTTTAATGATAAATGGATGGAAGATCAAGGGTTCATGGACGAAACACTCAAGCCCTCTAACAAGTCCATTGAGTACGTCAAATAGCCCATTTATTTCTATTCCCCAACTTTATTTTCTACGGAGCTTTATAATTTTAAAAATCATTATGTTTTGAGTATTTTATTGCATAATTTTGAAAACTAAACCAACAAAAAACTTAGATGAGAGATTTATTTGAGAAGATATACAAAGACAAAGGGCCACTAGGGAAGTGGGCAAGTCAAGCAGAGGGGTATTTTGTATTTCCAAAGTTAGAAGGACAGATTTCTAATCGAATGAAATTTCAAGGAAAAGATGTCATTACTTGGAGTATAAACGACTATTTGGGTCTTGCCAATCATCCAGAAGTGCGTAAGGTTGATGCCAACGCTTCTAGCGAGTATGGTTCTGCCTATCCAATGGGTGCTCGAATGATGTCTGGACATACAGAATTACACGAGCAATTGCAACAAGAATTAGCATCATTTGTAAATAAAGAAGCAGCTTATGTTTTAAACTTTGGTTACCAAGGCATTATGTCAACAATTGACGCCCTTGTAGGTAAGGATGATATCATTGTTTACGATGTTGATGCTCATGCATGTATCATTGATGGTGTGCGTTTACACATGGGAAAACGCTTTACATATAAGCACAATGACATTGAAAGTTTAGAAAAAAACTTGGAACGTGCTACTAAAATGGCAGAGCAAACAGGTGGTGGTATTCTTGTAATATCAGAAGGTGTCTTTGGTATGCGCGGAGAACAAGGTCGACTCAAAGAAATTGCAGCCTTGAAGAAAAAATTTAATTTCCGTTTTCTTGTCGATGATGCACATGGTTTTGGAACATTAGGAGCAACAGGTGCAGGAGCAGGCGAGGAGCAAGGCGTTCAAAACGATATAGATGTATATTTTGCAACTTTCGCAAAATCTATGGCGAGTACTGGTGCATTTATTGCTGCGGATCAAGAAATTATAGATTATTTAAAATATAATTTACGCTCACAAATGTTTGCAAAATCATTGCAAATGCAATTGGTTAAAGGTGCTCTTAAGCGTTTAGACATGATTAGAACTATGCCCGAGCTTAAACAAAATCTTTGGAAAATTGTTGATGCGCTTCAATCTGGCCTTAAGGAGCGAGGGTTTGATATTGGAACAACTCAAAGTTGCGTTACTCCAGTTTACCTCAAAGGTAGTATTCCTGAAGCAATGGCATTAGTGAAAGATTTACGAGAAAATTATGGTATTTTTTGTTCAATTGTTGTGTATCCTGTTATTCCTAAAGGATTAATTCTATTACGAATGATACCAACAGCAATGCATACACTAGAAGACGTTGAAGAAACCCTTCATGCATTTTCTAGCATTAGAGAACGACTAAATTCCGGACTTTACAAAAGACTTTCTGCTGCAGTATCTGCAGCCATGGGCGAGTAATTTTATAAACTTTTTCTGTACGTACAGCGTTTTTTAATCAATTTTGGATTAAAATCTCTCCATAATTTATGGATTTCAAGATTATCTGAAAGTTCAGGAGTTCTTCGGCATTCTGTGATTCCTTTAACTTCAAAAGTTTTGTGATACTCACTAAAAATAAGAGCATGTACCCCTTTGTTTTGGTAGTCTGGATGTACTCCAATTAAGAAGAAATTTACAGATTTAGCCTTTTTAGCTTTCAATATTTTTAGAAATCCAAACGGAAACAACTTTCCTTTTATCTCTTGTAGTGCTTTTGCAAAAGATGGCATCACAACTGCAAAGGCAATAAGGTCATCATTTGAATCAACAACAAACTTGATATATTCTGGATTAATAAAATTCAAAAACTTCTTTTTCATATAGGCTTTTTGAAGCTCTGTAATTTTTACAAATGAAGATAGTCTTGAATAGCTCAAGCTAAATAAATCAAACATTTTATCTGCATAAGCCATGACTTCTTTTGTAGAAGTAAAATTTAAAGATTTAAGTCCATATCGTTTTTCAATAACCTTGCTTAAGCGCTTAAATTTTTCAATTTTTATATCAGAAAAAGCGTGTTTATATTCTAAGTATTCTTTTTCAATAGTAAAGTTGTTTGTTTCTAAATGCGTAGCATAATAGGGATGATTGTACCAAGAAATCATCGTTCCAATTTCATCGAAACCATATGTAAGCACACCAACTTTATCCAAATTTGAAAACCCAACAGGACCTTCCATATACTCAAGTTGATGTAGTTTCCCAATTTCTGAAACTTTATTTAGCAACGCTTTACTGACTTCTTTATCATCAATAAAATCAAACCATCCAAAACGCATTTTTTTTACGTTTTGCTCATTGATTTCAATCCAATTGACAATAGCTGCCACTCGCCCAACAATGATATTGTTTTTGTATGCCAAAAAAAGACGAGCTTCTGCATCTTTAAGAATAGGATTTTTAGTTGTATCAAAAACATTCAACTCTTCGCTTATTATTGGAGGCACCCAATTCGTAGAATTTTTATATAATTTAAACGGAAATTTTACAAATGCTTTTCTTCCTTCCTTAGAAAAAACTTCTTTTATTTCAATCATAAAATTAATCCTTCGTCAAAATCTTCAACTTTTTTCTTTTTTGATTTCTTTTTTTTGGAGCGTGATTTTCTTTTATTTTGATCTTTTGCTGAGCTATTATTATTAATTTTTGGTTTATCTACATGACGATCTAATCTGTACGAAACGCCAAAATTAACACTAAAAACAGATGGTGTGTCTTTAAAATTTAATGTGACTGCCGTGTCAAATTGAAGATCTTTATTAAAGAGGTATCCACCACCAAAACGCACAAGATTATCAGCATAAAAATCACTTTTTATCCCATGCTTTTCTATAAAAACAGCCCATTTTGGATTGAAAGAATGCGTTAGCGTAAGAATGTAGTGCAAGTCTTGTTGATCTGAACTGATGCGATCCATCATCAAATTGGTTACAAAAACCCATCCACCATAAAAATTATTTTGTGTAATAAGAGCAGCACGATAGCTCAATCCATCAACACCACCTGCGGTGTAAGTGTTATCTTTTGTGTCATAATTTACACCTGCCGATACGGCAACTGCAGGAATAAGATGTCTCCATTTAAATCCACGATTTGCATGATAACTGTAGACGTTTATTTTTTCTTCTCTATTTTTGTTAGGATCGTAAACTAAGTATTTTGCTCCTAAATTTAGATTTTTAAAGTTTGCTCTTTTGCTTTCAACAGGAGTACCAAAAGTGTATGTTTTTGTATCCCTTTGATATGTTCCTTGAAGATTAACCTCTAGAGCTTCCTTAAAAAAACCATAATGAGCAGCAAAGTCAACACCAAAACCTTCGACTTCATAAGATGGGTAAGGTGTTCTTTTTTCATTCATTAAAAAAGGGCCAACTTCAAATTGTAATACGTTTATTCCTACTGAAAATGCTGTTTGTGAAGCCCCTGGACGGTTAGAATTAATCACATCGGTGTATTGTGCGTGAATAGATGCTGTACAGCACAATAAAAAAATAAAGGTGTTTTTAAAGATTGAGGTCATTATTATTTTGCTTTTATCAAATCTACATATTTTTAAATAAATCATATACAATTGAAAACGTATTTTGGGCTTTTTTGGTATTCATTGCTTTATTATTCCTTAAAAATAAATTAAAGAATTGTATTTTTGAGCAAATTTATCACTTATGATTCAAACAGCATCTATTGTAGGCTTAGCTAAAACTATTCTCATAATAGTTTTGTGTTATACCATTTTCAAATATGTAATGCGTCTTTTAGCTCCCTTTTTTTTACGCTCAATTGCTCGTAAAATGGAGCGCCAATTTCATCAAAATGCTCCAACAAATTCAACTCAAAAAGAGGGAGAAATATCTATAGATAAATCACCAAAAAAACACTCGTCAAATAATGATATAGGGGAGTATATTGATTATGAAGAGATAGATTAATTAAATGATTATGAATCAATTACTCAAAAAATACGTCAAACATCTACTCGTTTTTATTGGTTTTCTATTTCTTTCTGTGGCCTATTTTAGTCCAATTTTGCAAGGCAAAAAAATAATGCAAAGCGATATTGTACAATATACAGGTATGGCTAAACAACATACCGATTTTAGAGCATCAAATGATGCTGAAACCTATTGGACTAATAGTGCTTTTGGGGGAATGCCAACCTATCAGCTAGGTGCAAAATATCCTAATAATTATATCAAAATATTAGATTTATCACTGCGATTTTTGCCTCGACCTGCAGATTATCTTTTACTCTACTTCTTGGGATTTTATATCCTTCTTTTAGTTTTGGGTCAAGATTTTCGTGTGTCAGCGCTTGGTGCACTTGCATTTGGGTTTTCCACCTATTTAATTATAATTTTAGGAGTAGGTCATAACGCCAAAGCCCACGCTATTGCTTATATGCCATTTGTTTTGTCGGGTATAATTTTAGTCTTTCAAAAACGCTATTTAATAGGCTTTCTTCTAACAACACTGGCTTCTGGTTTAGAAATTGTTACAAATCACCCACAAATGACTTATTACCTGTTGTTTGTTATTTTATTTTTAGGTCTTTCTTATTTGATTAAATCATATAGAGAGAAAGAATTATTAGCATTTTTAAAATCTACTTCAGTGCTACTCTGTGCCGCTATTTTAGCAGTAGGAATGAACGCTGCCAACTTACTTGCCACTAGCGAATATGTTAATGAAAGTACTAGAAGTCAAAGTGAATTATCTATTCTTCCCGACGGTACCGCTAGAAAACAATCAACTGGGCTAGACAATGAATACATTACAGAATACAGTTATGGTATTCTTGAAAGCTTTAATTTACTTATACCACGCTTTATGGGTGGCGGATCTACAGAAGAATTAGATACAAATTCTGAAACCTATACAGCCTACAAAACTTTGGGAGCAACAGCATTGCAAGCGCAAAATGAAATAAAACAAGCCCCAATGTACTGGGGCAAACAGCCCATTGTTGAAGCTCCTGCATATGTGGGTGCTGTTCCTATTTTTTTGTTTTTAGTTGCGTTAATTCTATATAGAGAACAACATAAATGGTGGTTAGTTTCGGCAATACTTCTTTCCTTATTTTTATCCTTTGGAAAAAACTTTTCAGCACTCACAGACTTGTTTATCGAATATGTGCCATTTTATAATAAATTTAGAGCCGTAAGTTCCATTCAGGTTATTCTAGAGCTTTGCATCCCTGTTTTGGCCATGCTTGGCCTGAGTAAGTTTTTTACAGATGATACATCAAAATCACAAAAATTTAAGGCGCTCAAATATGTTACAATTTCAATTCTTGGTTTAACAACAATGTTCTTATTATTCAAAACGAGTTTGTTTGATTTTGTAGGGCTTCGCGATGGGCAATATCAAAAATTCTATGGTGTTAATTTTGTAAAAGCATTACGCAAAGATCGCATGCAGCTATTTACCGACGATTTGATTAGAACTTTTTCACTTGTTGCAGTTGCCTCTGCAACCCTATGGTTTTACCTTCAACATAAAATCAATAAAAACATAACTCTTGTAATCTTTGGTGTTTTGATTGTATTCGATTTAGTTGCCGTTGATCGACGTTATGTTAACAACGATAATTTTGTGTCTGCTCTAAAAGTTGATAAACCTTACACCGCCACGTCAATTGATAAAGAAATTTTAAAAGACAAAGATATTTTTAGGGTATACGACACTTCCGATGCTTCTACAAAATCGTCTTATTTTCACAATTCCATAAGTGGTTATCATGCAGCCAAAATGCGCCGTTTTAATGAACTAATGTCGTTCCATATTGAAAAAGGAAATCCAGAGGTCTTTAATATGCTTAATACCAAATACATCATATACAGAGACGATGATAATCAGTTAAAATATGTTGAAAATGATCAAATTAATGGCAATGCATGGTTTATAAGCACTCTAACAGCAGTTTCCAATGCCGATACAGAAATTCTAGCGCTTGACACATTAAAAACTAAAATTTCAGCAGTGATAAACAAAAAACACCATGAATCAAAAAGCTATTCTATAGATTCAGAGGCCACTATTACATTGATAGATTATGCGCCAAATAAACTTGTTTATTCTTCTTCTAATGTCAATGATGGCTTTGCTGTTTTTTCTGAAAATTATTACAAAAATGGGTGGCAGGTCACCATTGATGGACAAGAAGTTCCTCATTACAATGTAAACTATGTTTTAAGAGGTTTAGAAATTCCAAAAGGAAATCACACCATAAAGTTTGAGTTCAAACCACAAGTGGTGCATACTGGCGCACAGATTTCTCTTGTAAGTTCTATTGTGTTTTTGATTTTAATTTTAGGTGCTTTTATTTTAATTTATAAAAATAAATGAAAAAGGTACTTATAATAACATATTATTGGCCTCCTGCTGGTGGTCCTGGTGTGCAGCGTTGGTTGAAGTTTGTAAAATACCTACCTGAGTTCAACATTCAACCTACTGTGTACTGTCCTGAAAATCCCTCATACCCAACCCTAGATTCTTCTCTTTTGCAAGAAGTTGATTCTAAAATAACAGTGCTCAAACACCCTATAAAAGAACCACTACGTTTTTTGAAACTTTTATTTAAATCAAAAACAAATAAATTGTCAAAAGGGGGTATTCCAGATTCAAAAAAGCAAGGTCTTTTTGAACGTTTTCTTCTTTACATTAGGGGTAATTTTTTTGTCCCAGACGCTCGTGTTTTTTGGGTAAAACCATCAGTAAAATATTTATCGTCTTACATTTCAAAACATCAAATAGACACCATCATAACCACTGGTCCGCCTCACAGTGTTCACCTTATTGGAATGCAGCTCAAAGCAAAATATCAACTTCAATGGTTGGCCGACTTTAGAGACCCTTGGACGGATATTAGTTATCACAAAAATTTGAATTTAACTAAGAATACCCAACAAAATCATTTGAAATTAGAGCATCAAGTGTTGAACACATCAGATCAAATTATTGTAACTTCTTTGCAAACAAAACAGTTGTTTTCTAAAATCACCCAAAAACCTATTTCTGTAATTACCAATGGTTTTGATGACGAAAATGTGCCTTCAATTACTTTAGATTCAAAATTTTCATTGGCGCATATAGGTTCTCTTTTGAATCAAAGAAATCCCATACTATTGTGGAACGTTTTATCTGAACTTGTTCAAGAAATTCCAAAGTTTAAGGCCAATTTTCAATTGGTTCTTGTAGGTAATGTAAGTGCAGATGTTAGAACCTCAATTGACTCTAGAGGGTTAACATCTTTTCTAAAAACAGTAGGCTCAGTTACCCATAATGAAGCTGTTATGTATCAAAGAAAAACTCAAGTCTTATTGCTTTTAGAAGCTAATACAACAGAAGCATCATACATCATTCCAGGGAAATTATTTGAATATATCAATTCCAATCGTCCAATTGTAGCTCTTGGGCCAAAGCACTCTGATATACCGTCTATTTTAAAGGACACCCACACAGGAAGATACTTCGATTACGATAATAAAACTGCATTAAAAACACATATTTTAGAGCTTTTTGAGGGCTACAAAACCAATTCACTTTCTGTATCTTCAAAAGATATAGAACGTTTTTCTCGTAAAAATTGTACAAAACAGTTGGCAGAAGTATTGAATTATAAATAAAAAACCACCCTAAAAAAATTAGGATGGCTCTTCTTACTAATCAAACAAAAATCAAAATAAGCATAGGTTTTAGTTGTTTTTTCTTGAGCGGCTCGGTGTTCGTTTTTGTTGCGAACGTGTGTTGTTTTGTGCTACAGAATGTGTTGTTGTTCTTCGATTCAGCTGTGCCACATTAGCACTTCTTGTATTAGGTTCCCTGTTGTATTGTCCACGATTTGGTGTCGTTGTACGTACAATCGTACTACGAGTCCGTTCGGTAGAGCGAACAGGAGTTTGGTTGCGCATATTAATATTATTATTTGTTCTATTTACAGAACGTCTTGTTGTTGATCTAGTCACAGAATTCTCATTGCGATTTCCATTGGTATATCCAAGCGAATGTTTACTTCTTGTTCTACTTCGTGTATTACTATGATATACTTGTGGTCTACGATTATTGCGGTAAGGGCCATTGTAATGACGACGAGTAGGGGTATAATGCCTTCTGTATGGTCGATCGTATACTACAGCTGTGTGTAAACTCGGTCTTCTATAGTGTACATGCCATGGGCGTTGTCTGTAAAAACGGTTTCTATTATTGATATACCCATGGCAATAAAAACTCAAGTTAGGACGATAATTTACATATAGCCACCCGACTTGACGAACATATCCTTTTTGATTGTAACGAATATGGATATTTCCAATTTGACGTACACGACCATAAAAATCATAAAAAACTGGAACATTTTGAATTTGAACTATAGCACCAAAATCATCATACTGAATATAGGCATCATAGCGGTAACCAGTATTAAAACTGACATATATATCATCATAAAATCCAACATCCAAGACGCTTACGTTTGAATCATAAACGCCATTGATTTGATTCAAAATATTAAAATCAAAATGTCCGTCAGGAAATACAGCAAATTCAATTCCCTGTTCATCAAAAATGAAAGCATTACTGTAATTGCGAGCACTTAGTGGCGCATTCGCAAACGAAAAACTAGAATAAATAGCGGCACTTAAAATAATCAGTAATTTTTTCATAATATAAATTTTTATAGATTCATGTTAGGTTTAGACCAAACAGTGTGCCATAATTTATACCATTAAATAAATAATTGATTATTAGCTATTTAAAACATCTTTAAGATATTTTGCTGTGCTTGATTTTTTAGAATTTATAATTGTTTCGGGAGTGCCTTCGGCCAAAAGATGGCCACCATTTTTCCCACCCTCTGGGCCTAAATCAATAATATAATCAGCAGATTTGACGAGTTCCAAATTATGTTCAATCACAATAATAGAATGGCCATGATTAATAAGTGCATTAAATGATTTAAGCAGTTTTTTAATATCATGGAAATGCAAACCTGTTGTCGGTTCATCAAAAATAAAAAGCCCCGATTCGCTGTTAGTTCCTTTGCCCAAAAATGAAGCTAATTTGATACGCTGTGCTTCGCCACCTGAAAGGGTAGAAGAGCTTTGTCCAAGCGTTACATAGCCCAAACCAACATCTTGTAGAGGCTGTAGTTTCTTTTTTATTTTGTTGCAATTGTGTGTCTCAAAAAAAGTCAAAGATTCATCAATAGTCATATTCAAAATATCATCTATTGTTTTTTCATTGAATTTGACTTCTAAAACTTCTTTTTTGAAACGTTTTCCATGACAGCTTTCACATTTGAGTTGTACATCAGCCATAAACTGCATTTCAATTGTTACAACACCTTCGCCTTTGCAACTAGGGCAGCGCCCGCCATCAACATTAAAAGAGAAGTGTTTTGGTTGGTAATTTCTTAGCGTACTAAGTTTTTGTTTTGAAAACAACATTCGGATATCATCATACGCTTTGATGTAAGTTACAGGATTGGAGCGCGAAGACCGCCCAATAGGGTTTTGATCTACAAATTCAATAAATTTTACAGAACTAAAGTTTCCTGAAATACTTGAAAAATCGCCAGGTTTTTCACCATATCCAACAAGGGCTTTATTTAGAGCAGGATATAAAATGTTTTTAACTAATGTACTTTTTCCACTTCCAGAAACACCTGTGACCACAGTGAGCATATTTAATGGAAATTCAACATCTATATTTTTTAAATTATTGGCACGTGCTCCTTTAATTTTTACAGCATATTTTGATGTTCTGCGGTTTTTTGGGAGTTCAATAGCCATTGTTCCATTGAGATATTTTGCCGTTAGTGTGTTGTTTTTTAAAATAGAGTCATAATCACCTGTGGCCATAATTTCTCCACCGAAACTACCAGCTTCAGGACCAATATCAATAATATAATCTGCGGCTTTCATAATAACTTCATCGTGTTCAACAACAATAACCGTATTGCCTAAATCACGTAATGATTTTAGGACAGAAACGAGCTGTTCGGTGTCTTTGGAATGTAAACCTATGCTGGGCTCATCCAAAATATACATAGAGCCAACAAGACTACTACCAAGAGATGTAGCAAGGTTTATTCGTTGGCTTTCGCCACCAGAAAGTGTGTTTGATTTTCTATTTAGAGTTAAATAATCGAGCCCAACATTAGATAGAAAACGCAAGCGATTTCTGATTTCAACTAACAGTCTTTTTGCAATTTCGTTTTCATTTTCTGTAAGTGTCAATTGCTCAAAAAAAACTTTAAGTTCCTTAATGGGTAACTCTACTAAATCCGTAATTGAACGCCCACCAATTTTTACATAATTGGCTTCTTCACGCAGTCGTTTGCCTTCACATTTGCTACATTTTGTTTTACCACGATAACGAGAAAGCATTACTCTGTTTTGAACTTTATAGGCTTTGGCTTCTAACTCTTCAAAAAATGCATTGAGCCCTGTAAAATATGAATTCCCAGTCCAGAGCAATTTTTTTTGTTTTGCATTTAATTCAAAGTAGGGCTTGTGTATTGGGAAATCAAATTTATGACTAGTATTGACTAGTTCATTTCTAAAATAAGACATGCTTTCTCCACGCCAAGGGAAAATGGCATTTTCATAAATTGACAGAGTTGTATTGGGGATCACAAGACTTTCATCTATCCCTACAACATCACCATAGCCTTCACATTTTGGACAAGCGCCATAGGGATTATTGAAGCTAAAAAGATGGGTTGTAGGTTCAAGAAATGTTTGTCCGTCTAGTGTAAAATTATTACTAAAAACTTGGGTTGAATTTTGGTCTAAATTTTCAATTTCACAATTCCCCTTTCCTTCGTAAAAAGCCATTTCAATAGCATCTGCAAGGCGATTAAAAAAATCTTCTTCGTGGCGTACAATAATACGATCGACTACAAGCTTTAGATTAGAGACTTCTGCACCAATACCAATACAATGGTCTATACGTTCTACTTTATTATTGATTTTAATTCGTGAAAACCCTTGATTTTGAAGCGTTTTTAATTTTTCGTCCAATTGGCGGCCCTTTTCTAGATGAATTGGAGCAAGCAAAAGTAATTTTTGATTTTCATCAAAAGATTGAACATAATCTACAACATCTGTGGTGTTGTCTTTTTTTACAACACCATTTGAAATAGGGGAGTATGTGGTGCCAATTCGAGCAAAAAGTAATTTTAGGTAATCATAAATTTCGGTCGAAGTACCTACTGTAGAGCGTGGATTTGTTGAATTGACTTTCTGTTCAATTGCAATTGCGGGCGCAATACCTTTTATGTAATCAACATTTGGTTTGTGTAACCGTCCTAAAAACTGACGTGCATAGCTCGATAAACTTTCCACATATCGGCGTTGTCCTTCGGCATAAAGTGTATCAAACGCTAAGCTTGATTTTCCAGAACCAGAAAGACCAGTTAGTACAACCAGCTTGTTGCGTGGAATTGCCACATCAACATTTTTTAGGTTGTGTAATTTTGCGCCCTTGATTAGAATATAATCTTTTGGGTGTAGCTTAGAAAACGTGTTTGACATTGACCAAAAATAAGACGTAAAGATACCATTATTGCTCAAAGAAATAAAAGAGATTAACGTCTTATTAAGAATAAAAAAAACAACAAAAATTTGGATTTCTAGTTTTAAACCCTTTATATTTGATTTCAATTCTAAAAGAATCGCTTATAAAATAACATTACTTTAAAAAGAAATTTTAATCTCAACACCTTATTGGTGTTTCTAAAATTAGTAATGTTATGAACATCAAACCTCTAAGCGACGCCCAGCTCGTAAACAATTATATTTCAGGACAGGAAATTGCGCTTTCTGTTCTCATTAATAGACACCAACACCGTTTGTATGGTTTTATATTTTCCAAAGTATATGACCGCGATGCAACGGAAGATATTTTTCAAGATACTTTTGTTAAGGTGATAAAAACACTAAAAAAAGGGAAGTACAACGAACAAGGTAAATTTTTACCATGGGTGATGCGTATTGCTCATAATCTTGTGATTGATTTTTTTAGAAAAAATAATCGCATGCCAAAATTTAAAAATAATGATGATTTTGATATTTTTTCTGTAATATCAGATGGTAGTGCAAATGCAGAACACAGACTTGTGGATCAACAAATTTCTGATCATGTTCGTTTATTACTTGAAGAATTGCCAGAAGATCAAAAGGCAGTTATAAAGATGCGTATGTATCAAGATATGAGTTTTAAAGAGATTTCAGAAAACACAGGGGTAAGTATCAATACTACACTAGGACGTATGCGTTATGGGTTGATAAACCTTCGCAAAATGATTGAAAAACACAATATTAGTCTTATAAATTAGAGGTTGATATAATAAAAGTAAAAGTTTTGCGTTTTGGTAGTAAATCACACACAAAAAATGATTGCGAATGGCAAAACTTTACACTCAAGAACCCTCAAATTCTGAACAACTTAAACCGCGGGAAGAAACGGTTAATTTTCTTCTGAATTATTCAAAAGCGCTCAAAATTGTGCCAATTGGTACAAATAATTTTGAAACCTTTATCAACTAAACTTTGAAGTTAAAAAAATCCTGAACCATGGTTCAGGATTTTTTTTGTAGAGTTTTTATCACCGATTTTCGACCAATAGTTTTGGTAATCAAATCGTTTTCAAAGTTCCATCCACGAGCGGGAGAATACTCTCGGCCATACCAAATGATTTGTAAATGCAGGTCGTTCCAAAGTTCTTTTGGAAATAATCGTTTGGCGTCTTTTTCGGTTTGTGCTACACTTTTTCCATTGGATAAATTCCAGCGGTACATAAGACGATGAATATGTGTATCCACAGGAAAAGCAGGAACACCAAAAGCCTGAGCCATCACAACGCTTGCGGTTTTATGGCCTACGGCAGGTAGAGCTTCCAGGGCCTCAAAACTTTGAGGAACTTCTCCATTGTGTTTTTCAATCAATATTTTAGATAATCCATAAATCCCTTTACTTTTCATTGGAGATAGACCACAAGGGCGAATGATGCTTTTGATGTCTTCTATACTCATTTTAATCATGTCATAGGGGTTATCTGCTTTGGCAAAAAGAATAGGGGTGATTTGATTGACACGTACATCGGTACATTGTGCTGAAAGCAGCACTGCAATTAGCAGAGTATAAGGATCCTTATGGTCCAAAGGGACAGGAATTTCTGGGTATAAATTATTTAAGGTTTTTATAACAAAATTTACCTTTTCTTTTTTTGTCATTCGATTATCTTTGTTCACCAAAGATACTAAATATGACTACATTACAAATTGGCGACAAAGCCCCTGATTTTCAAAGTATTAACCAAGACGAAAATACCGTTAGTTTATCTGATTTTGAAGGTAAAAAACTAGTGTTATTTTTCTATCCAAAGGCAAGTACTCCCGGTTGTACTTTAGAAGCTTGTAATTTGAGTGATAATTACACTCGCTTTGTTGCTAAAGGTTATGATGTTTTGGGTGTTAGTGCCGATAGTTCAAAGCGTCAATCTAACTTCAAAAATAAATATGAATTTCCTTATGATTTATTGGCTGACGAAGATAAGTCTGTCATCAATGCATACGGCGTTTGGGGTCCAAAAAAGTTTATGGGACGTGAATACGATGGCATTCATCGTATCACTTTTGTAATTGATGAAAAAGGGGTTATTGAGGATATCATAACGAAAGTAAAAACAAAAGAGCACACAGCTCAAATATTGAAATAATTCTAAATTTTAGGAGGTTTCAACTTCTTTTTCTGAATACCCAAAAAGCTTTTGTTCTTTTATCATATTTGAAACAACGGTAGGAAGTAAAGGTTCCCAGCCATCATCACCTGCGGCAATCATTTTAAGTACTTTTCTAGAGAAAATATCCAAAACTTCTGGTCTATAATTTTCAATATCTACAAGTTTTCCTGTGTATTTAAAAAATTTGTAAAGTTCTTTCATTCGTGGGTGTACTTTCAGGTTGTCACTAGTAACAAGTGTACCGTCTTCTTTTAGCATAGGATACAGATAAACTTTGAGATCTTTATGGAATAGTTTACCGAAAGCTTCCAAAATTCCACCACTCAAATGGCGATAGTATTTTTCATCAAAAATATCCACAAGATTATTTACACCCATAGACAGGACCATTCGTTTTTTGGAATATTGACTAAAATATTCCACAAGTTTGTAGTATTCTTGGAAATTCGAAATCAAAACCGTCTGTCCTAATGAACAAAGCAGTCTTGCTCGATCCATAAAATCTTGCTCATCAATTTCCCCACCAGATGCTCTTAAGTTGGATAGTGTAATTTCAAAAACAACCTGTGTTTTATCGGGGTCTACTTTATTTTCTTTTGTAAACATTTCAAAGGAGTTTTCATACATGTCTACATTCACTCGTGTAACAGGTCTGAAACTTCCTCTAAAGGCTAAAATATTTTTCTTGTACAAAACCCGCGCTGGTAAAACGTTGTTCCCGTCTGGTGCAAACATTACAGCATCTGTCATTCCATTTTTCACCAATTGTAAACTCATCAATCGGTTATCAACATCTTTGAATACAGGTCCTGAAAAGTTGATCGTATCAATTTCTAGTTGGTCTTTGTCCAAATGATCGTAGAGGTAACGTAGTAATTTTTTGGGTTCATTGTGTTTATAAAATGCACCATAAATTAGATTTGTACCTAATTTCCCGAGTGTTTCTTGTTGCAAACGTGCATCATTTTCCTTGAAACGGACGTGCAAAATAATTTCGTTATAATCCTCTTTTGGGTCAATTTGATACTTGATACCTACCCATCCATGGCCTTTATAACGTTTAGCAAAATCTATTGTAGTTACTGTATTGGCATAACTAAAAAACATTCTGTTGGGATTATCGTCTCTAGAAATTCGATCTTCAATAAGTTGGACTTCGTGCGCTAGCATTTTTCGCAATCTATTTTCGGTAACATATCTACGGTCATCTTCTGTGCCATATATAGCATCACTGAAGGATTTATCGTATGCAGACATGGCTTTTGCTATAGTTCCAGAAGCACCACCGGCACGAAAAAAATGCCGAACCGTTTCTTGACCTGCACCAATTTCGGCAAAAGTTCCATAAATATTTTCGTTGAGGTTAATTCGTAAAGCTTTAGCTTTTAGGGACGGTACGCTTTCAATTTTTGCATCACCTTTTAAAGTTATTTCCATCTTTACTTTGTGTAGTTGTGAGTTATACAAAGTTAGGGATTTAGTCAAAGTGACAAAAAAAAATACTCTATTTTTGTAAAAAATAATATAGTTTTGAAAGTTACTTTCTTAGGAACAGGCACATCACAAGGAATTCCCATAATTGGAAGTCAACATCCTGTATGTTTGAGTACAAATCCAAAAGACAAGCGTTTGCGGGTTTCTGTTCTTTTAGAATGGGAGGATTTTACCATTTTGATTGATTGTGGTCCAGACTTCCGGCAACAATTACTTAGGACAAATTGTACCAATATTGATGCTATTTTATTTACCCACGAGCATAGCGATCATACAGCGGGATTGGATGATTTACGTCCTTTTTATTTTCGTCAGGGCGATATGCCAGTTTATGCACACAAGAGAGTTCTTGAGGCTTTAAAAAAACGATTTGAATATATTTTTGAAACAAATAATAAATATCCTGGCGTTCTAACTCTTGATACGCATCCCATTGAAAACCAATCATTTTTTATTGAAAATAAAAAAATTACGCCTATAGAAGTTTACCACCATAAGCTTCCTGTTTTTGGTTTTAGAGTAGATAATTTTGCTTATGTGACAGATGCAAAAACTATTGCAAAAGAAGAAATTGAAAAACTTCAAAATCTAGACGTACTAGTGATTAATGCTTTAAGAATAGAACCTCATTTATCACATCTGAATTTGGAGGAAGCTATAGCGTTAATCAAACAAATTCGTCCCAAAAAAGCGTATTTAACCCATATTAGTCATCACATGGGCTTTCATGATGAAGTCCAAAAAGCACTACCAGAATCCATTTTTTTAGCCTACGATCAATTAGAAATTATCATTTAAAATGAAATCAAAATTCCTGACTTACGCACTACTTTTTGCACTTTTAGTCATTGTTTTTCAATATGCCAATTCGAAGCGTATTATTGATAAATATGAGAAAGACATTAAAATTTATCAATCGAAAATTGAACAACTAGAAATAAAAAAAAATGAGCTTGAAGCTAAGCTAAAAGAGATTTAATTTGCGCTTATATTCTTTTTTTCAACCAGTCCTTAAACTCAAAAAAGTTTTGTGGTGCTACACCATGTCCAACTGGAAATTCACTGTAGGTGTGTTTTATTCCTAATTTATTAAGAATTGTTGGTGTTTTTCGAGCCCATTCTACAGGAATTACTTGGTCTGAACTCCCATGTGAGCAATAAAAATTGAGATGATTGTAGTCCTCCGATTTCATAGTATTTTCTAAAAATTCGAGACTGATATAGCCACTCAATCCAATGACGTTTTTAAACTTTTTCGGATAATTGATCGCTAGAGCCATACTTAAAATACACCCTTGACTAAACCCCAATAAACTCACATTTTTAGTGTTTAGCTCATACTTTTCACAAGCTAAGTCAATGCACTTTGTGATGGTTTTCATAGAGGCTTTGGCCTGATGAACATCATTCCATTTGTTTTGTTGTGCATCAAAATTTATAGCATACCACGCATGGCCATAGGGCTGCAAAGGATGAGGCGCTCTAAGTGAAATGATAAACAGTTCTTCGGGAAGTTCGCTGGAAAACGAAAATAAATCATTTTCATCGCTTCCATATCCGTGTAAAAGTACAAGAAGCGGTGCGTTCTTTTGAAGCTTAGATGGTCTTTTCACATAGAAAAGAGGGAGTGTTTTTTCATGCATCTAATGTAAGTTTTTGAAGATGTTTTGATAAAATTTTCCAACCAATGGCACCGCTGTTGTTTTACCAGTCAATGCTGAAGAAATTCCGTAGAACATCAGCACCATGAAAAATGCCCAAAACGATAATGTAATCCACCAGCTGTCAAAATTCCCAACGGTATTACCTAAAATATAAAAAGTGAGCCAGAGTCCCAACGATTGACGAATATGAAAACTTACAAATGAATTTTTCGGATTATTTTTCAGATAGGCAATAAGTAGTCCCAACAGGGTAAGATAGCTTACAAATGCCATAGTTTTTTCAGATTTCATAATGAATTTCAATTAAGTTTACAGATCAATGGTGCATATATTGTTGGCAATTATACCATATACAATACCTTTCAATTGGTGACCTAAGAACATTGAATTTTTAGATTTCGAATGGATATGTTTCGACTCAAAAACATATGTACTTTTAGGGTCAAAAAGTGTTATACTACATTCATTTCCAACAGCAATTCTGGTGTCAGGAATATTGAAACGTTTTTTTCCTTTCGTTAAAAATTCTACGGTTTGCTTAGTTGTGAAAATAGAATTAAGCGCACCAAAAGCACTTTCCAAACCTATGGTCCCAAAAGCAGCAAAATCAAATTCTACTTTTTTGTATTCAATTGCAACAGGGTCGTGGTCAGAAGTAACCATGTCTATTGTTCCGTCTTTTAGTCCTTCAATAAGTGCATCAATATCATTTTGAGTTCTTAGCGGAGGATTTACTTTACAATTTGTATTATAACTCTCCAAGCAAGTGTCTGTAAAAATTAAATTATGAACAGCAACACTACAACTAATATCCAATCCTTTTGATTTTGCATCACGAATAAGCGCAACAGATTTTGTAGTCGAAATAGTTGGAATATGAAGAGTTCCACCAGTATATTCTAAAATTGAAATATCTCGTGCAACTTGAAGTTCTTCGGCAAGATTTGGATTTCCTTTCAAGCCTAGTCGAGTACTTGTAATATTTTCATTAATCATTCCAGCTCTTGCAATATCTTCTTCAAGTGGAAAAGACTGCACCAGTCCACCAAAATTTGCGGCATACTGAAGCGCAATTTTTAAAACATTTGGATTTGAAATCGGTTTTTTATAATCTCCAAAAGCAACGCTCCCAGCAGAATGCATATCATAAAGTTCCGCAAGATGTGATCCTTTTGCACCTTGTGTGAGTGCGCCAACAGCGTGTAGTTGTGTTGCAGTATTTTTTGATTTGTTTTGTACAAATGCTACTCCTGAATGGCTATCAATGACTGGAGATGTATTTGGATTGAGCGCAACATTTGTAAATCCAGAGTGCGCTGCTACCGAAAGCCCGTTGGCAATAGTTTCTCGATCTTCATAACCGGGTTCTCCAAAAGACACACTACTATCAAACCAACCTTGAGAAACATGAAGATTTTTTAATGAAATTTCAGGATAATTTTTGGTATTTTTTATAGCATTGGCAATTTCGGTAATACGATCATTTTCAACTAAAATATCTTGTGTTTTGTTGTGAAAATCACTTTTTGCATCAAGAATTGTAGCTGATTTTATGAGTACGTTCATTTAAAAAATTTTAAGATGAGCATTTCTAAAGCCAAAAATACTAGGGCAAAAATAACAAACCATTTCCATATGGACTTAATTTTTACACTACTTTTTATGAAGTTCAAACTACTCTCAATAGTTTCAGTGCTAAAATCAGAGAACAATTCTTCTAGGTCTAAGTATCGCATGACACTTTCATTTCGATCAAAATTATAGCTCAAAAACTGTAACGTATCCGACTTGTAATGAAGGGCATAATGTCCTGCTTTTTCAGGTAAATCTTCGGTTGTGATTTTAAGTTTTGAGTGCTGTTTGTTTTGCAGCGGAATGTAGCTTTTTTTACTACTTGTCATCTGTAAAACCTCATCTGTATTAATATTATAATTTAATTCAATTTCATTTTGATCGCCAATAGTATATTGTATTTTTGGTAGTTTATAACTTGACCTGGCGATGCTATAAAAGGTAGGGACAATTAAAGGTGAATTGATAAAATTAGAATCCTCTGAACTTATATTTGATGAGAACACATAAGCATTACCATACTGTGCCAAAAATGGAGTTTCATTTTGAAGGCTTAAAAGCACATTAGATGTTGACTTCAAAGGAAAGTATTTTTTCACTTTAGGAAATTGAAAGTTTTTGATACTGGTTTCAAAAATAGATTTATAAATAGGATGATCAAAATTGATTGTTGTAATTTTTTGATCAGATAGGACTGCTTTATTTTGTAAAATGTTTTGGTTAAGAATACTATTGTAATTATCAATATTTTCGTAAGAATGTGGAATTACAACAACATTTCCACCTTCATTCAAAAAGTCTTTGACATTGCTAATAAATGCTACCGAAATGTTTTCTAAGGCATCCAAAATAAGTAAATCTTGATTTTTAAGTTCGCTATACACTACAGCATTTATATTTTGTTCTAAAAATAAAAATTCGTCATCTGTAAAAATTCGTGATAGATAGGTGTTTTTTTGTTCACTAACCACCATCACCTTAATTCTATTTTCCTTTGGGATATTAAAGTAATATGTGTCATCAAAAACAAGTCCATTGTTATCGTCCAATACAAGTTTCCCCTTTGTTAAGGAACTGCTTTTTGGAAGTGAAAAAGTATTTTTAAAACTTCGATTTTTCAACACAATAGACTTCCCCAAAAGCTTTTGATCGTTGTATAAACTTATGGTCAAGCTGTCTTGAGTTTTAGAGTTACTATTGGCTTGAATTTCAATATCGTATCCATTTGTTTGTGATGAAATTTCAACAGTTTCAATATAAAAATTCTCGGTTTTAATAGGTTTTTTATGGATTAAAAACAGACTGATATTGGTGTCTTTTTTTATGGTTTCAAAGGAGTTATTTGTTTGTTGAAAATCAGAAATTATGATAAAATATTTAGGATTTGATGTGCTTTTAGAAAACAACATTTTTCCTTTAGAAATAACAGTTTTTATGTCCAATTGATGTGCTACGCATTCAATATTTAGAAGTTCATCTTGAAGGGTTTTTAGCCTTCTATTTCGATATGTTTTTGTATTTGTAAAAACATTTACATTTAGTTTTTCATCCAGATGATTCAGTACTTCTTGTACAGAACGTTCTAGAAGTGCACCATTAGGGCCTAGCGCTTGCATACTGAATGAATTATCGATGTAAATCACCACTTCTGGAGTAGTATTTTTGATTTTTTGATTTGAGAAATAGGGCTTAGCAAAAGCCATAATGATGCAACTAAGTGCTAGTAATCTCAGCGTCAAAATCAACCATTTTTTTAGGACTGCACTTTGACGCGTTTGGAGTTTAATTTTCTTTAAAAATGCAATATTAGTAAACTCTTGTTTTTTAAATTTCCGAAGATGAAATAAATGCACCACTATAGGAATTATAAGCGCAAAAAGCGCATATAAAACTTCGGGATATAGAAACTGCATTTTAAAAAACATAGCTCAAATATAATTTATTAAAATGAACCCTTAGCAAAAGAAAAAGTAATCTTTCATGGCCTTTTTTTGATGGATATCAAAATAGGTTTTAATGCTGTCTTGTCCTTCACGATTTGCAACAGTAATTATACTTTGATAGTCTTCAATTTTTGAAAGTGATTCAAAAGGTTGTAGTGTTTTTCCATAAATTTCTTTACCTATTTTTTTTGGATTATCACATATCCATTCAAAAGGGATTGTTGCTTTTGAAAGGAGTTTAGCCATTTTTTTGCCTTTTGTACCAGCTCCCCAAATAATTAAAGTTTTTGATGGGTCATAAGATAATTCCATGAAATAGTGGAGTTTCAATTCCAAAAAAGAGTTTTCAGCATAATGCTCACTCGTTCTTGAAGTTCTAATGGCATAATCTCTCCAATGGTGAAATACTTCATTGCTAGGAATACATTTTAAACCATATTTGAAAAAGCGAAATGCAAGGTCATAATCTTCAGGATAGATGTTTGGTTTAAAACCTTCGCAGCGCTCAAAATCTGATGTGTAAACCATCCAACAAGGAGATGGAATGACACATTCTTTGTAAATTTCATTGAAATTACCCCCTTTTTTAGTCAAGCGATTGAGCCATTTTTCGTAGCGTTTGTATCCATCTTTTAAACCCTCTTTAGAGAAATATTTGACCAAGCCTAAAGCAACATGTCCTTTTCCATATGTTTTAAGCATAGTACTCATTTTAAGCAACTTATCACTGGTCATGATATCATCGCTATCCATTCTTGTAATCAATTTTCCATTGGCAACAGCATATGCAGTTTTAAGCGCATCAATTATGCCAGTTCCTGAATTTGTGAGTAAGCGAATCCGATGGTCTTTTTTAGCAAAATCTGAAACGATTTGTACACTATTATCAGTTGAGCCGTCATCAACTACTAGTGCTTCCCAATTCGAATAGCTTTGCGAGATTATGGATTCCAAACATTCTGGGAGAAATTTTGCAGTATTTTTTGCTGGAATTACAATGCTGACTTTTAATTCAGACATTAATATTTTGCTGCTTTTCCATCTGCAGAAGATGCTTTAATGAAATCTCTTAAATCTTCATTAGATTGAATTAAATCTTCATTTCGCAAATACATCATATGCCCACTTCTGTAGCCTTTAAATGTAAAGCGATCTTTCATTTTTCCACTTGGATCAATTTGCGAAAGCGTATATTTTGCACTAAAATAGGTCGTTGCTCCATCATAATATCCAGACTGGTTAAGCACTTTTAAATAAGGATTTTGAGCCATCGCCAAGCGTAAATTGTCTCTTGTATTGTCATTATCATTGTTCCATGGTCGAACAGAGCCAAACATATTGTATTTAAGATCGGTTTCAAACTTTAATTCATTTTTTATATAATGATTAATTGCTGGCGTAAAAGAATGCAACCAAGAAGTTAATTCAGCGTTATAATCGGGGCTAGAGCCCGCTTCTTTTTTATCAATACCTAAATATCTTGAGTCCAGCCGTCCAATGGTCTGACCTGTTTTATCTCTCAATAATTCTTTCCAAAAAAAACTAGTTGGCACATCCAAATTGTATTGAAGTACCGCTTTTTTACTTATACCAGAGTAATAGGCCATTTTTTCGCTGACGCTCATTTTTTCTTCTTCTGTAATAAATCCGCCTTTGGCCAATGCAGGGATTAGAATATTTATTGTAAAGTTTTCAACTTCAGGTAAAACATCTAATAGATCTTTGGATTGAAGTTTTTCTGGAAGCATTTTGTGATGCCAAGCCGTTGCAGCATAGTAGGGGAGATTGAGTGCAGAAGAAACAGGGCCACCAACACGTAAGGTTTTATAATCCGCCGGCGAAACTAAAATAACACCATTTAGATACATCCATTGATTTTGTTGTAAAGCTAAAGAGAGTCCCATCACGCGAGTTCCACCATAACTTTCACCTATGATATATTTTGGAGATTCCCATCGATTCTTTCGTGTAACAAAAGTATTAATCCATCCAGAGAGATATGCTATATCCTCATTGATTCCAAAAAATTGATTACGGTCTGGCATTTCGCCATCTTCGTTAGGTATCATTCGCGAGTAAGCTGTATTTACAGGATTTACAAATACAATATCAGCAACATCCAAAATAGAATTTGGATTACTTTTAAATCCGTAAGGTTGAACAGGGTAACCTTCCTCATCAACCTTTAGAATTCGAGGACCAGTATAAGCCATGTGCATCCAAACTGACGCTGAGCCGGGCCCACCATTGAATGAAATAATCAATGGACGCTCTGCACGACTTTTAACGTTATTTCGAGTGTAATAGGTGTAAAAAAGACTTGCAATAACGGCACCATCTTTATCCCACACGGGTTGCATACCCGTTTCGGCAGTATAGTTGACGGAAACTCCTTTTATGGTTGTTTTATGTTGTGTAATCACAGAAGTGTCTACAGGAACTTCCAAGTTTTGAGAAACACCAAAATTTAAACATAAACTTAATAAAATGATAATACTATTGCGCATGATGGACTGTATTTTGAGCCCCTAAAATACAATAAATGATTTGAAATTATAGTCTGCTAGTATATAGTAAAGACTAAAGTTCTAAATTTGCTAATGTTATTGCTATAATTTGTTGCGCTTTTTCTTTTTCACTTTCGTGAACAAAAACGTCTTGATGGCCATAAGTTGTTGGGCCAAATCCAGCCAAACGTCCAGATTCTGTTTCATCTTTTATGATAGCTGTAATTCCTTGATTGTCAAGGTTTTCACGAATCAATTCTACGACAATAAAACTTCCACCATAGATTTTGTGATATGCCATTTTTAATTATTTTTAGATTTAAGACAACAATATTAATACCAAATCTATGATGATCTCCAAAATATATTTAAATAACTGAAACATAATTTAGTTTTTACAATCTAAACATTCTAAGGTGTTAGATTTCACTTTTAAAAAGTGTTCTTCTTCTCCATTTTTCAAAAGATCTTGGTGTATATCATAATTTCGATGGAACGTATAGGTGTTTTTGTTTGCATAGAGCACAGCATCTTTTGGAAGCGTCACAATAACTTCAACCCCCTGATCTCTAAATTTATGAGCAATATCAGTCGTTAAATAGGAGTCCAGCTTAAGTGTATTCTCATCAAAAGTATATCCATATTGTACGTTTTCGGCACGTTCTTTTGCGAGTTCATAGGTTTTTCCACGAGAAGATTTTTCAACAGAAATAGAACCCAATGAATCATTTGTGGAACGTATAATTAGTCGAATGTTAGAACCGTAAATCAACTGGTTTTGATTATCGTCTCTGTACACTTTAAAATCATCACTTCTAAATAGATCTCTATATGTTAGTTTTGTGTAAGTAGCATTTTTTGACATTTCCAAAAATAAGGTGTCATTTTGAGTCACTGGAAGTTCATTTATTTTTGTTACATACGCTTTTTCTTTAAAATCAACGAGTTGAAGTACACTAAACACAACGAGATGTAAAACGGCAATACTCCATATTACAAACAATGAAATACGAACCTTTTTGTTTAGGAATGTACTTTTTGTTTTCAACAATCGTAGTCCAAGAAAAACAATAAATAATGGTGGGATAATAACTGTAATTAGCAAAACAACTGTCATCCACCAAAGCGGAACGCTTGTGGTGTTTATTAGGCTTTCAATTTCAATTCCTGGAACAGTTACTCCAAAAATTCCTAATGTAAAAAAGCTGATTGTTGTTGTAATAATTGCAAAAACTCCAGATATGATTAATAGTATACCAATTACTTTAATAAATAATTTAAAAAGGATAGATAAAAATGAACTAAGGGCTTCAAAAAAGGAACGAGATTTATTTTGTAATGCATTTAAATCTTGTTGTTTTACTTTTTCAGTCACTTTATCTAAGTGCTCTTTTACATTACCAAACCCTTCTTTAACTTGTTCTTCTATATTGGTAATGTTAACGGGCTTTCCCATCATTGAAAGTTTTTCGGCTGTTGTGTTTGCGGCTGGGATTAGACACCATAAAATTACATAAAGCAATACGCCTGTACCAAGGCCAAAAACGAGCAATATCCAAATCAATCGTACCCACAGCGCTTCAATACCAAAATAGTGCCCCAGTCCTGCAGAAACACCGCCTACAAAAGCATTTTCTTTATCACGAAATAATCGCTTAATAGTGTTGTTTGTATGTTCATCAGTAGTGTTGTTTGTATGTTCATCAGTAGTGTTATTATGGTTTTCATCATCAATGTTATAATCTTCAGGTTGTCCCATAATATTAATAATATCTTCAACAATTTTTGAAGTGATGACTTGCTGACTCGAACTTATTCGTTCCGAAAATAACTCTGCAATTCGTGCTTCAATATCTGCAATAATTTCTGATGTTCCTTGTTCATTTTGCATAGAACGTTTTACAGCAGCCAAATAATTTTGTAGTTGATTATACGCATCTTCATCGATATGAAAAAAGAGCCCTGCTAAATTTATACTTATTGTTTTTTTCATTGTTTAGTTTGATTTTGGGTCACAATTGAAACTGCACTTTGCAATGCATTCCATGTTGTGTTTAATTCTTTTAAAAATAGTTTTCCAGATTCAGTTAATCCATAATATTTGCGTGGAGGTCCAGTGGGCGATTCTTCCCATCGGTATTGCAAAAGACCAGAGTTTTTTAAGCGTGTGAGTAGAGGATAAATTGTACCTTCTACCACCAGCATTTTAGCGTCTTTTAGCGTCTCTAAAATCTCTGCAACATAGGCGTCTTTGGGTTCTAGAACGGAAAGAATACAGAATTCCAAAACCCCTTTTCGCATTTGCGCTTTGGTGTTTTCTAACTTCATGTTTTTATTCAAAATTTTTACAAATCTATACATTAAAAGGTATTATGTATAACATAGTATTATATTTTAACATTTATTTAACACGGTAAAACATCATTTATAATGTCTATATTAGCAGAGTAACATTAGTTTTAGTGATTTTGACACCACGTAAATTCAATCTTTTTTTGATATATAATCTACCTTCAGCTTTTTTGTGTGGGGTAAGGGTAAAACATATTAATGCAGAGTATTGTCGAGTTCATGTTCGGCACAAATGGATTAATAAAAACCCATTTAAGTCCATGTTTTGGGCCGTTCAAGGTATGGCAGCAGAATTGGCTACAGGAGCACTTATAATAATGAAAATTAAGCAATTAAATAGAAATATGTCTATGCTTGTCATCAAAAATGAAGCTCAATTTACAAAGAAGGCTAAGGGCCAAATTATTTTCTCGTGTACTCAAGGGAAGGAGATTGATATGTTGTTAAAAAAAGCTATTGAAACTGGAGCTGGTCAAACAATAACGCTAACTGCAGAGGGGCGTGACGCGTCTGGTGATGTAGTTTCTGTGTTTAATTTTCTTTGGAGTGTTAAACTTAAGTCCTAAATGTTAAATTTTTTGGTGGCTTTATTTTTTTTTCTAATTTTAATGAAAATTCAAATCAACTGCCTATATATCAAAACTACTTTTAATTTCTAAATCTAAAACAAATGGCAAGAGCAATGTTTGAGTATACCAAAATGGTACTCAAAAAAGTAAGTTTTGACACCAACCTATTTTGTACTGAAGTAAAAAAAGCGATGGAACGCTTATTACCATATGAAATTGAAGAATTAAAAGTTTTTATTGAATCTTTAATGAAAATCAACCCTGATCTTAGACGCTGTTCGGTCTATTTAGTTTAATTTTTATTTTTCCACAGGGCTAATGATTTCTACATTTTGAAACGCAATAGTACCCCTAATAATTCCAGAAATGCTTTTGTGTAGAGCATCAATAATTTGGATTTTTAATTCGTTGCGGTTATATATCAAACTCACTTCTCGTGCTGGAGATGGCTCTTTAAAATGACGCAAATTTTGTTGTTCTTTTTCTTTTAAATCAATGGTATTCAGAAAGGGGAGAAGTGTCATTCCCATCCCTTCATTAGCAAGCTTGACCAACATTTCGATACTTCCACTTTCTAATTGAACGGCTTTATCCTCAGGCTGTTTTAGTGTTTTACATAAATTTAGAACACCATCTCTAAAACAATGTCCATCCTCTAAGAGCAACATGTCATTGATATCTAAATCTTCGGGTTCAATTTGTTTTTTATGTGCCAATCGATGGTTGGGTGGAATATATCCAACAAAAGGTTCATAAAATAATACACGTTCTTTTATGGATTCTATTTTGAGTGGGGTAGCGGCAATGGCCGCATCCAGATGACCGTCGTGGATACGCTGAATTAATTCTTCTGTGTTGAGTTCCTCAATTTTGAGTTTAATTTTTGGATAACGTTTGATAAAGGTTTTGAGAAACATCGGCAGAAGTGTTGGCATTACTGTAGGGATAATCCCTAGTTTGAATTCTCCACCAATAAAGCCCTTATCTTGATCTACAATGTCATTAATTCGATCGGCTTCTGCAACAATATTTTTCGCTTGATTGACAATTTTTTGACCGACTTGGGTTAGTTTAATAGGTTTGGTATTTCTATTAAATATTTGAACCCCCAACTCATCCTCTAACTTTTGCACTTGCATGCTAAGGGTAGGTTGAGTTACAAAACAATGTTCTGCAGCTTTTGTAAAATTTTGATGCTCAGCAACCGCCAAGACATAATGCAATTGAGTGATGGTCATATTCGTATTTTATACAAATGTATAATTTTTATCTATTATTTTTTAGATTTTGATAGATAAATAAAAAAGCCCTCATATGAGAGCTTTTTAAAACTATATCGTAGTATTTAATTGATAAAGCCACGATCGCGCATCAGAGCCTCAATTTGTGCATCACGGCCTCTAAACAGGCGGTAGGCCTCTGCGGGGTCAATGGAATTACGTGGTGCAAATAGGTATTTTACAAGTTTATTGGCCATATCTTCATCATAAAATCCACTTTCACTTTCTGTAAATGCTTCTGCAGCATCGGCTGTGAGGACATCCGCCCACATATAGCCATAATAGGCCGTCGCATAGCCCTCTCCAGAAAACACATGACCAAAGTGAGGTGTTCGGTGACGCATCGGTAATTCTTTTGGCATTTTTAGAGCGTCTAAAGTTTCTTTTTCAAACGCACCTACATCCATGCCCTCTGGGTCGGCAAGGTGTAGTTTCATATCCATTAGTGCAGAAGCTAAATATTCTGTAGTTCCAAATCCTTGATTAAAGGTTGCTGCTTTTTTAATTTTTGCCACTAAAGCATCTGGAATAACTTTTCCAGTTTTGTAATGCACTAAATATTTTGAGATGACTTCATCTGTAGATAACCAACGTTCCAATAATTGTGATTGAAATTCGGTATAATCACGAACACCACCATTTAGGGTAGGGTATTTTACATTTGAAGAAAAGAAGTGCAGTGCATGACCAAATTCATGGAAAAAAGTTTCGGCATCGTCCCAAGAAATGAGAACTGCCTCGCCTGGTGCAGCTTTTATGAAGTTAGAATTATTGGAAGCCAAAACAGTCTTTTTACCATCAAAAGTGGTATGACTTCGGTAGGTTGTGGCCCATGCCCCAGAGCGTTTTCCCTCTCTTGCAAAGGGATCTAAATACCAAAGACCAATGTGCTCTCCAGAATCCAAATCTGTAACTTCCCAAACCTTTACATCTTCGTGAAAGACAGGAACACTACTTTCAGGAACGGGTTCAAATTTGTAATTAAATAATCGTCCTGCAACATAAAACATCGCTTCGCGGAGTTTATCTAATTGTAAGTATTGTTTGACTTCATCGCTATTCAAATCATATTTAGCAACACGTACTTTTTCGGCGTAATAGCGGTAATCCCATGGTTCAATAGTGATAATATCGCCATTAGCATCGGCAATGGCTTGCATATCGGCGACTTCTTCGGCGACTCTAGCGATGGCAGCGGGCCATACGGCTTCCATAAGTTGCATGGCATTTTCTGGAGTTTTGGCCATTCGATCTTGCAAGCGCCATTCGGCATAATTTTTATGTCCTAAAAGTTCTACACGCTCTCGTCTAAGTTTTAGAATTTCTGCAATTAGTGCTTTATTATCATATTCATCATTATTATCTCCTCTAGAATAATAATTGGTCCAAACTTGCTTACGCAAAGCTCTTTCGGTGGAGTAAGTTAGAAAAGGATCCATAGACGAGCGGGTGTTTGTAATGGCATATTTTCCTTCTTGACCTTTACTTTTGGCAATGGCTGCTGCCGATTTTATATATCCTTCAGAAAGTCCTCCAAGCTGGGTGTCATCAAGATAGGTTACATAGTTTTCCTCGTCATGTAAAACATTATCGGAAAAGATATTATACAATGTTGAGAGTTCTTTGTCAATCGCTGCATAACGTGCTTTTTTGTCTTCATTAAGTGCAGCGCCTCGCATGGCAAAACCTTTGTAAATAAGGTCTACAACACGTTGTTGGTCGTCCTCCAAAGGTTTTTTTTGAGCATTTTCATAAACTGTTTTTATACGCTCAAATAGTTTTTGATTTTGACTGATTTTTGAAGAAAATTCAGATAATTTAGGCGCAAGAGTGGCCTGAACTTCTCTAAATTCTGGAGAAGACATATTGCTACTTAAAATTCCATAATATGTAAAAACATTGTCCAAAGTTGAGCCAGAGCGTTCAATAGCTTCAATGGTATTTTCAAAAGTTGGAGCTTCAGTAGAATTGGCAATAGCATCAATTTCTTCTAAATTTTCTTTCATTCCTTGTTCTACAGCAGACTGAATATCAGCAACTTGCATTTTATCAAATGCAGGAACGCCGCCATAAGGACCAGTCCATTCTTGTAGTAGTACGTTGCTTGCACTCTTGTTATTTTTACAACTCAAAACAATTGAGAAGATACATAAGTAAATAAGCACAATCTTGGTTTTGTGTTTTTGTTTGTTCATAATAAATAGTTTTAACGTAAAATTTAAGTCTTACAATGTATAAAAAAAGTAATTAATTTTAGTCGATGATTTCAACTTTGTTGATATAAACGTTGCTTTGCGGTCAGTCACCTTTATCTGTTGGAACAGCAGCAATTTTATCGACGACCTCCATCCCTCGAATCACTTTTCCAAAAACAGCATAGTCGCCATCAAGATGATGAGCTCCACCATGTTGTTGTACAATAAAAAACTCGAAAGGGGAGGCCATTTTGTAGGGATTTTCTACAGCACTACTTGGCATACTTACCATACCTCTATTGTGTTTGAACGCTTTTTTATGGTCTTTGGGCAGCAAATACCGTCCAATTTTTTTGCGCTTGTTTAGTGTTTTTTGGTCATCACTATTACCCCCTTGAATGATGTAGTTATTAATGACTCTATAAAATTGAGTATTATCGAAATATTTTTTCTTGGTTAAATATATAAAGTTTGTACGGTGAAATTTAGTGGCTTCAAAAAGTTTAATATCAATTTCGCCAAAATCAGTATGAATTCGAATTTTATCTTCTTTGTGAGTTTTATCATATTCTAGGAAAAATTCCATCACATTTTCGTCCGTTATAAGAAAAGGTGTTTTTGATGTTTTCTCTACTTTTTTTTTTGTAAGTGTCTGATTCTCAGATACTGATTTTTGGGTCGTAATTTTCTTTTCGGATTTAGTATCTTGACAACTTAAAAAAAAGATAAAAAGCAATACCGTATAGCGCATAAAATAAAAGGCGTTTGATTTAGTTTTGAAATATATGAGATTTGATGCATTTGAAAAAATATTATCAGAAATAAAACATTTGGAACTCAAGGGTGCGGCTTCACAATTGAAAATGGCTCCTCCATTTCGAAAAGAATTATTGGATCACAATAATTCTCTAATAAAAGAGGCAAAAAAAGCAGCTGTTTTGGCATTATTCTATCCCGACAAATGCAATGATGTGCATCTCGTTTTTATTGTTCGAAAATCTTATGACGGTGTACATTCTGGGCAAATTGGCTTTCCGGGTGGAAAACCTGAATCTGAAGACGCAAATCTTGAGCAAACTGCATTGCGTGAGACATGGGAAGAAATAGGGGTAAAGTCCAACAAAGTTGAAATGGTGTGTGCGTTAACTAATTTATACATCCCACCAAGTAATTTTATGGTTTTTCCTTTTGTTGGTTTATCTAAAAACACTCCAAAATTTAAGCTGCAACCCTCTGAGGTTGAGTCTATTCTGGAAATTCCACTATACAAGATCTTAGACGATTCTTTTCAAACATATACAAAAGTATCAACTTCGTATGGTCCAACCGTTAAAGTGCCTGCTTTTAATTTTGATGGACATATTATTTGGGGGGCAACTGCAATGATTCTGATAGAAATTGTAGATATGATAAAAGATATTATAAAAAATTAACTTAGGTTTGCATTTGATTTTTGAATTCTATGGGGTTGTTCAAGACTAATATTTTTGGCCAATATTTATTTATAAAAAAATGGATTATTCGTGTTCTAGGAATGATAAGCCATCAACGCTATCAAGGATTTAATGAATTAAAAATTGAAGGTTCTGAAATTCTTAGAGAGCTTCCCGAAACTAATGTGTTGTTTATTTCAAATCATCAAACCTATTTTGCTGATGTTGTAGCGATGTTCCATGTATTCAATGCTGCCCTCAGTGGTCGTGATGATTCTATAAAAAACGTGGGGTATTTATGGCACCCAAAATTGAATCTTTATTATGTTGCTGCCAAAGAGACCATGAAGGCTGGATTGCTGCCTAAAATATTTGCTTATGCAGGGTCCATCAGTATAGAAAGAACCTGGCGTGCTTCTGGAAAAGATGTTAATCGACAGGTAAAAATGAGTGATATTTCGAACATTAAAAAGGCACTAGATGATGGTTGGGTGATTACCTTTCCTCAAGGCACTACTACGCCTTTTAAACCTATTCGAAAGGGGACAGCGCATATCATTAAGCATTACAAACCTATTGTTGTACCCATTGTTATTGATGGTTTTAGACGAGCTTTTGATAAAAAAGGAATTCGCATCAAAAAGAAAAATATTCTGCAATCCATGGAAATTAAAGCACCCCTTGAGATTGATTATGATAATGAAACTATCGAGCAGATTGTTGAAAAAATCGAATATGCTATTGAGCAACACCCTTCTTTTCTTAAAGTGATTTCTCAAGAGGAACTTGTAGAAAATGAGTCTCTAAATCATAAGCGTAATTGGTAGTTACTCTACTTCAATGACTTCCAGTTCTTTGTAATTTTGTTTTAAGCGCTTTAACAAAATCCCATAGACCAAATAATAGAACCCTAACAGAATTGCCGATAATATTACAATTGTAATAAGTGTAATTCCTATAACAATGGCATAGAAAATATATAGGTCATTCGTGTTTTCAAATTGCAAAATAGTGAGCTTTAAATCTGGGTTATTTGACAATTCTATAAACGCTCCAACTATTGAAGAAATAAATAAAAATACTAAATTAAAAATCACATAATATTTGACTGTTTTTCGTGTTTTTAGAATCTTTTTCATGAGCGTTTTTGTAGAATCGGTATTAGATATTTCTTTATAATTTTTATAAAATATCACAAAAAAGTAAATCAAAATAACATACCCAGTTACCATCAATGGAATCATGATGTTATCCACGTTATAGGAATCAAAACGCTGTTGCGCTTCATTGTTTTTGGTGGCTAATCCGATCAGTAACCAAAACCCAAATTCTAGTAAACTTATGATAAAAATCCACTTTACAATTGAAGACGATTTTTTATGCAAAAATTTATAAATCTCTTCTTTTGACAACTCTGGAAAATTTTGATTTTTATTCCAGGCTTTTTTTAATCGTTCTAATTCTTTCATAAATTAGGGATTTAGTTGTTTTTTTAATTTCTTCTTTACACGGTTCATTTTTACACGTGCATTCACTTCACTGATACCGATAGTTTCGCTTATTTCTTTGTAATTTTTATTTTCTAAATACAAGAATATCAAAGCTTTTTCAATGTCATTAAGTTTTTTTATAGCCTCATAAATCAATTTAAGTTGTTGATCTTCGGTATTGTCGTATGGTTCAGAATGTGGAATTTTATAAGAAAAATCATCAATATTTTGACCTTGTATTCTTCGTTTCGATTTTCGATACAATGTAATTGCAGTATTCAATCCTACTCTATACATCCACGTACTAAATTTTGAATCGCCACGAAATTTTGGGTATGCTTTCCAGAGTTGTATGGTGATTTCTTGAAACAAATCTTTATGTTCTGCATCACTTCTTGTATACAAACGACAGATTTTGTGTATTAAATTCTGATGCTTTTGCACAAGCGTAACAAATTCATTTTCTTTAGTTGACTTCAAATTTTTAAATTGATTATCAATAAGACGTCATTTGACCAAAATATTACCATTTTTTTAATTTATTTTTTGAACACCAAAAGTTCTCCTGCTTCAATAGCTATGGGGAGTATATTTTGTCTTGGTGGAAAAAGGCAGGTTGTATACTCGGAATAACTACATGGGGGATTGTATAAATAATTAAAATCCAAGTTCACTTTTCTGTTAGTTTCTGGTAAATCAATATACATGTATCGACCGCCTCCATAGGTGGTATTTCCAGACGTAGCATCGCCTACCATCATCCAACCTTGCTCGCCAACATCAAGAGAATAGAGCTTTCCATTATAATTGAATTGTACGCTTCCTATAAACTTTGTGGTGTCATTTACACCCAATTTTGAGGCAACCGATTCTGATTTAGAAGTTAAAAAATATTCAAAATCTGCTTCAAAAATAAAATCTGAATTAGGCGCATAGTTTTCAAACCCTTCAAAGGCATCAATAGCCGAATTTTCTTTGTTCCAAACACGCAAATAAAGTGCTCCAGAACGTGTAATAACGCGCCAACTTATAGCATTGAAGAATAATTTTTCAGAGTTGCCAGTATCGTCTAAAATCAAGGGCTTAGTTTGTACTTCTGCACCATTTTTATCAGTGACTTTGGTGTCGTTGAACGTTTCAAATTTAAAAGCTTTTCCATCCCACTGAAATTTCCCAATATTTTGATTTATATCATTAGGTGAAGTGCTTATTTTATTGCTTTTATCGATTCCAAAAATGGTTCCATTAGCATCTAATTTGAAAAGACCACATAATTCAAAATATTTTATACGTCTTTCATCACGATCTTTTCTTTCTTTTTCTAGGGTTTCAACATATTTTTCATCAATTTGGAACGTTTTTTCATCATTCTTACATTGAGTATATAGCGTTAGAATGAAACAATAAAAAAATAATTTTTTCATGATTTTTTGATTTGTTTTTGTGGCATTGGACCTCTTAGATGAATAATTAAGCCATCCAAAAAATTACGTAAAAACTGATCTCCACAGGGCATAAATTTTGGATGATTCTCATTTCTAAATAGAGCATTAATTTCGCCTTTTGAAACTTTAAAATCTTTGAGTGCACAAATTTTAATGATATCCTCATCTCTCAATTTGTGTGCTACTCTTAATTTTTTAAAAATATCGTTATTGTTTAGTCCCATTGTTTGGTGTTAAGATTTGTCTTCTATTCTATTGTCGTCAAATGCAGAAGGTAATAATTTTGGTATGAATTTTATAAAAAGTGGCAACAAAATAGCACCACCAGGTAACATAAAAATAGCCAAACTTGGAATAGATTTTAAAACATCAAGAAGTTGCTCTTGCATTTTATCGATTTCTTCATCTGTTAGATCTCGTACCGTAGACTGAGAGAGCAGTACCATTAGTTCTTTACTTTCTTTTAATTCTTGATAGAGTTTTTTGCTATTACGGTTAATGAGTTTTTTGACTAATTTACTAGAATTATCATAGAAGCGTTCTGCTAAATTTTTAGCACTAAGCAATTCAACGTCATCTTTATGTTCTATATAAAAGTTTTCTACAGACAAAATAGCATCATCAATTTGTTGACTCGAAAATTCAAATTTTTCCTTTAGTTTATTAAAATAAAGCTGTTCGCCTTTATCAATTTTTTGATCATTCCATGTCGCCATACACGCCAAATCTAAAAAATATAAGCGCTCTAGCTCAGAGTATGTTGTTGCTTTTAGTGTATCAAATGCTATATTCTTAGTATTGGATACTCGTAATGACGACTCCAATAAACGAATCAAGCTTTTATCGTATTTATTTTTTTTAGATTTAGAATTTAGAGCTTCTGAGACTACTGCTCTAATGCTGTATTCAATTTTTTTTAAATAATCTAAAGTATATTTTGGTTTTTTTAAAAAAACAGTAAATGCCAAAACATCCATAAACAATAAGGCATTGGTTAGGGAATTATTAAAGTTTTTGGTAATCACATTGCTATCAATTTGAATACGTTTATGAATGATCAATTCAACATCTTCACCCAAAAGTTCTTCAATAAAACTTTTTTTATAAAACCCAATGTTTTTATAAAATGATTTGATGGATTGTACAAAATTTTGAGTTGTATTGTTCTCTTTTTTATACACCTTAAGCAAGGCAAGTACAAGGTTGATTTTACAACGTTCTTCTTGTGTAAAATCAGTATTAATTAAAACACTATTGGCAACAGTTATATTACTCCCATAAATAAAACCAACATGCTTTAGTTTAGGGTAAAAATCTTTGAGACCATCATTATTGTTTGGATATTGGTCTAAGATTTTAAGTAACTTTTTTAGCCAACCTTTTGCTGATGGATTCATACGGGGTTAAAAAAAATTATTCTATGATTCCAGCGCAACTCACTCTACTACCAGCGGCACCAGAGGGTTGAGAGACAAAATCGTCCTCTCCTTGATGAATGATAACGCCTTTGCCAATAATATCTTTAGTTTCATCTCCACATCCAATACACCATTCGTTGGTGGAGAATTCGATAACGACTTCTTCATTTTCGTCTTTTACCATAAAATTTCCAATATCACCTTTGTGAAAACCGGTCTCTGTCCCCCATTTGCCATGTGGCTGAGCCGTAGGATTCCAATGTCCGCCTGCCGATGTTCCATCGGGAGAGGAACAGTCACTTTTTTCATGGATGTGGATGGCGTGCATACCTTTTGTAAGGCCAACAACTTTTGCGGTCATTTTTACAATATCTTCAGATTGAGTAAAACGAACTTTTCCGTTGACATTGCTCTCATTTTTTGGATTGAATACTACGTTTATATACGCTTTATGATCTTCATTTGAAATTTTGGTTTCAATGGTTGTTGTTTCTGTTTTCGTGTTTTTTTCAGATTTAGATTTGCAACTTGTAATGTAAATACTAAATAAAACAATAATCAATAGAGTTCTCATAAAATTATTTTTTATAAAGTTAATTAAAATTAATAGTTCAACAATTCTTTTTTTTTAAAGAAAAAAAAACATGATTTTAGTCATATTTTATTTATTTAAAATCTATTTATTTAGTAGCGAACTTTAAACCTACCCAAACTATGAAAAAAATAATTATCCCAGTTGATTTTTCTGAACACTCAGAATTTGCTCTCGAATCTGCTGCTCTTTTGGCTAAAAAATTTGATTCTGAACTTCTTATTTTACATATGCTAGAACTATCTAACATGATGTATTCTTCATCTGTAAATGACCAATATGAAGAGGTTGCATTTTATTTAAAATTAGCAGAACAAAAGTTTGATGATTTTTTAGATAAACCTTACCTGGTGGGTGTAAAAATCACACCCATTGTAAAGCATTTTAAGGTTTTTAGTGAAGTCAATGAGATTGCAAAACAGCATCAAGCTGATCTTGTTGTGATGGGGTCGCACGGCTCTAGTGGTTTTAAAGAATTTGTCATTGGTTCTAATGCTGAAAAAGTGATTCGAAATGCAGAAATTCCAGTATTAGTAGTAAAAAATAAATTAAACGCTATAGATTTTACAGAAATTATATTTCTTTCAAACTTTGAAAAAGAAATGACCAATGCTTTTGTAAAAGCAAAACATATATGCGATCAATTTGATGCCAGCTTAAAGCTCCTAAATATCAATATCCCAACAGATCGTTTTCAGTCTACCATTGAATTGGATGAAAAAATAACTCAATTTTTTGACAATGCCGAGTGGCACACCGACCGCAAAAAAGACGTGATTTGTATTTCAGATTATACAGTAGAAGAGGGCGTTTTAAATTATGCCAAAACCCATCCAACAGATTTAATTATTATCCCAACACACGGTCGCAAGGGGATCAGTCATTTTTTGTCAGGAAGTATTGCAGAAGACATTGTCAATCACTCTGAAGCTCTAATTATGACGATTAAAATTGATTAGTGGCAGTTGATGTCATTAGAAATCATATCCATTGGAGCAGGAGAGAGGTAAGGGATATCAAGTCCTAATCCTCTAAGGATGAATAGGCCAGCAAGGACTAAAACCAATACTGGAAATTGATTTTTGATGATTTGTTGGGTTCTTTTTGAAAATAAATGGAAAGCGTACACTACAGAAGTCATTAGTGGAATTGTTCCCAATCCAAAAAAGATACACCCTTTTCTTCACATATACACGCCATATGGATATGACTGTTTGCCAGGCTTCCAAAAACCGCCAAATACACAAATCCACAGGGTAAAAAACCATTGAGAATTCCTACAAGAAGCAAATTAGAATTATTTTTTTGCGTAACAATGCACTGAGTTTAAACTGAAGTTTAGAGATGACTCTTGTTACAATTTTAAACCCAGAAAAACTTCTGAACTTTGTTTGCGGTAACAAAACAAATACAATCATTAATACACCAGTTGCAATCGAAAAATATTGCTGAAATCCAAAAAGAGAAATTTGTTTTCCTAAAATTCCAAATACCAGGCCAATACTTGAATACGCCAAGATTCTCCCAAAGTGATATAGTATTATTTGAGCCGCTTTTTTCCATGGCTTTTGATGTTCCAATGGCAATAAAAAAGCTATTGGACCACACATACCAAGGCAGTGTACACTTCCCAAAAGGCCAAACAAAAATGCAACTTCAAACATCTACAATAGGATTGATTTTTTGTACATATATTTTCTATTGTTAATTGTCCAAAACACCTTTATGTCATAACTACCTTTAACAAGTTTTTCTTTTGAAATTTGAATGATTGAGTCTTTTAAATTCATAGGAATTTTTAAATCTAAAACCTTATTGGAAAGTCTATAAAAATTTATGTAACCTTTTGAATCATTAACTGTTTTTTGATCTGCAAAAATAAAATCTACCGTTTCTGGATTCAATTTAATTCTAGGAATAACTTTATCTATTATTGCATTGTGTTCCCAGTCAATCTCATCTAGCTTATGTGATTTTAATAATCGGAACACACTTTTGCAACCATGACAACAAAATGGTTTTTCTTCAAAATAATACACAGATGATTCACAATCTAGACCACAATGATGACAGGCTTTTTTTGACATTTATTACAATAAATTTCAACGCAAAGGTTGTGATATACACTTTTTAAAAATATGATAATTGTCATATTTTCCATATATTTACTTAAATTCTAATCTACTATGTTATGATATTATGTCAAAACTGTAAGGTTAGAGAGTTTGGCCCCTTTAAATCTCTTTCTAACCTTGAACTTGAAGAAGTTCATCAAAACAAAATAGCTTATACGTTTGAAAAAGGGGATGTGTTATTCGAAGAAGGTAATGCTTTGAATGGTATGTTTTGTATTCGCTCGGGTGTATGTAAGTTGATGAAATTAAGCGGCAACGGGCGACACCAAATTGTAAAACTTGTTTCATCTGGCGATACCATTGGACAGCGATCTTTGGTAAGTGATGAGCGTACCAACCTAAAAGCTATTGCTCTAAACGAGGTTAGAGCGTGTTTTATTCCAAAATCAAAAATTTTAAAATGGTTAAATCATAACCCTAGGCTCTCAATTGGCATGTTAAAGTGTTTGGCCAAAGATTTAAAATCTGCGGATGATAATATTGTAAAAATGGCTCAAAAATCAGTTGCACAACGACTGGGTGATATGCTTTTATTTTGTGAGACGCAATTTGGTGTTAACAATGAAGGCTATTTCAACGTCATGTTCTCAAGGGATGACTATGCCAATTTAATTGGAACAACCACAGAGTCAGCCATTAGAGCTCTTTCTAATTTTCGTAAAAATGGTGTTATACAAACTTATGGCAAACAAATTAAAATTCTAAAACCACAAACGCTAAAGCAATTGCGCTAGAGCAGATGTGGTTTTAGAAATTAGTTAAAAGAGTAATTATTCAATCAAACTTAAAATAGTATTTTCAATGGATTTAACCGTAGTCGGACTCAATCCAGAAGTTTTAAATACAACAGCCGATGATTGATCAATGATGATATGTGTAGGGTAGGAGTTTACACCATAATTTTCGATAATTTTTTTACTTTCTGAAAAAATATGATATTTAAATGGTGTCTTTTCTAAAAAACTATTTAGTCTTTTTTCATTATCCAAAGCAAAACCTAAAAATACAACATCTTTATCTTCGTATTTTTCTACCAATTCGTTAAGTTCTGGAATTTCTTCTACACAAGGTTTACAAGCCACAAACCAAAAGTTGATAACTATAACTTTTCCTTTGAGTTCATCTAATGAAAATGTGTTGCCTTCCAAGTCTGTTGCTGTAAATGCAATGGCTTCCTCGTTAATGGAGTCGTTATTACTCAATGCAGCCATGCCCATCATTTCCATTTCTACTTTGGTGGCCTTGCGTAGTACAATGGCTTTGATATCTTTGTTGTTATCCACATAAAAATCTGGTGCAACATCACCTTTCATAAATTGCTGCATCATCTCTTCTTGAGATAATTGTTTACCATCTACAGAAAATACTGGAATCGTAATACCATCAATCATAATTTCTTTTGAAGGATCCAATTCCTCCATACTCGCTTTGGTTAAGCTGTCCAAAAGATCATTTTGTGCGTTTAAATTTGATAGTGTAAGGGCACTTATTAAAATAAGTAATAGATTAAGTTTTAATTTCATATTTGTTTTTTTAATTAAAATTTATCAATAATCACACCAAAAATTAATTTTCAATATGAACTGTTTCAATTGCTTTAAATGGAGTAATGTCAATAGTTTCTATTTTAGATCTATAATCTTTCCATTCATTCTCAAAAAATGAGTTCACCTGTTCAAGAGCGTTTGTCAAATCATTTTTAGCATTTTTAATAAGAATTTCTTCAGTTGAGGTTAGCCCATTTGGACGTGTACTTACATAATAACTCGCAGTACCTAGACGCTCCATAACCGAAACTTTAGGATCGGAAGTGATGCCTTGTCGTTCGTCAACCTTACCAAAAAATAAAACAAAAATATCTTCAATAGTTTTAACAATATCTTCTGTATGTTTAATAGTATCGCTGTATGTGTCTTTATCTTTTTTCTTTAATGCTTTTAAATAATCCTCTGCAATCTCTTTACTCTCAGCGAGTTGTCTTGTTGCTTTTGCAGCAGTATTTTGGTAGGATTCCAATTGTTTAGAGGCTTTATAAACTGCTTTTTGAGCTTCAATATTAACCTCTAATCTTGGGTCATTTTTGACTTCAATTGTTGTTTCTGTATTTAAGTTACCATAATTTAAAACCGCTTTGTATGTCCCAGGAAGAACACCTACTCCCGAAGGCTCTATCTTCGATTTATTTATTGATTTTGAAGGTCTTTTCACCCCCTTTTCATCCATGTACCAGCTCCAATAATGAAGGCCATTGTCTACGGGTGTCTTTTGTTTTAGTGTTCTAATTAGACGTTCTCCATCAAAAATCTGAAGTCTTAATGTATCCCATTGAGCTATAGTATCTTTTTCCCTTTTTGGATTAAAATGATATGCAAATCGCACACCAAAACCTCTATTAGTACCATGATACATCGCATCACCACCAAAGCGACTTCCTGTCGGTTGTTGGTATGCTGCCAAATATGCTGTTGGAGGTTCAAAAAGTTTTATATTTTCATTTGTAATTGCATTATTTTTAGCAATTTCTCGCAATGGTCGAATATCATCCAAAATCCAAGCCGCTCTTCCGAAAGTGCCTATAACTAAGTCATGTTCTCTAGGTTGTATTACCAAGTCTTTTACTGAAACTGTAGGAAAACCATTGGTCCATTTGGTCCATTCTGTTCCTGCGTCAATAGAAATATAAAGGCCATCATCTGTGCCCAAAAACATCAAATTGGGCTCAATTGCATCTTCTACAATACAAAGCGTATAACTTTCTGTATCATTTTCATCGACAATTCGTTTCCATGTTTTCCCATAATTGGTAGTTCTGTAGGCGTATGGAGTATAATTAAATCTTCTGTAGTCATTTGCTACAAGTAATGCTTCTCCTTTGTTACTTTTAGAGGCCTTTATTTGAGTAATCCAACTGCCTTTTGGAAGTCCTTTTATATTTTTAGTAACTTCCGTCCAGTCATCACCTCCATTGGTTGTATAATGTACTCTTCCGTCATCGGTTCCTACCCAAAGCATGTTTTGCTCAACTTCAGATGGTTCTATTACTAAAATTGTACAGTGATTTTCAGCTCCTGTGGCATCCATTGTAAGCCCTCCGCTTTCGTGTTGTTTTAGTTTTTCGGGATCATTTGTTGTTAAATCTGGGGAAATGATGTTCCATGTTTCGCCTTTATCTCTTGATTTATGCACAAATTGACTTCCAAAATACAATGTACTGTTGTCTTTTGGATCGATATTAATGGCGGCATTCCAATTGAAACGCAAAGCAATATCAGGGTTTGGATGTGTTGGTCTAACGGTGTAATTATTACCTGTTTTCCAATCATAACGACTTACATAGCCTTGTTGACTCATAGACCATCCAAAACGTGAATCATCGCGGTCTGGTACAACATCAAAGCCATCTCCAAAACTAATTTCCTGCCAGTACGAATTTCGAATTCCTTGGTCGCGCCAAACATAAGCAGGGCCACGCCAAGAGCCATTATCTTGCATGCCTCCATAAACATTGTAGGGGATTTCATTGTCTACGCTAATATGATAAAATTGTGCAACAGGTAAATTTCCAATAAAACGCCAAGAGTTTCCTCCGTCTTTTGTAATATTTAGTCCACCATCGTTTCCGTCAATCATAAAATTTCCATTTTCGGGATGAATCCACCACGCATGATGATCGGGATGAATACCATTAGAAACGCCATAGGCGGGCATCAGTTGTTCGAAGCTTTTTCCACCATCTTCACTCACGTTCACATATGTAAATATGGAATATAATCGATTTTCATTTTGAGAATCAACATATAAATCTGCATAATAAAATGGACGATTACCAATTTCGTTCATGTTTTCGTTGACTTTTTCCCATTTTATACCTCCATCCATACTTTTATATAATCCATTTTTTTTGGCTTCTATCAAAGCATAAACATTATTGGTTTTATTAGGTCCGATTGCTAGTCCAATTCGCCCTAAATCTCCATCTGGAAATCCATCTTCAGAAGTAATTTTTTTCCAGTTTTTCCCACCGTCATAAGTGATGTAAACTCCTGATCCTTCGCCACCTGAATTAAAAAACCAAGGATCTCTTTTGTGCTCCCAAAGCGCTGCCATAAGTTTGTTAGGGTTCTTAGGATCCATCACTAGATCTGCTACTCCTGTTTTGGTATTAGCATACAAAATTTTGTTCCAAGTTTCTCCACCGTCAGTAGTTTTATACACTCCACGTTCTGTGTGTTCACCCCATGGCGATCCAATTGCACCAACATAGACTACATTTGGATTTGTGGGATCAATAATTACACGATGAATATGTCGTGTTTGTTCGAGTCCCATGGAGGTCCAAGTTTTTCCTCCATCTAAACTTTTGAAAATGCCATAACCTCCATTAAGACTATTTCTAGGGTTACCCTCTCCAGTTCCTACCCATATTACGTCGGGGTTAGATTGTTGTATGGCTACAGCGCCAATTGAGGCAGTAACTTCGTTATCAAAAATTGGGTCCCATGTTATCCCACCTGATATAGATTTCCACAAACCTCCAGATGCTGTACCTGCATATATGATATCGGGGTTAGAAATAACAACATCAATGGCGGTTACGCGCCCTGACATTCCACCTGGACCAATGTTGCGAGGTGTCATATTTTTGATTAAATCCATGGATAATTCTTGAGAATATCCAATAATCGAGATTAAAACGAAAAGTAATTTTAGTGCAGTTTTCATAGTTTATTGGTTCAAATTTTTTGCTGTAATGTAATAGTCCTCATCAATTGTAATCTTTGGAGATTTTACATGTGTAGTTTGCCAAGTTTCAGTAGGGTAGAGCCATTGTGTTTTGTTATTGGATACAATTTCTAAAGGCATATCAAATCCATCAACTACATTATTCCAACGATAAAATAGTACATTGTTTTCTATCAAATATTCTAAAACGGGGATGCGAGTGTCACGTAAATATTGATTAAAAAATGGATTTAATTTTAGCCCTATTTCTTTTGATAAAAACGTCTCTATTTGTTGGGTTGTAACAGTTTGATGGTAAAAGTTTGCATTCATTTTTCTGAGAATTTTTCGCCATTTCTCATCATCTTTTGTCAGTTGTCGCAACATATGAATCATATTTGCGCCTTTATAATACATATCAGATGACCCTTCAGAATTTACATTGTAATCGCCAATAATGGGACGGTCATTTCGGATTCTTTTTCTAGTACCAATAACATAATCTGCTGAAGCTTTTTTTCCATAATAATAGTCCAAAAATATATTTTCTGAATAGGCTGTAAATCCTTCATGAATCCACATGTCCGCTATATCGATATTGGTAATATTGTTGGCAAACCATTCGTGGCCAGATTCGTGAATTATAATAAAATCAAATTGCAACCCCCAACCAGTTCCTGATAAATCGCGCCCGAGATACCCTTTTTTAAATTGATTACCATAGGTTACCGAACTTTGATGCTCCATACCCAAATAGGGAACTTCAACCAATTTAAAACTATCTTTATAAAATGGATAGGGTCCAAACCAATGTTCAAAAACTTTCATCATTTTTGGAGCATCCAAAAATTGTATTTTTGCTTTTTCTAAATGATGTTTCAACACATAATAGTCCATATCTAAATCACCTTTTTCACCTTGAAAAGTTTCAGAAAAATGAATATAATCTCCAACATTGATATTAACGCCATAGTTATTTATTGGGTTTGAAACAAACCATGTATAAGTGGCGGTGTTTTGTGATTTAGTAATATTTTTTAGTCGCCCATTGGCAACTGCAGTAAGATGCTTTGGAACAGTAGCCTTAATTTGCATACTATCGACTTCATCGTACATATGATCTTTGTTGGGCCACCAGACACTAGCACCCAATCCTTGACAAGAGGTCGCAATAAAATCAGTTCCATTTTCATCTTTTTTCCAAGAAAATCCACCGTCCCAAGGCGCATTTTTAGCTTCTCTTGGTTTGCCTTCAAAATGTATTGTGACACTTTGATTGGAGTTGAGCCTTTGCACTGCTTTAAGTTGAATAAAATGTGCATTACCATTATCAATTACATCTAAAACCTCTCCATTTTGAGTCACTTTTGTAATGATCATTGGAGGTTGTAAATCAATTTGTAGACTGTTGTTTTCTTCTATAACTTTATATTGAACAGTATTTTGTCCAAAGATTGTTTTTGTTTTTGGATTAACACTAACCTCTAAGTCATAATAGGTGAGATCCCACCAACTTCGTTCTGGGGTGATACTACCTCGAAGTGTATCTTGATGAGTATAATTTTTTATGAGTTCAGAACTATTTTGTGTATAAAGATCACAAAGTAGACTGAAAAACAAACAAAAAAGCAGCGTAGGTTTTAATTTCATTTTATCTAAAAATTTTATTTGGAAACACCACTTGACTTTCAAAACCATCTTCTCCTACAGCAGCAACTCCAAAAAAGTAATTATCAATAACTAATCCATCTAATGTTGAAGAGTTTTTTGAAACAATTTTACTGTAATCCCAAGTTGGAGAGGTAGTATCCCTCCAGTAAACCTTATAGTAGGCTGCACCAGAAACAGGTTTCCATTTCAATTTAGCCGATGGTTCTACAATCCCACCAATACTGACTTGGGAAGGAGCAGGCGGTGCCCAGGCCAAACTTGCTAAATTAATGGCGTTTACAGCAGTTAGTTTTTTTGCATAATTAAAATCTACATGCTCAAAAGTATCGCCATAATTTATTCCATTTTCTGTTCTAATGTCTTGATGTTGTTGTGTGTAATTTTCATGTGTTTCCATGATTCTAATACCACCGTATCCAGCATCACAAAAGGGTTTATGATGACCACCTCTTCCGAAACGATCTAACCTGTAAACCATCATTGGGTTCATTTCTGGCATGTAGGTTTTAACTGTTTTGTGTATGTAACGAGCAAGTTGTCTTGATATCCCATCAACTTCACCACCATAATAGCGTCTTGATTCTCGTTGTTTTTCTGTTTCAGTAGGTGGAACAGGTTCAGAAAATATTCTAAACGAACGGTTGTCAATTAAGCCATCCACGCCTCTTATATTTCCAATCATATCATTGTTTAAAACTCCAATAATATCCCAGTTTTTTTTCTTTGCAAAATTTGCTAGGCCAATTCCACCAAAAAGTCCTTGCTCTTCACCTGAAAGACCAACATAAATAATACTATTTTTAAATGAATACTGACTTAAAACCCGTGCCACTTCAAGTGTACCAGCAAGTCCAGAGGCATTGTCATTGGCACCTGGTGCATCTGAATTATAATCGTTAGGATCACTAACTCTAGAGTCAATATCTCCACTCATAATGATGTAGCGATTTGGGTATAAGGTTCCTTTCTGAATCGCAACCACATTTACGATTTCAACATCTTTTGTAATTCGTCCGTTTGTTCCTTTTTTTACAAAGTCACTCTGAAAGAAAACCTCAAGACAATTATTACAATTTGAAGAAATTGTTTCAAACTCATTTTTTACCCACCGTCTAGCAGCTCCTATTCCCCGAGTTTTTGAAACGGTATCACTCAGTGTGTGACGTGTGCCGAAATCAACTAGAGTTTTGACGTCTGACTTGATTCGATGAGCACTGATTGCATCTATTATTTGATATAAATCTATTTGATTTTGACTCCAAAGTGACAAGGTTGTCAAAACTGAAAAAATTAAAATAAATCTAAATTTCATAAGTTTATGATTAAAGGTCTAAATAATGCAAGAATTTCAAATATAAGTTTAATTTTTTTAAAATAGAAAACGCCTTCACAGGTGTGAAGGCGTTCTCAACTAACCAACTAAACTACGTATGCATTAGAAGCAATACGTATTCTCTTTATTTACTTTTGCTGCAATACTATTTCTAAGTGCTGCAACATTTGGATAATTTGTATATTTTGTAAATCGCTTTAATCCCATGAGCATCATGCGTTGTTCGTCTCCTTCAGCAAATGAAATAATTCCGCTTTTAGCACTTTTTGAAATAATTTCAACAGCATTATACAAATATAATTGACTCATTTCAATCTGATGTTTTTGAGATTCTTCTCCAAAACGTTGAATATTTTTTTCAGTTCTCAAAATTGCAGACTCTACCATGTATATTTCTATTAAAATATCGGCAGCATTTAGCATCAACTGTTGATGCTCTTCAATTTTTGGTCCAAACTTATGAATACCAGCTCCTGCAACCATTAAGAATACTTTCTTTAAGTTTTTTGTAATGGCTTTTTCTTGTGACAAAGGTGCACTATAATCGGGGGTGTCAAAAGATGGTATGCCCATAAGTTCTTCTTGAACTGCCATAGCTGGCCCTAGCAAATCAACATGTCCTTTCATGGCTTTTTTAATTAGCATTCCAATACAAATCATTCTGTTGATTTCATTGGTTCCTTCATATATTCTTGCAATTCGAGCATCTCTCCAAGCCGCCTCCATTGGGGTATCTTCTGAAAAGCCCATCCCTCCAAATATTTGAATTCCTTCATCAGCACAATGTTGAACGTCTTCTGAAACAGCTACTTTTAGAATCGAGCATTCAATAGCGTATTCTTCAACACCTTTTAATTCAGCTTCTTGGTGTGTATTGCCTTTTTCTAGTCGAAGTGCAATACGGTCTTCAATGTCTTTTGCTGCTCTATAACTCGCCGATTCACCAACATAGGTGTTGGTAACCATTTCTGCTAGTTTAAATTTTATGGCCCCAAATTCTGAAATTGGGGTTTTAAATTGTTGTCGTGCATTGGCATAAACAATGGCATCGGTTGTTATTCTTCGTTGTGAATCCAAACATGCAGCCGCCAATTTTATACGCCCAATATTCAAAGCATTCATTGCAATTTTGAATCCATTTTGACGTTCAGAAAGCATATTTTCTACAGGAACTTTTGTATCATTAAAAAACACTTGCCTCGTTGAGGAAGCTCTTATACCTAATTTGTGTTCTTCTTCACCCATAGTAATCCCATTGGAAGGATTATTTTCAACAATAAATCCTGTGATGTTTTTATCGTCTTCTATACGAGCAAAAACAATAAATACATTACAAAAACCAGCATTAGAAATCCACATTTTCTGGCCTGTTATGCTGTAGTGTTTTCCGTCTTCCGATAGAGTAGCCATGGTTTTTCCGGAATTGGCATCACTTCCTGCGCCAGGTTCTGTAAGACAATAAGCGCCAAACCACTCACCACTAGCTAACTTGGGCACATATTTTAATTTTTGTTCTTCAGTTCCATATAATGTGATGGGCATAGTACCAATCCCAGTATGTGCACCAAAAGCAGTACTAAAAGATCCTGTTCCGCTGGAGATGTATTCACAAACCAACATCGTTGATACAAATCCCATATTCAATCCGCCATAAGCTTCTGGAACAGCAACTCCTAAAAATCCAAGATCACCTGCTTTACGCATCACTTTTTCGGTGAGTGCATAATCTTTGGCTTCAAAGCGATCGCGGTGTGCAATGACTTCACGTTCATTAAATTCTTTAACGGCTTCTTTCATCATGAGTTGCTCATCTGAAAAATCCTCTGGAGTGAAGACCGCTTGACAATCCGTTTCTTTAACTAAATATTGTCCGCCTCTTAATAATTCTTTTACTTCCATATTATAATAAATTTGAGTACATTATTTTAAAAATTCAAAAATTCCACACGCCCCTTGTCCTGTACCAACGCACATTGTGACTGCACCATATTTTGATGTCATTTCTCTTTTTCGCATTTCATCAAACAATTGTACAGAAAGTTTTGCTCCTGTACATCCTAGAGGATGACCAAGCGCAATAGCACCTCCGTTAACATTTATGAGTTCGGGATTTAATTTTAATTCTCTTATTACTGCTAATGATTGTGAAGCAAAAGCTTCATTCAATTCAATAAGTTCTAAATTTGGTTGTTTCAATCCTGCTTGTTGTAATGCTTTTGGAATTGCTTTTACAGGTCCAATTCCCATTATTCTTGGTTCTACACCAGCAACGGCATAACTCACCAAGCGAGCAATAGGTTCTAAATCTAACTCTTTAACCAAATCCTCGCTCATAACTATAACAAAAGCCGCTCCATCACTCATCTGTGAAGAATTTCCAGCCGTAACACTACCACCTTGTGCAAATACGGCACGCAATTTTGCCAATGCTTCTAAGCTAGTACCTTTTCGAGGTCCTTCGTCTTTGGATACTGTATATTTTTTTGTTGCACGTTTTCCATTCTCATCAACGTAAGTTTGCTCAACTTCAATAGGCACTATTTGGTCTTGAAAACGGTTTTCGGCTTGTGCTTTGAGGGCTTTCATGTGCGAATTATATGCAAATTCATCTTGATCTTCTCTTGATACATTAAATTCATTCGCTACAGCTTCTGCCGTATTTCCCATTCCCCAGTAGTAATCTTCGTGGCCAGAATTTATGGTATCATAATTCAATTCTGGTTTGAACCCTGTCATTGGTACTGCACTCATGCTTTCTGCCCCGCCAGCAATGATACAATCGGCCATTCCAGCTTGAATTTTTGCTGCCGCAAGTCCTATGGTTTCTAATCCTGAAGAACAAAATCGATTAACAGTTACGCCAGGAACATCAACACTATTGAGTCCAATAAGTGAAATAAAACGCGCAATATTGAGTCCTTGGGATCCTTCGGGCATGGCATTTCCAACAATCACATCATCAATTCGAGATACATCCAAATTTGGAAGTTCTTTCATCATGTGCTGAATGGTTTCTGCACCAAGTTCATCGGCTCTTTTAAATCTAAATACCCCTTTTGGAGCTTTTCCAACGGCTGTTCTGTATGCTTTTACTATATATGCTTGTTTCATGATTTAATTTCTAAGAGGTTTTCCTGTTTTTAGCATGTGTTGAATGCGTTCTAAGGTTTTACGTTCTGTACATAAACTCAAAAACGCTTCACGTTCAATATCCAACAAGTATTGTTCACTAACCTTTGTTGGCTCAGACAAATCGCCACCTGCCATAACGTAGGCCAATTTGTTAGCTATTTTTTTGTCGTGCTCGCTAATATATTTACTGGCTTGCATGGCGTCTGTACCGACTAAAAACATTCCTAATGCTTGTTTTCCTAAAACTTTTACATCTTTTCTTCGAATAGGCATACTATAGCCTTGATTTGCCAATAGTTTTGCATAGGCTTTTGCAGTTGCAATTTGACGGTCTTTATTTACAACTACAACATCTTTTCCTTTTTGTAAAATACCCAGGTCATAGGCTTCATATGCCGAAGTTGCTACTTTTGCCATGCCTATTGTAAGAAAGTATTCTTGTAAAATATTGAGTTCAACATCATTTTTTCTAAAGGAATCTGATGCTCGCATTGCCATTTCTTTAGAACCTCCACCACCTGGAATAACGCCTACACCAAATTCGACTAGACCAATGTAAGTTTCTGCAGCTGCAACGACTTTATCGGCATGCATAGAAAGCTCGCAACCGCCACCAAGTGTCATTCCATGTGGTGCAGCAATTGTAGGAATAGAGGAGTAGCGCATACGCATCATGGTGTCTTGAAAGTACTTTATTGCCATATTCAATTCATCATATTCTTGCTCTACGGCCATCATAAAAATCATTCCAATATTTGCTCCTACAGAAAAATTAGCTCCTTGATTTCCAATAACTAATCCTTCAAAATTTTGTTCTGCCAAATCCACAGCTTTGTTTAACCCTGCCAAAACATCACCACCTATGGTATTCATTTTGGATTGGAATTCACAATTTAAGATACCATCACCAAGATCTTCAATAACTACACCTGAGTTTTTAAAGACTTCTTTGGATTTTCGAATATTATCCAAAATGATAAAGGCATCCTGTCCTGGGATTTTTTCCTGTGTTTTATTTGAAATTGAATAAGCTAGAGTTGCTCCATTTTCAATGGTATAAAAAGATGAATTTCCAGATTCTAGCATATCCAATACCCATTGCGAAGGTGAATGACCTTCGGATTTCATGATTTCAATTCCTCTTTGCACCCCAATAGCGTCCCATATTTGAAAAGGCCCATGTTCCCATCCAAATCCGGCTTTCATTGCGTCGTCTATTTTATATAGTTCATCTGAAATTTCAAGAATTCTATGGGAGACATAAGCAAACATTGCAGCAAAGTTTTTTCTATAAAAATCTGCAGCTTTATCTTTCCCACCAACCAAAACTTTGAAACGGTCAATGACATTATCAATCGTTTTCGTAAGTTCTAATGTGGCAAATTTTGTACGTTTCTTTTCTCTATATTCTAGTGTATTGAGATCCAATACAGAAATTGTTTTACCCTCTTTTTTATAAAAACCTTGTCCAGTTTTGCTCCCTAACCATTTGTTTTCCATCATTTTAGAGATGAAATCAGGGAGTTTAAAAAGGTCGTGTGCTTCGTCATTTGGACAATTTTCATAAATTCCATTGGCGACATGCACAAGAGTATCCAGACCAACGACATCTACGGTTCTAAATGTTGCCGATTTTGGACGTCCAATTACAGGTCCTGTTAGTTTATCAACTTCCTCTACAGTTAGTCCAAGTTCTTTAACTTGATGAAATAAACTTTGAATCCCAAAGATTCCTATGCGATTTCCAATAAATGCAGGTGTGTCTTTTGCAATGACAGAGGTTTTTCCCAAAAATTGTTCACCATATCCATCTAAAAACTCTAAAACAGCTTTGTCTGTTTTTGGTCCAGGTATGATTTCAAATAACTTTAAATATCGCGCAGGATTAAAAAAATGGGTTCCACAAAAGTGTTTTTGAAAGTCGTCACTTCTGCCTTCACTCATAAATTTTATGGGAATGCCAGATGTGTTTGAAGTGATTAGTGTACCAGGTGTACGGTATTTTTCTAGTGTTTCGAACACTTGTTTTTTGATGTCTAGTCGTTCTACAACGACTTCCATAATCCAGTCAACGTCTTTCACTTTTGCAATATCATCTTCAATATTTCCAGTTGTAATACGCTGTGCAAATTTTTGACTATAAATAGGGGAGGGCTTTGATTTTAGTGCAGCTTTAAGTGCATCATTAACTAAGCGATTTCTTACAGCTTTATCATCTAAAGTCAATCCCTGTTTTACCTCTTTATCATTGAGTTCCCGCGGAACAATATCGAGCAAAAGTACCTCTACACCAATATTGGCAAAATGACATGCAATGCCACTGCCCATAATACCCGATCCAATAATGGCAATTTTATTGATTTTTCTTTTTTTCATATAAAGTATGTAGGTTGTTAAAATATTTTTTTATCGTTTATAAGATTCAAAATTGTGTCTGAAACTTCATAAAAATGATTTAACTTTTCATTATTAATTCCAGCTTTTACTTTATCATTAAAAGTGAAAACACGCTGTCTTGATTCTTCTCTTTTTTCCAAACCTAGATCTGTTAAGTGTATCAATACACCGCGTCCATCTTCTGGATTAGGTTCTCGTTTTATCAGATTACGGCCTTCAAGCGCTTTTAAAATTCTAGATAAACTTGTAGCTTCCATTCCCATTTTTGGTCCTAATGACGTTGATGGTGTTCCTTTTTTCGGATCAATACTCAATAATGTAAACGCCGTAGCCATTGTAGCTTCAAATTTTGATGCTTCTTCATTGTACATTTTTTGAACTGCTAACCACGTTGTTCGTAATACATAATCTATTGTCTTTTCTTTCATATTTAATTGGTTGCTTCAAATATATAAAATTATATTATGCATGCATAGCAAATGAATAAAAAATTATGCATGCATAGTAAAAATAATAATTTACAGAGAGAATAAAGTATAAATGAAAATTTTAGTTTGAATAGATTTTCTGAACTAAATCATCATAAATTTTAATGATAACGCTACGTTTCATTTTCATGGTAGGGGTTAAATGACCGCCCTCAATACACCAAACGTCTGGTGTGATTTCAAATCTTTTGATTTGTTCCCATTTCCCAAAGCGACTGTTGCATTTGTCAATTTCAATTTGGATGCGTTCTTGAACTTCAGAAGAAGCTATTATTGAAGTTGGGTTTTTGTCGATGCTATAGTTTTTTTTATCAATCCAGTCGTTTATAAATTCAAAATTCAATTGAATAAGTGCGGCTGGCATTTTTTGATTTTCTCCAATGACCATTACTTGTTCAATAAAGTTAGATTCTTTAAGCTCATTTTCAATTAGTGTAGGAATGATATATTTTCCACCTGAGGTTTTAAACATTTCTTTTTTTCGTCCAGTAATTTTTAAGAAGCCATCAGCGTCAATTTCACCTTTATCTCCTGTATGAAAATATTCGCCTGTCATTACAGATGCTGTGCGTTCAGGGTCTTTGTAATACCCTTTCATAACATTTGGACCTTTGATTAAAATTTCTCCATCATCTGCAATTTTCACCTCAACATTTGAAATCGTTTTTCCAACCGTTCCAATCTTAAATAAATTATTGGCGTGCATACCCACACTAACTACAGGTGATGTTTCTGTTAGACCATAACCCTCCATGACCATCATTCCAGAAGCACAGAAAATTCTTGAGAGTCGTGGATGTAGTGCTGCACTTCCAGAAACCATGGTGTGGAGTTCTCCACCAAGAGCTGCTTTCCATTTGCTAAATATCAATTTTCGAGCAATTTTTAATTTGAATTCATACCAAAATCCATTTGCTCCATAAGGTTCAAAACGTTCTCCTAAGCGAATAGCCCAGAAAAACAATGCTTTTTTAATTCCTGTGAGTTCTGTTCCTTTCGCATAGATTTTGTTGAAGACCTTTTCTAACAGTCGTGGTACTACACTCATTAAATTGGGTTTGATTTCTTGTGCATTTGCTCCTATAGTTTCTAAACTTTCTGCAAAATACACGCTAACACCTGCATGTTGATAAATGTAGATTAAAACACGTTCAAAAATATGACACAGTGGTAAGAAGCTCAATACCCTAGTTGTACCTTTCATTAGTGGAAGTCTAGGAATACTGGCCAAAATATTTTGTACAATATTTTTGTGAGTAAGCATCACTCCTTTTGGTTTTCCTGTTGTTCCAGATGTGTAAATTATAGTGGCTAAATCGGCTTCTGTTACTTCTGCTTTTCTTGCTTCAACTTCATCTTGTGATGAAGTGTCTTTTCCGAGTTCAAAAAGTTCAGTATAGTTTTTACACCCTTCTATTTCATCAAAACTAAAAATATCTTTTAGTTTTGTTTTGGATTTAACTTTCATCACTTTTTCCAAAACTTCCTTGTCAGAAACAAAACAATACGTGGCTTCACTATGATTCAGCACATATTCGTAATCTTCGGAAGAAATTGTGGGATAAATAGGGATATTCTGAGCACCAACTTGTAAAACACCAATATCTACAATACACCATTCCGTACGATTTGTAGATGATATTACTGCAATTTTTTCGTCTTTTTTTACCCCCAGTTTTAGCAAAGCACGACTCAGTGCGTTGGCTTTGTCCAAGTATTCTTTAGTTGATGTTTTTTTCCATTCTCCATCTTTTTTACTAACTAGAGCGGCATCAAGATTGTGGATTTCCAATTGATAATACGGAAAGTCAAAAAGTCGAGTAATGTTGGTCATTTTTGTTTGTGTTTGATACCATGCAAAATAGTGAATTTTAAAAAATTAACAAATAAGAAATTCTAATTTGTCATTTACATAACACCATAAGCCAAAAATTTAAGAAATTATTACAGGTTTTCAATCCATAATCGTGCATTCACAAAAGCTTCTAGCCAAGGCGATACTTTATCTATTCTTCCTTCAGGATAGTGGGCCCAATTCCATGGAAATGTAGAGCGCTCAATATGTGGCATGGTTACCAAATGTCTTCCAGAATCGTCACAAAGCATCGCAGTGTTATAATCTGAACCATTTGGATTGTGCGGGTAAGCTTCGTATCCGTAGGTACCCACAATATTATATCTAGATGCTTCATATGGTAATGAGAATTTACCTTCACCATGCGAAATCCATACACCAAGAGTTGCACCTTCCAAAGTAGAAAGCATGACAGAATTATTTTTCTGAATGGTAACAGAAGTGAATGCACTTTCGTGTTTTTTAGAATCGTTGTAGGTCATTTTTCCATGTTGTTTGTGGTCTGGATTTATCAAATCGAGTTCCATCCACAATTGACACCCATTACAAATACCAACGGAAAGTGTATCTTCTCTTTTGAAAAAGTTTTGAAGCGCATTTTTGGCTTTTTCATTATATTTAAAAGCCCCCGCCCATCCCTTGGCAGAACCCAAAACATCACTATTGCTAAATCCACCAACAGCACCAATAAATTGAATATCCTCCAAAGTTTCTCTTCCAGAAATTAAATCAGTCATATGAACATCTCGAACTTCAAAGCCAGCAAGGTGCATAGCATTTGCCATTTCACGCTCAGAGTTACTCCCTTTTTCTCTAATAATAGCTGCTTTTGGACGGGATTTTGAATTCTCAATGTTTGGTAATTTTCCAGTAAAATGAGATGGTAATATAAATTTTAAAGGCTGTTTTTTGTAATTTTTATATCGGGTTTTTGCCAGTCCATTGGAGGTTTGTTTTTCATCTAATAGATAAGAGGTTTCAAACCAAATATCTCTATAAGTTTCAATATCAAGATTAATGTTTTGATCATTGTTTTTTATAGAAAGTTGCCCCTCAGAAATTACTGTTCCAATGCAATGTGCTTTTATTCCATTATTATTGAGAGTTTTCTCGATAGAACTGTCTGTGGATTGAAAAACAATACCTGAATTTTCTGAAAATAATGCTTTAACAGTGTCTTCTTCGTTAAGAGCTGTCAAGTCGATATGAGCACCAATATTATTGTCAGAAAAGCATAATTCTAAAAGTGTTGTAATTAGACCTCCAGAAGCCACATCATGTCCTGCAACAATTTTATTGTTTTTAATAAGTTTTTGTATGGTGTTAAAAACAGTTTTTACATAGGCCGCATTTTTGACTGAAGGTGTTTCTTTACCAATTTTATTTTGGGTTTGAGCAAATGCGCTTCCGCCCAATTTGAAATTATCTTGAGAAATATTAATGTAATAAATTTTCCCTGCATTTCTTTTAAATAAAGGTTCAATAACTTTTGATATTCCATTACAATGTCCAGCAGCAGAAATGATAACTGTTCCTGGTGATATGACATCACCATCTGGGTATTTTTGTTTCATTGAAAGTGAATCCTTTCCTGTTGGAACATTGATGCCAAGGTCAATAGCAAATTCGGAAATCCCTTTTACTGCTTCGTATAAACGAGCGTCTTCGCCAGGATTTTTGCATGGCCACATCCAATTGGCAGACAAAGAAATACTCTTTAAATCTTCTTCTAGTGGCGCCCAAATTATGTTTGTTAATGCTTCAGTAATAGCATTTCTACTACCTGCAGTTGGGTCTATTAGTGCAGCAATTGGTGCATGCCCAATACTTGTTGCAATACCGTGTTCACTTTTATAATCCAATGCCATAACCCCAACATTGTTGAGTGGAAGCTGCAAAGGTCCTACACATTGTTGCTTAGCAACTTTTCCTCCAACACAGCGGTCTACTTTGTTGGTTAGCCAGTCTTTACAAGCAACAGATTCTAGTTTTAGAACTTGACTTAAGTATGTTGAAAAATGTTTTTGATCGTAGTTCAGTTTGGCATATGTTTTTGTAATGGTTTGGTCTTCCAAAATAGTTTTTGGAGAGCTGCCAAACATGTCCTCCAAATTGAAATCCATAGGTTTGTTACCATTTTTAGCTGACTCAAACACAAAACGGTGATCGTTGGTTACTGTACCCACATTGTACATCGGTGAACGTTCACGGTCAGCAATTTTTTTTAGGGTGTCCATATGTGCTTTTGGTACTACAAGCCCCATACGTTCTTGAGATTCATTACCAATAAGTTCTTTGTCAGATAGAGTAGGATCACCAACAGGAAGAGCGTCTAAATTGATGTGTCCGCCCGTATCTTCAACAAGTTCAGATAAGCAATTAAGATGTCCTCCAGCACCATGGTCGTGGATGGAAACAATAAAATTTTCTGGACTTTCCACAAGGGCACGCACAGTATTTGCTGCTCGTTTTTGCATTTCCGGGTTGGAACGTTGAACAGCATTGAGCTCTATTCCTGAAGAAAATGCGCCAGTATCGGCTGAGGATACAGCAGCACCACCCATTCCAATGCGGTAATTTTCGCCCCCTAAAATAACAATATCATCACCCTCTTTTGGTGTGCTTTTTAGAGCCTGATTGGCTTTTCCATATCCGATTCCACCAGCTTGCATAATAACTTTATCAAAACCTAATCTTTCAGCATCTTCTTGATGCTCAAAAGTAAGGACTGAACCACAAATTAGAGGTTGACCAAATTTATTTCCAAAATCTGAAGCACCATTTGAAGCTTTAATCAAAATATCTATTGGTGATTGATACAACCATTGCCTTTCATTAAAACCATTTTCCCATGGACGGTTGTCTAACAATCGCGAGTAGGAGGTCATATATACCGCTGTTCCTGCTAATGGTAAGGAGCCTTTTCCACCTGCAAGGCGATCTCTGATTTCACCACCAGAACCAGTTGCTGCTCCGTTGAAAGGTTCTACAGTTGTTGGAAAATTATGTGTTTCGGCTTTTAAAGAAATCACAGATTCAAAATCTTCGGTCACATAAGTGTCAGGTTTATCAGCACTTTTGGGTGCAAATTGTTCTACTACAGGCCCTTTGATAAAGGCTACATTGTCTTTGTAAGCAGAGACAATGTTGTTGGGATTTTGCTTTGAGGTTTCTTTGATGAGCTTGAATAGGGAAGTGGGTTGTTCTTCGCCATCAATGACAAAAGTTCCATTAAAAATCTTATGGCGACAATGCTCAGAATTCACTTGTGAAAATCCAAATACTTCAGAATCAGTGAGAGGGCGACCTATTTTTTCACTAACGGCATTGAGGTAATCAATTTCTTCGTTGCTAAGCGCAAGTCCTTCTTGAGTATTGTAGGCTGCAATGTCAGTAATATTCAAGATAGGTTCTGGAGAAATATTGATATCAAAAATCTGCTGATTGAGTGCTGCAAATTTTTCTGAAATCATCGGATCGAAGCCTTGGTGATCTTTTGTTGTAGCTTCAAATTTTTCGACACGTATGATGCCTGAAATCCCCATATTTTGAGTAATCTCTACAGCATTTGTACTCCAAGGAGTAATCATTGCAGCGCGAGGACCAATAAAAGTGGTTTCAATCGTCGAATTATTTATTTTGGATTGGTTACCAAAAAGCCATTGCAATTTTGTGAGGTCTTCGGGGGATAATTCGCCTTGGGTTTGTACTGCAAAAACTTTGGTATCTGGTTGGCCAAAGAAGTGAATCATGCGCTTAAATTTGATAATTATCAATTAGTGCAAATTTAATTTTTTTGTGTGTAATTATTGCTAATGTATGGCGCTATTTTTAAGAGTTATTCACGTGTTTTGAACATGTTTTTTTTCAAGTAGCGCCATATAAAATCCATCATAGCCACTTTGATGTGCTAGGATGCTTTTATCTTTTATCAAATCAAAGTTTTGACCTTCTTTAGAAGTTAGAAAAGTTTTAATTTGTTCTTGATTTTCAGAGGGTAACACCGAACATGTGGCATAGACCATTTTACCACCAGGTTTTAATATTTTAGAATACTCTTGCAAAATGTGTTGTTGAGTTCCTCTAATTTTATTCAAAAATTCGGGTTGTAATTTCCATTTTGAATCAGGGTTACGACGCAATACCCCGAGTCCAGAACAAGGAGCATCAATAAGTAAGCGGTCTGCTTTTTCTTTTAACTTCTTAATGGGTTTTGTAGAGTTTATAACGCGCATGTCGATGTTATGTGCTCCATTTCTTCTGGCACGAATTTTAAGCTTTTTAAGCTTACTTTCGTAAATATCCATTGCAATAAGCGACCCTTTATTTTCCATGAGCGCCGATAGATGAAGGGTTTTTCCTCCCGCTCCAGCACATGCATCAACGACTTTCATTCCAGGCTTTACATCGAGGTAAGCTGCGACCAATTGAGACGAGGCATCTTGCACCTCAAACCAGCCCTTTTTAAAGGCTTCTGTCTTAAAAACATTGGCGCGTTCTACAAGTTTTAAAGCAAATGGATATCCTTTGATTTCGTTCGTTTCAATGTTTTCGGATTGCAATTTGAGTTGAAGGTCTTTTTTGCTTGTCTTTAGTGTATTGACTCGCAAAATAACCTCGGCTTGTTCGTTCTGTTTGGCCAATTCTTTAGACCAAATGCTGTCGCCCAGTTCTGTAACGCACAAAGTGTCAATCCAATCAGGTATAGACTCTTTAATTTTACGTATTTTCGAGGCTTCATCAAAACGGCCTTTTATTTTTCGAGTTGGAGTGCCCTCAAAATATTTCCAGTCGGGGAGTTTAATGCCTTTAAGTGTTGCCCAAACTGCAAAAAGTCGCCATGCATCATCACGACTAAAAGGTTCTTTAACTTCCGCAATTTCAGCATAAAGTCGTTTCCACCGCACAATGTCGTAGGTCGTTTCGGCTACAAACCCACGATCACGACTTCCCCAACGTTTATCACGTTTCAAAAGAGCTTGAATAACTTTATCGGCATAATCTCCATCATTGAAGACTTGTAAAACACCGTCAATAACGGCAAAACAAAGATTTCTGTGTAAACGCATAAAAATTGGTCTGTTTCAAATGCAAAGTTACACTTTATTAATGGTTTAACATTGAGGAATTCTCTATATTAGATTTCAAACTCAATGAATATTATTATGAAAATAAACTTATCTTTAAAAGTCATGTTTTTTTTAGCCTTGTATGGTTGTAAAAATTATAAGCCAATCCCTGTTTTTAATACTGTTCAAATCACTCCCATTATTGAAGATTCATTACTCAATATTAGAGCCTTAGAATTGAATAGCAAGGAGTTGGTAGCAATTTCATCTGTTGCAGATGTATATCATTTTGATTTAAAATCTAAATCATTAATGAAAAATCGATTTACATCTGACACGCTTAATGTACGTTCAATGGCTTTAGTGAATGAGAATGTATTTGCTTTAAGTATTGCTAGCCCTGCCTATTTGTACAAAAATTCAAAACTAGTGTATTCTGAGTCGGATTCGGAAATATTTTATGACAGTATGGATTTTTGGAATACTCAGGAAGGTATTGCAATGGGTGATCCTACAGACGATTGTTTAAGTATTTTAATGACCAGAGATGGTGGCGAAAATTGGTATAAAATTCCTTGCGAACAATTCCCTAAAGCGGTTAATGGCGAGGCGGCTTTTGCGGCAAGTGATACCAATATTTCAATTGTTGGAAATCATGTTTGGATTGCAAGTGGAGGCGTGGCAAGTCGAGTGTTTTATTCATCAGATAAAGGTCATTCTTGGACTGTTTTTGATACACCTATTATACAAGGTGCTCAAACCACAGGAATATATAGTATTGATTTTTATGACACCAAAAATGGTGTTGCTGTTGGGGGTGACTACACCCAATCAAAATCTAATATCAACACTGTTATAAAAACTTCTGATGGAGGTCAAACATGGCATGCGGTAGGAGATGAGAATAATCCAGGCTATCGCAGTTGTGTGCAATATGTTCCCAATTCTGATGCCAAAGGTTTGGTTGCTATTGGTTTTGAGGGGATAGATTATAGTTCAGACGGAGGTACATCATGGACATCATTAAGTGATGAAGGTTTTTATACCTTTCGATTTTTAAATGACAGTGTAGCTTTTGCAGCAGGAAAAGGACGTATTGTTCAATTGGATTTTAAGTTAATAAAAAAAAATTAGTCGAATGACTGCATCATGACTAAGGAGTAATAAACCCCTTTTTTGTCTAGAAGCTCTTGATGTTTACCTTGCTCAACAATTTTACCTTGCTTCATTACAATAATATGATCAGCATTTTGAATGGTAGAAAGACGATGTGCTATAACCACAGAAGTTCTGTTTTTCATCATATTTTCTAAAGCATCCTGCACCAAACGTTCGCTTTCAGTATCAAGGGCAGAGGTAGCCTCATCTAAAATCATAATAGGAGCATTTTTAAGGACTGCTCTTGCAATGCTTAACCGTTGTTTTTGTCCACCAGAAAGACTGTTTCCAGCATCCCCAATATTGGTTTCAATCCCTTTTGGAAGTTGTTTTACAAATTCCCAAGCATTGGCAACTTTAAGGGCATCTATAATCTCTTCGTCTGTTGCAGAATCTTTTCCAATTTTTAGGTTGTTTTTTATGCTATTATTAAATAAAATAGAATCTTGAGTTACCAAACCTATTTGTGAGCGCAAGGAGGTTTTGGTTGTATTTTTGATGTCATTTCCATCAATAGAAATAGTACCTTCGTTAACATCATAAAAACGTGTCAATAGATTTGCAATAGTCGATTTTCCACTCCCTGATTGTCCCACCAAAGCCACACTTTGACCTTTTTCAACGGTCATAGAGAAATTTTTTAAAACGTATTCATTTTCGTATTTGAATGAAACATTTTTGAGTTGAATTTTATTATTAAATCCAGATAACTTTAGTGCATTTTTATGGTCTGGCATTGTGTCTTTATGATACAAGACTTCAAAAACTCTATCGGCAGCAGCAACACCATTTTTTACTCTGTAGGATGCTTTACTTATGGCTTTTGCTGGAGTTAAAATTCCGTAAGCTAAAGCCATAAAACCAATAAACGTAGTACCTTCAATAGTCTTTTCAATCAGTACAAGTTTACCACCATACCACAGAAGTATTGCGATAGTAATAATTCCTAAAACCTCACTAAGGGGACCTGCTAAATTATTTTTAAGTCCAATTTTATTGACGAGTTTTAAAATTCTATCTGCAGAATCAGTAAATCTTTTTTTGAAGTTGATTTCAGCATTATAACTTTTTACAATTTTTAGACCAGTAAGTGTTTCTTCAACAGTTGAAATAAGTTGTCCTGATTCTTGTTGTGCACGTAATGATTGTCGTTTGAGGCGTTTTCCAATACTTGAAATCAAAAATCCTGAAATTGGAATAAAAAGCAATACAAAAACAGAAAGTTGCCAACTTATACTAAACATTACAACAAGTGAAAATATGATAGTCAATGGTTCTCTAACAATAAGTTCTAAAAGAATAAAAAATGAGTTTTGCATTTCATTGATATCTCCTAAAACACGAGCCATAATATCACCTTTTTTTCGTTTAGAATAAAAGCTTATAGGAAGTTCAATAATATGTTTATACATATTCTTTCTTAAATCTGTTAAAACACCATTTTTGAGATACATAACGTGTTGCATGGAGAGGTATCCGAATAAATTTTTAAAGAAAAAAGTAATGATCACCAGCGCAACAACTACCAAAAGTGCCATTTGCGGATTTCCCTCGTCTAATAGGGATGAAACTTTATAATTGAGCAAGTCATTTCCATAATCCTTTAGCCCTCCAATTCCAGTCCAAACAGGTTCTTTGGCGATCTTTTTAGTTTTATCAAATAAGACGTTAAGCATTGGAATAAGCGATACAAATGCTAAGGTGCTAAAAAGTGCATACAACAGGTTAAATACAATATTTAGTACTACATGTTTTTTGTAGTTTTTTATAAATGGCAATAATTGTTGTATAATTTTTTTCATTCTAAATGAGTTGCATTGAAGCTATGATGTTATCAATCTGTTGTTCTAAAACATGATTCAATTCCTCATAATTATTAGTACTTGATAGTGTTGTATTGACACTGATGTAAAATTTTATTTTGGGCTCAGTACCACTTGGTCTCAATGCTATTTTACTACCATCTTCTGTAGTAAATATAAGAACGTTTGCTTTTGGAATTGCAATTTCAGATAAAGAATTATTTATCATATGCTTCGATATTGATGACATGTAGTCGTCAATACGAATCACTTTTGAGTTATTTATGCTTTGGTGTGGATTGTTGCGTGCCTGATCCATAATATTTTGAATTTCTTCGGCTCCTTTTTTTCCTTTTTTAGTGATGGAAATTAAACGTTCTTTATAAAACCCATGCCTACAATACAATTCAATAAGTTCTTGAAAAAATGAGCTATTACAGGCTTTAGTTAGGGCAGCAATTTCACAAGCGAGTAGAGTAGAGGTTACCGCGTCTTTGTCGCGAACAAAATCACCCACCATAAATCCAAAACTTTCTTCGCCACCAACTATAAAATCCATAGTTGGATACTCCTCAATCATTTTTGCTATCCATTTAAACCCTGTCAGTCCAATTTTACATTCTACACCATAGTGTTCTGTAAGTTTTGGTAACATTGGGGTTGATACGATGGTTGATCCTACAAATTGGTTACCATTAATTTTACCTTGGTTTTTCCATTGATCCAGTAAAAACTTGGTCATTATTACCATGGTTTGGTTACCATTTAGAAGTGTAAGTTGTCCTTTTGTATTTCTAACAGCAATTCCTAAACGATCACAATCAGGGTCTGTACCAATAACAATATCTGCATTTACTTTTTCGGCTAATTCTAATGCCATTTTCAATGCTTCAGGTTCTTCAGGATTTGGAGATTTTACGGTTGGGAAATCACCGTTTGGAGTTGCTTGTTCTTCAACAATGTGTACGTTGGTGTAGCCCGCTCTTTTCAATGTTTCTGGAACTGCCGTTATAGAGGTTCCATGCAATGATGTAAATACAACCGTTAAATTTTCTCTGTTTGCATTGTTGTTTTTTTCTAATGTTCCATTTTTTACAGACGCATTTATAAATACATCATCTATATCTTCACCAATAGAATGGATGAGGTCTTTTTTTGCAGAAAAATTAATTTCGGTATAATCTAAATCATTAATGATTGAAATAATAGACTTATCATGCGGTGGAACAAGTTGTCCACCATCTTCCCAGTACACTTTGTAGCCGTTGTATTCTGGAGGATTGTGTGATGCGGTAAGTACAATTCCGCACTGGCAATTCAGATGTTTTACAGCAAATGAGAGCTCAGGAGTAGCGCGTAAATCTTCAAATAAAAAAACTTCTATACCATTAGCTGAAAAGACATCAGCTACAATTTTTGCAAAGGCTTGACTGTTATGTCGGCAGTCATAGGCAATTGCAACTTTGAGGTTTTTATTAGGATAAATTTGTTTGAGATAGTTGGAAAGCCCTTGAGTATTTCTTCCCAAGGTATACTTGTTAATACGGTTGGTGCCAACACCCATAACGCCACGCATTCCGCCAGTTCCAAAATCAAGATTTTTATAAAATCGATCTTCTAATTCTTCTTGGTTGTTTTCTAAATTTTTAATTTCAGAGCGTGTACTCTCGTCAAATAAATCTGATGACCAGTGGTCAACGTTTTTTGCCACTTCAGGGCTTAGCTTTGTCATTTTATACATTTTTTAAAGACAATGGTCGTTTAAAGGTATGTTACTACTATTTTTATAATCAGAAATTAAAACAATGTTTTCAGCAGAAGATTGTAATTTAGAGCCGTCCTTATAGACAATTTGTATTTTTCCACAATTCCAGGAGACTTTTTTTATATTTTCTATAGGTAACTGTTTCATTTGAGTTCTTTTTTTGCAAATGTAAATATTTGCTTTCGTTTATATTAATTTTAATTTGATTTCGTTATATCACTAATATGATAGCGTTCTTTGTTGTTTCTAGATTGTAAAATAATTTCACCCAAAAAACCAGCCACAAAAAACTGAGTTCCAATCACCATGGTGGTGAGTGCAATAAAAAATTCTGGGCGGTCGGAAATAAGACGACCAGAGGGATTAAAGTAGAGTTTATCTAGCCCCAAGTAGAAGGCAAATCCAAAGCCAATAATAAACATTAATACGCCTAGCAGTCCAAAAAAGTGCATAGGACGTTTGGCAAATCTGGAGATGAACCAAATTGTAATTAAATCTAAAAATCCATTTATAAATCGTTCCATACCGAATTTTGTTTTTCCATACTTTCTTGCTTGATGCACAACGGGTTTTTCAATGATATTCTTAAATCCATTATTGACCGCCAAAACAGGAATATAGCGGTGCATTTCTCCATAAACCTCGATGCTTTTTACCACCTCTTTTTTGTAGGCTTTTAGGCCACAATTGAAATCATGTAGTTTTAGCCCTGAAATTTTTCGAGCGGCCCAATTAAAAAGTTTTGAGGGTAAATTTTTTGTAAGATAAGCGTCATAACGCTTTTTTTTCCAACCCGAAACAATGTCGTGCTTATTGTTTTTTACAAGACGAAAAAGTTCTGGAATTTCATCGGGACTATCTTGTAAATCGGCATCCATTGTAATAATTACATCGCCTTTTGCTTTTTCAAAACCTGCATGAAGGGCTTGAGATTTTCCAAAGTTTTTTGAAAACTTTATCCCCAAAACCGATCGGTTTTTTTGATTTAAATTAGTGATGACTTCCCAAGATTGATCGCGGCTACCATCATCAATAAAAATTAGTTCATAAGTCAACTGATTGGACTGCATGACTTGTGCAATCCAATCATGGAGTTCTAGCAATGAGTCTTGCTCATCCAAAAGGGGTATGACGACAGAAATATCCATACGGTTGACTTACAATCCCCAAAAATAACGAAATTAAGCTTCGCTTGTATCTGTTTTCTTTAGGATTAGTGCAACAATCAGACCTACAATTGCATATCCAACTAGTCTAAACACATAGGATTGCAGTTGCATTCCGACAGAAAAATTATCTTTTTTACTAGCTTCCTCCAGTGCTGCTGTAATGGTTTCTTGAGGTGCACCAAAACGCTCCATGCTGGTTTTTGTGACTATCAAAATTTGTTCGTTGAGGTAGGTAGCGGCTTCTGGATCGATAAATGCAAAAATAACAATACTAACTACAGTACCAAGAAGTGTGCCTACAGCAATAGCAATAAAATAATGAATAAATGCCTCCTTAAAGGAAATAAATCCTCCATTGGCTTTTTTAACTTTGTTAGCAGCCACAACTCCAAATGCTACGACAATTACTAAAAGTAAAATACCAAGCCACCATTCGATAAATAAGTCTAAATTAATGGCATAAACAAGCACTAAAATAAGAGACAACACACCTCCTAAATATAGCCCAAGATTGATTGAATTTGATTTGTTGGTTGGTTCCATAATGATATAATTTATTTAAGTTTTTATATTAGATGCAAGTTAGTGGAAAATGTTACAATATATAATGAAAAATAAAAAATAAAATAATCTGTTGTAGATTTATAAAAAATACATAAATTTGCAATTCGAAAAAAAATCGAATTAAATACAAAAGAGATGAAAAAAGATATACATCCAGAAAATTACAGATTAGTTGCGTTTAAAGACATGTCCAATGACGATGTTTTTTTAACTAAATCTACTGCCGACACCAACGAAACGTTAGAAGTTGATGGTGTAGAGTATCCACTAGTTAAAATGGAAATTTCTAGAACATCTCACCCATACTACACTGGCAAATCTAAACTTGTAGATACTGCTGGACGTATTGATAAATTCAAAACGAAATACGCTAAATTTAAAAAGTAATTTAGCCCACCAAAATATATAAAATTCGCCCTTCAATATTTTGAAGGGCTTTTTTATTACTTTTACAAAAAAGATTTTAAATGAATTATATCCTCTTTGATGGCCCGTTTAGAAACGCATTGTTGCCGTTTACCTACACGCGCCCAGTAGCTGATATACGTTTTGGTATTTTGACGATTCGCGAAAAATGGGAACGGTATTTAGGGGCTACAACAACAACCATAACAGAGGATTATTTGGTTTCTAAATTCCCAATGGTAGAATTGGAAGAGAATACGCTCATTAATGCATCTTACACGCCAAACGAAAACTTGGTAGAAATGATTCAAAATCTGAAGCCAAAGCAGGTGATTTATGATGGGGAAGTTGTTGTTGCATTTAGAGCTGCAGAAACACAAAGTGAGATTAATTTTGATGCTTTTGAACCGCTAATTTGTCCAGAATTGACTTTATCTATAAAAAATACATGGTCTATATTTCAACTGAACGGCGCTGCCATAGAAGCTGATTTTCAATTGATTACAAAAAACAGAACATCACAACCCCTTCCAGAGCAGGTTGTTGCTTTTAATGCAGATCAAATTTTTATTGAAGAAGGTGCAATATTGCCGCTCTGTGTGCTTAACGCCACAAATGGCCCAATTTATATTGGAAAAGATGCAGAGATTATGGAAGGCAGTATGGTTCGTGGTCCTTTTGCGTTATGCGAAAATTCTGTACTTAAAATGGGTACAAAAATTTATGGCCCAACAACCATTGGCCCACATTCCAAAGTTGGGGGCGAGGTCAATAATGTTGTATTTTTTGGCTGTAGCAATAAAGCTCATGATGGATTTTTGGGTAATTCTGTGATTGGTGAATGGTGTAATTTGGGTGCAGACACAAACACTTCTAACCTTAAAAACAACTATGCAGAGGTGCGTCTTTGGAATTATGAGTCCGAAAATTTTGCCAAAACAGGATTGCAATTTTGTGGTCTTATGATGGGCGATCATAGTAAATGTGGTATCAACACCATGTTTAACACTGGAACAGTAGTAGGGGTGAGTGTCAATGTTTTTGGAAGTGGATTTCCACGAAATTTTATACCCAGTTTTAGTTGGGGAGGCCATAGTGGTTTGAGTACCTATTTAACCAAAAAAGCCTTTGAAGTTGCACAAGTTGTAATGAAAAGGCGAGGGGTAGAATTTACGGATACCGATGCTGCAATTCTTTCAGACGTTTTTGAGCAAACAAAAGGCTATAGAACCGCTTAGTTCTTTTGAACATTTTTGAGTTCCAACAGGTTTGTTGGGTTAATGCCTAATCCTTCAATATTTTTTTGTGTAAAACGCAAAACTTCATCATAGAACAACACTACAACTGGAGCTTCTTCTAGTACAATTTGATCCATTTTTTTATATAAATTGATACGTTTTTCTGCATTAGATTCCGTCATGGCTTTGGTATAAATGCTATCGAATGTTGCATTTTTAAAATGGGTATAATTGGGTCCATTTGGTGTGAAATTTTCGCTATAAAACAATGATAAATAATTTTGGGCATCGGGATAATCTGCAACCCAACTGGCTCGGAAAATATCTAATTTTCCGTTGGCCTTTGCTGTTTTTAAAGAAGACGACGGCATCACTTCAATAGCAACGGTTAATCCAATATCCAATAATGCACGTTGAATAAATTCACAAAAATTCAAATAATTTTCATTGGTCGAAATGGTAATTGTGGGCGAGGTGTTTTTTGATAATTTCTTGTATTCTTCGACCAAAGTTTTTGCTTTTTTTGGATCATATCGATACCCCGACAATTCATCATAACCGGGAAGACCTTTTGGAATAAATCCACCATTGGCGGGAATTCCAATTCCATTTCGAAGATAAAGCATCATTTTTCTTCTATCAAAACCATAATTTATCGCTTGTCTTATCAATTTACTTTCCACTTCTGATGTTGTAGATTCCATAAAAAAACCTAAATATTCTGTGTTTAGATAAGGACTTCGAAACATTGAAAATTTGTTGTTGTATTTTGGATTTAATATACCTGATGTAGTTAAAATATCATCTTTATAAGACGCATCAAGTCCAGAAACAAAATCAAGATTTCCTTGAACAAATTGTAAATATTCACTTTGTTTATTGGGCAAAAAAGTGATGGCAACAGCTTCCAAATATGGAAGTTGTTCTCCACTTTTATCAACTTCAAAATAGTTTTTATGTTTTCTAAAAACTAATTTGTTTTTTTCCGACCACCGTTTAAATTTAAAAGGTCCTGTTCCAATGGGATTGGCTCTAAAATTTGTACCATAAAACGACATGATTTCTTTTGGAACGACACTTAAATATTTCATAGTGAGCAATCCCAAAAATGCTGGAAAAGGATACTTTAGTTTAATCTGAAATGTATTAGAATTAATGGCCTTAAATTCTTCTACACTATCTAAAACCCATCTTCCTGGAGAAGCTATTTTTGGATCTTTTAGCCGATTAAAACTATACACAAAATCATTGGCTGTGACAGTTCTTGTTTGTTTTTCTCCAAATTCTAAATGAGGATGAAAAAATACATCATCACGAAGTTTAAATGTATACACAGTTCCATCTTCTGATATTGTCCAAGACGAAGCAATACAGGGTATGATTTGCATCCTTTCATCCATTTGAACAAGCCCATTAAAAAGTTGATGAATAGCCCAAATATCGGCATTATCTTTTGCAAAAGCGGGGTCTAATCCACTGATATTTTTATGTTCATTATATCGAAAAACAGTGTTGTCTTTAATGGTATTATCAGGGTTATTACACCCAATAAGATTCACCAAAATGAAAAATGCAAAGCAATTTTTGATCATAAAGAAATTAGAGGTGTACTTTGTCATTCAGCTTGTTAGTTGTAAATTTGTTCACTTTGTAAATGTACAAGAATGAACGCCAAAAAAAAAGTCGCTTTTTATACACTTGGTTGTAAATTAAATTTTTCTGAAACTTCGACAATTGCTCGAGATTTTGAAAAAGAAAATTTTGATCGTGTTGATTTTTATGAATTTGCCGATGTTTATGTCATTAATACATGCTCTGTAACTGAAAATGCCGATAAGCGTTTTAAAACCATAGTCAAGCAAGCACAAAAATCAAATCCTGAAGCTTTTCTAATTGCAATTGGATGTTATGCCCAATTGCAGCCAAAACAACTTGCCGAAGTTGAAGGTGTAGATTTGGTACTCGGTGCTACAGAAAAGTTTAAAATAACAGATTATCTTAATGATCTGACCAAGAATGAAGTAGGAGCTATTCATTCTTGTGAAATTGAAGATGCAGACTTTTATGTGGGGAGTTATTCTTTTGGTGATCGAACACGTGCATTTTTAAAAGTTCAAGATGGGTGCGATTATAAATGTACCTATTGTACTATTCCTTTGGCTCGAGGCATTTCACGAAGTGATACGCTTCAAAATGTATTGAATAACGCGCGTGAGATTACTCAAAAAGGAATAAAAGAAATTGTACTTACAGGAGTAAATATTGGTGATTATGGAAAAGGTGAATTTGGCAACAAAAAACATGAACACACCTTTTTTGAACTTGTTCAGGCGCTAGATACTGTAGAAGGTCTGGAACGTGTACGAATTTCTTCCATTGAACCTAATTTGTTAAAAAATGAAACCATTGATTTTGTGGCACAAAGTAAAAATTTTGTTCCACATTTTCATGTACCGCTACAAAGTGGTAGTAATCACCTGCTTAAGTTGATGCGAAGACGCTACATGAAAGAACTATACATGGATCGTGTTGCACACATTAAAGCAAAAATGCCAAATGCTTGTATAGGTGTTGATGTTATTGTTGGTTTTCCTGGAGAAACAGATGATTTATTTCTAGAAACTTATGAGTTTTTAAATGCTTTAGATATTTCTTATCTACATGTATTTTCATATTCTGAACGTCCAAATACGGTTGCTGCAACAATGGAAGGAAAAGTCCCAAAAAGTGTTCGTAGCAAGCGCAGTAAGATGTTGCGTGGACTTTCAGCGAAAAAACGCAGAGCATTTTATGAATCACAATTGGGAACCATACAAAGTGTATTGTTTGAAGGTGAAAATAAAGAGGGCTATATTCATGGATTTACAAGAAACTATGTAAAAGTAAAATCACCATGGAATCCAGCTTTAGTTAATACAACACGGGAAGTGAATTTAAAGGAAATTGACCAAGACGGTTTGGTGCGATTTGAGTTTATTTCTGAACTTGTAGAGTACTAAATTCGTATTCCAACAGGCAGCATTTTTTTGTAACGTCTATTTCTCTTAATAAACTTTGCAATAGGGGGGCTTGTTGGTACAACACTAATATTTTTTTCGATGATATCTTCGAGAACAATTTTTAAAAATTCCTCCATAAACTCGTTAGATTCAATGGATTCTGGAATATTTAATTTGGTTAAGAAAATTTTTCTTTCTTGCTGTGCGTACTCTATTGTTGCCATTTCTGAACCAACTTTAACTTGATATTGGCGTAAAAAAGGATTGTCGATAAGGTCTGTGGCGTTGAGCATTTTTAAGGATTTTAATTATTGGGACTATTTTTCAAAAATACAAAAAAAACTGTTATTGAATTTAATTTTAACACTTTTTGGGTAAAACGGTCATTCATTTTTTAGGTATTACTTTAATATTTTATCAAATTTATTTAAATTGCTATCCCATAAACTACACAATGATGAACATTCTTAAAAAGCCCCTATTTATCGTTACTATTATTACAGCTGCAGGGATTTTGTCTCTTGCGTTTTCAACTGATAGCCCAAAATATAATCATGCATTTCCACCTGTAATGGATTACAATGTATATGCTCTGCCTATGCCAGAACGACTTGATTTTTCACAAGAATCAATGCCTTTATACATGGCTGATATAAAAGAACGTATGGATCGTGAATTGCTCGTAAACACCTATTGGCAATCCAATGGTTTATTGTTGTTCAAACGTGCTCATAAATTTTTCCCTATTATAGAACCCATTTTAGAATCTTATGGAATTCCAGATGATTTTAAGTACTTGGCCCTTATAGAAAGTGGATTACAACAGGTTACGTCTCCAGCCGGTGCCAAAGGATTTTGGCAAATTATGAAATCTACGGGTAAAGAATATGGGTTGGAAATCAATAGCAATGTTGATGAGCGCTATAACATAAAACTATCAACACAAGTAGCCTGTCAATATTTGTTGAAAGCCAAAGAAAAATTTGGAACATGGACGCTAGCTGCTGCTTCATACAACGCAGGAATGAGTCGTATTTCTTCTGAGCTTGAGCGTCAGTCAGTTTCAGATTATTATGATTTATTACTTGGAGAAGAAACTGGGCGTTATATTTTTAGAATTGTAGCTTTAAAGGAAATTATGACCCACCCCAAAAATTATGGATTCAATTTTGAAGACAAAGATTTGTATACTTATGCACCCACTTTTGAAATTGAAATTGATACAACTGTATCAGATTTTGTAAAATTCAGTAAAGATTTCGGTATTAATTACAAACAACTAAAATTGCACAATCCATGGCTCAGAGAAGAATTTTTAAATAATAAATCGAGGAAAAAATATACAATTGAGCTACCAGAACCAAAATACTATAGCCGAAAATAATTTAAGACTTTTGACCTAGCGTCTTCTACCACCACGCATTTGTCCGAAGTGTTGATTTGGAATAGAAGCTTTCTTCATTTGTTGTTTCATCATTTTAATTTGCTCAGAAAGCATATCTCTTTTGTCGAGAGTTTGAGCTTCTTTTAGTAATCGTTGTGCTTCTTGTTTACGACGTTTTGTAAAAGCAATCCCAGCCAAATTCAATTTTGCCATGGCCATATCATGATCCATAGAAAGTCCTAGACTTACAGCATTTTTGAAGAACTTTTCTGCAGCGGTCATATTAGTTTGAGACACCATAATTCCTTTGAGAAAATTGTAGTACCCTTGTTGCTTTTGGGTTAAAGCTGTTTTTGGATTCCTTATTTTATTTAACCAACGCTCAGTTCCCACAAAATCTTGTTTTCTAAGTTTTAAAAATGCCAATAAAATGTACTCATTTTTAAAGTAAAGGAATAAAAAAATCAGTCCAATAAAAATAAACATGACACCATTTCCAACGTAAGATTCGGTAAACTGATAAATAGCGTAGGCAATTGCTAGAGTAAAAAGAACGATTTTAAAATTTTTATTGAACATATTTTTAGTTTAAACAAGAGCACAAATGTAATAAAAACAAAATAAAAATATTTTAAAATTGCGTTTGTGATAGTAAAAAGTCTTTGTATATTTGCACGGCGCTTTTTGAAGAGCTTAAAATTTTTTAAAAATTATAAACCAAAAAAGGTTTAACAAGTTAAGATAACATGAAAAGAACATTTCAACCATCTAAAAGAAAAAGAAAAAACAAGCACGGTTTTAGAGAAAGAATGGCTTCTGCTAATGGTAGAAAAGTACTTTCTAGAAGAAGAGCCAAAGGAAGAAAAAAGCTGAGTGTTTCATCTGAAATACGTCATAAAAAATAATGATTAACAATTGTTAATATATTTAAAGGTGTTACTGGTCGTAACGCCTTTTTTTGTATCCAAACGTTGTTTATTTTTGAACAAAACTAATACCTATTCAACTCTATTAAAATGCCAAAACGAAAAGATTTAAAATCCATACTCATTATCGGTTCCGGACCTATTATTATTGGTCAAGCATGTGAATTTGATTATTCTGGTTCTCAAGCGCTTCGCTCTCTTAGGGAGGACGGAATTGAAACCATACTTATCAATTCAAATCCTGCAACAATCATGACAGACCCCTCTATGGCCGATCATGTATATTTGTTGCCTCTTAATACAAAATCAATAATTAAAGTCCTTAAAGAACATCCTCAAATTGATGCTGTTTTGCCAACTATGGGCGGGCAAACTGCTCTAAACCTTTGTATTGAAGCCGACGAAAAAGGCATTTGGGAAGATTTTGGTGTGGAAATTATTGGAGTTGATATTGATGCCATTAATATCACTGAAGATAGAGAAAAATTCCGTGAGCTTATGTTAAAAATAGGCGTGCCGATGGCCCCACAGGCCACCGCAAATTCCTACTTAAAAGGTAAAGAAATTGCACAGGAATTTGGTTTTCCATTAGTTATTAGAGCTTCATTTACACTTGGTGGGGCAGGAGCATCAATCGTTTATAAAGAAGAAGATTTTGATGAATTGTTGAAACGTGGATTGGAAATTTCACCAATTCACGAAGTTATGATCGATAAGGCGATGATGGGCTGGAAAGAGTATGAATTGGAGCTTTTAAGAGATGAAAATGACAACGTTGTTATCATCTGTTCTATAGAAAATATGGATCCAATGGGGATTCACACCGGTGACTCGATTACTGTTGCACCAGCAATGACCTTAAGCGATACTACTTACCAAAAAATGCGTGATATGGCCATTCATATGATGCGTAGTATTGGCGATTTTGCAGGTGGATGTAACGTTCAATTTGCAGTAAGTCCAGATGAAAAAGAAGATATCATTGCCATTGAAATTAATCCAAGAGTTTCACGATCTTCAGCACTAGCCAGTAAAGCCACTGGTTATCCTATTGCAAAAATAGCAGCAAAACTTGCAATTGGTTATTCTTTGGATGAACTCCAAAATCAAATTACAAAATCAACTTCGGCATTATTTGAGCCAACTCTTGATTATGTCATAGTAAAAATACCACGTTGGAATTTTGATAAATTTGAAGGCAGCGACCGTGAGTTAGGCCTACAAATGAAAGCCGTTGGGGAAGTGATGGGTATTGGGCGATCCTTCCAAGAAGCATTGCATAAAGCCACACAATCTCTTGAAATTAAGCGAAATGGACTAGGTGCTGACGGAAAGAGCTACACAGATTATGAGCAAATTATTAGTAAACTCAAGCATGCAAGCTGGGATCGTGTATTTGTTATTTATGACGCAATTCAAATTGGTATTCCTTTATCTAGAATCCATGAAATTACCAAAATTGATATGTGGTTCTTAAAACAATATGAAGAACTGTATTTCCTTGAAAAAGAAATTTCAAATTATTCTATTGATACCATTAGTGAAGAACTTTTACTAGAAGCAAAACAAAAAGGATATGGTGATCGACAAATTGCACATATGCTCGATTGTTTTGAAAGTCAGGTTTACAAAAAACGTAAAGAATTCAATATCAACAGAGTATATAAACTAGTTGATACCTGTGCCGCAGAGTTTGAAGCCAAAACTCCATATTATTATTCAACTTTTGAAAGTCAAATGACTACAAAAGAAGGAGTGACAAAAACTGATAACGAAAGTATTGTTACAGACAAAAAGAAAATTATTGTTTTAGGATCTGGTCCAAATAGAATTGGACAAGGTATAGAGTTTGATTATTGTTGTGTACATGGGGTGTTGGCCGCTGCAGAATGTGGCTACGAAACGATTATGATTAATTGTAATCCAGAAACAGTATCAACAGATTTTGATACTGCTGATAAATTGTATTTTGAACCTGTTTTTTGGGAACATATTTATGATATCATTCAACATGAAAAACCAGAAGGTGTCATTGTTCAATTAGGTGGACAAACAGCTCTTAAATTGGCTGAAAAATTAGATCGATATGGAATCAAAGTTATTGGAACAAGCTACCAATCTTTAGATTTAGCAGAAGATCGTGGTTCATTTTCTACATTATTAAAAGAAAATAATATTCCTTACCCTGAATTTGATACTGCTGAAACTGCTGATGAAGCCCTAAAAGTGGCCGACAAGCTTGATTTTCCAATACTAGTAAGACCATCTTATGTTCTTGGTGGGCAAGGCATGAAAATTGTCATCAACAAGCAAGAGCTTGAAGATCATGTAATTGATTTACTACGTAAAATTCCAAATAATAAATTGCTTTTAGATCATTATTTAGATGGCGCCATTGAAGCGGAAGCCGATGCGATTTGCGATGGAGAAAATGTATACATCATCGGTATTATGGAGCACATAGAACCTTGTGGAATCCATTCTGGTGATAGTAATGCAACACTTCCACCATTCAATTTAGGAGATTTGGTAATGCAACAAATTAAAGATCATACAAAGAAAATTGCACTTGCACTGAATACTGTAGGATTGATCAATATCCAGTTTGCTGTTAAGAATGATAAAGTATATATTATTGAAGCCAATCCAAGAGCATCTAGAACAGTACCTTTTATTGCAAAAGCATACAAAGAACCTTATGTGAATTATGCCACTAAAGTGATGCTAGGCGATAAAAAAGTTACTGATTTTGACTTTAAACCACATTTAGATGGCTATGCCATTAAGCAACCAGTGTTTTCATTCAATAAGTTTCCAAATGTGAATAAACAATTGGGACCAGAAATGAAAAGTACTGGAGAAAGCATTTTATTTATAGACAGTCTAAAAGACGATGAGTTCTATGACTTGTATGCAAGACGCAAAATGTATTTGAGTAAATAATCAAAAAAAAGGCGACGTTTTAGTCGCCTTTTTTTATGAGTTGAAAATCGAAAGAAATAGTTACTGTATCACTGACTTTGTTACGAACAACTTTTGGAATATCTATTGCAAAATCATCTGCATTTACATCAAAAGAGCCAGTGCATTTCATCATATTTTCATCTTTTTTTATGTAAGTTTCAACAGAAATAGATGTACTCTTTCCATGCATTTCTAAGCTCCCTGAAAGAATATATTTTTTATCTAAATTTTGAACATCAAAATCCAATAATTGCCCTTTAAAAATTGCTTTTGGATAGCGATTACTTTCAATATAATTTTCATTAAAATGCTCTTCCATTAGTGCATTTTTAAAACGAAATCCTTTAACCAAAGCCAAAGCCGCAAAAGTTCCATCAGTCGTGTTTAGTATCGCCGTAACATTTTCATTAGTAGCCTTAACTTCTTCAAAAGCAGGCATAGAGGCTTCAAAGGTTAGTGTTCCAGAACGTGTCCAATATTTTTCTTGACTGTTTGCAAGACTGATACAACAAATAAAAAATAGAACTACATATTTCATTCTAAATAGCCTTCATTCATCCATTGTTCTACCAAATCGATACTAGCTTGTGGAAGACGAACACCCCCCAAAGGCATAAAACCACTCTCGCCGGGTTGACGGTTCATTCGATTTAAGGCATCAGTATTTTCAAATGTAGTTTTTACCTGATTATAATTTGTCATTGTAGAAGAAGCTCCATTGATTGCAGGATTGGAATGACAAGCAACACAATTCGCATCTATAATCGGTTTAATGTGTTCTGCATAGTTGATATTTTCTGTTAGCGGTGGTTGTTCAATAAGATCACTTTCGCTACTGTTCTCACAGCTTGTAAACAAGACAACTGAAGTTATTACAAGAAAACAACTAATTTTTTTCATCTTTAAAAGGGTTAATTTGTTTCAAATTTAATTTATTTTTTTTCTAATTCATGGAGTTTTAGCACAAATCATGCTATATTAACATAGTTTTAATTATTATTTTTATGAAAAACAAAACTGGATTTATCTTTTCATTTATAGCTATTGTAGTGGCTTCTATTTACATTTATACTCAAAAGCCCCATCGAAATATTAGCAATGAAAAAGTTGAATTTGTTTTATTTTCTGATGAATTTTTGAAAGAATTTAAAGTAAATGAAGGAAATGCTTCGGCTAAATTTCTAGATAAAACTATTCTTGTGGAGGGTGTTGTCACTGAAATTAATATGAATTATTTAACACTAGATGACAAAATTTACTGTAAATTTGATAAAGAACTCCCCAAAAATGTATTGAACACTAACTTAAAAGTCAAAGGCCGATGTATCGGTTTTGATGAGTTATTAGAACAAGTTAAGTTAGATCAATGCAGTATCGAAGTAAAATAATATTATTCCTTTTATTAATCACTCAAGTTTTGTGTGCTCAAGACTCAATTTTTGACCTTGCGCGCCATGGTAGTGTAGAAGATTTTAAAGCACTTTCAAATGGTGATACTTCTATCTTAACACAAAAAGACGAAAGAGGGAGTACGCCACTTGTTTTGGCCTGTTACTACAATAATATTGATGTTGTAAGGTATATTATTCAAAATATAGATGACATCAATGGAACTACAAAAGACGGTTCGCCATTGATGGCCTCGGCCGTTAAAGGCTATAATGCGATTTCTAAACTATTAATAACTGCTGGAACAGATGTTAATCTACAAGATGCAAATCAAACTACAGCATTGCATTATGCTGTGATGTTTAAGAACTATGATTTAGTGCTGATGCTCTTAGAAGCAGGTGCCAATCCTAACCACAAAAATAACGTTGGGCAATCGCCCATGGATTTTGCAGTCATGCAAAATGATAAACGTATGAACATACTTTTTAAAATAAACCAATAGCTTATGCGAAAAATTACACTTCTATTCTTTGTTTTTACATTTTTTATTACTCAAGCACAAAATACTTCAACTTCATTAATAACACTCCCATCTGGAGATACAGTTCAGTTTGATGTAAATGGGACTACTAATTTAGTAACTATGACTATGACTCTTCCTGAAAATGATTGGTTAGCAATTGGTTTAGATGCATCAGGAATGGGTAGTTCAAACAAAGATGTGATTGTTTACGACAGTTCAGGTATTCAAGATCGATATTTGAGTGGATATCAAACACCTCCATTGGACGGCACTCAAGACTGGGCTATATCATCAAATACTGTTTCTAATAGTGTTCGAACAGTCATAGCAACTAGACCTCTAAATACTGGAGATAATAAAGATTACGTATTTACAACCTCAGAGGTTTCATTTCTTCCGATGATATGGGCAAAAGGTTCTGGTATTCTTGGTGGCCATGGCTCAAATAAAGGAGTAACATCTACTTCATTGGGAACACCTGATATTATCATTGAATCTAACTTTAAAGTTTATCCAAACCCAACAATTAATGAATTAAATTTTGAATTTCCACAAAATATACAGTCTGCCAACGTTCAGGTATTTAATGTTTTAGGGAAACAAATTTTACAAGAAACACTTAAAAGCACTTACCCAAAACTTAATACAAGCTCATGGGCGTCAGGGATGTATGTGGTACAGATTTTAACAGATAATGCTGTTCAAATAAAACGTGTTGTAAAGCAATAAGAAGAGATGAAATTTAAACTCCTTTTTTTTACGTTTTGTTTTTGTACGATTTCTTTTGCTCAAGATGATTTGGTAAGTGAAATAGATATTGACTCAAGTGTAAGTACTGAGGTTAGTTCAGTTTTTAAAGGTTTAAAAATCATTAATTTTGAATCTACAAAATTGGTTGCCAAAGGTGGATTGTACTTTGTTGTTTCACATCGTTTTGGAAGTGTAAAAAATGGGTTTAAAAACTTTTTTGGATTAGATGAAGCCGTAACTCATTTGAATTTTATTTATGGATTAACAGAAAATATTAACATTAGTGCTTCTAGAAGTTCAAATCAAAAGATTTATGAAGTGGCCTCCAAATTTAGACTTATCAATCAGTGTCAAAGTTTTCCATTTACAGTAGTGGGTTATACTTCTGTTTTGGCCAATTCTGCTCTTAGTACAGACAATCTTCCAAAATTGGAATTCAGTCACCGTTTGAGTTATGTGGCTCAACTTTTAATTTCAAGAAAAGTTAATGAAAAATTGTCTTTGCAAGTATCTCCAACCTTTTTCCACGATAATTATGTTGTAAACGATGATCAGGAAAATTCACAATATGCGCTAGTTTTTGGTGGACGCTACAAATTGGGTAAGCGTTGGTCTTTTAATTTGGAATATGGTGCACATTTGAATCGTGCTAAAAACTCGCTATATAACAATCCACTTTCTATTGGATTTGATTTAGAAACGGGAGGACATGTATTTCAATTACACTTCACAAATTCTCAGTTTATGAATGCTAACACTGCCTTGGGTAACAGTACCGGCGACTGGACCGATGGTGATTTTTACTTTGGATTTAATATCAGCCGATCGTTTTAATTAAAGTTATTTTACTTCTTGCAAATAGTGTTTCTGGATAAAATTAAATCCAATAATCATTACTCCCGAATAGAAAAAATCTCCTAACAAAGAATTTCTAAAAAAAGGCAAGGCTAAGGTATAGCATTCAACTAAACCAGTCCAAGTCTTTGGGTAGCCCAGTAACCAAACGCCAAAATTTGTAACAACAAAAAAGCTTAAACTCCCCAAAAATATAGTTAGAATACTAGGTTTTTTTCTTAGTGTACCAATAAGTGTTACTAGCATAAAACCAACATAAACAAATAATGTAATGGAAGAAAAGCCGAGAAAAATATCAGAAATACACATAATAACAAGAGGCAAAGCATAGGCCAAGATTCTGTTTGAAATATACAAACCACCAAAAAGTGCAATAGTTGTAACAGGTGTGAAGTTTGGAAGATGAGGAACTAATCTAGTGAGTACAGCAGCCAACATAATAATAGCAATTATCAAATTTTTTTTATTAATAATAGTTGACTCCATGAAAGTTATTTGATTTATAATTTACAAAAATATAGTTTTTAGACTAGTCTGCAATCATTAACGTGCTTTTTGAATCCAATGCATTCAAAATCGTGATTTCATCACTATTGTTGGATTCAAAATTAGAATACCTTCCAGAAATTTGAATTTCATTTAAAGCGGCTTCTAAAAGGGGTTCTGTGGGGTCACCCAAAATTCCATAATTCGCTGCTTTTTCTTTAAATTCAATATCGGGTACTAGGCCAGAGGAGGGAACAGCAGTATTATTTTTGTTTACAGTTATTGCGATAAGCGGTAATAAGGCATAGGTGTGTGTGGAATTTGCATTGATTCTTCCAAAATTTGATGAGTCGTAAATAATTTGAGAGGCTTGAGACTTTCCAACAGTACTACTTCCAATTTGTACCACTGTAATATATGATTTTAAACTATTGATAATCATTTCACTAGCAGAAGCAGAAGCGCCTGAGGTTAATACATAAACTTCGTCCAAATTTAAACTATTGATAGAAGTACCGTTTGTTAGTTCATCAGAAAAAACATAATCGTAATTATTGTTTTGCAGATCCTCATTGTATTTTAATGTTGCAAAAACTTGATTATTAAAATCACCTGTTATCATACTACCCAGTGCAGTTGCAGTTCTTACACTACCACCAGGGTTGTAGCGAAGATCTAAAATAAGATGATCAATATTTTCGGTTTTAAATATTCCAAAAGCATTGTTCAGTTCTGAGTCAAATTCTCCAACAAAACCATTATACATTAGATATCCAATTTTTTTATTATTTAAATTAAAAACCTCTGTTTTATATACTGGGTTTTCAGTGTAGATAGATTTAATTAATGTAATATCTTCTGCGGTATCGCTAATGCTGTCATCTGAAACATCATTGGTATTGTTATCATCATAATTTGCCAAATTTATAGTGTAAGAATCACTATTAAATAGAGACCTATAATTACTTGTCGTCATTGTTGTGCCATTGACTTTATTGAAAACTTGCCCTCTTGTGAGTGAGGTTTGGCTTGCATTACTATTGGGCAATATAAGACGAACAATGCCAAAAACTTCTGTAGTACTTCCAGGTACAAGATAGAAATTGAATTCAGCACCACTTCTTTTGGCGACACCACTAAGTGATTGTTCTAATTCAAAATAATTACTGGTAATTATACTAAAACGATCTACATTTTCACGATCGAAGACTAAGTCTTCAAATAAGTCTTCTGGAGAAGAATATCCGTCTAAAAAACTGTTGTAATCTGTTTCAGTTATAAAGCGATCATCCGCTAGGTCTGGGACATTGGCGTTATAAAGATATACGCTATTCATAGCTTTCCAAACAAAATCTTTTATGCTAGTTGAACCCGTAGTGTTGTCATCATTATCTTCAAAACAACCATATGAAAACCCAATTAATAATGTAAGAGCTATATATCTAATTTTTGTTTTCATACGTTTACTATTTTTTGGTTGTCGTTTGATATATAAATATCCTTATCTTTAATCAAGCAAATTTTGTACCACAATTTACACTATAAAATATAATAATTTTATTCTTTGTAACAAAATTATTTTACAATCGTCTATAATTGTAACAGGACCAAATTTATGAATGAAAGAGAGTACATAACACTAATTGATCCTTTCAAAAATAAACTGTATCGTTTTGCAAAACGGTTTTTGGTTTCTGTAGAGGAGGCAGAAGATGCCACACAAGATGTTCTTTTGAAACTATGGAATTTACGTGAAAAATTGGGTTCATATAAAAACCCTGAAGCTTTTGCGATGACAATTACTCGAAATCATTGTTTAGATAAATTGAAATCCAAATACGCCCAAAATTTAAAAATAGCCCACAATAACTATGAGGACCATAGTCAAAAATTACAAAAAAAGATAGAGGTAAGAGACAGTGTGAGTTTAGTAGAAAAATTCATAAAAACTTTACCTGTTCAGCAACAGTTGATAATTCAACTTAGAGATATAGAGCAATACGAATTTAAAGAAATTGCAGAAGTATTAGACATGAAAGAAACCGCTATTCGAGTGGCGCTCTCAAGAGCAAGAAAGACATTAAAAGAAAAATTAATTAAAGCACATAATTATGGAGTTACAGCCAATTGAAGAGCTTTTAAAAAAATATGATCGAGGTGAAACCTCAATCGCTCAAGAAGCAAAATTAGCCGACTTTTTTGCACAAAATGACGTTCCAGAACAACTGTTACATTACAAGACGCTTTTTTGCTACTTTTCAAATGAAAAGCAACAAGACTATATACCAGATTTAAAATTAAATAAAAGAACACATTCTTTTAGAAATCTTTCTATAGCAGCTTCTGTAGTTATTCTGATTGGTCTCGCTCTAAACTATAATTCAACTTCAACAGTACAATATTCAGAAGACGAAATATTCGCTTATAATCAAACAAAAACAGCACTAGAATTGCTATCAAATAATTTGAACAAAGGAACTTCCCAATTCAAAAATTTAGAAGTTTTTTCTAACGCAATGCAAAAAGGAGAACAAAATATGACATATCTCAATACGTTTAACGCAACAACCAACAAAATTTTTAAAATAAACAAGTAAATTTATACCATGAAAAATCTAAAAATTATTTTATTATTAGCCATTGCACCAATGGCATTCGCACAAAGTCTTTTTGAAAAATATGACGACATGGACAATGTTAGTTCAGTAGTTGTTAATCAGAAAATGTTTGGCATGCTCGCCGAAATGAAAATAAAAACTAATGATCCAGAAGCCGATGCTTTTTTGGAGCAAGTTAAAACATTGAACAACCTAACAGTTTATACAACTGATGATGCCGAAGTTTCTAAAACCATCATTTCTGATGTTGAAAGCTATGTCAAATCCTCTTCGCTAGAAGAATTGATGCGCATTAAAGATGACGGAAAAAACATCAAGTTCTATGTACTATCTGGAAGTGATGAGAACCATGTTTCTGAACTTTTAATGCTTGTTAATGGCTTATCAAAAGCTATGGAAAAACGAGATATTAGCATCAATGGGCAGCAACGCATCATCGAAACAGTTTTACTTTCCCTAACAGGAGATATTGATTTGCGTAAAGTTTCGGAACTTACAACTCAACTTAATGTTCCAGGCGGAGACCAACTTAAAAAAGCCTCAAAAAAAGAATAAATGAAACAACTTAATACTACTTCAATTTTTGTGCTTTTGTTTTTTATTCTTCTAGGTTGCGATACAAAGCCAACTTTACAAACCTACTTTGTAGATCATCAAGAAGCACCAAACTTTATTTCAATGGATGTTCCTGTTTCTTTTTTGGGAGTCAATGATATTCAGGTTACTAAATCACAAAAAGATGCCATTAATTCTGTTGATAAACTCAATATGCTTGGTTATAGTTTAAAGAGTGGAAGTTTGGATACATATGATGAAGAAGTCACTAAAATAAAAGAGCTTTTGAAAGATGAGAGTTATAATGAGTTGTTGCGTTTAGGGAACCCTAAAGAAGGAAAAATCAAAATAACGTATACTGGTAACGATGATGCTATAGATGAGTTAGTTATTTTTGGTGAATCTAAAGAATTTGGTTTTGCAATTATTCGTGTTTTGGGAGATGAAATGAATGTCTCCAAAATCATGGAACTCGGTCCGATTATCAAAAAATTGGATACAAAAGAAATGAATGTTGATGGTTTTTTAGATTTTATGCTCTAAATCACAAAAAAAACTTACAAAAAAAACGCTCTATTCTATACGGAGCGTTTTTTATATACCAGTATAATTTGAAGGCGTAATCTTTTTCAACTCCTCCTTAACGTCATTGCTAACTTCTAATGTATCAATAAACTCCGCAATAGAACCCTTTGTGATTGCTGCGTTTGTTCGTGTTAATCCTTTTAAAGCCTCGTAAGCGTTAGGATATCCTTCACGTCTAAGAATAGTTTGAACAGCTTCAGCAACAACGGCCCAATTTTTTTCTAAATCACTAGCAATTTTCTGCTCATTAAGTAGCAATTTATTTAAACCTTTTAGTGTAGATTTAAAAGCAATTATAGTATGTGCAAAAGGAACTCCAACATTACGAAGTACCGTACTATCGGTTAAATCACGTTGTAACCTAGAAATGGGTAACTTAGCAGCAAGATGCTCCAAAATAGCATTTGCAATACCTAAATTACCTTCGCTGTTTTCAAAGTCTATTGGGTTAACTTTGTGTGGCATCGCTGAACTTCCAACTTCACCCTTTTTAATTTTTTGTTTAAAATAATCCATCGAAATATAGGTCCAAAAATCTCGATTCATATCTATAATTATAGTATTAATACGCTTCATGGCATCAAACAATGCCGCTGCATGGTCGTAGTGCTCAATTTGAGTTGTTGGAAAAGAATGATGAAGACCTAAATTTGTATTCAAAAATGATGTAGCAAATGCTTTCCAATCGATATTTGGATATGCAACATGGTGTGCATTAAAATTTCCTGTTGCGCCACCAAATTTTGCTGCATGCGGAATGGTTTTTAATGTTTTGAGTTGTTCTTCTAATCGTACTTTAAAGATCTCAATTTCTTTTCCTAATCGAGTAGGAGAGGCCGGCTGGCCATGAGTACGTGCCAAAAGTGTTACAGATTTCCACTCCTCAGTAAAGCCTTCTAATTTTTTAATAATATCATGAAAATCAGGAAGATATACATTTTCAACAGCGTCTTTTATGCTCAGTGGAATAGCGGTATTATTAATGTCTTGTGAAGTGAGCCCAAAATGAATAAACTCTTTGTATGTGCTAAGATTTAAGGCATCAAATTTTTGCTTTATAAAATACTCAACAGCTTTAACATCGTGGTTGGTTACACGCTCTATTTCTTTTATCGCTTTTGCATCTTCGGAAGAAAAGTTTTTGTAAATACTACGTAGATTTTCAAATAAATTAGAATCAAACCCTGAAAGCTGCGGCAATGGAATTGCACATAATGCAATAAAATATTCTATTTCAACCAAAACACGATACTTGATCAAAGCTTCTTCAGAGAAATAATCTGCAAGTTTGTTTGTTTTTGACCTGTAGCGTCCGTCGATTGGGGAAATAGCGTTTAATGGTGTTAACGACATAAAGATTGCATTTTAAAAATGCAAAGATATCACTTTTCGTTCTAAGATTTTAATTTGTTGAGCAGATGATAAGATTAATTCCTATTTTTGAGTGTTAAAAATAATCTATCCAAAATTTGAGGTCAGAATCTCCCATTGTTTTTTTTATTGGAACTGTGTTTCCAGAGCCAAAATCTACAGCGGCTGGCACAAGGATATTGCAATTGATAAAATTTTTCCAAAATCAAGGCTTTTATGTTGTTTTTGGATCTACATCAAAACATTCTTTAAATTCTTTTGACCTAAATTCTATTGGTGTAAAAACTATAAATCTCAAACTGAATGATATCAGTTTTGATGAATATATAAAAGATTTAAATCCGCATTGTGTTGTATTTGATCGCTTTATATCAGAAGAACAATTTGGTTGGCGCGTCACAAATTGTTGCCCAAAAGCTATTCGCATTTTAGATACAGAGGATCTTCATTTTTTAAGGAAAGCTCGAAAGATTGCAAATTTGAAAACGACTGAATTTTCAAAAGATTTTTTAAAAAATGATATCGCTAAAAGAGAATTGGCAAGTATTTACAGATGCGATTTATCTTTAATTATCTCTGAAGTTGAGTTTGATATTTTATCTAAGGAATTGAATATAGATACTTCGTTAATACTGTATTTACCCTTTCTTTTAGAATTCAATCAAATACCAACTCAGCAAGAGTTGCCAGATTTTGAAAATCGCAAGGATTTTGTTTTTGTAGGTAGTTTTATTCATCCTCCAAACGCAGATACAGTTACATATTTAAAAAAGCACATTTGGCCAAAACTAAGAAAAAAATGTCCTGACGCATTTTTAAATATTTATGGTTCTTATCCAAAAACACAACATTTGTGTCTATCCAACAAAAAAGAAAACTTTTTTGTCCATGGTTTTGTTGAGAATATAGATAAAGTACTTTTATCCTCTAGGGTTCTATTGGCACCAATTAAATTTGGAGCGGGTCTTAAAGGAAAAGTTATAGATGCAATACGCAACGGAACCCCCTGTGTTTTATCAGAAATTGCAGCTGAGGGTATTTTTGAGTCTTGCGATTATAACAATCATGTTTCTAATGATGAAGATAATTTTATTGAGAAAGCAATTGAACTATACACAAATAAAAACCTTTGGGAGTCTGCACAAAATATTGGTTTTTTGACATTAAGAAAAAGATTTATGACAGAAAGATTTTATTCAGTTTTTATTGAAAGAATACAATATTTAGAGAATAATTTGGATTCCCATAGAATAAAAAACTTTACAGGTATTTTACTTCAGCATCACACAATGCAAAGCTCAAAATACTTTTCGAAGTGGATTGAAGCAAAAAATAAAGGCCTCTAGCTCGAAATTTTTGTAGCCAACCAAGCCATTGGAATATAAGCAAGTCCAAGATCTAGTACTGTAAACCACATGGGACTAGGCACTTGTGTAATCATAGAAATGCCTGCATATAAGAATACAAGTGCTACCATGTATGCTATTTTTGTTTGTTTTGAAATTTTTATTGCTAAAACTGTTCCAGAAAAAGTACCAAGTGCATGAGCCAAAAAAGGAAATAGAAAATGAATTGGTTTGTATAGATGAATATTAGTTTTTATACTTTCAATATTAGAAACATCCACACCATTTGGTGGTGGGATAATAGAACTGCTAAGAATAATAATACCAAAATTCACAATTCCTCCAACAAAAATTCCTGCAAGAACTGCTAAACCGCTTTTTATAAATGGATGCATAATTAAAATTTATACAAATTTAAAAAAAAATGCACACGCACCATATTTTCATACAGATTGTGTGCATTGGGGCTAAGAAAGTCAAGCAGGGTTCTTCTAGACTTATACCCGTTTTTTGAAAACCAAATTAAGAAGAAATAATATTATTAGTGCTCCAACTGCACCTGTCAAAATAGCACCGACCCAACCTGAGCCTAAACTTACGTCAAGTTTTCCTAAAGACCAGCTCCCAATAAAACTACCAATGATACCAACAATGATATTTCCAATAAGTCCAAGGCTACTACCTTTAAATATTGAACTGCCAAGCCATCCAGCTATCGCTCCTATTACTAAAGTGCTAATAATTTCCATAATATTTAGATTTAGTTATTATTTAGATTTAGTTATTATTAATTTTTTAATAATACCGCCCTCAAAAAGAAAAAAAGATGAAACTAAATGTGTGGAGTTTCGGTTGTTGTTCATGATTGGGGGCAAACATTAACACCACAAATGTATAAAAAAATGTTAAACCCCAAAACATTTTTTAACTTTTTTTTAAATTCTCAAACTTAACGTCCTTTACTAAGAATTTTATATTCTTCATAGCATTCGCTTATGGCGTCAAGAATTTGAAGGTCGTTTGCAGTTCTAATAAAATCATCGGAGTAATTGCATTCACTAATAAGAAGTTCTAAATCAACCTTATCGACTTGCAGTAATGCGGTTAGCATTTCTCTGTCGAATCGAGAAGAAAGAATGTTTCGAATTTCCTCTTGTTTTTTCATTTTGCGAAGTTTTTTCATTTCGCGAGGTTTTTTTCCAAAAATATTATACAAGAAATCCGCAGGATTGAATATGGCGCCCAAAACTTTGGTGACCATACTTGGCGATCGTGGACTAGACTCATATCCAGTATTGAGCCCAGATATGCTATAACGTATATTTTTTTGAATAGGAACTTGTTTGATGTCAACTTCTAAATAGCCTGTAAGTTTTAATTTATTGACTACAACTTCTTCTAAAGCTAGTGCAAGCTCTGTGAGTTCAATTGTTGTAGTGTTCCCAAAATTAATCCAGTCGTTTGTTACTCTAACTTTAATAGATTTAAAGCCCAAAAAAGAAAGGTGTAAAGTATCATTTGCTTTTGCATTGATTTCAAATTCACCTTCAATATCGGTGGAAGTTCCATAAACTTGATTGAGATTGACGATATTCACATTTTCCATGGGTTCGTCATTAGCGGCATTCACTATTTTTCCTCTAACTACAGAGTAGTCTTGACTATAACTAAAGAGTGTAAAAGCAAATAAGAGGAAAGTGTATAGGCGTTTTTTCATAGAAAATTTGATGAGTTAAAAATACTAAACTCAGCTTATATAGCAAATTTCAGCCCAAATTTTGTTTTAAAATTAACAATTAACCTATTTTCTTCTGTTTCTTCTGGGTCTTGAGGAGCCACCTCCTTGCGGTTTAAAGTCAGACGATCTGCGTGGCGAACGGCCAGTATTTTCATTTCTTCTTTCCTTTTTTCTACCTCCTCTACTTTCCGATCTAAATTCGTCTTTTCTTCTAGAGCGCCCACCTTTTTGTTTTCCAAACCTACGATTGCCTCTACGTTCTTTTTTCTCTGTAATTTCAACGTTGATATAGCGTCCATTTTGCTTAAAATCAGTAAAAAATTCCAAGACTTTTGGCATATGAATAGTTTCAGTATTGAAAAACGAAAAACTATCTTTTACATCAACTTTAAAAACATCATCTTGTTTAAGTTCAAGCGCGTCCCTAAGAAAATCTTTCATACTCATCCAATCGTAACCGTCTTTTTTACCAATATTGATAAAGAAACGTGCCGATTGATCGTCTTGTTTTCCTTCCGAAAATGAATCACTGCCTTTTGGTGAGTTTAGATTTTTAGCATTTTTATAGTAATTAAAAAAGCGTGTAAATTCAACAGAAAAAAACTTTTTGATGAGTTCTTCTTTGCTAGTATCTTCAAGTAATAAATTTATCTCTTCAAGAAAAGGGTCAATTTCATGATTGATTTCTGTGTCATGAATTTTGTGGGCTAATGCTTTTAATTGAACCTCACAAATTTCCATACCATATGGTACATCTTTTTTTACAAATGATTTTTGAATAATTTTTTCAATCGTTTTGATTTTGCGTTGTTCACTTTTGGTGATAATTACCATGGAAACACCAGATTTTCCTGCGCGCCCAGTACGACCACTTCGGTGGGTGTAAGTTTCTATTTCATCAGGAAGTTGATAATTGATAACATGTGTAATATCATCAACGTCAATTCCACGGGCTGCAACATCTGTTGCTACAAGCATTTGAATTTGTTTATTTCTAAAAGATTTCATTACCAAGTCACGTTGATTTTGACTCAAATCACCATGTAAAGCCCCAGCATTATAACCATCTTCAATAAGTTTTTCTGCAACTTTTTGAGTATCACGTTTTGTTCTACAAAAAATCACAGAAAAAATACTTGGATTGGCATCTGCTAATCGCTTTAGAGCCGCATAACGATCTCTTGATCCTACTAAATAATATTCGTGAGAAACGTTTTTGCTTCCTGTGTTTTTATGTCCAACAGTTATTTCTGTTGGGCTTAGCATGAATTTTTTTGCAATTATAGAAACCTCTTTTGGCATAGTTGCCGAAAACAACCATGTCGATTTTTCTTGTGGTGTATGTGATAAAATAGCCTTTATATCTTCGAAAAAACCCATATTGAGCATTTCATCAGCTTCATCTAAAACTGCATAGTCAATTTTTGAAATATCAACCAAACGTCTGCTAATCATATCTTTCATACGACCAGGTGTGGCTACAATTATTTGCGCTCCTCGTTTTACGTTTTTAGCTTGTTCTGTAATACTTGCACCACCATAGATTGCCGTGACGTTTAAACCTTTACAGTATTTTCCATAAAGTTTAAGCTCGTTTGTGATTTGTAAACACAATTCACGTGTTGGCGAGAGAATAAGCCCTTGAGTTGTTCGGCTATTTACATCAATTTTTTGGAGCATTGGAAACCCAAATGCTGCTGTTTTTCCTGTCCCTGTTTGAGCGAGTGCTACAAGGTCATTTTCTTCTGAAAGAAGTGTTGGAATTGCTTTTTGTTGAACTTCGCTTGGTGTTTCAAAACCAAGATCAATGATGGCTTGAAGCAAATGGTCTTCAAGACCAAGTTGTTGGAATGTGTTCATTCGTATGTGTATTCGATGTGCGATTAGGTGTTACCTTAGAAGCGTATCGAACCAATTTATCATACTTCTTGTAACACATCCTCACCCTGAGGATTTGCGGCAAAGGTACGTTAATTTATTAATTTAATGATTGTTTTTAAAAAATTGAATCAATTGTGCAACAGCTCGACCTCTATGACCAATTTTATTTTTTTCCAACATCGAGAGTTCAGCAAAGGTATTTTGTTTCCCAAAAGGTTTGAATATAGGGTCGTAGCCAAAACCTCCAGTTCCTACTTTTTCTTGAGTAATCTCTCCTTTACAAATGCCTTCAAACAATAGCAATTCACTATTGTAATGTAATACAATAACAGTTTTAAATTGTGCTCGTCTGTTTGCTTTGTTTTCCAAAGCATAGAGAAGTTTATTCATGTTGTCTTCAGAATTTTTTTGTGGACCTGCATATCTAGCAGAGTGTACTCCTGGCGCACCATCTAAGATCTCAACTTCAAGTCCAGTGTCATCTGCAAAGCAATCTAAATGGTATTTAGATTTGATATAATTTGCCTTTTGAATAGCATTGCCCTCAATTGTGTTTTGTGTTTCAGGAATATCTTCTGTACAACCAATATCTCCTAGGCTTATGAGTTTAATTTCCTTTGGCAATTGTGCTTGAACTTCTTCAAGTTTATTTGGGTTATTTGTTGCAAAAACTATTTCAATCATAATATTTATTGGTGGTGATAAGGTTCATTTTTTAAGATCGTAAATCCTCTGTAAATTTGTTCTACTGCAAACAAACGTACCATTTGATGTGAGAAAGTCATTTTTGAAAGTGAAATTTTTCTCTGTGATTTTTCGTATATTTTTTCTGAGAAACCATAAGGACCACCTATAACAAAAACCAACTGTTTTATTCCTGAATTCATCTGTTTTTGTAAGAATTTAGAAAACTCTATTGAGTCAAAAGAAGTTCCATTTTCGTCCAAAAGCACCATCCGATCTGAAGTAAAAATTTTACTTAAAATCAAATCACCTTCTTTTTCCTTTTGAACTTCCTTCGTTAGGTTTTTGGTATTTTTTAAATCAGGAATAATTTCTAGTGAAAATTGAATATAATGCTTCAGTCTTGACTCATATTTTTGAATCAAATGCGCTAGTTCTGCATCGTCTGTTTTTCCAATGGTTAGCAGTTTAATTTTCATATGTCAAAGTTAATCATAAATTACATGGTATTTTTTTATTTTTAATGGTTCAAATTCTTAATTTAGCTTTAAACAAAATCAAAATGATCAGTCCAGAAGCATTCCAAAATGAAATTGATATCATAATCGTTAACGCAATTCGTGAAGATGCTGGTGATGGTGATCACAGCTCATTGGCTTGTATTCCAGAACATACTTTTGGCAAAGCACATTTATTGGTAAAAGACAAAGGAATTTTGGCAGGTGTAGAATTTGCACGTCAAGTTTTTAAATATGTTGATCCAAAACTACGGATGAAAGCGCATATTAATGACGGAACTGCTGTCAAATTTGGTGATATCGCCTTTGAGGTTGTTGGTCCTCAGCAATCTATTTTGAAAGCCGAACGCCTTGTTCTAAATGCAATGCAGCGGATGAGCGCTATTGCAACAAAAACAAATTATTTTGTAGACCTGCTGAAAGGAACTGGTACTAAAATCTTAGATACTCGAAAAACAACCCCTGGTATCCGTGCTTTAGAAAAATGGGCAGTAACCATTGGTGGTGGAGCAAACCATCGTTTTGCATTGTACGATATGATTATGCTTAAAGACAATCATATTGATTTTGCAGGTGATGTTACCACAGCACTGGATTTAACAACAGCGTATATTAGAGCAAATCAACTCAATTTAAAAATCATTGTTGAAGCTAGAGATATGGATGAAATCAGGGCTATTCTGGCACATGGTGGAGCAGATCGTATTTTGATTGATAATTTTAGTATTCAAGAAACTAAAGACGCTGTCGAACTTATTGGCAATCAATGTCAAACAGAATCTTCAGGAGGTATTAATGAAGTAACTTTACGTCATTATGCCGAGTGTGGTGTTAATTTTATTTCTTCGGGTTCGCTTACACATTCTGTTTATAACATGGACCTCAGTTTAAAGGCTGTAAAATGAGTAAGTCCATTGAACAAAAAATAGAAAAAATTCCTGTTTTACGTTGGATTCTTCGCATTTTGAAATCCATTAAGCTTCCTGGCCTTGAGGGGCTTTCACCTTATGATCTTCTTGAAATGTATGTTTTAGGGATTATTCATGGTGCGCTTACCATTCGCGCTAGTGCAGTAGCATTTAGTTTTTTTATGGCAATTTTCCCATTTCTTTTGTTTATTATTATCTTGATTCCATACATTCCTTTTGAAGGATTTCAATCAGATTTTCTTAATTTTTTGGACGCTTCTTTACCTCCAAACACTTCAGATTTTTTCAATCAAAATATTTTTGAAAATATCAATGAAAATAGAGGAGGTGGGCTTATTTCATCGGTTTTTTTTATTTCAATGTTTTTGATGTCTAATGGAGTTAATGCCGTTTTTTCTGGCTTTGAAAATTCATATCATCAACAATTCAATAGGAGTTTTATCAATCAATATCTTTATGCTTTTGGTGTTTCAATCATTTTGGTCATAATTTTGATTATTACCATTATTGGTATTGGTTTTTCTGAAATTTATTTGATTCATCCCTTGTATGATACCTTGAATATTGAAGACGCCACAACTGAATTATTTTGGTTAGATGCTTCCAGATTTTTGTTTTTTGTAGTTATGATTTACTTAATCATTGCAGTGCTTTATTTTTTTGGAACAAAAGATGGCAAACAGTCACGATTTTTTTCTGTAGGCGCATTATTTACAACACTTTTGGTACTTCTAAATTCGTATTTATTTGGTTTTTACATCGAAAATTTTTCAAATTATAATCAGTTATATGGTTCAATTGGAGCATTGTTGATTTTGTTATTTTATTTATGGTTAAACGCCATTATATTGTTGCTCGGTTTTGAGCTTAACGCATCTTTGCAACAACTTAAACAAAAATGCAACTGATTAATCATTCCTATTTTATAGATGTCATATTACCACTTCCTTTGGAGCGTAATTTTTCATATGCAGTTACAGAAGCAGAATTTGAATTTATCAAACCTGGTATGCGCGTTGCTGTTCCATTTGGTAAACGCAAAATATATACCGCTTTGGTATTTAAACTTCATAATACTGCACATACCGCATACGATGTAAAATCCATTCATAGCATCATAGACGAAACACCCATTATACACGAAGTCCAATTACGCCACTGGTCTTGGATTGCTCAATATTATATGTGTGCTATTGGCGATGTTTTATCAGCGGCTTTACCCAATGCATTGTTACTTCAGAGTGAGTCTATAATAGCTTTACATCCAGAAGTTTCATTCGATGAAAACACACTAACAGATGATCAATTTATTGTTATTGAAGCCCTACAACAAGAACCTCGATTAACTGTAGATGAAGTACACTCAATATTGCACAATAAAAATACATTTAAAGTTTTAAAACCTTTGCTAGATGCCCATCTGATTACTACAAGTCAAGAACTTGTTCAGAAGTACAAGCCAAAACTACTACGTTGTGTAACTCTTCATACCAATTATTCAAAACAACATAATTTGGAAGCTCTTTTGGAGCAACTTCAACGTTCCAAAAAGCAAAAGCAAATTGTTCTTGCCTATTTTTCATTATCAAAAGATTCAGAAAAAGTTGCTGTAGCTGAAATCAAAAAAACTAGTGGTGGTTCTTCTGCTCAAATAAAAACATTGATTGATAAAGGTGTTTTTGAAGAGCATTTTATTGAAATAGACCGATTAAAATTTGATGAATTGGCTCACAAAAAAACAGTAATTCTTAGTGCTGCTCAAAATGATGCTCTATCGAATATAAAAACTGTACTTCTCGATAAAGACGTGTGCCTTTTTCATGGTGTAACCTCTTCTGGAAAGACTGAAATTTATGTAAAATTGATAGAAGAAGCGCTAGAAAATCATCAACAAGCCTTGTTCTTGGTTCCAGAGATTGCACTAACTTCTCAATTGGTTTTAAGGTTAAAGCATTTTTTTGGGGATCAAATAGAAGTTTATCATTCGCGCTTCAATCCAAATGAACGAGTAGAAATTTGGAATCGAGTGTTGCAAAATTCTGAACGTTCTAGGGTTGTGATAGGAGCGCGGTCGTCATTATTCTTACCCTTTTCAAATCTTGGTTTAGTTATAATCGATGAGGAACATGAGCCCTCATACAAACAATTTGATCCCGCCCCACGTTATCATGCTAGGGATACTGCTATTGTTTTGGCAGGTCTACACAAAGCAAAAACAATTTTAGGATCTGCAACACCAAGTATTGAAAGTTATTTTAATGCTACTATACAGCAAAAGTACGGTTATGTTTCTTTGACAAAACGTTACAACGATGTTATTCTTCCAGAAATAGAATTGGTGGATTTAAAAGATAAATACAAACGAAAGCGAATGACTGGACATTTTAGCGATCGTCTTATTTCTGAAATGAAAGAGGCATTGGACAATAATCATCAAATTATATTATTTCAAAACAGGCGCGGGTATGCGCCAATTCTTTCTTGTAATACATGTGGTCATAGTCCGGAGTGCCCAAATTGTGATGTGAGTTTAACGTATCATCAGTATTCAAATCAATTGCGCTGTCATTATTGTAGCTATAGTATTGTTTCTCAAAAGCAATGCGGTGCATGTGGTGGGGTAGATTTAGATACTAAAGGGTTTGGAACAGAACAAATTCAAGAAGAAACCATGACTCTTTTTCCAGAAGCAAAAGTTGCTCGTATGGATTTGGATACCACACGTGGAAAGTACAGCTATGAGCGAATTATTCAAAAGTTTGAACAAAAGGAAATAGATATTTTAGTTGGTACTCAAATGCTTACAAAAGGTCTAGATTTTAGAGACATAAAGTTAGTAGGAGTGCTCAATGCCGACCAGCTTATAAACTTCCCCGATTTTAGAGCTCATGAACGCTGTTTTCAACTCTTGCAGCAAGTATCGGGTAGGGCGGGACGTACAAAAATAAGAGGTAAAGTGATTATTCAATCCTACAATCCGCATCACAATATTTTACAACAGGTTTCAATGAATGATTATGTTAAAATGTTTAACGAACAAACCTATCAGCGTAGAATTTATAAATACCCTCCTTATTATAGAATTATAAAAATCACATTAAAACACAAAGATTACAACAGAGTAAATGAAGGTGCAGCTTGGTTGGCTAAATCACTGTCTCAATTTTTTGGTTCAAATGTTTTAGGGCCAGAATTTCCGCCAGTTTCAAGGATAAGAAACTTGTATCATAAGAACATACTAATTAAAATTCCTGATGAGCAATCTTTACAAAAAACAAAAACGATAATTCATCGGGTAAAAAACAGTTTCTTGAGTACAAAATTGTTTCGTCCAATTCGATTGGTAATTAATGTCGATAATTACTAAACTAAGATGTTATCTCTAGAGCTTCGGTAAGCGTGGTCTTTTTGTTTCTACTTAGTGGAATTTGTGAGTTATCAATTTCTACAAACTTGCTGTTGTAGCGTTCCACTTTTTTAAGATTTATAATATAGGATTTATGAATTCTTAAAAATTTATTTGATGGCAATTCATTTTCAAAAGCTTTCATTGTAGATAATATAACAAAACTGCCATTATCGGTGATAAGCTTTACATAGTCTCCAAGAGCTTCAATCCATTTGATGTCTTTGGTATAGACTTTTCGTTTTTTTAGGTTACTCTTGATAAAAATATGTTGTGTATCTGAATCATTGGTTGTGCTTTTTTGAGTTGTCAGCTTTAAAACTTTTTCAACGGCACCATGAAATAAAGAATCATTTAGTGGTTTTGCTAAAAAATCCACAACACTGTATCTGTATGACTTAAACGCGTGTTCGGTATTTTTAGTAGTGATAATCACTTTTGGCATTTTTTCACCATTGGTTTTAATCAAATCTAAAAATTCAAAACCATTTATGTTTGGAGTATCGACTTCAAGAAAAATTAAATCCGTATTATTTTTTTCAATATATTCCAGAGCTTCAAAACATGAACTAAATTCATTTACAAAACGTAATTCATCGTTACTGTTAATTTTGGAAATCGTATTAATTCTTTGAATTGTGTGTGGGTCTATAACAATACAATTAATTTTCATAGTAAAATTGGTTTTGGCATGATAAAATTTATCACCAAATTTAAATATAATTTCGATAAAATCCAATAATCATCGTTAAAAGGAGTAAATTAAAATAAAAAAAAGGTGTGATGTATTGTTGTTTAAGCCATATAAAATAGTTATTTTTGCATCCATTTTAAAATTATATATATGAATCATTACGAAACTGTTTTCATCTTAAATCCCGTTTTATCTGAAGATCAGATAAAGGAAACAGTAAAGAAATACGAAGATTTTCTCGTTTCTAAAGGAGCTAAGATGGTATCAAAAGAAGATTGGGGGCTAAAAAAATTGGCCTACCCAATCCAAAACAAAAAAAGTGGATTTTACCACTTATTTGAATTTACTGCACCAGGTGAAGCTATAAGCTCACTTGAAATTGAGTTTAGACGTGACGAGCGTTTTATGCGTTACCTTACTGTAAAACTTGACAAGCATGCCATTTCATGGGCAGAACGAAGAAGAGTTAAACTAAAAGAAAAAGCGTAATTATGTCAATAGAACAACAAGCAAAAGGCAAAAAGGGTGGTGAAATTAGATATTTGACTCCTCTCAATATTGATACAAATAAAACTAAGAAGTATTGTCGTTTTAAGAAATCTGGAATTAAGTATATTGATTACAAAGATCCCGATTTTTTATTGAAGTTCGTCAATGAACAAGGTAAGCTTTTACCAAGACGACTTACAGGAACATCTTTAAAATACCAACGTAAAGTTGCAACTGCAGTAAAAAGAGCTAGACACTTAGCTTTAATGCCATATGTTGCAGATTTATTAAAATAAAATTATCATAACTATGGAACTAATATTAAAACAAGACGTAGAAGGACTAGGTTTTAAAGACGATGTTGTAACAGTTAAAAATGGTTATGGTAGAAATTTTTTAATTCCTGGTGGCAAGGCGATTCTTGCTACCACATCTGCAAAAAAAGTGCTTGCTGAAAACTTAAAGCAACGTGCTTTTAAAGAAAAGAAAATCATTGAAGATGCACAAAAAGTTGCAGAGGCGATAAAAGCTTTGGAGGTAAAAATTGCTGCAAAAGTTGGTTCTGGAGACAAGTTGTTTGGCTCTGTGAACAATATCAATGTTTCTAAAGCTCTTGAAAGTGCTGGACATGCTGTAGATAAGAAATTCATTTCTGTAACAGGAGGCAACGTAAAACGTTTAGGTAAATATACCGCTAATGTACGTTTACATCGAGATGTTCATGTCGAACTTCCTTTTGAAATTGTCCCTGCAAAGGCGTAAATAAAGAATATGTTTGATTTTCAAAAGGTCTGTTTTCAACAGACCTTTTTTGTTAATATTTTGAGATGAAATACAGAAGATTAACCAAAGAACAATTTGAAGAATTACACCAAGAATTTATCAATTTTTTAGCCACACAATCTATTACTGGAGAAGAGTGGACTAAAATTAAGACAAATCAACCAAAAGTAGCCGAAGAGGAAATGGATATTTTTAGTGATTTGGTTTGGGATGGTGTTTTAGGAAAAGTAGAATTTTTGGAAAATATAGCGCCTCAACATATGTATTTGTTTAAAATTAAAGAAAAAACAATTGCATTATTAGGCCTAAAAATAAATTCACATTCTATTGACTTAACAACAAGAGAAGGGTTTTCTTGGCTTAGAGAAAACATAATGTCTGATAAGGTGGAGCTATTTGATGCAGAAAAAGAAGTTGTAGGCGAGAAAAATCTTAATATTTTTGAATTGATTGAAAAAGGGGCAAGCATCACCAAAGGAGAATTGTTTAAGTATTTTGAACAACTCATTGGATAGCGTTGCAAAAAATAAGATATTTGTTATTAATAAGAACTTATGGCAACAAAACCAAGAATAGCAAAAGGAACTAGAGATTTTAATTCGCTGCAAATTGCCAATCGTGAATTCATCTTCAATACCATAAAGTCAAATTTTAAGGCCTTTGGTTTTGAGCCTATTGAAACTCCTAGTTTTGAGTTATCTGAAACACTTTTGGGTAAATATGGAGAAGAAGGTGATCGCCTTATTTTTAAAATATTAAACTCCGGTGACAAGGTTAAAAAAGCAGATTTAAGCGCTCTTAAAGAAGGCAATTTATCCCGTTTTTCCAATTCACTTTCAGAAAAGGCGTTGCGTTATGACCTCACTGTACCCTTTGCCCGCTATGTTGTTCAATATCAAAATGACATCACGCTTCCATTCAAACGCTACCAAATACAACCTGTTTGGCGTGCCGATCGTCCCCAAAAGGGACGTTTTCAAGAATTTTATCAATGTGATGCAGATGTTGTTGGTTCAAATTCCTTGTGGCAAGAAGTTGAATTTATTCAGCTTTATGATGCTATTTTTTCAGACTTAAAACTTGAAGGCGTTACTATCAATATTAACAATAGAAAAATTTTATCTGCTATAGCAGAACGAATTGGAGCTCAAGACAAACTCATTGATTTTACAATTGCACTTGATAAACTCGATAAAATAGGTGCAGAAAAGGTCAAAGATGAGATGCTACAAAAAGGAATATCTTCTGAAGGCATTAAAATCTTAGAACCCTTATTTAGTTTGAGTGGTGATTTTGACAGTCAATTGAAGTCGCTTAAACTTTTGTTGGGAGCATCAGAAGTGGGGAGTGCTGGAATTAACGAATTGGAATTTATTTCAAATACAATCAATGATTTAGGACTTAAAACGGCAACTCTAAAACTAAATCTAACCTTAGCACGAGGATTGAATTATTATACAGGTGCTATTTTTGAAGTTTCTGCCCCAGACGGTATAGCCATGGGTTCTATCGGAGGAGGAGGTCGCTATGATGACCTTACAAGTATTTTTGGTTTAAAAGGAATTAGTGGTGTAGGAATCAGTTTTGGGCTCGATAGAATTGCACTCGTAATGGAGGAACTAGATCTTTTCGCCGACAATAATCAACAAACAACAGCAGTGCTTTTTACAAATTTTGGTACAAATGAAAGTCTTTATTGTTATAAAGCTATTCAAACTTTACGAGCCAATGGAATTACTGCAGAACTTTATCCTGACGCTACAAAACTAAAAAAGCAAATTACATATGCCAATAAGCGCAACATTCCATATGTGGTTTTAGTAGGTGAGGAGGAGTTATCTAACAATAACTTCACCTTAAAAAATATGACAACCGGTGCTCAAGAAACAGTTGATTTACTAACGTTACAGTCTAGAGTCATATGATAAAAAAAAACCCTTGAAAATCAAGGGTTTAATGTAGCGTGGGGGAGATTTGAACTCCCGACCTCCGGGTTATGAATCCGACGCTCTAACCAACTGAGCTACCACGCCATAAATTGTGGGTGCAAATATAGAAACAAAATGATTGCCTTTCAAATAAAATGCTTTGTAAAAAATATTTTTTTTCTTTCAATAGTTATAAATTAATGTATATATTGAAAATCTAATTAACAACAACCATGAGTACCAAAGTAAAATTCGAAATAGAATTCCCCATACAAGCTTCGCCACAATTATTATATAATTATATTTCCACACCATCGGGGCTTTCCGAATGGTTTGCAGATAATGTTAATTCAAGAGGAGAGTTGTTTACTTTTATTTGGGACGATTCTGAAGAAAAAGCAAAATTAATAACTAAAAAAAGCACAGAACGCATCAAGTTTAAGTGGCTAGACGCTGATGATGATAGTTGTTATTTTGAACTTCGAATTCAAGTCGATGGCATAACAAAAGACGTATCGTTGATTGTTACCGATTTTTCAGATGATGATGAAGTAGATGAAGCCAAAATGTTGTGGGAAAATCAAATCTCTAGCTTAAAACAAGTTTTAGGTTCGCGCTAGAAACGTTCATCTTATTTTGACGTATATTTGCTTCAAATTTTCTAGATTTTTTTATGATTAATGTCAACGGAATAATTTTTGAAGATTCAAAGGCAAAACTATCTACATTAAATAGGGGCTTTGCTTATGGTGATGCTGTTTTTGAGACCCTAAAAATCAATAACAATAAACCCTTATTTTGGGAATCACATTATTTTCGTTTAATGGCTTCTATGCGTATTCTTCGTATGGAAATCCCGATGAATTTTACTCCCGAATTCTTGGAAGAACAAATTATGAGTTTAGTAAATTCACTGTCATCCAATGCAGTATCCTACAGAGCAAAACTTACGGTTTTTCGGGATAGTGAAGGCTATTATACGCCAGAGACCAATGCGGTTTCTTTTACAATTTCTGTTTCTGAATTGGACTCAGATATTTATAAAATTCAGGACAGCTATTATGAAATAGAATTGTTTAAAGACTATCTCATAGCACCTAATTTGCTTTCAACATTAAAAACAAATAATAAAGTTTTGAATGTTGTTGGTAGTATTTTTGCTAAAGAAAACAACTACAATAATTGTTTATTGCTTAACAACAACAAAAGTGTTATTGAAGCGCTTAATGGCAATGTGTTTTTGGTTAAAGGAAATACCATTAAAACAGCCCCATTAAGAGATGGCTGTTTAAAAGGAATTATTAGAGAAAAATTGATTGAAATTATCTCAAAATCATCAGAATACGTACTCGATGAATCTTCAATTTCTCCTTTTGAACTTCAAAAAGCTGACGAAATTTTTATCACTAATGTCATTCAGGGTATTGTACCAGTGACAAAGTATCGCAAAAAAACTTATACTTCCGAAGTTTCAAAAGTACTTTTGGGAATGTTAAATACAAAATTGAGGTTGGGCTAATTGTACGATGGGTGCTCAGGTGCATTGGACCAAATACTATATTCTCCTCCAAGGGCTAACATCTTTTCTTTCCAAAAAGAAGTGTCTACAGCACGAATAATATTACTTTGATGGGTGTTTTCCGAAAGTATCCAAGTATTTGAATTTAATTCAGAATTTAGTTGATTGGTATCCCATCCCGAGTAGCCCAGAAAAAATTGAATATCATTTTCATCAATTTTTTGTTCAGTAATTAAATTAGAAATATGTTTAAAATCACCACTCCAAAAAAGCCCTTTGGAAATTTCAATACTTCCAGGAATAAGCTCAGGAACTTTGTGTATAAAATATAAATTATCTTGCTGTACAGGTCCTCCATTATACACTTTGAAAGTAGAATTAATTTCGGGAATTAGATCTCCAAGATTATAATCTAAAGGTTTGTTTAGGATAAAACCAATAGATCCTTCTGTGCTGTGATCTGCAAGTAAAATAATAGATCTATTGAAAGAAACATCTCCAATAATGGAGGGTTCAGCGATTAATATTTTCCCTTTTTGTAGACTCAAAATTTAAATTATTTCAACCTAAATTTAATTAAATAATTTTAGTTTTCTTGAAATACAAATTGTTTTTTTGACTTTTACCAAAAAAAAGCAGCCGTAAGCTGCTTTTTTAATTATGTTTTTTTGGTCTATTTTTTTAAAAACTTAAAATGTTGACCAGAGTTTAGAACTAAAATATATAGTCCAGAATTTAAATTTTGAGTTTGAACAGACTCACCTCTTGAAATTGTTCCGGTTTGTACCATCATACCTAAAGCATTTAAAATCTTATACGATGATTGTTTTTTGAGGTTCTGAATTTGAAAATCAGTAAGAACAGGATTTGGAGCGATGAAAATTGCATCATCAAATTCTACAACACCTGTGTTTAAGGTTCCAACGCCAGAAGAACTGTCTTGGTTTCCGATCCCATTCACTCGCTGTAAAAGCTTCATTTGGGGTATCTACATTGCGTTGATCATACTTGTTGTGTTGCAATGGTCCTTCCCATACATCAAATACCGTCCATGTTCCATTTACATTATACAATAATTCGATTGTTGTATTTGAAGAATTATTAAAATCGGAATGTAAATCTGCCCACCAACAGCGTGCAAAGTGTTTATTTGTTATTGATCCACCAAGAATATCATGCATTATGGAATATCCATAACCCCCAGTACCGTTCATGATGTCATAGCCTTCCGAACTAAAACCATAGACTTCATAAATTTGTGTTCCTCCAAATAACAGGTCTGATGAATTAATTTGGGAGGAATAATCAGGAAGTGTACTCGATATATATTTCATTGGAAAGTGAGGATTGTTGTTTTGACGAAAAAATCGTTCATCAATCTCACCATTTGCATCTGTGTGTCGGATTTTATAATTGTTTCTATCAATGTCGTTTTTAACTTCTATAGCCACAAAAGCAATGTCATAAGTGTTATTTCCCGACGCGTAGTTTTGAAGGTTAAAAATGGTTTTGATGTATATGTCATCCTGAGGTGTAGCATCAGGGTTTTGCGAATTAGCAAATAAACATAAGGCAATAAATAGAAATAATAATTTAGTTTTCATAATTTTAATGATTTGGGTTTCAACAAAAATTATGTAATATATTTCAATTTTAAAAAAAAACTAATATTTTATTCTATTGGTTACCAGATTTTTAACTCACATTTGAGAATGGATGATTAAATCATTTTAGAGTTGTTTTGAAACGAAAACCCATTGAGAAATGATTTTACATTCATTTGTTTTTTTCCTGGAAATTTAAAGTCAATTACATTAATATATCCGTTATTAATACAGACGTTTATTGAAGATTTTTTAACAATCAGTGTTCCTATTGGATTTTTGTGATTTGATTTTTCAAATTGTACTTTATAGATTTTAACATTAAAGGTTTCATTCCCATTTTTTAATTCAGCCCATGCAGCAGGGTAAGGATTTAATCCACGAACAAGATTTCGAATGTCTTCACCACTTTTTTGCCAATCAATTTTACAATTTTCTTTATTGAGTTTATGTGCTGTTTTTAATTCAATCGATTGAGGCTGTTGTATAGTTTTTATTGAATTGTTACTAATAGTTTCAACAGTTTTTAGCGTTAATATTTTACCTTCATTCATAAGTTTATCATGAAGCGTTCCTGCGGTATCTTCATTTGAAATAGGAATACTTTTTTGAAAAATTAAAGCACCAGTATCAATTTTTTCATCAATAAAAAATGTACTAACGCCTGTTTCTTTTTCTCCATTAATAATAGCCCAATTGATGGGCGCTGCACCTCTGTATTGTGGCAACAAAGACGCATGAAGATTAAAAGTACCATATTTTGGCATATGCCAAACCACTTTTGGTAACATTCTAAACGCTACAACTACTTGTAAATTAGGGTTTAAAGTGTCTAGTGTTGCAATAAAATCAGGATGTTTTAAGTTTTCTGGTTGAAAAACATTCAGTTGATGATTTTGGGCGTATATTTTTACTGCAGATAGTTTTACTTTTTGGCCACGCCCTGCTGGACGATCTGGCGCTGTAATTACGCCAACCACATTGTAATTTTGTTGTACTAATCCATCAAGAATATGAACTGCAAATTCTGGAGTTCCCATAAAGATTATACGTAATTGTTCTTTTGCTATGGACATTTAATTTGAAATTTATTCGTTTGAGTTTGTTCAATTTTTTTGAGTTCAAGCAAGTGTTTTAAAATAGAAACAACCTCTTTGTTCGATAGTGATAAATTTAACTCTAACATTCTAGATGTCATAGGTTTATCTTCTATTGATTTCAAAATCAAATCTACATTTTCTTTTTCAAAAGGGACTATTGAGTTTTCTTTTTTTGTACAAACATTACAAATGCCACATGCTTTAGAATTTGGTTCATCAAAGTAGGTCAATAATTGCTTGCTTTTGCAAATATTATTATTTTCAATATAATTAATGACAGCTCCAATTTTGCGGAGTTTTACTTTATTATATTCTTTTACTTCTTTCGAAATTCGATTTATAGCTTTATCATCCTCTCTAGGTTGAGAAAATGTAATTTGCGCATCGGTGTTTATACTTTTAAACTTTACAATTTCTTTTGCGGCCAAAGTATCTAGATTTTGAATAATTGAAGAGGACCTTATATTTAGTGTTATAGCAATTTTTTCTATATCAATATACGTTTCTTGACTATGAATTCCTTCGTAGGTTCTTAAAATTGTTGTAATCATCAATCGAAGTTCGTCATTGTGTTTTATATAGTCTATTAGAACATTGTGATTGACCAAAAACTGTAAACTTGTTTTCTTTTTAAAAAGTTCTTCAAATACAATTAATCCATGTCTGTCCAAAACTTTTAATCCATTATATGTTTTTCGTTTGGACAGTTTATATAAATTACAAAAAGCGTTGAAATTAAATCCATGTTTTTCTTCGTTCAATTCGCCATATGCAATATGAAAATAGGTGCATAGTTTTTTATAAATCAACTTTAAAAAATCGACATTGGGAACATAATCTATGTACCATTTTTTTGCGATTTCAATGTCATTTGGCCCAACTAAAAGTATGGCTTTTGCTTCTTTTTGATTTCGACCTGCACGACCAGCTTCTTGAAAATAATGTTCGAGACTTTCAGGAATATTGATATGAATAACTATTGAAACATCAGCTTTATCGATTCCCATGCCAAAAGCATTTGTGGCTACAATAACTCTCGTTTCATCTGAAATCCATTGGTGATAGTGTTGCTCTTTTTCTTCAGCATTCAATCCACCATGATAATACCCACTAGAAATACCATTGCTGTTAAGCATTTTAGCCAATTGTTGTGTTGCCGATCGGCTTCCAGTGTAAACAATAGCACTTTCTTTGTTTTGTTTTAGAAGTTCTATGATTTTAAAATCTTTGTCTTCAAAAAGCAGTGATTGATAACTTAAATTTTTTCTATTAAATGAGTGTCTGAATATTGTAGGTTGTTCTAGTTTAAGTTGTTCTTTTATATCTTCAACAACACGTTTTGTTGCTGATGCAGTAAGTGCTATTGTAGCAACTTTTGGGTGCAATGTTTTTAGTATGTTTATAGATCTGTATGCAGGTCTAAAATCATGTCCCCATTGGCTGATACAATGCGCTTCGTCTACTACAATTAAATTAACATTCATCAATTTAATACGCTCTTGAACGAATGGGTTTTGTAGTCGTTCTGGAGATAAATAAAGAAATTTATAATTCCCATAAACACAGTTATCAAGTATGCGTTCCAAATCGCTGAAATGATTCAAATTTGTGAGTGCAATAGCTTTTATGTCTTTATTATTAAGAGTATTAACTTGGTCTTGCATCAAGGCAATTAAAGGAGAAACAACGATACAAATTCCATCGTTTATTAGGGCAGGAATTTGAAAACAAAGAGACTTTCCACCACCTGTTGGAAGTAGAGCTACACAATCTTGTTGATTCAAAACAGATTGAATAATTTCCTCTTGCTGGGGTCTAAATTTGGAAAACTTCCAATAGCGTTTTAGTATTTGAAGTGGAAGAGTCATTTGTTTTTAAATTCTGTTGAGAATAAATTTTATGCGCTCCTCGATTGGTCCAATATTGACCTCAATAATTTCATAACCAAATTTGGAATACCATTTTTTAAGATAACCTTGAATTTCTAATAATTGATCAAAAGATTCATAACGTTCATTATCCGTCTTGTAAATAGCTTTCCAGGGTGGTAAAATAAAAATTTTATCGTATTTGTGAACTTCACAAACCGTTATAAATTCTTGGTCATAATCGGAATTTATGTAGTCTAAATACGCCAATATATCTGGAAGCCCACGATCGAAGAAGACAATTGGTTCATGTGAGTTTTGAGCATCTAAAAATTGCTTTTTACGACCACCTAACAGTTGTTTGCTGAACCATATGGGGTCTTCTAAAAACAGTTGTTCTATACCATTTTTTTGTGCCTCTAATGTAACTTGCCTTGAAATTTCTTCCATACAATAATAACCCTGTGCTTTTAGAGCATTGATTAAAGTTGTTTTTCCTGTTGCAGGCCCACCAATAAGTGCTATTTTTTTTGGCATCTAACGTATGTGTCTTATTTCTGTAAAATTCGTGATTTAAAAGTTAAATAAAAAATATGAGTTGATGTATATTTGTAGCATAACTTAGTAATCATGCAAAGTTCAAATAATTCGGAAGAATTTTATACAAAATTAAAATCACAGCTTTACGAAACATCTTCGTGGCCAACAGCTTATCTTTTTAAATTTATCGTTACATCAGATCAACATAAAGTTGATGCAATAGAATCTGTTTTTGATAATTTGGGAGCTGTTATTAACAGCACTGCATCAAAAAAAGGAAACTATGTAAGTATTTCAATTCATGTCGTGATGAAAGATCCAGAGGCAGTTATTGAAAAATACAAGCTAATTAGCCGTGATGTTGAAGGCGTTATTTCTTTGTAATCCTTTAGTTTATAATTCACTTTTTTGTTTAATTTTTGTACTTTGCAGCGTAATAACATAATTTGATTTAATGACATCATTTACAGACCAACTAGAATATAATACAGAGCGCGAACATCTTATCATTCCAGAATATGGAAGACATATCCAAAAAATGATAAATCACGCCATTGTTCAGGACTCCCAAGATGAAAGAAATAGACTGGCCAAAGCCATTATTTCTGTTATGGGCAATATGCAACCACATTTACGTGATGTTCCTGATTTTCAGCACAAACTATGGGATCAGCTTTTTATCATGTCTGGTTTTAAACTTGATGCCGATTCACCTTTTGAAAAACCTTCGGAGGAAATTTTAAATACAAAGCCTGATCCATTACACTATCCACAAAATTATCCAAAGTATCGTTTTTATGGAAACAATATTAAAACAATGATTGATGTGGCATCGTCTTGGGATGAAGGCGATATGAAAAATGCTTTGGTCATCACCATTGCCAATCATATGAAAAAATCTTTCCTAAATTGGAACAAGGACACTGTTGAAGATGTTGTTATTTTAAATCATCTTTATGAATTGTCTAATGGAACTATTGATATAAGAAAAACAGAAGAAAAATTGGCCGATTCATCAGTACTGATTAAAATGCAAACCAAGAAGAACAATTACAAGAAATCACATAAATCGAAAAAGAATAATCGAAATCGTAAGCGTTACTAAAAAGGTAAATAAAATTAGAAACTAACCCACCAAAAAAATATATCCATTGAAGTCATTTAAAATTGAAGGCGGTCATCAACTCAAGGGATCAATCCAACCACAAGGAGCAAAAAACGAAGCACTTCAGATTTTATGTGCCGTGTTGCTTACTTCGGAAAAAATTACCATTCACAATATTCCAAATATTATTGATGTTAACAAACTTATTTCCTTGTTAGGAAAATTAGGGGTGTCCATAGAGCAATTATCGGAAAGTTCATATACTTTTCAAGCCAATAAAATCGATTTAAAGTATCTTGAGTCTGCGGAATTTAAAGTTGATGGAGCAGGACTAAGAGGCTCTATCATGATTGTAGGCCCTATGCTTACCCGATTTGGGAAAGGCTATATACCAAAACCTGGAGGCGATAAAATTGGACGTAGACGTTTAGACACACATTTTGATGGCTTTATAAAATTAGGTGCAACATTTCGATATAACAAAGAAGACCATTTTTATGGCGTAGAATCCGACCAACTTCAAGGAACTTACATGCTTTTGGATGAAGCATCTGTTACAGGAACAGCCAATATTGTTATGGCTGCTGTATTGGCGAATGGGACAACTACAATTTACAATGCAGCTTGTGAGCCATATTTGCAACAACTTTGCAAAATGTTGAACAGAATGGGCGCAAAAATAAATGGTATTGGATCTAACCTTCTCACCATTGAAGGTGTAGATTCACTTGAAGGTACAGAACACACTATGCTGCCAGATATGATTGAAATTGGAAGTTGGATTGGACTTGCTGCAATGACAAAAAGTGAGCTTACCATAAAAAATGTAAGTTGGGACGATTTGGGGGTTATTCCAAATGTTTTTAGGAAATTAGGAATAACAATAGAACGCAAAGATGACGATATTTTTATCCCTGCTCACAAAGACGGATATGAAGTTCAAAACTATATAGACGGATCAATTTTAACAATTTCTGATTCCCCATGGCCAGGATTTACACCCGATCTTTTGAGTATTATTTTAGTCATAGCCACACAAGCACGCGGTAGTGTATTGATTCATCAAAAAATGTTTGAAAGCCGTTTGTTTTTTGTAGACAAACTAATCGATATGGGAGCAAAAGTTATTCTTTGTGATCCCCATAGAGCTTCTGTCATTGGTCACGATTTTAAGTCTCAATTAAAAGCGACAACAATGACCTCACCAGATATTAGAGCAGGTATTTCATTGCTTATTGCTGCTCTTTCAGCAAAAGGAACTTCAACAATTCACAATATTGAACAAATAGATAGGGGGTATCAAAATATTGATGAACGCCTAAAGGCCATTGGTGCTAAAATTGAGCGCATAGAAACGTAGCTTATTTCTATTTATTCAAAGCTTTTTTATAGGTTTTCAAGCATCTTTCTCTGGCAAATTTATGGTCTACAATAGGAGAGGGGTAATCAAATTCCTGATATTCAGGCACCCACTTTTTGATATATTTATGCTCTTTGTCAAATTTTGTAATTTGTGTTGTGGGATTAAATATTCTAAAATATGGAGCAGCATCTACACCACAACCAGCTACCCATTGCCAATTACTTACATTACTTGATAATTCAAAATCATGAAGTTTTTGGGCAAAGTAGGCCTCTCCCCATCGCCAATCTATCAGTAAATGCTTACATAAAAAACTTCCTACAAGCATTCGCACTCTGTTATGCATAAATCCTGTTTCATTTAATTCTCGTATGCCAGCGTCTACAAGAGGATAACCCGTTCTGCCTGCACACCATTTTTCAAATTCTTCTTGGTTATTTCTCCACTGTATAGCATCATATTGTGGCTTAAAACTTTTGGATACCGTATGTGGAAAATGCCATAGTATTTGCATAAAAAACTCTCGCCAAATGAGTTCTTTAAGGAAAGTGATATTTTCTCTTTTTCTTGCTTTTAAAACGATTTCCCGTACACTTACAGTTCCAAAGCGTAGATGTGGTCCAAGTCTTGAAGTTCCTGCCACTGAGGGTGTGTTTCGTTGTTCTTCATATAAATCAATCAGCTTATTGTCTATAGTATAGGGAGTGATTTTAACTTTTGAAGGTACAAAACCCATTACGTTCATTTCAACCCATTTTGGAGTTTCAATTTTTGTGCAATGCTCTAAAAGTGTTTCACTATAGTAAGGTGAAACGTATTCTTCTTTAAATAAATTCAACCATTTTTTTGAGTAGGGGGTGTATACTTTGTAGGGCAGGCCATCGTCTTTTGTCACCTCATTTTTTTCAAAAATTACTTGGTCTTTGTAGGTATTGAATTCAATTTTATGCCCCTTAAGAAAGTCAACAACTTTTTGGTCTCTTTGGAGAGCATAGGGTTCATAATCATGGTTGGCATACACGGCTTGAATGTTGTTCTCTTTGGTCAATTTTTGAAAAACATCCAAAGGTTTTCCATAATACGTGTGAATTGCAGTATTGTATTTTTCTAGTGCCTTGTTGAGTGTTTTTATCTGATTATAAATAAAATCAACTCTAGCGTCATCTTCAGGTAAATTGTCAAGAATTTCAGGATCAAAAATAAAAATGAGAAGTACGCTTTTGTGATTTTTTAAGGCCTTATACAACCCATGTTGATCATGTAAGCGTAGATCTCTTCTAAACCAAAATAGTGCTGTTGGATTCATGACTTATACGGACCAAAAAGTTCAATAAGTTTCTTGTGACGATAATCAAAAATTTCTTTCAATTTTGGTTTTACTAAAATAGGATGCGCTAGTCTGCCAAGTAGTCCAAATGGGAGCTTGTAATCCACAATATCTTCCATTTCAACGCCACCCTCAATAGGGCGAATAAAATGTTTATGATGCCACAAGGCGTATGGTCCAAAACGTTGTTCGTCTACAAAGTATGCTTTGTTTTTAACATGTGTTATTTCAGTTACCCATTTAGTTTTTATTCCTAAAACTGGTGTAACAATGTATTGGATGATTTGCCCAGGAAACATTTCGCGATCAGCTCCAGACAGAATATGGAACCCCATATAATCTGGTGTTATAGTTTTTAAATTTTCTGGACTGGACAAAAACTGCCAAGCTTCATCTACAGAAATCGGAAGATTCTGTTTTGTGTGTAGTGTATATATTTTCATCTAGTTATAAATCACAATATAAGCGTTAAGAGATGTGGCCAAGAGTAGCCATAAACAATAGGGTAGAACAAAGAAACGATTGTTGTTTAATGTAGATTTGAATGCAATTAAGAAATAAAATGTAAGTATGGTTAAAAGAATGATTATCAGAATCCCAAGACCTGTAAGGTGTTGATTAAAAAAAACGTAATTCCATGAAACATTCAATACAAATTGTATGGCAAATAATAAGGATACTTTTTTTAGGTTTTCATTTTGAACAAGAAAAGTCATGAATACAGAAAAGAAAATCATGACACATGTCCAAGCTGCTCCAAACACCCATCCCATTGGAGTCCACGGTGCTTGATTTAGAGATGTGTACCATAAAGATTGTGGACCATCATTCATCAACACTGTGCCTATCCATAATGCTCCAAAATTAAGAACCAAAAACAGTATTAATGTTGATGTAAATTTCATTATTGTTCTAATTTTTCAATTTGAGTTAAAACCTCCTGTGCCTCAGCATATTTTTCATCACTAGCTGCACGGTCTATTGATGATAGATTATGCCATTCTGCCATTAATTTTTTGTAGCGAATTTGCAGTTTTTCAGTTTCAGTTTTTCTTTTAAATAATCCAAACATTTTTATTGAATTAATTTTGTGATCTTACTACTCATTGGTTTTGTCATCGAATAAAAATAATCAATGTATTCACCGTTTCGACCAATAACATACTTTTGGAAATTCCATTTTACTGTGGTACTGTTCTTTCCATTTAAGTCTTTGTTTGTAAGCCATTCGTACAATGGATGCTTATCTTTTCCTTTTACATTTACTTTTTCAGTCATCAAGAAAGTGACCCCATAATTTTTTTTACAAAACGATTGAATTTGTTCTGAATTTCCAGGTTCTTGTTGTCCAAATTGATTACAAGGAACACCAATAACCATCAAATCATCTTTATAGGTATCATATAGTTTTTGAAGTCCTTCGTATTGATTTGTAAAACCACATTCAGACGCAACATTTACAAACAAAATATGTTTTCCTTGAAATGTTTTTAAGTCTACCGGTGTACCATCTAAGGCATTAATATTAATATCGTAAATACTCATTTTTTTGTTGTATTGCGCTTTCGCTAGATTTATACTGAATAAAAAAATTGTTAATGTTAATAGCTTTATAATCTTCATACTAAATTTTTAAGGATACAATTCCACAATCCAATTTAAAAACTTGGCCTGAAATTGATTTTGATACATCTGAAATTAAATACTCAACCATTGATGCAACTTCGCCGGGTTCCAAGAATTTTTTTAAGGGATGTCTTTGTATTGTATTTTCTACCATACGTTCATTGCGTAGCAATTTTGCAGCCAAATCTGTTTGTGTGATTGTTGGCGCAATGGCATTAACCCTTACTTTTGGAGCAAGGTCTGCTGCAACAGACTTCATAAGCCCTTCCACAGCAGATTTTGCAGTAGAAACGCTTGCATGAAAAGGCATGCCCATAGCAGTCGCTACTGTACTAAAAAGCACAATTGAACCAGATTCAGATTTTATAAGAGCAGGAGAATAGGCCTGAATACTTTTTATTGCACCAATAACATTAATCTCAAAGTCGTTTCTAAAATCTTCTAAACTTAATCTTTTGAACGGCTTTAAGTTTATGCTCCCAGGGCAATATATAAGACCATCAGCACTCTCAATATTTGGCAGATCGTCTGAAATCACATCACAGTTGTAATGTGTTAAATTTGCATGTTCAAAATCTGGTGCGTTTCTACTGATGTTAATTAACTTATAATTAGGCAAAAGCGCTTCAATAGTTGCTCTACCAATCCCTCGACTTCCACCGACAATAATGATTGTTTTCATGATGTTAAAGGCCTTCCTTTTAAGCGTTTTTCAATTTTTTGTTTAACTAGGGTTAAGTCTTTCATCAAATCCATCAATTTTGGATCCTTGTTTGATTTGTAAATTTCATTAATCCCTAGAATTAAAGCCTTTACTTCTCTTGAGGCTTCAATTCTTTCGCTTGTATTTTTAAATTTCAAACTTTTGTTTAAAAATTCTTCTCCTTTTTGAACTGTACTCATATTATGAATTTATATAATTATTGAGCTCTGCAATTTTTGCTGAGTTGGTAAATGCACCACTGTAAAAGGCAGTGACTGTTGATGACGTTTCGTCTTTTATTCCTCTAGACGAAACGCAGAGATGCTTGGCGTCAATAATAACTGCAACATCATTGGTTCCCAGTATGTTTTTCAATTCCTCACCAATTTGATTGGTTAAGCGTTCTTGGACTTGCGGACGTTTTGCAAAAAATTGTACTATTCTATTTAGCTTAGATAATCCAATGACTTTCCCAGAAGAAATGTAAGCAACATGTGCTTTACCTATTATGGGAACAAAATGATGTTCACAGTTAGAGTAGAATGTAATATTTTTCTCAACCAACATCTGATTGTATTGATATTTGTTATCAAACAAAGCTATCTGAGGCTTATTTTTTGGGTTTAACCCAGAAAAGATTTCATCAATGTACATTTTAGCAACACGATCAGGAGTTCCTTTCAAAGAATCATCTTCTAAATCTAAGCCAATAACATTCATAATCTCCTCAAAAAGGATTGAAATTTTTTTCTTTTTTTCTTCGTCACTTAACAGAAAAGCATCTTTTTTTATTGGAGTTTCTAGTCCAGTGTAGAGGTGATCATCACCAATTTCGTAATGAGAAATTCCATTTAGATGATTTGTTTTTTTTATATCCATATTAATTTTTAGCGTTTTGAAATTTTGTTATTGGAAATTGCTCGTTGTCTAGTGCATTTAAATCGACCAGATTCAAATTCACGCAATTTTTGATGTTTTGTTTTTCGTCCTTGAACTCTAGCGCGCCAATGTCTGAAACTTTTCGGTTTCATTTGATTTCGCATCAGTTCAATAACCTGTTGTTCTGATAGCCCAAATTGGAATTTTATTGCATCAAAAGTGGTGCGGTCTTCCCACGCCATTTCAATTATTCTATCTATTTCAACAGCTTTGAGTTTCATAGTTGAGGCAAAATGTACTGTTGATCAAAATTTATCTTTTCATTCATCAAGTTTCTAAAAAAAGATTTATTCTCTTTAAAAGTTTTTGAATTTCTAAAGTGAATAAATTTCCCTTGTGCATGAATACTTGTAAAGTTTGTTTTGTAAAAAACTAGTTGATAAAATGGTATGGCCCAGGTAAAGTTTTTAAGCCCTTTGGTGATATGGATTAAGATTCCTTTTTTTCTTATCTCAATATTGGCATAATTTATATCGGATGTGATATTTGAAATATATTTTAAGTTTGGGCTTAGCTTGTCTACAATCATTCGTTTTGAGCCAATGCCTCCACGCTTGATGGCTTGCCAGAAGCTGTAAGATTCACCAACAAATTCATTGATCAGTAATTTATGTTCTTTATCGTAATGTGTTGTATCTAAAACCAAAGTAATCGAATTTGTTTATTTCAAACATAAACAATGTTGCACAATGAGTTGTTACAATTAAACAAATATTAACATTTTTAGTTTTTCTTTAACAGATTAAAATTGCTCTGGATGTGCAATAATTTCAGCTGCACGAAGTTTCATTTCATGTAAATCATATGCTGAAAATTTATTTAAAACAGAATACATCATTCGCATGCGTTGATTGTTGTAGAGTTTTGTTTTTTTATCATCCAAAAAATTCCAATACAAACTATTAAATGGGCATGCATTAGGGCCTATTTTTTCTTTCACCTTGTAGTGGCAGGAACTACAATAGTTGCTCATTTTATTGATATAGCTGCCAGATGAAACATAAGGTTTTGTCGCTATCTTACCACCATCGGCATACTGACTCATCCCTCGTGTATTTGGCAATTGCACCCATTGAATTGCATCTATGTAAATTCCCAAATACCAATCATCTACAGCATCTGGATGCGTTTGTGTTAGCAACAAATAATTTCCAGTAATCATCAATCGCTGGATGTGATGTGCATAGGCATGTTCCAAAGAGTTTTTGATGGTTTTTTGAAGACAATTCATTTTAGTATTTCCTGTCCAAAAGAACTCAGGAATATCCTCATGATTTTCTAACTCATTTAATGTTTTGTAAGATGGCATTTCTTTCCAATACATGCCACGCATATACTCCCGCCAACCAATAACTTGACGAATAAAGCCTTCAACTTGTGCAATATCAATATTATCCATGTGTTGGCGATAATGTGTCATAACAGCCTCAATTATTTCCTTTGGGCTGATAATTTTTGTATTCATCGCAAAAGACAAACGCGAGTGAAAAAGATAGACTTCTTCGGTGTGTAGCGCATCTTGATAGTCTCCAAAATGAGGGAGCAGGAATTTGCAAAAGTAGGCTAACTGTTCTTGAGCTTGTTTTAAGTTTATGGGATATTCAAAATAATCGCCTTCAAAAAGCCCAATAGTATCTAATTTGCTCGATGAAATATCCTTGCAAATTTGTTTTACATCGTTTTTGAAGGCCTTGTAATTAGGTATTTCTGGACTTCCTTTCCATTTTTTTCTGTTGTTATGGTCATAATTCCAAACGCCACCTTCAGGCTGTTCCCCCACCATTAAAATATGATGTTTTTTTCGCATGTTACGATAAAAACGCTCCATTAGGAGTTGTTTTTTTCCTTCAAAAAAATCAGTAAGCTCGTTTCTTGTAGTTAAAAAATGCTCTGTATCACAACTTGAGCTGCTAATTGACAAATCATTACATATTGATTTTAATTGTTCTTCCAAACGGTACTCATCTGGTGCTTGATATTCAAAATTCTCTACAGCGTTTTGTTCAATTAAAAGTTTTATATTTTTTTCTAAATCATGTTGATTTTCAACATCTACAATATTAAAATAAATGACATTATGACTCTTTTGCTCCAACAGGCTGGCAAATTCTCGCATAGCTGAAAAAAAGCCAATTACTTTTTGAATATGATGCCTCACATAGTCAGTCTCCTGCCGCATTTCAAACATACAGTATAAAACATTGTCGTCTATGTGGTTATACCAAGAGTGATGTGGATTTAATTGATCGCCTAAAATGAGTCGTAATGTTTTCATTTAAAAGAGTTTAGATTGTAGCCATTGTTTCCTATATTTCTTATTTGAATCATATCGTTCGGCTTGAAGTTTTACATTAAAGACACGATCTCTAGGGTCATTTCCAACCCCTGATACATACATCCAATTCCCATAATTGCTATGTACATCATAATCGATTAACATTGACTCAAAATAAGCAGCGCCAATTCGCCAGTCTAGTTTTTGTGTTTTCGCAAAAAATGAAGCTACGTTTTGCCGACCTCGGTTGCTCATCCAGCCCGTATTTTTAAGTTCTAACATGTTGGCGTTTACAAAATCGTCTGAAGTTTCGCCATGAATCCATTCATCGACATATTTTTGATGGTCCGACCATTGATATTGTTGTTTTAGAATGCCATCTATTTTGAAAATTTCATTAGGATGCTTAAGGGATACATACTTAAAGAAATCACGCCAAATCAATTCAAATATCAACCAATAGGTCGACTGGTTAGAGAAAAATTGACTTTCAAATTCTTTAACGTTCCAATAAATTTGTCTCGCTGAGATGCTTCCATTTGCAAGCCAAGGAGAAAACTTTGAACTGTAGTTGAGCCCTAAAAGCCCATTTCTTGTTTTTTTATAAACACCAAGTGATTTAGTTTCAAAGAAGTAATGTTCCAACCGCTGGAATGCTGCATTTTCTCCACCAAGAAATGGAAAAACAGATCGTTTGTCTACTTCAAAATCTTCGTAGCCTAAGTCTCTCAAAGTGGGAATTTTGGTTGTAGTTTTCAACAAGTATGTTGCACTCTGTGGCTGAATTTTTATTAAGTTTTTAACTATTGCTTTTTTCTCTAATGTTTTTCTGAACTGTGTAAATACCTTTGGCGTATCCTTAAAGTGAAATGGAACATCCTCTGGATGAAATAAAAATTGATCATAAATGTCATGAAAAATAACTGTTTCGTTAAGACTATCCTTTACATCATTAAACGAAGTATTTTCTTCATCAGTCCATTCCTTTTGTAAATAAATAGTACTAACATTATAAGTTTCCACAATATGCTTCATTTGCTCTTTTGCAGAATCTTGATACACTAAAAGTGTGATATTTAATTTGTGAAGCTCTTGTTGAAGACAATTTAAAGTTTCAAGAAGAAATTTAACTCTATACTTCTCCATTTTTTTGAACCCATATTTATTTATTTTAAACTGATTAGGCTCTAAAAAATACACTCCTATAACCTGTTTAGAAGTTGATAGAGCCGACAGCAAAACAGTATTGTCTTGTGTCCTTAAATCATTTCTAAACCAAATTAGCGATGTGTCTTGTTGTTGCTGCATTTTTTACTACAATATTTTACAAACTCCCAGTCACGTTCCCATTTCTTGCGCCACGAAAATGGACGTTGACACACAACACAGATTTTTGATGGTAACTCAGATTTTTTCAACCAGTTGTTATTTTGTTTTTACTATTTTTTTTGGCCTTTGATAACTCATTCGCTCTTTAAGTGTTGGTACGGTATATCCATCTAATCCATTGATTGCTATAATATTAGCTTTAGATAAATTAATAAAACCATCATTTTCAAGAAGATCAGATTTTATAAATAAATCTTTAATTTCTCCTATGAGTTGAATAGTACCATTGGCCTTTATTTCGTATTCCTCGCAGTAGGTAAGTGCAATTTGAATGGGTGCATTTTTTACAAAAGGAGCATGCCAGCCATTTTTATATTCTTCCTCTAGATTAGTTATATCAAATTCTGAAACGTCCTTATCGTACTTAGCAGAAGTGTGATGAGCGTCTTTTATGATAGAAGCGTCAATATGATTAATTGTAAATTGCCCTGTTTCTTTGATGTTTTCATAAGTATTTCGTGGAACATCAGTTACAGGCCTAAATATAACACCAAGTAAAGGTGGATTGGAACCCAAATGAGTTACTGAACTAAAAACAGCCACATTTGGAATTCCTAAATTTGACTTTGTTCCAATAAGGTTTGCTGATTTAAATCCGGAGCAACTATTTATCAGATTTATTCTAAATATATGATCTAATTCTTCAAAATCTTGACGTTTTAGGTGTATCATTTGTAATGTTGAAATTGATTAATTTTTACAGCATTGGATTTTAAATCAAACATTAAATTGTACAATCCAAAAAACGTTCTGTTCATATAAATAAAATGTTTTGATCCTCTGTTGCTATTGAACTTCCTTAATTCTGTATTTTTACTGTAGCGCTCTGCCAAATCGCCAATTTTCCCAAAAAATTCTGGATCTGAAAAATCAAAAACATCTTGTTGAAATGGAAGTGTAAATACACTTAATAACTCATGAAACATCGCTGTAAAAAACGTGGTTTCGTCTTTGGTATCATTGGGAGTAAGAATTTCTAATTCGTATAATTTTTCAGAGAACAAGCGAGGATTATTGATAATATTTGGATTGGCCAATTCAAAGTATGGTAAATAAAATTCATCTGGAATTACTTTCATGCATCCAAAATCAAGAGCGATTAGTTGTATGTTGTCATTAATTAAAAAATTGCCAGGATGCGGGTCTGCGTGTACCTTTTTAAGGTTATGAATTTGATGCATATAAAAATCCCACAACGCTTGACCTAATCTATTCGCATTTTCTTGGTCTGTGTTGTGTTTCGCAAACTCCGATAAATGTTGTCCCTGCATATAATCCATCGTCAATATTCTGTTTGATGAATATTCTTTGTAATATGTTGGAAACAGAATATTAGGAATGTGCGCACAGGCCTTTGCAATTTCTTGACTTTGTTTAATTTCTAAAGAATAATCGGTTTCTTCAGTTAATTTATCTTCAACTTCTTTGAAATATTTGTCCGAATCTTTTCCCTTAATGTTAAACATTTTAATTGCAATTGGTTTTACCAAGGATAAATCAGATTTTATGCTGTCTGCAACACCAGGATATTGAATTTTAACTGCCAAATCTTTTCCATTTTTTTTGGCACGATGAACCTGGCCAATGCTAGCTGCGTTAACAGAATTAGCATCAAATTCATCAAAAATAACATCAGGTGCTTTGCCAAAATATTTTTTGAATGTTTTGACAACCAGAGGAGAGGATAGAGGCGGAACAGAAAATTGAGCCAAAGAGAATTTCTCAACATAAGATTGTGGTAAAATATTTTTTTCCATGCTGAGCATTTGTGCAACTTTTAAAGCACTTCCTTTAAGCTGTTTTAGTCCACTGTAAATATCGTCAGCATTATTTTTATTTAAATTGTCTTTTGCAATTTCTTCAGATTTACTCAATCTTTCTCCGTAATACTTAATATAATTAACTCCAACTTTCGCTCCTGTTGAAACAATTTTTGAGGCACGTTGTAATTTTGATGTTGGGATTCGGTCTATTGATTTCATTAATTAGCCCCCATTTTTTCTTTAAACAAAAACTTTCCAAAATCTACAACGCTCTTTAGAGGTTTGGTGTGTGCTAATTCGAAACTTGCTGCAATAGATTTTTCAATAAAAAGATCAGTCTTTTCAAAATCTGCAGAGTCATCATCTAACCAAAATTTTAGTGTTACAAGTGCCTGAATCCAATAGGATTCATTCACCACATTATCTTTAATATCATCAATGCGTTTATTTTTTATTTCAAAACCAACAAGTTCTAATTCATCGACAAATTCAAGAAACTTTTTTCGTAGTGGTTTGAGTTTTTTTAGGGTATTAAGCCCTCCAATTGAAGTTTCCAAAGCATGGACAACATAGCTACGATTAGCAGTAAGATTTCCAAAAAAAGTAAAATAAAAGCTCAATAATTTATTTTGAGCGTCGTAATTTTTGTAGTCTTTACTTTTTTCAAGGGTTTTTATCGTATTGTCGAAAAAAGTTTCAAATATTGAAAATTCAAGAGCTTGAAATGAACCAAAAAAGCTATAAAATTCGGATTCTTCAAAATGATTCATTTTTGCAAATGCATAGACGCTTTTTGGAGTTTCATTGTGTTCCAAAAAATTGTCCATAAATAATTCAATAAGTCTTTGTTTAGTAAGTTTAGTTTTTTTAGCCATTGTTAAATTGATTTCTACAAAAATAAAGCTTGTTCAAAGTTTATTATCAATAATTAAACAAACATTAACATTTTAAAAATCAAATAACAGTTTGATTATTTTTCATATTTTTAAATACTCAAATCTATCATATGTTAAAAAAAGTTTATGGAAGCGCTGTTTTTGGTGTTGAGGCCTACACCATCACCGTAGAAGTCAATGTTGATAATGGCATTGGTTATCATCTTGTAGGTCTTCCTGATAATGCCATAAAAGAAAGTAATTTTCGAATTGCAGCTGCACTAGAAAACAATGGCTTTAGGATTCCAGGTAAAAAAATCATCATCAATATGTCTCCAGCAGATATGCGTAAAGAGGGCTCTGCTTATGATTTAACCCTAGCAGTGGGAATTCTAGCGTATACCGTCTATTTTACCTCCAATGACGTTGCAGGAAGCTCTTGAAACGACCAAAATTCATTCTGTTGTTGGACGATTGCGTTCATCATCAGGTTTGATGACTCAGCGTCCATTTCGTTCGCCACACCATACCATTTCAGATGATGCTCTCGTAGGAGGGGGGCAGTACCCTCAGCCGGGTGAAATTTCAATGGCACACAATGGGGTGTTGTTTTTAGACGAGTTGCCGGAGTTTAAACGTTCTGTTCTAGAAGTAATGCGCCAACCATTGGAGGATTTGGAAGTTACGATTTCTAGAGCAAAGTTTACCGTTACTTATCCGAGTAGTTTTATGCTAGTAGCTAGTATGAACCCAAGCCCAAGCGGTTTTTTTAATGATCCATCAGCACCATTAACTTCGTCTCCTGCTGAAATAAAACGATATATGGGGAAAATTTCAGGCCCGTTATTAGATCGTATTGATATTCACGTGGAGGTAACGCCAGTTCCATTTGAAAAACTGACTGAAGAACGTCGCGGCGAATCTTCCATAATCATTAGAGAACGAGTAACAAAAGCAAGACAATTGCAAACTCAACGTTTTGAGAATTTGAGTGCAGTTCATTATAATGCTCAAATGCAAACTAAACACATACGGAATTTTTGTGTTTTGGATGAGGTTTCAAAGTCACTTTTGAAGCAGGCTATGGAACGTTTAAATTTATTGGATAGAGCCTATGATAGAATCTTAAAAGTGGCACGTACAATTGCCGATTTGGAAGCTTCAAAATCTATAGAAAGCATGCATATTAGTGAAGCTATTCAGTACCGAAGTTTAGATCGAGAGGGGTGGTTGGGTTAAATTAAATTAAAGCTTTATATAAATTACATAAATAACTGAAAATAAATGGTTTAGGTATTTATGATAAGAAAAATCTATTGTGCCTTTTCAGTATTTTACCCCAACCATTTAAAAGCATTTTTTATTTTTTTAAGTTTGTTTTTGTAGGGTGCATATCGCAGTGGAATATCCAACCAATTGGCTTTGATAGTTATTCCTTTTTTATGCGAAAATGTATCGAATCCAAGATGCCCATGATAGGCACCAATACCGCTATCGCCAACACCACCAAAAGGCAATCTAGGGTTGCCAAAATGAATCATAGTATCATTTATAGATCCGCCCCCAAAACTAAATGTTTTGATGAGCGTTTTATAGAATTCTTTACGGTTTGAAAACACATAAAAACCCAGGGGTTTTTCAAAACGGCTAATGATATTGGAGATTTCTGTTGTATCCGAATATTTTAAGACGGGTAAGATAGGACCAAATATTTCACCTTTCATTACTTTACTATCCAATGTGGGTTCATTTATTAGCGTTGGAGCAAGATAGTTATCATCATTATCAATGTCACCACCATGTACAATGTCGCCCTCTTTTAGCATATCTACAAGTCGTTTAAGATTTTTACCGTTGACAATTCTAGGATAATCTTCAGATTGTTGAGGATTTTCCCCATATGCTTTTGTAATTTCAATCTTGAGCTGTTCGATGAGCTCAGATTTTATAGATTCTTTTGCTAAAATGTAATCAGGAGCAATACAAGTTTGTCCAGCATTGACAAATTTGCCCCAAACCAAACGTTTTGCTGTTAATTTTATATCAACACTATCATCAATAATACATGGGTTTTTGCCGCCCAATTCCAGAGTCACTGGAGTCATATATTGAGCAGCTGCTTTGGCAACAATTTTTCCTACGGGGACACTTCCAGTAAAAAAAATGTAATCCCAGCGTTCGTCCAAAAGAGCAGTTGTTTCTGGGACTCCTCCTTGAATAACGCTTAAATGTGCTTTTTTAAATACATCAGAAAGAATATCTTCAATAATTTGTGCTGTATGAGGTGTGAGCTCGCTTGGCTTTAGTACAACAGTATTTCCTGCTGCTATGGCCGAAATAATGGGAGCTATAGCTAGCTGAAATGGATAATTCCATGGCGCAATAATAAGAACTGTTCCGTACGGCTCGCTAAAAATATAGTCTTTCGAAGGAAAATTAAGTGCAGCAGATCGCACTTTCTTTGGTTTATTCCATTTTTCAATGTTTTTTAGTGTCATTTCTATTTCGGAAATTAGAATGCCAATTTCACTAAAATAAGTTTCAAATTTAGATTTTTTAAAATCTTTGTAAAGTGCATCATAAATTGCATTTTCATTTGAAATGATTGTGCTTTTGAGTGCTTTTAGTTTTGCCTTAATAAATGATATATCTCGAGTTTTTCCAGATTTGAAAAAGGTTTTTTGTGTGTTTTTAAGTTGTTTAATATGTTCCATATCAGTACTTTTTTAAACATTCGTTCCATAATACATCTTTGGGGGGCTTGGCACATATAGAGATTGGGGTTTTGGAAACAGGATGAATAAATTTTACTTTTTTTGCATGTAAATGAATTCCTCCGTCTGGATTACTTCTGTTGAAGCCATATTTCAAATCTCCTTTAATTGGACAACCAATATACGATAATTGGCTTCTTATTTGGTGTGAGCGACCAGTTTCAAGTGTGATCTCTAATAAGTGGTAAGCATCAAGTTTAAAAATTGTGGTGTAATGTAAAATAGCTTTTTTGCTTCCATTTACTTCTTTGGGGTAAACTTTTGAAGTGTTTGTTTTTTGGTTTTTCTTTAACCAATGCACAAGAGTATCTTTTTGCTTTGGTGGATTATTTTTTACAAGTGCCCAATAGGTTTTATCAATTTTCTTCTCTTGAAATAGTTGATTCATACGCGAAAGCGCTTTTGATGTTTTCGCAAAAATAACGACACCAGAAGTAGGGCGATCAAGCCGATGAACAACACCAAGAAAAACTGCGCCTGGCTTGTTGTACTTTTTTTTAAGATATGCTTTAATTATTTCTGATAGAGGCGAGTCATTAGTTTTATCACCCTGAACGATATCACCAACACGTTTATTGACTGCTATCAGATGGTTGTCTTCATAAATGACTTGTACGTTTGAGGCATTTGTAACGACTCTAGACATGACTTAGTATTGCTCTTCAGCATTGGGAAAATCAGATGATTTTACATCATTTACATATTGCCCAATACTTGTGGTCATAGTTTCGTAGAGGTTCATATAACGTCTTAAAAAGCGTGGATTGAATTCGTGTGTCATTCCAATCATATCATGAAGCACCAAAACTTGCCCGTCTACATCAGCGCCAGCGCCAATACCAATAACAGGAATACTAATGCTTTCTGCAACTTCTTTGGCTAATTTTGCGGGAATTTTTTCAAGAACAATGGCAAAGCACCCAATGCGTTCTAACATTTTTGCATCTTTTAGAAGTTGCTCAGCTTCTTCTTCCTCTTTTGCACGAACAGTGTAAGTGCCAAATTTATATATTGACTGAGGGGTAAGTCCCAAATGTCCCATCACTGGTATTCCAGCATTAAGTATTTTTTTTATTGAATCTTTTATTTCTTTTCCTCCTTCGAGTTTTACAGCGTGACCACCACTTTCTTTCATGATGCGAATAGCAGACCGCAAAGCCTCTTTAGAATCACTTTGATACGTTCCAAAAGGCAAATCAACAACCACAAGTGAGCGTTCAATAGCACGAACCACTGATGATGCATGATAAATCATTTGATCCAATGTTATGGGCAATGTAGTTTCGTGTCCAGCCATAACATTACTTGCAGAATCGCCAACAAGAATCACATCTACCCCTGCGCCATCAACAATTTTTGCCATGGTATAATCATAGGCCGTTAGCATCGAAATCTTTTCTCCTGTAGATTTCATTTCTACTAATGACTTGACAGTGATGCGCTTATATTCTTTTTTATTTGACATGATGCCTTAATATTTTTGGTAAAAATAGTGAAAAAGAAACGTTTTTATATGACACCTTGTCATATTTTATGTCATGGCATAATGATTGACTATAGAGATGTATAAAATAAAAACAATCTAAACAATATATAAATTATGAGTAAAATTATTGGAATTGATTTAGGAACGACCAACTCATGTGTTTCTGTTATGGAAGGTAATGAGCCTGTAGTCATCACCAATGCCGAAGGACGACGCACTACACCCTCAGTAATTGCTTTTGTAGAAGGCGGCGAAATAAAAGTAGGCGATCCTGCAAAACGTCAAGCTGTTACAAACCCTAAGAAAACCGTATACTCTATAAAGCGTTTTATGGGTAACAAATTCTCTGAATCTAAACAAGAGGTTGGGCGTGTCCCATATCAAGTAGTTAAGGGAGATAACGATACACCACGTGTGGATATCGATGGACGTTTGTACACACCACAAGAGCTTTCTGCTATGGTCCTTCAGAAAATGAAAAAAACTGCAGAGGAGTTTTTAGATCAAGAAGTAACAGAAGCTGTAGTTACGGTTCCTGCCTACTTTAATGATGCGCAACGTCAAGCCACAAAAGAAGCTGGCGAAATTGCAGGTTTAAAAGTAAGACGAATTATAAATGAGCCAACAGCTGCTGCATTGGCTTATGGATTAGATAAAAAAGGGAAAGACCAAACTATTGTTGTTTTTGACTTTGGTGGTGGTACTCACGATGTTTCTATTTTGGAACTTGGAGATGGTGTATTTGAAGTACTTTCTACAGATGGAGATACACACCTAGGAGGTGATGATGTTGATGAAAAAATTATCAACTGGTTAGCAGAAGAATTTATAGCTGATGAGGATATGGACCTTAGAAAAGATCCTATGGCGCTTCAGCGTTTAAAGGAAGCTGCAGAAAAAGCAAAAATTGAACTTTCATCTTCTGCTCAAACAGAGATCAACTTGCCTTATGTAACAGCAACGGCTAGCGGACCAAAACACTTAGTACGTACATTGTCGCGTTCAAAATTTGAGCAATTAATCGATGATTTAGTAAAAAGAACAATCAAGCCATGTGAAACTGCACTAAAAGCCGCAGGTCTTTCAAAAAGCGATATTGATGAAATCATATTGGTAGGAGGATCAACACGTATTCCAGCAGTACAAGAAGCGGTTGAGCAATTTTTTGGTAAAAAACCTAATAAAGGTGTAAATCCAGATGAAGTTGTTGCAGTAGGAGCAGCCATCCAAGGCGGAGTACTGACAGGAGATGTTAAAGATGTATTGCTTTTGGACGTTACTCCATTATCGCTTGGAATTGAAACTATGGGTAATGTAATGACAAAGTTAATAGAAGCCAATACAACAATTCCAACAAAGAAATCACAAGTATTTTCAACAGCTGCTGATAATCAGCCCTCTGTAGAAATTCATGTGCTTCAAGGGGAACGTGCTATGGCAGGCGATAACAAAACTATTGGACGTTTTCATTTAGATGGAATTCCACCAGCACAAAGAGGTGTACCTCAAATTGAAGTTACTTTTGATATTGACGCCAATGGAATTATAAAGGTTTCTGCAACAGATAAAGCAACTAATAAATCGCAAGATATTCGTATTGAAGCGTCATCTGGTTTGACCGAAGAGGAAATTCAGAAAATGAAGCAAGACGCAGAAGCAAATGCTGAAGCTGATGCCAAGGCAAAGGAGACTGCTGATAAGCTCAACAGTGCCGATGCGATGATTTTTCAAACAGAAAAGCAATTAAAAGAATTTGGTGATAAGTTGTCAGACGACAAAAAACAACCAATTGAAGCTGCTTTGGAAGAATTGAAAAAAGCTTACGAAACAAAAGATATTGCAATTATAGATCCTGCTTTAGAAAAAATCAACGAGGCATGGAAAGTTGCAAGCGAAGAAATGTACAAAGCTCAACAAGAAGCGCAAGCTGCAGGTGGAGATGCTGGTCCAGAAGCTGGTTCAGATGCACAATCTGAAGGCGACAATGTTGAAGATGTTGATTTCGAAGAAGTTAAATAAAAATTAATTTTACTGATTTAAAAAAGCACAACCATTTGGTTGTGCTTTTTTTTATTAAAAATGTTTACTTTTTTTAGTGAACATTTTTAGCATTACAATGGAATGTGGAAAGGTTACAGCAGCAATAAAAGCAAAGAACAAACTATAAAAATGTTTTTCGTCCTTAAAAACAAAAAAAAGTAAAGTCATTCCAACCAAAGAAACTAGCCAATAAGGAAGGGCAGCTTTTGTATAATTTATAATATTTTTTCGGTCTAAACTACCATATGCAAATCGTATTTGCTCCAATAATGATGGGATACTGTGCCAGATGATAAAATAAATGGTGAACCCCCATATGAGCGAAGAGGATTTGAATATTATAACAAGCACCAAAAGAGTAAACAGCTCTGTTATAACTGTATTTAACTTAATTTCTTTCTGTCTCAACATTACAGCTAAAAAGCTTAGCATAAAAACTCCAAGTGTTATTAATACATGTTCAGTATATAATTGATTTAATGTCATCCCACTGATTTCATTCACAATCATTTTAACACTTGCTTCATTAAAATAAAACACCATAAACAAAACAAAAAGACCATAAGCGAAAAAATAAAGTCTTTTCGATGTATTCGTAATTGATTCAAGACTTTCTTCCCAGTGCTGTTCTCCAAAATGATAGGCGCTAAAACAAACAAAAAGGATTAATGCAATACTAGGTAGCCAGTAGAAAATTAACACCGCAATGCTGACAACGAGGAGATATGTTGCGAGGGTTTTGATAAAACTCGTTTTTTTAAGATTTGTTAGTTTATTAACAATCAACATATCATTAGAGCCATGTATCATCCCAAATGTAAAAATGAGAAAAAAGCCTAAAAAAAGTTCAAAATCTTCGGGAAATAAGGTAGTAATCCACAATCCAAGGAAGCTAAACACGATTGAGAATCTGTAATTTTTTTTCATAAATATTTGTTAAATAATCAGTTTTGGAGCAAAAAAAAATTCATTTGATAAACTTTTGTCTAAAAAATTGATACATTTGTTAAAACAAAACTAACAAAATTTTTAGAAAAATGACAAATTTATTCTTACCACTTGTTGCAGACGTTACTGGTAACGTTAACGACCCAGTGAATTTCACATTCTTTATTGGATGTATGGCTATGATGGCAGCATCTGCTTTCTTTTTCCTTTCATTAAACCAATTTGACAAAAAATGGAGATCTTCAGTTTTAGTTTCTGGTTTAATTACTTTTATTGCAGCAGTTCATTACTGGTACATGAGAGATGCGGCTATGGCTGGAGCACTTGAAAATGTTACAGCATTCCGTTATGTAGATTGGATTCTTACAGTACCATTAATGTGTGTTGAATTCTATTTGATTCTTAAGGTGGCTGGTGCTACAAAAACGTTACTTAATAAGATGATTTTATTATCTATTATTATGCTTGTAACTGGTTACATTGGAGAATCTGGAGGAGACGCAGTAATCTGGGGTACTATTTCAGGTATTGCTTATTTCGTGATTGTTTATGAAATCTGGTTAGGTGGAGCAGCAAAATTAGCTAAAGAAGCTGGTGGAGATGTATTACATGCTCACAAAATCCTTTGCTGGTTTGTACTTGTTGGATGGGCAATCTATCCAGTAGGTTATATGGCTGGAACAGAGGGATGGTATGGAGCAGCAGGACAATTCTTCGGAATGGAGCTTGACATGCAAGTACTTTACAACATTGCAGATGCAATCAACAAGATTGGATTTGGACTAGTTATTTACTCTTTAGCTGTTAAAAAGACTGCTTAATTGTAATACCAATTTAACTTTATAAAAAAGGCGCAATTTTAATTGCGCTTTTTTTTTGATTAATTTTTAACGTTCAACGGCTATTCAGCCGTTTTTTCTTTTTGTATTTTTACTAAAATTTTAAAACTAATGAAATTATCCAAAGAAGAATTACTACATGAAGCCAATAAGGTCTGTAAAGGTAATTTAATGGAAACTCTACAAATTGAATTTGTAGATGCTGGAGACGATTTTATCATTGCAAAAATGCCTGTAAACAATCGTGTTCATCAGCCCGATGGAGTGCTTCATGGTGGAGCAACTGCAGCATTGGCTGAAACCGTAGGTAGTTTTGCAGCACATATTTTTCTAGATACAGACACCTATTTTGTGCGCGGTATAGATCTATCGGCTCAACATGTAAAAAGTGTGAAAGAGGGGTTTGTTTATGCTAAAGCAAAATGTATACATAGCGGTCGAACAACTCAGGTATTTGATATTAAAGTTACAAATGATAATAATGACCTTGTTTCTTTGTGTAAATTAACGACAATCACACTTCCAAAATAACTAATAATGCCCAACTCTTTCTTTGGTTTAATAAAATTACAAATTCAAGAAAACAAGCCATTTGTTTTATATTCTGATTTTGGTAAAACTTCAATCAAAGCCACACTTCAAACAAACACTAAAACATACACAACCTCAGATTTTAAAGAAAAAGGATTTGTTTTTTCCCCGTTTGATAATACAATTCCAACATATTTAATCCCTTTAGAAGCATCAAAAGAATTGCATTTAGACACAACACCAATTTCTTTAAAAAAAAATAATCCAACTGCTCTAAAGTCAGAACCATCAATACATAAAAATTTAATCCGCCAAGCCATAGATGAGATTAATTCATCTGAATTAGAGAAAGTAGTTTTGGCACGAACCTTAACATTAGAATTTCATAACTACGATGAGATTGAACTTTTTTTGTCCATTGCAACTTCTTATCCAGAAGCTTATGTCTACTGTTGGTTTCATCCGAAAACAGGATTTTGGTTAGGGGCTTCACCCGAAACACTATTGAAAATTAAAGGTCGAAAAGTAAGGACCATGGCTTTGGCAGGAACACAAGTTTACAAGGGCTCGTCTCAAGTGGAGTGGGACACCAAAAATCATGAAGAACAAAAAATCGTAACAGAATTTTTAAAAAATGAATTGTCACAGCACCTTACAGAATTAGAAGTTTCTGCTCCAAAAACTATAAAAGCAGGAAAACTGTTGCATCTTCAAACAACTTTAATAGGTAAACTTAAGGCGACTTCAGAATCTCTAAAAAATCTAATTTTTAGTATTCATCCAACACCAGCTGTTTGTGGTACGCCAAAATCTTTGGCTATGGACTTTATTGGAAATAATGAAACCATAAATCGTGCATATTACTCAGGTTTTCTAGGTGAAATAAACATACCCAATGAAAATCATATTCCATTTACAAACCTAGTCGTTAATTTGCGATGTATGCATTTTGAAAATAATTTTGCAACACTTTTTGCAGGAGGTGGAATTACTTCAAAATCCGATGTGGACAAAGAATGGAACGAAACAGAGGGAAAATTGAACACCATAAAGTCTGTTTTAGATTCATAAATTACATCTTTTTTAACATAACAAAATGGTGCAAAATGAATACCTTTGCACACTAATGAAATGGCCAAAACACGATTTAGCACAATTCATAATCCAACTTTGCGAAGCCAAAGGTGTAAAACATATTGTAATTTCACCGGGGAGTCGTAACGCACCGCTTACTATTGGTTTTACGAATCAATCTTTTTTTAAGTGTTATAGTATTGTTGACGAACGTTCTGCTGCCTTTTTTGCATTGGGTATTGCTCAACAAACTTCAGAACCTGTAGCAGTTGTTTGTACTTCTGGAAGTGCATTATTAAATTATTATCCTGCTGTTGCAGAAGCATTTTATACTGGCCTACCATTGGTGGTTATTTCTGCCGATCGTCCTCCGCATCTTATCAATGTTGGCGATGGTCAAACCATTATTCAACCCCATGCTTTTGGTAAGCATGTTCTTTTTGAAGCCAATTTGAAACCAACAAAAAAACGCTTTCCTTTTGGAGTTCAATATTTTCAAAAAAAAGCGCAAATACTCATCTTTAAAGCACTTGATACCGCTCAACAAAAAATGGGTCCAGTACATATTAATATTCCTTTTGATGAACCTTTATATGAAACTGTAAATCAACCTATTTTAATACAGAGTGTTTTAAAAAAAGAATTACTCAACACTTCTATTCAAATCAGCAATTCAACACTAAAAACGTGGCAAAATGCTAAAAGAAAGCTAGTATTGGTGGGCGTAAAACCTCCAAATTCTTTGGAATCATCAATTATAGAACATTTAGCGAATGACCCCTCTGTAATCGTCCTTACAGAGACCACCTCTAATTTGCACCATCCAAATTTTTTCCCCTCAATTGATCAATTGATAGCACCTTTAAAAAAGAATGAATTTAAACAACTTCAACCTGATTTATTGGTCACTTTTGGTGGACTTATTGTATCCAAAAAAGTAAAAGCATTTCTAAGGGATTACAAACCCAACCAGCATTGGCATATTGACAACTATATGGCAAACGACACTTACTTTTGTTTAAACAAGCATTTTAAATGCATTCCAAATGTATTTTTTAAAGCATTGTTTAAATCCTCAAAATCATCAGACAGTACTTATTTTAAATCTTGGAACGCCATAAAACAATTGCGTTTAAAAAGACACACCAACTACCTAAAATCCATGCCTTTTAGTGATTTTAAGGCCTTTGAATTGATTTCTGAAGCAATACCAAATAATTATATGGTTCAGTCGGGAAATAGCTCTGCAATTCGTTATTTGCAGCTTTTTGAGTTTGATAGCTCGATTCATTTGTACTGTAACAGGGGAACTAGTGGCATAGATGGCTCTACAAGTACCGCTGTTGGAGCTTCTGTTGTTTCTCAACTTCCTACGCTTTTGATTACAGGCGATTTAAGTTTTTTGTATGACATCAATGGTCTATGGAACAATTATATACCTGATAACTTTAAAATTATTGTTGTTAATAATAATGGCGGTGGGATTTTTAGAATTTTACCAGGAAATGATAATTCTGAACTTTTTGAAACCTATTTTGAAACCAAGCACCAACGTTCTGCAAAAACTCTTGCTCAAGATTTTGGATTCACATATAGTTCTGCTGATTCAATAGCGACATTAAATGATGCTTTATTTACATTTTTTAATGACAATAACACACCAAAACTACTTGAAATATTTACTCCATATTCCGAAAACGATAAGATTCTTCTCTCTTATTTTGATCAATTAGTCTAACTTTTTTGAAAAAAATGTGACTTTTTTAAAAATTATGTGTCATATCGAATAGGATATTGTGTTTGACAATACCAAAATAATTATTAATAAACCCTAGAATTGTTATGAGCAAAAAAGAACAACTTATTGAAAAGTATGCGGAGGATTTAAAATCGAAATGTAATGTAAATCCAGATATGGAATTATTAACAAAAGTCACTATTGGCTGTGGTCCTTCTATCTATAAAGATGATGCAAGTACTGTTGCTGGAAGCGATCCAAATGAGATTGAAACCATCCGTAACAACTTTTTAATCAAAAAACTAGGACTGAGCGATTCTCAAAAATTAGATGAAGGTATCAACAAAGTTCTAGACCTTTATGGTCAGTCTAACCGCAATAAATACCGCGCAGTAGTGTATTATTTACTAACTAAACATTTTGGTAAGGAATCTGTTTATTAGAATAAGCTTTAAAATTTAAAGAAAAGCATTATGATTTTTCATGATGCTTTTTTTTATAAAATCAAGAAAAAATAACTGTTTTATTATCATATACCATCACTTTTCTTTGAATATGATGTTTAATAGCTGTGGAAAGTACAATTTTCTCTAAATCCCTACCTTTGCTGATTAAATCTTTTATGGTATGAGTGTGCGATACTCGAGATACATCTTGCTCAATAATAGGGCCAGCATCCAATTCTGTTGTTACATAATGTGAGGTTGCCCCAATAATTTTCACACCACGCTCGAATGCAGAATGATAAGGTTTTGCACCCACAAATGCAGGTAAGAAAGAGTGATGAATATTTATGATTTTTGAGGGGTAGGCATCAATTAATCCTTGTGGAATTATTTGCATATAACGTGCCAATACCACAAAATCTGCATCATATGATTTAAGTAACTCCAAATGTCGAAGTTCTGCCTCTTTTCGTGTTTCAGCAGAAATGGGCACATGAAAGAAAGGGATGTCAAAACGCTCCGCAATTTCCCCCAAATCTTTATGATTACTGGAAATAAATGGTATTTCAACTTTGAGTTCACCAGATTTAAAGCGGCCTAAAATATCATATAAACAATGGTCATACTTCGACACAAAAAGCGCCATTTTTGGTATAGATTCAGAATCAAACAATTCCCAATTCATGTTAAACTTCTTAGCAACTGATTTTTCAAATAATTTTGAGAATTCAATGCTTGAAAATAGTGTGCTTAGAAAATCACATTCTAAACGCATAAAAAACACACCTTGTTCGTGGTCGACATGTTGATCTACATAGGTGATATTTCCCTGATTTTCAAGTATAAAACTAGTTGTGGCTGCAATTATTCCTTGTTGATCATTGCAACGAACTATAATGGTGAATTTTTTCATTTCAGCTAAATTATACAAATTGTCAACTTTAAACTTCGTAGAATGAAATTTTATTAAATTTTTGAGGATATTGTAAAAATTCAATCTTAAAATTATAGTCTTATCAATGCAATGAACATAAATTAAATATTTTTTTGAGGTAGATTTTAATCTCAATTTATGGATTTCAATTTGTCGTATTGTAGTTACATTTCTGTTGCATTATGCTTACCTTTGCACAATGATTCAACTAGGGGAGTACAATAGATTAAGAATTTTAAGGGATACAGATCCAGGACTTTTTTTGGGTGATTATGAGGACAATGAGGTTTTATTGCCAAACAGATATGTTCCAAATACTTTTGAAATTGATGACGTTTTAGATGTTTTTGTCTATTTGGATAACGATGAGCGATTGGTTGCTGTTACAGATACGCCATACATAAAAAAAGGAGAATTTGCCCTTTTACGTTGTAATGCTGTCAATGAATTTGGTGCTTTTTTAGATTGGGGAATGGTTAAAGAATTGTTTTGTCCTTTTCGAGAGCAAGCTTTTAAAATGAAAAAAGGAGGATGGTATTTGGTATACTGCTATTTGGATGAGACCTCAGAGCGTTTGGTGGCATCTAGCAAAACCAATCGTTTTTTGGACAACAAAGAACTTACCGTTGAACCTTTTGAAGAAGTCGATTTGATTGTTTCTCACCCCTCTGATCTTGGTATGAATGTCATCATCAATAAACGCCATTTAGGATTAATTTTTAAAGATGATATTTTTAAAGATTTAAGCATTGGAGATAAGTTAAAAGGTATTGTCAAAAAAATTAGACCCAGCAATAAAATTGACATCAGTCTTTCCCAAATCGGTTATCGTAATATTGAGCCAAACGCTCAATCGCTTTTGGATTTTATCAATGATAATAATGGATTTTTAGACATCACTGATAAGTCTTCTCCAGAAGTAATTAGAGAAGTAGTGCAAATGAGCAAAAAGACCTTTAAAAAAGCATTAGGGACACTCTATAAAAAGCGTTTAGTACGTCTTGAAACCGATGGGATTTATTTAGTCAACAAATAACACCGAATTATGAGTACAATACAATGGAAAACCGCAATTGAATTTGAAGATATTACTTACAAAAAGTGTGATGGGGTAGCGCGAATAGCATTCAATCGTCCAGAAGTAAGAAATGCATTTCGTCCTCAAACAACATCAGAATTATTAACTGCTTTTCATGATGCCAACGAAGATACTTCCATTGGAGTTGTGTTGTTAAGTTCAGAAGGACCATCGCCAAAAGATGGCGTATTTTCTTTTTGTAGTGGTGGCGATCAAAAAGCACGAGGACAAGAAGGCTATGTAGGAAAAGATGGTTATCACCGATTGAATATTTTAGAGGTCCAACGACTTATTCGTTTTATGCCAAAAGCTGTGATTGCTGTTGTATCTGGTTGGGCTGTTGGAGGTGGGCATAGTTTACATGTTGTTTGCGATTTGACATTAGCGAGTCAAGAACACGCAATTTTTAAACAAACCGATGCTGACGTTACTAGTTTTGATGGTGGTTATGGATCTGCATATTTAGCTAAGATGGTTGGTCAAAAAAAAGCACGTGAAATTTTCTTTTTAGGAAGAAACTATTCTGCACAAGAGGCTTATGAAATGGGTATGGTTAATGCGGTGATTCCTCACGAAAAATTAGAACAAACAGCCTTTGAATGGGCACAAGAAATTTTAGAAAAATCACCAATTTCAATAAAAATGCTAAAGTTTGCCATGAACCTAACAGATGATGGTATGGTTGGCCAACAAGTTTTTGCAGGAGAAGCCACTCGATTGGCCTACATGACCGATGAAGCCAAAGAGGGAAGAGATGCATTTTTAGAAAAACGTCCACCAAATTTTAATAAAAAATGGATTCCGTAGTATGGCTCGACTAAAAACTTGGATTTCAGCGTTTCGATTACGCACCTTGCCGCTTTCCATTTCAGGAGCGGTTGTAGGTTCAAGTTATGCATACTTCTCAGGTTTTTTCGATATACTAATTTTTATTTTTATAATTCTTACAACGCTTAGTTTTCAAATTTTATCAAATTTAGCCAACGACTATGGCGATGGTATCAAAGGGACAGACAATAACTCAAGAATTGGTCCAGAACGCGCCTTACAAAGTGGTGCGATTTCCCCAAAACAAATGAAAAATGCTATAATCATAAACGCAATATTGAGTGCAATTTTAGCCCTTCTTTTGACGTATATGGCTTTTGGAGTTAGTCAACTATTTAATTCATTAATTTTCATTGTTTTAGGGGCAATTTCAATATATGCAGCAATCACCTATACCGTTGGAAAATCGGCCTATGGTTACAGGGCTCTTGGCGATTTGATGGTGTTTTTATTTTTTGGTTGGCTTAGCGTTATGGGGACGTATTTTTTATTTGCTAAAGATCTAGATTCGATGCTACTAATTCCAGCAACTGCAATTGGATGTCTTAGTGCTGCTGTTTTGAATTTAAATAACATGAGAGATTTAGAAACTGATTTGAAATCTAATAAAATTACATTGGCTGGATATTTAGGGATGAAGTCATCAAAAATATATCATTTCGCCTTGATACTTTCTGCAATCGTATTAATGTTGATTTTTCAATTTTCAATATCATACTCAAAAATCATGTATTTGAGTTGGATTGCATTTTTACCTTTACTATTTCATTTAAAGGCTGTTTTTTTTATTAAGAATCCAAAAGACTTTGACCCTCATCTAAAACGTGTAGCATTGTCAACCTTCGTTTTGGCGCTCTTATTTGCTGTGGCACTGATTATTGAAAACCTTCACTATTGATGAATTAATATAAATGAAAGCCTCGTTTTATAAATATCAATTACAATTTAAACAAGCTAGTGGGACTTCTAGAGGCGTATTAACCACAAAAGATACATGGTTTATCAACATTGAAAATAAAAATTTTAATGGCATAGGAGAGTGTGGAATGTTTCGTGGATTGAGTTGTGATGATAGACCTGATTTTGAGCAAACATTACAATGGGTTTGCGATCATATCAATTTGGGTTTAGAAAATTTATTAAAAAAATTGATAGAATTCCCTTCAATTCAATTTGGTTTAGAAATGGCTTTTTTAGATTTAAAAGCAAAATCTTCACATGTTTTATTTCCATCAAAATTTACAGAGGGTAAGGACTCTATACCCATTAATGGATTGATTTGGATGGGGGATAAGCAGTTTATAAAATCTCAGATTCGTACTAAACTTGATGCAGGATTTGATTGTTTAAAAATGAAAATCGGTGCTATAGATTTTGAAACGGAGTTGGCTCTTATTCAATCCATAAGAAAAGAATTTGATGCTAAAACCATTGAGATTCGTGTTGACGCCAATGGTGCTTTTTCTGAGTCTGATGCTTTGGAAAAACTCAAGCGTTTGTCAGATTATGCATTACATTCGATAGAGCAACCTATAAAACAAGGCCAATATGATGCAATGGCTGAACTTTGTAACAAAACACCTCTTCCGATTGCACTTGATGAAGAACTGATTGGAGTTCATGATGTAACAAGACGTAAAAAATTGCTACAAACTATAAATCCTCAATATATCATCCTTAAGCCCACTCTTGTTGGTGGGTTATTAGGAAGTCAATCTTGGATAGACTTGGCTGAAGATCAAAATATTGGTTGGTGGATTACAAGCGCATTAGAAAGTAATGTTGGACTTAATGCTATTGCTCAATGGACCTACAGTCTAAATGTCAAAAGACCTCAGGGTTTGGGAACAGGAATGCTTTTTTCGAATAATTTTTTATCGCCATTACAAATAAATAATGGTAATTTGCAGTACAACCCAAAAGAAAAGTGGAATTTAAAAATTTAAACTATGTATATCAAACAAGCATTTAAAGTCGAACATGATTGGTGGTTATATCTCGTTGGAGTTCTTCTTATTTTTATTGGATCACAGCTTGGTCAAATTCCATTTTTAATTGCAATCATAACTAAATCAATAGCAAATGGAGGAGATTTATCATCTTTGGATTATGATACTATGATGTCAATTCTTGATTTAAACCTTAGCCTTTTTCTATTACTATTTTCTTTTGCTGTCGGGTTGGTGGTTGTTTTTTTAGTCGTAAAATATATTCATAAACAAACTTTAAGAAGTCTTACAACTTCTAGGGTTAAAATAGACTGGAATCGTTTTTGGTTTGCTTTTCTAGTTTGGGGGGTAACAACGTGTGTTTTTATTTTATTGGAATATTACTCTTCTCCAGAAAATTACACCTTTAATTTTAAACCTATCCCATTTCTAATTTTAGTATTAATTTCAATTGTTTTTATTCCATTACAAACAAGTTTTGAAGAATATCTTTTTAGAGGCTATTTGATGCAAGGCCTTGGAGTTTTAGCAAAAAATAGGTGGGTACCGCTTATTTTAACTTCAACCTTATTTGGATTGTTGCACATTGCAAATCCAGAAATTGATAAGTTGGGTTATGTCCTTTTGGTACATTACATAGGAACAGGATTTTTATTAGGTATAATGACTCTTATGGATGAAGGTTTAGAATTGGCTTTGGGTTTTCATGCAGCCAATAATCTTATTGCCGCACTTCTTCTTACTGCAGATTGGACAGCATTTCAAACCCATTCTATTTTAAAAGATATTTCTGAGCCAGAAATGTCAAATGTAGAAGTGTTTTTTCCTGTTTTTGTCATTTATCCAATTCTTTTAATTGTTTTTGCTAAGAAATATGAATGGACCAATTGGAAAGAAAAATTATTTGGAACAGTAACTAATAACTAGTTTTTGAGCACAAACAACGTTTTTAACAACTTTAACGAAGCGTTTCAATTGAATGGTATTCATTATTCTATGGATTCCTTAAAAGTTTTGGCAGAGAATCTAATTTTAAGTGACAATGTAAATGAGACACACTTAGGTGAATTTATTCTGAATTGGATTGATGATTCAAAGGATATAGTCCTAAAGACTTCTGGAACAACATCCAAACCAAAGCATATTATAGCTCCAAAATCTGCTTTTATCAGTTCTGCTAAAGCAACTGGAGATTTTTTTAATTTGTTACCGGAAAATTCTGCACTTTGTTGTTTGCCTTTTTCTTATATAGCCGCCAAAATGATGTTTGTTCGTGCATGGGTTTTAGGTTTAAAATTGGATGTCATAGAGCCTTCTTCAAGTCCTTTGAAGCAAATTACGAAGCAATATGATTTTTCGGCTATGGTGCCATTACAAGTTCATAATTCTTTTTCAAAATTAAATCAAATTAAAACTCTAATTGTAGGAGGCGCACCCGTTTCTAGGGCTTTACAAAACCAATTGGAAGGGCATCCGTCATCAATTTTTGAAACCTATGGAATGACAGAAACAGTCAGTCATATAGCTGCAAAAAATTTATCACAAGGAAAAGGAGTCTTTACAGTTTTACCAGATATTTCAATTGCTGTTGATGATAATGGTTGCCTAGTGGTTAAAGCTCCAAAACTAACCCCGGAAGTTTTGTACACAAATGATGTTGTTACTCTAGTTTCGAATGATTCCTTTAAATGGTTAGGTCGATTTGATAATGTGATTAATTCAGGGGGTATAAAAATATATCCAGAGCAGATAGAGAAAGCCCTTCAAGATCAAATCAACAATCGGTTTTATATTACTTCAATCCCCGATCAATTACTAGGGCAAAAAGTAATTTTAATTATTGAAGGAAATTCACAAGATTTGGAATTAAATTTTAGTGATATAGATTCAAAAAAACGACCAAAAAACATCTACTTCATAAAAGAATTTTGTGAAACAAGTTCAGGAAAAATTCAACGTCAGAAAACACTTGAAACGTTAAACTTGAATCACACCTAAATTAAAATCTTTTTCAATAGGAGCATGGTTTGCCGCTTCAATTCCCATACTAATCCATTTGCGTGTATCAAGAGGGTTAATTATAGCATCGGTCCAAAGGTGCGACGCCGCATAATAAGGCGAAACCTGTTCGTCGTATTTTTGTTTAATCTTTGAAAGTAATTCGGCTTCTTGTTGATCAGATATTTTCTTTCCTTGTTTCTTAAGCGCAGCGGTTTCTATTTGCAATAATACCTTAGCAGCACTATTACCGCTCATTACAGCTAATTCGGCGCTAGGCCAAGCTACAATCAATCTAGGGTCGTAGGCCTTGCCGCACATCGCATAATTCCCTGCACCATAGCTATTGCCTGTAATAATGGTAAATTTTGGAACAACACTGTTACTCACGGCATTCACCATTTTTGCTCCATCTTTTATTATTCCGCCGTGTTCACTTTTACTACCGACCATGAACCCTGTTACGTCTTGTAAAAAGACTAATGGAATTTTTTTCTGATTACAATTGGCAATAAAACGTGTGGCTTTGTCTGCACTATCATTATAAATAACACCACCAAACTGCATTTCTCCTTTTTTGGTTTTAACCAACTTTCGTTGATTGGCTACAATCCCAACAGCCCAGCCATCAATTCGTGCATAACAAGTAATGATGGTTTTTCCATATCCTGCTTTATATTCTTCAAATTCTGAAACATCAACCAATCTTTTAATAATTTCATAGGTATCATACTGATCGGCTCTAGAACGTGGTAAAATACCAAAAATATCCTCTGGATTTTCTTTGGGTTTTACGGCTTTTATACGGTTGAATCCAGCATTTTCAGCAGCCCCAATTTTGTTCATAATGGATTTAATTTTATCTAAAGCATCTTTATCATTTTTGGCTTTGTAATCTGTAACACCACTAATTTCGCAATGTGTTGTGGCTCCACCAAGAGTTTCATTATCTATGCTTTCTCCAATCGCCGCTTTTACCAGATAGCTACCTGCTAAAAATATACTTGCTGTTTTATTTACAATAATAGCTTCATCACTCATAATAGGGAGGTAAGCACCACCAGCAACACAACTTCCCATAATGGCCGAAATTTGTGTGATTCCCATACTACTCATGATAGCATTGTTTCTAAAAATTCGGCCAAAATGTTCTTTATCGGGAAAAATTTCATCTTGCATGGGCAAATAAACTCCTGCAGAATCCACTAAATATATAATGGGAAGTTTGTTTTCTATAGCAATTTCTTGTGCACGTAAATTTTTCTTAGCAGTAATTGGAAACCAAGCACCAGCTTTTACTGTGGCATCATTGGCTACAACCACACATTGCTTTTTTGCAATATATCCAATCTTTACAACTACGCCGCCTGATGGACAACCACCATGATTGCTATACATCCCCTCGCCAGCAAAAGCACCAATTTCAATGGATTCAGATTTTGGATCTAAAAGATAATCTATACGCTCTCGAGCAGTCATTTTACCCTTGGCATGTTGTTTTTCAATTTTTGAAGTCCCACCGCCTAATTTGACTTTTGCAAAGCGTTTCCTAAGGTCGGATAAGAGGAGTTTGTTCTGGTCTTCGTTTTTATTGAAGTTTAAGTCCATAGTAGTTATCTTTGTAACAAAAATAACAATATTCTACATTTTTTAGATTTAGTTTAACGAAGATTTGTAAATCTTGATGATTATAATTTAAAATACTTTTTATGAAGATGATTTTTCACCCATCAAGTTCTCGTAGCTATGTTAATCATGGTTGGTTAGAAGCTAATCACTCATTTAGTTTTGCACACTTTTTTGATCCCAATAAATTAAATTTTGGGGCACTTCGTGTTTTGAATGATGATAAAATAGCTCCAGGCATGGGTTTTGGCACACATCCTCATGATAACATGGAAATTATTACAGTACCACTGTCTGGTGTTTTAAAACACAAAGACTCCATGACAGAACAGTGGCTAACGGTTGAGGCAGGGGAGGTTCAAGTGATGTCAGCAGGAACAGGTGTTTACCATTCCGAAAAGAATGCATCATCAACAGAGGATTTAAAGTTATTTCAGATTTGGATTTTAACAAATAGAAAAGGTGTATCACCACGCTATGATCAAAAACATTTTGAGCTGGTTCCTGCTGGAGAATTACAAATTTTAGTAGAATCTATAGATGATTTTAAATTAGAAACAAGTCTAAAAGTTTATCAGAATGCCCAAATTTCTAGAATTAATTTGAACGCAGGTGATCAGTTCCTGTATCAATTAAAATCTAATACTCATGGTGTGTATGTCATGCAAGTCTTTGGGATTTCAAGAATCGAAAATCAACAACTAAACAAAAGAGATGCCTTGGGAGTTTCTAATCTGAATCAGTTTGAAATCATTGCACACCAGGATTCACAGCTATTATTTATTGAAGTTCCAATGAAATTTTAGTGAATTTTTTTAGAAAAATTATAAATAAAAGTTTTAAAATTCACGATATTTGAATCTCCCAAAAATTTTAAAAATTACAAAATGAATAAAAACACAGTATTGGCTTGGGCCACTTTTATTATGATATTTGTAGGTGTTTCTCTAATTGCACTTGGTGCTTTTCGTTACGATGATGTTGCGGGTTGGGGCTTTGCCGCAGTTGGCGTAGGGTTCTTTGCTATTGCCTGGGTGTTTAATGCCTTAAAAGGACGTGTATAATGAGCGACGATAAAAAAATTATATTTTCTATGTCGGGGGTCACTAAGACTTTCCAAAGTGCCAATTCACCCGTTTTGAAAAACATATATCTCAGCTTCTTCTATGGGGCTAAAATTGGTATTCTAGGGCTTAATGGTTCTGGAAAATCTACACTTTTAAAAATCATTGCAGGTGTTGACAAAAATTATCAAGGCGATGTGGTTTTTTTACAAGATTATTCTGTTGGTTTTCTAGAACAAGAACCTAAATTGGATAACGAAAAAACTGTTTTAGACGTGGTCAGAGAAGGTGCTGCAGAAACCGTAGCCATTTTGGACGAGTACAACAAAATAAACGATATGTTTGGTTTGGAAGAAGTCTATTCAGATGCTGATCGTATGGAAAAGCTTATGAATCGTCAAGCTGAATTACAAGATAAAATTGATGCTGCTAATGCTTGGGAACTTGATACCAAATTAGAAATTGCTATGGACGCGCTCCGCACTCCAGAGGGCGACAAAAAAATTGGTGTTCTTTCTGGTGGTGAACGTCGTAGAGTAGCCTTGTGCCGTTTACTATTGCAGGAGCCTGATGTATTACTTTTGGATGAGCCTACCAACCATTTGGATGCAGAATCGGTTCATTGGTTAGAGCAGCATTTGGCGCAGTACAAAGGCACCGTTATTGCGGTTACACACGACCGTTATTTTTTGGATAATGTGGCAGGATGGATTTTAGAACTCGATAGAGGAGAGGGTATTCCTTGGAAAGGAAATTATTCATCATGGTTAGATCAAAAATCAAAACGATTGGCTCAAGAAAATAAATCTGCTTCTAAGCGCCAAAAAACATTGGAACGCGAGTTGGAATGGGTACGACAAGGTGCAAAGGGGCGTCAGACCAAGCAAAAAGCACGATTAAAGAATTATGATAAACTTTTAAATCAAGATCAGAAACAGCTTGATGAAAAACTAGAAATTTATATTCCAAATGGCCCACGTTTAGGTACAAATGTTATTGATGCTGAAGGTGTTAGTAAGGCTTATGGTGAAAAACTACTTTACGATAATTTAAATTTTAATTTACCACAAGCAGGTATTGTTGGTGTCATTGGTCCCAATGGTGCAGGAAAGACCACGATTTTTAGGATGATTATGGGCGAGGAAACTCCCGATAATGGATCGTTTAAGGTAGGTGAAACAGCAAAAATAGCCTATGTTGATCAAAGCCATTCCAATATTGATTCAGAAAAAACGATTTGGCAAAATTTTAGTGACGAACAGGAGCTTGTAATGATGGGTGGGAGACAAGTAAATTCTCGTGCCTATTTGAGTCGTTTTAACTTTTCAGGAAGTGAGCAAAACAAAAAAGTTAAATTGCTTTCTGGAGGAGAGCGAAACCGTCTTCATTTGGCAATGACACTAAAAGAAGAAGGCAATGTATTACTATTAGATGAGCCTACAAATGATTTGGATGTTAATACGTTACGGGCTTTAGAAGAAGGTTTAGAGAACTTTGCTGGGTGTGCGGTTGTAATTAGTCACGACCGTTGGTTTTTAGATCGGATTTGCACCCATATTTTGGCCTTTGAAGGCAATTCGGAAATCTATTTTTATGAGGGTAGTTTTAGTGAATATGAAGCCAATAAACGTCAGCGACTAGGTGGAGATATTATGCCAAAGCGCATTAAATATAAAAAATTGATTCGTTAGAAAAATTTTTTCTATTCTTCGAGAGGTTGTTCTGTATCTTCTGAATCATCTTTTTTTACTCTATCTTTTTTATAAATTGGTAGTAGGTATGACAGGGTATAGCTGAACCCTGTGCCAACTTTACTACTATCATATGTTCGTCCAAAACCTGGGATATATAAATTCTCGAAATTATCTGGTGATTTTTCTGAAATCCTAGCTTTTAATTGCACATTGAATCCTAAAAACAGATTATTAAAAAGTTCAGCTTTTAAACCAAAAATAAGTTCTACCCATGCTGCAGTGAGGTTTGAAAATTCAACGCTTTCATTGTTTTGAATTTGCGTCCAAGTTTGGCTATTAGTATCATAAATAGTGTAACGATCTCGTGTTTGACTAAAACTTGATAATCCAAAGCGTAGACCGCTAATGATTAAATTTTCCATTCCTAACCAATTATTATATAAATTATAATCGATACCTGCTTTAAAATAATTTCCTTTAGCACTGCTATCTAAATAATCTGTTTTAGTGGTTTTTTCTTCGAATCCTAATTCACCAGCAACATACAAGCGTCTTCCCAAACGATAATCTGCATTAACTTCAAACCCCGAGTAGTCTGTTTCAAAGGCTGTACGTCCAAATTTGCTAAGATCTACACCAAAACGCAATCCGTATTTGTCTTGAAAAATAATACTTTCTGTGGAGGTTTTGTTGCTAGTATCGATAGTTTCATTTTGTGCAAACGAAACGCTACTTATCCATAAAAAACAAAAGGAATTAATGAAATATTTTAACATGGGTTTCATTTTCGTTTGTTACATCATTCACTATTATATCGGCATTTACCATCCAAAGATCGCTATCCGTTTCGATGCTAAACCCTTGAATATTATACACATTTTTGTAACCACATGCACGAGAAACATATACCGGTGAAGTGGTGTAGGCAACGGTAATTACGTCTGGATTGGCTTGTACGACATCATTAATAAGACTGTAATTTTTATATAATTTGAATTGTGTTTGATTTGTTGTACCATTGAGAGGTAATTCAATTTTATCACGGGAACTTACGCTTTCGCCAGAAATTTCAACTTCGTTGCCTTGTGCATCTATACCAATAGCAAAAAGCCCTCCAACGGTTTTTGTGTCATCTAAATTTCCGATATCAAAAAACTCTACAACAAGACGAGAGGTAGTTTGTGTATTTTCACTACATACATCATCTGGTTCACAAGCGATGAACAACAAAAAAATCCATAAAAAAGATATTCTATTCATAAAAATCTAAATTCTTTTTTTCAAAAGTACAACATTTTCTACATGATGCGTCTGTGGAAACATGTCTACTGCTTGAGTTTTTATGATCTTATATTTTGAATCCATCATAGCCAAATCTCTTGCCTGAGTTGCGCTGTTGCAACTCACATAGACGATTTTTTTGGGTAAAATATTCAATAGTTGTTGAACAACATCTTTATGCATTCCATCTCTTGGTGGGTCGGTAATGATGACGTCTGGGTGTCCGTGTGTGTCTATAAATTCTGAATTGAATACAGTTTTCATGTCTCCAACAAAGAAATCTACATTATCGATTTTGTTGTGTTCTGCGTTTTCTTTAGCGGCTTTGATGGCATCAGGAACGGCTTCTACACCAACAACTTTTTTAGCCTTTTTAGCTACAAATTGAGCGATTGTACCTGTACCTGTATACAAATCATAGACCAATTCATTCCCCGTTAATCCAGCAAAATCACGTGTAATTTTATATAGATTATAGGCCTGTTCAGAATTCGTTTGATAGAAAGATTTTGCATTAATTTTAAATTGCAAACCTTCCATTTCTTCTAAAATATAATTTTGACCATAGTAGCAAACTATTTCTTGATCATAAATGGTATCATTCCCCTTTGAATTGATGACATATTGTAGCGAATTGATTTCTGGAAATGTATTTTTGAGAAAATCCATAATCGTTTCTATTTGCAATTTTGTTGCTGAAAAAAACTGTACAACAACCATAATTTCTCCAGTGCTTGTTGTACGAATCATAAGTGTACGCAAGACACCTGTTTGTTGTCTTGGGTCAAAAAATGGAATTTGTTGTTCGGTAGCAAAAACTTTTAGACTATTTCGGATCGCATTTGATGGATCTTTTTGTAAATAACATTTATTAAGGTCTAAAATTTTATCCCACATCCCTGGGATATGAAATCCAAGCGCATTTCTATTATTAATTATTTTATCTGCATTAATTTCTTCCAAAGAAAGCCATCGATTATTACTAAATGAAAATTCCATCTTATTTCTATAAAAATAAGGAGAATCGCATCCTAAAATTGGTGTAATTTCTGGAAGTTCAACTTTTCCAATACGCAAAAGATTATTGGTAACTTCTTTTTGTTTAAAAAACAACTGTTGATCATATTTCATATACTGCCATTTGCAACCGCCACAAGTTCCAAAATGGCTACATGAAGGTGTTTCTCTGTGCTCGGAAAGTTTATGAAATTGTGTTGCTTTTCCCTCGTAATATCCTTTACGTTTTTTAAAAGTTTGTACATCAACAACATCGCCAGGAACAGCATTATTCAGAAAAATAACTTTACCGTCCGGTGCTTTGGCAATACTTTTCCCTTTTGCTCCAGCATCGATAACTTCAACTTCAAAAAATTCTTTTTTTGCATTTTTTCTTCGCATAGCCACAAAAATACTTCAAAAAATAATGTTGTCCCTATTGAACAGCATTAAAAAAATTAAATTGACTACATTATTCTTTGATTTTATCTAATAATTTGGATTTTGTTTTAAAAAAATAAAAAAACTTATTAATTTGCACATCATGGGTGATTTCTCTCCATAAGAAGGAATTGTACTTTTCTTACTTAAATTTTTTAAAAAATGCCTCTTTTAAATACACTTTCACCAAAAGATGCCATGGATTTGGAGCACAACCATGGCGCTCATAATTACCACCCCCTTCCCGTTGTCCTCAATCGAGGTGAAGGCGTTTATGTCTGGGATGTAGAGGGTAAAAAATATTATGATTTTTTATCTGCATATTCTTCTGTAAATCAAGGACATTGCCATCCAGCTATTGTGGGAGCAATGAAGCGTCAAGCTGAAACTTTAACACTAACTTCAAGGGCGTTTTATAATGATCAATTAGGACCTTATGAGCAGTATATTACTCAGTACTTTGGATTTGATAAAGTATTACCTATGAATACGGGTGCAGAAGCTGTAGAAACGGCCATAAAAATCACACGCCGTTGGGCATATAAAGTTAAAGGTATACCTGAAAATAAAGCAAAAATCATTGTTTGTGAAAATAACTTTCATGGACGAACAACAACAATTATTTCTTTTTCTAACGATCCTACAGCAAGACAACATTTTGGTCCCTATACCGATGGTTTTATCAAAATTCCATATGATGATAGTAATGCTTTACAAAAGGCACTAGAAACACACAGTGATATCGCAGGTTTTTTGGTTGAACCCATTCAAGGGGAAGCAGGAGTTTATGTGCCATCAGAAGATTATTTAAAAACCGCCAAGGCATTGTGTGAAGAACACAATGTTTTGTTTGTTGCCGATGAAGTTCAAACAGGTATTGCTCGTACGGGTCGCCTTTTAGCAACTTGTGGCAATTGCAGTTGTGTCAATAAAGATTGTTCAGACACTCCAGATGTAAAACCTGATGTATTGATTTTGGGTAAAGCGTTAAGTGGAGGCGTCTATCCTGTTTCTGCTGTTTTGGCTAATGATGATATTATGAAGGTCATAACACCTGGTTCTCATGGTAGTACTTTTGGAGGGAATCCAGTGGCCGCAGCAGTTGCTATTGCAGCACTAAAAGTCATTAAAGATGAACAACTAACAGAAAATGCAGAGCAATTAGGACAACTTTTCAGAGCACAGTTAAATGATTATATCAAAAACAGTACAATTGTAAAACTTGTTAGAGGAAAAGGGTTGTTAAATGCTATAGTAATTAATGATTCAGAGGACAGTGATACGGCTTGGAATATTTGTTTAAAACTTCGTGATAACGGATTATTAGCCAAACCAACGCACGGAAATATCATTCGTTTTGCACCGCCTTTGGTGATGACTAAAGAACAATTACTTGATTGTGTGACAATTATCATTAAAACGTTGAAAACTTTTGAAGTTTAGCTTTTTAAATTAAAGTTAGTACGTATTTTTCAAAATTTTAAATCCCATACAATGAAACACATTTTTTATTTATTCTTATTATCAAGCGTAATGGCATGTCATAAAAATGCAGAAAACAGTAGAAATATTAATGTAGAATACCCAAAAACATCTCAGGTTGATACCGTTGATGACTATTTTGGTGCACAATTAAAAGACCCATATCGCTGGTTAGAAGACGATAGAAGTAAGGAAACCGAAGCATGGGTTAATACACAAAACAAAACAACGTTTGACTACCTTTCAAATGTTCCCTACAGAAAAGAACTAAAGGAGCGTCTGGAAAAATTATGGAATTATGAAAAAATAGGCTCACCTTTTAAAGAAGGCGATTATACTTACTTTTATAAAAATAATGGTCTTCAAAATCAATATGTCATATACCGCTACAAAACTGGTGATGCACCATCAACGGCAGAAATTTTTCTTGACCCTAATACGTTTAAAGAAGATGGTACGATTTCACTAGGCGGCACCAGTTTTTCCAAGAGTGGTCGTTTGTTGGCCTATAGTATTTCTGAAGGAGGTAGCGATTGGAGGAAAATTATTACTATGGACGTGGTCTCCAAAAAAATTATTGAAGACACATTGGTAGATGTTAAATTTAGTGGAATGTCTTGGTACAAAGATGAAGGTTTTTATTACTCAAGTTACGATAAACCAAAAGGAAGTGCCCTTTCTGCAAAAACAGATCAACACAAGGTGTATTTCCATAAACTAGGCACTCCTCAAAAAGAAGATGTTTTGATTTTTGGTGGTAAAAAAGAACAAAAACACCGTTATATTGGTGCAAGAGTAACGGAGGATGATCGATTTTTAATTATTTCGGCAAGCGTTTCAACCTCTGGCAATAAGTTATTTCTCAAGAATTTAGATGCTCCAAATAGCCCTCTAATAACAATTCTTAATCATACCAAAAGTGACACTTATTTGATTGATAATGTTGACGATAAATTGTATTTCGTTACAAATTTGAATGCGCCAAATCAAAAAATAGTAACAGTAGATGCAAGGGATCCAAAACCCAAAAATTGGGTGGATTTTATCCCTGAAACAAAACATGTCTTGAATCCCTCAACGGGTGGTGGCTATTTCTTTGCGGAATATATGGTTGATGCGATATCTCAAGTCAAACAATATGATTATGATGGTAATTTTGTTCGAGATATAGAACTTCCAGGTCTAGGAAATGCTGGAGGATTTGGAGGTAAAAAAGATGAAACTATTGATTTCTATTCATTTACAAACTACAAAACACCATCAAGCATTTATAAATTTAACGTAGAAACAGGGATTTCTGAGTTGTATTGGAAACCAGAAATAGATTTTGACAGCTCCGATTACGAAAGTAAACAAGTGTTTTATACATCCAAAGATGGAACAAAAGTGCCTATGATGATAACTCACAAGAAAGGCCTTCAAATCAATGGAAAAAATCCAACAATTCTTTACGGATACGGAGGATTTAATATCAGTTTGAATCCAAGTTTTAGTGTCACCAATGCGGTTTGGTTGGAACAAGGCGGTGTTTATGCAGTACCAAATCTTCGTGGGGGAGGAGAATATGGAAAAGAATGGCATGATGCGGGTACACAAACGAAAAAGCAGAACGTATTTGATGATTTTATTGCCGCAGCAGAATATTTAATTGCCGAGCAATATACTTCTAGCGATTTTCTGGCCATCCGTGGAGGGTCAAATGGAGGGCTTCTTGTTGGCGCTACAATGACTCAACGGCCAGATTTAATGAAAGTTGCTTTACCGGCGGTTGGTGTTCTTGATATGTTGCGCTACCACACCTTTACAGCAGGTGCAGGATGGGCCTATGATTATGGTACTTCTGAGGATAATAAAGAAATGTTTGAGTATCTAAAGGGCTATTCTCCTGTTCATAACGTCAAAAGTGGGGTAAAATACCCAGCAACTCTTGTCACTACAGGAGATCATGATGATCGTGTGGTTCCAGCGCATAGTTTTAAGTTTGCAGCAGAACTTCAAAGTAAGCAATCAGGAACTAACCCTACCTTGATTCGTATTGAAACCGATGCGGGTCATGGTGCAGGAACTCCAGTAAGCAAAACCATTGAACAATACGCCGATATTTTTGGCTTTACATTATTCAATATGGGGTACGACGAGTTGCCTATGAATGAATATGATACTTTTAAGGATTAATGTCTTTGTGTAGAATACTATTAGTAATTTCTATTTCGCTGCATTAATCTCATCCATTATTTTTTTCCACTCTTGTTGTATTTCAGAAAAGTCTGTTGTTGCTAGAGAATAAATTGACCAAGCAAGAAATAGCGTATTGATAGTCAAGACAATAAGTGCAAAAGTTTTTGCGGTTTGCATACTATTAATATTACCTTCATAATCCTCAGGATTCAATTGTGCATCTTTTACTTTTTTATTGGCTGTTAAATAGGCTGGCCCTGATAGAAAAACACCAAGCCCCCAAAAACAACAACATAAAAGACCTAAAATACTGAGTATGTATACAAGTGTTGTATTTAATGATTTTTTCATAAAATAGTTTGTTTAATGAGATAGTTAGTAATAATCACAGCAATAGAAACTATAGAGAGTATATTGATGCTCTTTTGATAAAATTTAAACTTATAAAAACGACTAATCATCAATATTCCAGCAAAAGTTAAGAGGGGGTAAATTGCAGGATACATCCAAAAGGCGTCAACAAAATGACCTTTAAACACAAGAAAAAAAGCACGTTGAAATCCACAACCCATACATTCAAAACCAAAAAGTGATTTGCTCAAACAGGGTAGCATGTAGTTTTCTAAAGCCATTAGTATTGTTGCACCTCAAATTAATAAATAATTTATTAAATAAAAAAATAAACATGCAATTGAGAAAAATTGAACTAAAGATGTTATTTTTAACTCATTAAAAAAAAGTGTCGTTTGAAACAAAACTCAATAAAATATCTGTTTTTTTTAGTAGGCGCTATCTTAATTATTTATGCTGAAATCTATTCAAATTCTTTAATTTCAGTTATTGGATTATTTTTTTTAGTTGTTGGGTTATATATAATATCCAAAGGCATCGGACAAAAACCTGATTATAATCCCTATGAAGTTCAAACTGAAGATGAAGAAGAATGAAGTTTAAATTAAATGATAAGGTATCTGTTTTGGACGATGACCTCTCTGGTCATGTGATTGAAATTTCAGGAGATACAATTACGATTGAAACATCTTCAGGTTTCGAAATGTCTTTTGAGACTTCAGAGCTGGTCAAAATAAAAGATAATCTTTTAAATACATCGTCTTTTTCAGGTCAATCCATTCAAAATATTCTTTCTGAAAAAACCTCAAAAAAAAGAGTGCAACCCTCCAAGAACAAATTAAAAACACGCCAGCAACCACCAATGGAGGTGGATCTTCATATTCACCAATTGGTGAGTTCTACAAAAGGTATGCAAAATCATGACATGCTTAACTTACAATTGGATACTGCAAAACGTCGTTTAGATTTTGCTATTTCAAAACGCATTCAGCGGGTTGTTTTTATTCATGGTGTAGGCGAGGGGGTTCTTAAGTTGGAACTCGAATATCTGTTAAGGCGTTATGAAAGTATTAAATTTTATCCTGCTGATTATCAAAAATATGGTCACGGAGCTACAGAGGTTTATATTTTTAAGAACAGGAAACTCTAGAACGATATTGTTGTCTCATATGTTCCTAGCTCCAAAATATCGGCTGAAAGAACAGAAATATCAAAATTATTTAAAGTAATGGTAATTGTAACAACGCGCTGAAACTGATTTGCATTGTTAGTTTGAACGGTATAAGAATCTGCAAAAATTGCATCTAAAAAACGAGCGGATGAAGCCCCTACTGCAATATCATCAAAAAGGTTTCCATTGCCGTTTTCATCTTCATTGATAGTTAGCGTACCATCGCCATCATCATCATTGTCTAAATAATCTGGAATAGAGTCGCCATCGCTGTCTTGCGCATCTGTTAAATCGCCGTCATTGTTTGGATCTGGTTTCTCGTTGATGGTGGGTACATTGTCGCCATCATCGTCGTTGTCTTTGTAGTTGGGTATGCCATCGCCATCCGAATCGCCATCAAATTCTAGCGCAGTAGGAACACCATCATTATCATCATCTTGAAATGTTGAAATAAATTTTGCAGTTCCGCTTGATGAGGAATAGCTATTTATTACGGAAACACCTGCCGGAGGGATCACAGCACAAATTAGCGCATTGGGATCTCCGTTGTAGGATCTGTAATGAAATTGAACATTACTGCCATCAATAGTAATCGTTTGTTCATCTCCCGATGACGCAGGATTAAACATGGCTTCAGTTGTCGAAGTTCTTGGAATCAATAGTGTAAGTGACTCAAAAGGATCTTCTTTTGTATCATAAAACAAAAAACTAGAAGTAATAGCTGCTCCTTGATTGGCAGTTTGAATTTCACATAATGATAACTCCTTGTCAAAGTCTAATTGAATATTCAAAACATCGCCATCATCACAAGCTGTTGTTAGAAGTAGAACTGAAAAGAAATATAACCAATTGCGCATAATTCAACTATTTGTTACAAAAGTAAAAGAATTAAGAAATAAATTTAAAGTTATTGTCAATTATTTAATTTGATTATTTTTGTTAAAATTAAATCAAAAAAAATGACCCCCATTTATTTAGATAATGCTGCTACAACATGTGTTCGTGAAGACGTTGCGAACAAAATGGCGGAAATCTTAAAATCTACTTATGGCAATCCATCTTCGACGCATAGCGTTGGGCGTTCTTCAAAATCTATTTTAGAGCAATGTCGCAAACGTATTGCTTCACATTTTAATGTAAAGTCATCAGAAATCGTTTTTACTTCTGGAGGAACAGAAGCCGACAATCTTGTTTTACGTTCTGCAGTCTGTGATTTAGGTGTAAAACATATTATTTCTTCTAAAATTGAACATCATGCGGTAGGGCATACCGTTGAGGCATTACAATCATCCTCTGAAATAAAAGTAAGTTACGTTCGTCTTACAGAAAAAGGAGAAGTTGATTTAAAGCACTTAGAAGAATTATTAAGAAATTTCTCAGAAAAAACGCTAGTGTCTCTGATGCATATCAACAATGAAATTGGAACAATTTTGGACTTAAAATTGGTTGCAGAATTGTGTAAAACATATGATGCATTATTTCATAGCGATACTGTACAATCCGTTGGTCATTATCATTTGGATTTACAAAAAATTCCAATTGATTTTTTGGCTGCTAGCGCACATAAATTTCACGGTCCAAAAGGGATAGGGTTTGCTTTTGTAAGAAGTGGTTTAGGTTTACAACCCATTATTACTGGTGGTTCACAAGAGCGTGGATGCCGTGCCGGAACAGAAAGTTTGCATGATATTGTTGGTTTGGATGAATCTTTGGCCATAGCTTACTCGAACTTAGAGACTGAAAGACAGTATATTAGTGAGTTAAAATCTTATTTTACCAATCGTTTAAAGTCTGAAATTCCAGCTGTAAAATTCAATGGTTGTTGCGATGATTTTGAAAAAAGCACCTATACTTTAGTCAATGTGTGTTTGCCAGTTTCTGCAGATAAAGCTCCTTTGTTTTTATTTCAATTAGATCTTAAAGGAATTGCATGTTCCAAGGGAAGTGCTTGTCAAAGCGGCAGCGACAAAGGTTCGCATGTACTTACTGAAATTCTATCGGAAGACGACTTAAAAAAGCCCTCTATCCGCTTTTCATTCAGTTCTTACAATACCAAAGAAGAATTAGAAAATGTGGTTGATGTTTTAAAAAATCTTGTTTTAGAACCCGCCTAAAAACGCATGTTTAATCTGACATTAAACACTCTTGGTGTCAAATAATTTGGAATGGAATATTGGCGTTTCGAATAAACATCTCTAACCCATGTATTGGTAATTGAATTCTGAACATCAAAAATGTTGAAAATTTCTATACCAAAGGCCAGTTCTTTGAACCGTTTTTTCCACCCATTTTTAGGTCTATTTTTAGCATCAACAAGAACATAAGACATGCCAATATCTGCACGTTTATAATCTGGCAATCTATTTTGATAGCTATACACATCGGCATAACTTGGAGATCCGCCTGGAACACCTGTATTATACACCAAATTTAGATACATTTTCATGTTTGGTAGTTGAGGAATATAATCTTGAAAAAGCACGCCAAATTTCAAACGTTGGTCCATGGGACGTGCAATAAACTCTCTTCCACCAATGGCTTCTTCTGTTTTTAAATATCCAAACGAAAACCAAGATTCTGTTCCTGGAACAAACTCACCATTTAATCTAAGGTCTAAACCATAGGCATATGCTTTTGCATTGTTATTGGCCGCATATCGAATTCGTACATTTTCAACTGTGTAAGGGTTAACATCTGATAGACTTTTATAATAGGCTTCAGATATGAGCTTAAAAGGGCGTTTCCAAAGCTTGAAACTGTATTCATGGCCTGCCACCAAATGAATCGATCGTTGTGCTTTAACATTACTATTGACTGTTCCATTGGCACCTCGTAATTCTCTATAAAAAGGCGGTTGATAATACAAACCACCACTTAGTCTGTAGAGCATATCTTTTTTTCCATTGGGCTTAATGCTAAACTGTGCTCTTGGACTAAATACCATTTGTTGTTTTGAGTTGATATTTTTGCCGCTCACATGCCATTGATGTGCACGTACCCCAAAATTATAAAACACCTCACTAGCGCCTAGATTACTGCGTTTGCTCCATTGTGCAAAAGCTTGTAAACGCTGTACAATTGTACTATTTGTTGCTCGGATGTTCAGATAGGGAGCAAGAGGCCCTGTATTTGGCGTGTAGGGTTGATTATCAAATTGATCTAAGTTTGGAGGATTGATAGAAAATCCAGCCGAATCTATAACCTCCCATTCAACAACGCGATCTCGAATATCTTCATTGGTATATTTTAGAGACCATTGAAAATGATTTTTATTTTTTTTATAATCTCCACGATGCTCAACAGTAGTAATCAAAGCATCCAAATCGTTTCTGGCATGATTGATTTGACCTCCAATACCTTCTGAAAATTCGACTTCTCCTAAGTTTTCATCTCCAATATTGCTATTAACCTCGCCTAATCTATATTGTGCTAAAATATCAAAATACTCTTGTTCTGTGGTGTGAAAACTTGATCCAATTAATTGTAAATTTAAATTTTCATTAACCTGATATGATCCATTCAATGCCCCAAAATATGTGCTGTATGCATCTTGTTCTTGTCCCTCATAAAATACCAAAAGGGCAATTGGGTTTTGAAGTGTACCAAAGTTGGTCTGTCGTGTTTCTGGGGCATAATTGTAGGTGTTGGAAGAAATATTTCCCAAAAAACTTAAATCAAATTTTGGACTAATTTTATAGTTCAAATAGGTTTGTACATCCAAAAACTGTGGTTCATAATTAGTTTGCGTTTCTTTGGCATCAACGAGTAGCGTATTGTCTCTGTAACGTAACCCCACTAGAGCAGAAAACTTATTGTTTTTACTTGCACCTTCAGCAGTAATACTTCCACCTAAAAGACTAAAATCGGCACGAACTCCAAATTCTGTTGGTTTTCTGTACGTTATATCCAAAACAGAAGAAAGTTTATCTCCATATTTTGCTTGAAATCCTCCAGCTGAAAATTGCAAATCCTGAACCATATTTGTATTAACGAAACTTAGTCCTTCTTGTTGACCAGAGCGTACCAAAAATGGTCTATAGACTTCTATGCCATTGACATAAACTAAATTTTCATCAAAGTTGCCACCACGAACAGAATATTGTGTACTTAATTCATTTGAAATATTAACCCCAGGTAATGTTTTTAACAGGTTTTCTACACCCGGCTGAGCACCTTTTATGGTCCGAATGATTTTTGGTGAAATTGTTGTAACTCCTTCAAAGATAGAGCGTTTTGTTCCAGTAATTACTACAGTTTCAATTTGTTCGATATCTATTTTTAATACTGGATTAAATTCAAATTCTTGTCCATTTCTTAAGTTAAAAATAACACGAACAGATTTGTGATTAATATGAGAAAACTCAATGTTTATATCTTCATTTGCAGGAATTTCTAGAATATAAAATCCGTTAGAGTTAGAAATAGTTCCATTCAAATTGGCAGAAATAGTTGCATTTTCAATGGGATTGTTCAATTCATCTAAAAGCACACCACGAAGTGTAGCAGTTTGCGCCATTAGTTGAAGTTGGCCAATTAGAAAAAAAACAAATAATGAATATAAATAATTGATTTTCAAATCTTAAAAAGTTTATTTTCTGTAAAATACAGATTCAAATTTAGAACTATTTCCCACATTATCTGTCACAATAAGCTTTAAATTATTTTTCATATCAGTTAAAACTCCGTCATTGAAGTCATGCGTAAGAGTTTTAGTTTTGGAATCATATTCCATCAAAATCCACTTACCATTAACAGTTGCTCTAAAGTTTTTAATCCCAGAAATTGCATCAGAAATTTTTATTTTTAAATAACGATAATTACTTAACCAGCTTCCATTTTTGAAGTTTAAAGGTGTAATTTTTGGACCTTCTTTATCAGTTGCAAGGGTGTATGTTCCAAAGTATTTTGTTCTTACAGAAAGCGATGAACCTTTACGTTTTGTAGAGGTATAATACAATTTTCCATATGCAGAAATACTAGCAATATAAAGGTGTTCTAAATCATTAGGTTCATAATGACTCACATCAAATGTTATGGTTATTGACTTTTTTAATGGAATGTTTGGGCGGTGTAGTTTTAGAGTATCATTTTTCACTTCAATTTCTAAATAAATATCGTCATATAAAGCATGAGGTGGAATTTCTACTCGTATTGAATTTTCTTCAAATATGGCTTGTTCTGATGCATTAACAAAAGTATAATTTAATGGAATTGAATCTACCTTTTTTATATTTTGAAATGCTCCAACAATAGGCACACGAACAGATGTAATATTGTTTTTAAAATCTTTAATTTTAATAGTATACGAAGAATTTGTACTGTCTTTAATATTAAGTTTTCCTTTATGTTCTTCAAAAGTAAATAGACTTAAAGGATTGTTTTTTTCGATAAATAATTTTTGTATTTTTCTTTTTTTAGTCCGATAGTGGGCATAATCTATAAAACGATTAATGTGTTTGGTTTCACTGAATGAAAATCTTTTAAAATCAATCTTAATGGATTTTTGTCCGTTAAAATAGGTTTCAATTTTTGAAACACCATTTTTATTAGGTGCATAATCTTGCCGATCATTGGCTACAATCCCAAAACCAATTTCTCCAAAAGATTTTACTGCTTCAGCAACAAAACTTCCATCGGGTTGTTTTATTAGTCTAATTTTTTTCTTTTTTTGAACTCCATCGATATGGCTATTCTCTGAAATGGGGTAGGCATATAATTCATATAACTCTGGTGCAGTTGTGTCTTTTATATCCAACCCAAAAAGCATTGGATTTATAGGACATTCTTGTTTATCTCTAATTTCAAAATGTAAATGTGGACCAGAAGAACCGCCTGTATTTCCAGAGAAAGCAACTAATGCATCTGATTTTATTTTTAGGGTGTTGAGTTTTGGAAAAAGCTCAATTTCAAATCGTTCTCTTTGATATTGCTGTTTTTTGATATATGCTTCAATCTCAGGTGAAAATTTTTGAAGATGAGCATAGACTGTAGTGTAGCCATTGGGGTGTGTGATATATAACGCTTTTCCATAGCCATATCGAGAAATTTTAATTCGACTCACATATCCAGCAGCAGCAGCGTATACTTTTAAACCTTGTTTTCCATTGGTTTTGATATCTAATCCAGAATGAAAATGATTAGATCTAAGCTCTGCAAATGTTCCAGAAAGCACAAGTTGAATATCCAATGGCGAACGGAAGTAGTCCTGAGGATATGGGGTTTGTGCTGATAGATTCAACGACCACAAAAAACATAAAAATTTAAAAATTTTCATAATTAGGATGATTAGCTAAAATATTGAATTGAGAATAAAAAGCAAAGAATTGGTTTGGTTAAATTATTTAAAAATTAATCGGCATAGAAATTGTAATTTTAGACATGGAATGTTAAATTTGTGAAATAAGTATTGAATTTGTAAATGAGCAAAATCGAAAACATTGTCCAAACAATTGAAAAAAAAATAGATAAAGTTATAGTTCAGTTTGGGCTAATAAAAGAACAAAATGACGCTCTAAAAATAGAGATTAAAACATTAAAAGCTCAAAATAAGGTTCAACTTCAAAAGCTTGAAGAAAATCAAGCAGAATTTGATTCTTTAAAAATTGCAAGTTCGATGCTAGGCAGTAACGAAGATAAAAGAGCTTCAAAACTCAAAATAAATGCTTTGATTAAAGAGATAGACGATTGCATTGCAAGTTTATCAGACTAAAAAATAACTTATGAGTGAGCAATTAAAAATTAAATTATCTATTGCTAATAGGGTTTACCCTTTGACAATTGCTCCGAACCAAGAAGAAGGTTTGCGATTGGCCGCTCAAAAGATAGATGCAACTGTTAAGAAGTTTGAACAAAGTTATTCTGTTCAGGATAAACAAGATGTTTTGGCCATGTGCGCCTTACAATTTGCCGCTGAAACAGAACAAACGAAAATTAATAATAACAGTTTAAGTGAAACACTAAAACAACGTCTAATTGATTTGGATGAACGCCTAGAGCAACACTTGAACAACAACGTTCTTTAAAATATATAATACATACTGCCTGTATTGGTCAATTTTTTGATAAACTCAACAAGAAATCTATAAATGGGGTCCGTTTAAGTTGTAAAAGCACGCTGCCTTGTTGCAGATCCTTGATCAGCTTTTCAGCCCTAAATCCTGTTCATTAGGAGTTTATACAAAACTAGGATCTTTGCAGGCTTTTTTTTTAATCAATATCACAACAAATGGATCAAAATATCATATTTATAAGTGCTGGAGCTGCAATATTGGGGCTAATTTCAGGACTTATAATTTCAAAAATTAGAGAAAAGAATAATGCTTCACAGATTACAAGAAATGCAAAACGATTGGCAAAGGACATTATTTCAAAGGCAAAATCTGAAGGCGAAAACATAAAAAAAGATAAAATTTTTCAAGCAAAAGAACGTTTTTTAGAACTTAAATCTGAGCATGAAAAAGTGATTTTAACGAGAGATAAAAAAATGGCCGAAGCCGAAAAAAGAACCAGAGATAAGGAATCACAAGTTTCTTCTGAACTCTCAAAAAATAAAAAATTAAATCACGAACTTGATGCTAAGAAGAGAGACTACGATCAGAGAATATCTATTATAGAAAACCGACAAGACGAACTCGACAAAATGCACAAAAGTCAAGTGCAACAACTTGAATTAATTTCTGGACTTTCTGCCGATGAAGCCAAATCTCAATTGGTGGAATCTTTAAAATCTGAGGCCAAAAATGATGTAATGGCCTATGTTCAAGACAAAATGGAAGAAGCCAAATTGACTGCAGAACAAGATGCCAAGAAGATCATCATCAACACCATTCAACGTATCGGAACAGAAGAGGCTATAGATAATTGTGTCTCGGTTTTTAATATTGAATCCGATGATATGAAAGGACGTATTATTGGTAGAGAAGGGCGAAATATTAGAGCACTTGAAGCCGCTACTGGTGTCGAAATTATTGTAGATGACACTCCAGAAGCCATTATTTTGTCATGCTTCGATTCTGTTCGTCGCGAAATTGCTCGACTCTCTTTGCACAAGCTCGTTACCGATGGTCGCATTCACCCTGCACGAATAGAAGAGGTTGTACGCAAAACTGAAAAACAAATTGGAAGAGAAATCATTGAGGTTGGAAAGCGCACAGTTATTGATTTAGGTATTCATGGATTGCATCCTGAATTGATTAAAACTGTCGGGCGAATGAAATACCGTTCTTCTTATGGTCAAAATTTATTGCAACACTCTAGAGAAGTGGCCAAACTTTGTGGTATCATGGCTGCAGAGCTAGGCATTAACCCTAAACTTGCTAAACGTGCTGGACTGTTACATGATATTGGCAAAGTTCCTGACTCTGAAGTTGACATGGAAACTCCTCACGCTATTTTGGGAATGCAATGGGCAGAAAAATATGGCGAAAAAGACGAAGTTTGTAACGCTATTGGAGCTCACCACGACGAGATTGAAATGAAATTTTTGCTTTCTCCGATTGTTCAAGTTTGTGATGCTATTTCTGGTGCAAGGCCAGGAGCAAGGCGTCAAGTTTTAGATTCCTATATCCAACGTTTAAAAGATTTAGAGCAAATTGCTTTTAACTTCAAAGGTGTTCAAAAAGCCTATGCCATACAAGCGGGCAGAGAACTTCGTGTGATTGTTGAAAGTGAAAAGGTTGACGATGATAATGCAAGCAGATTATCGTTTGAGATTTCTCAAAAAATTCAAACCGAGATGACTTATCCTGGACAGGTTAAAGTTACTGTTATTCGTGAAACACGAGCAGTGAATATTGCTAAATAAACTTTATGATTGAAGTATTGAAAAAGGCAGCTTTTTTTAAGAAAGTTGCTTTTTTTGTGTTCTAGGATGAAATGAAGTCATAACATCTTTTAAGTGGCTTTTATCAACGTGCATGTATATCTCAGTGGTGGTAATACTTTCGTGCCCTAACATGACTTGAATGGCCCGTAAATCAGCGCCATTTTCCAAAAGATGTGTTGCAAAAGAATGTCGGAATGTATGTGGAGAAATGGATTTTTGAATCCCTGCTTTTTGTGTAAACGTCTTAACGATGGTAAAAATCATCGCTCGAGTAAGTTGTTTTCCTCTTTGATTTAAAAAAAGAGTATCCATGTATTGTGGATCAATCTTTAGAGACATCCTCGCATGGTTTTTGTACAAATTAATAAATTTTTGAGTATGTTTTCCAATAGGAACAAAACGCTGTTTGTTGCCTTTTCCTGTGACTTTGATAAAACCTTCATCAAAAAACAAATCGGAGAGTTTTAAGTTTGTCAGTTCACTTACACGCAAACCACAACTGTATAAGGTTTCAATAATAGCTCTGTTACGTTCACCTAGGGGTGTGCTTAAATCAATAGCCGCCACAATGGTATCTATTTCCTTAACGGATAACGTATCGGGGAGTTTAAGGCCAATCTTAGGCGCTTCAATTTGTTCTAGAGGATTATCCGTTCGGTAATTTTCAAAAATAAGATAATCGAAAAAACTCCTTAAACCAGAAATCACTCGCGATTGTGTACGCGCATTTACTGTTTTGGCCATTTCATATAAAAAAACTTGTACTGTTTCAAAATCAATGGTTATTGGGCTGATTGTTTTTTTATGAGTTTCCAAAAATGAAATTAACTTTTGAACATCCATACGGTAACTGTTTATGGTATGTACTGATAAACCACGTTCAATTTTTAAATAATGTTCAAAATCTCGTAGGGCGTTGTTCCATTTCATGTGTATTTATGTATTGTTTTCTTCTGTCACATGGAACATCCATGCGTTGATATTTTTAATCGACAAAATTTTAGTTATGGATGTTTCATACCTCTAAAATACGAATATTTCAGGACTGCGGTTTTGTTTTTAAAAAAATAAAGGTTGAAGAAATATGAGCTTAAAAAAAATAAATCCAAAAACTATTTGAAAAGAACATAAAACCCACTTATATTTGCACTCGCATAAGGAGAAATGGCAGAGTGGTCGAATGCGGCAGTCTTGAAAACTGTTGAGGGTCACACCTCCGGGGGTTCGAATCCCTCTTTCTCCGCAAAAATAAACCAAGTGCAATTGCACTTGGTTTTTTTATGAGATAAACTGAAGTTTACTTTAGGTTTGCATCATGAAAAAAACCAAAGACTTTCTGTAAGAAAGTTGGTTTCTATGCTTGCCCAGGATTTCCTTTTGGGATCATAAAATAATCTCTCTTTTTCCTCAAAAAGAAAACCCACAACTTATGTTGTGGGTTTTTGCTTTAAGACGTTCAATCATTTATGATTCGAAAGTCACACTAAACTTGTTTCAGTATCTACTATCCTCATTGTTTTGCTTCTCGCTAACGGTTTTGGCTAACTTCGTTTTAATGCAGTTTAGTTTTTGTTATGCCTATTTATTGAAATATTCTACTGAAGCCAAAAATCTTCAAGAAAAAAACAAATACTATAGATGCTATAGGCATTTCATGGCATGAAGAATAAATTTGGGACTTTATTAGTTATAAATATATAAAAAATTTTAAATTTTCATTAGGTCTTCATCGTTTTAAAATTCCTTATTTTTGCTCAAAATACAACACTATGAGTCTACTTGACGCCCTTAAATGGCGCTATGCCACCAAAAAATTTGATACTAATAAATTTATTTCATCATCAGATATTGAAAAAATAAAGGAAGGCTTTAATCTGTCAGCGTCTTCTTATGGGTTACAACCCGTTCAGCTTTTGTTGGTCCATAACAAAGCCATTCAAAACGAATTGGTGTCCATGTCTATGAATCAACAGCAAGTGGAACAAGCGTCTCATGTGGCTATTTTTTGCGTCAAAACCTCATTAGATGCAGATTATGTTAATGCATATTTTGAGCGTATCAAAAGTATTCGTCAAACACCAGATGAAATTTTAGCGCCTTTTAGAACGCATATTATTGATAGTTTTGGGGCTAAATCCACAGATGAAATTTTTCTTTGGGGCGCAAAACAAGCATATTTGGCCATGGGAAATTTGTTGGCCGTTTGTGCTGATTTTAATATAGATGCCTGTCCAATGGAAGGTTTTGAGCCTGAAAAATTCGATGCGCATTTCGATTTAAAAGCCAAAGGTTTACGCTCTGTACTTATCATGCCTATGGGCTATAGGGCAGAAGATGACCCTTTTGCTGCCATGGAAAAAGTACGTAAACCCCTATCTGAATCCGTAACTGAAATTATATAATTATGCCCGGATTTGAACTTTTTGGAGAAGCAGAACGCAAAGAAGTCCACGATGTGTTGGATTCTGGTGTTTTGATGCGTTATGGTTTTGATGGCCTTAGACAAGGGCATTGGAAAGCCAAGGATTTGGAATTAGCCATTCAAAAACGATTTGAAGTTAAGCATGCACAATTAGTGAGTAGCGGCACTGCTGCCGTAAGTATGGCACTCGCTTCTGCGGGAGTAGGTGCTGGAGATGAAGTTATCATGCCAACATTTACGTTTGTAGCTAGTTTTGAAGCTATTATGATGACTGGAGCAACGCCTGTAGTTGTTGATATAGATGATACTTTAACGCTTGATATTGCATCTGTTAAAGCTGCTATCACATCAAGAACTAAGGCCATAATGCCTGTACATATGTGCGGAAGTATGGCCAATCTTGAGGCTTTAAAATCTATTTGTGACACACACCATTTACTACTAATCGAAGATGCTTGCCAAGCCATTGGCGGCACATACAAAGGAAAATCCTTAGGAACCATAGGCGATTTGGGCTGTTTTTCTTTTGATTTTGTAAAAACAGTCACTTGTGGAGAAGGTGGAGTCGTTATCACCAACAATGCGACTTATGCAAAACACCTCGATCACTTTAGTGACCACGGACATGATCATATTGGAAATGACCGTGGAGCAGAGGCACACCCATTTTTAGGTTACAATTTTCGTATTTCTGAGTTAAATGCTGCTGTTGGATTAGCACAATTTAGACGTATAGATGAATTTTTAGCCCTTCAAAAAAAGCATTATTCCATTCTAAGACATGCCCTAGAGACCATTGATGGAGTCACTTTTCGAACCGTTCCAGAGGGTGGAGTAGAAAGTTATGCGTTTTTAAATTTCTTTTTGGATGATTTAGAAACCGCTAGAAGTGTAATTCAATCTTTTAAAGATAATGGGGTCGATGTTTGTTTTCATTATTATGATAACAATTGGCATTACATTCGCAAATGGGAGCACTTGAAAGATAAAAAATCTTTGTATCCTTTATCTCAAGAATTAAAAAATGGATTAAATTATTTGAAAAACAAGGATTTTTCTAAATCAGATCATTTTATTGGAAGAAATATTTCATGTCTCATAAAATTATCTTGGACTGAAGAAGAAGCACATCAAAGAGCTCAAACAATGGACAATTGCATCAAAAAAGTTATTGGTTAGTAATTGATGTAATCAATAATTTCTAAACCATAACCAATCATACCAACACGCTTTTTTTGTTTGCTTTTGGAAATCAAGTTAATTTTATTAATGTTTAGGTCGTGAAGGATTTGAGCACCAATACCAAAATCTTTTTCGTCCATACTAATGTTAGGTGCTTTGATAACTTCACCACTTTTTTGAATCTCTTTTAAGACTCCTAATCGTTTCAATGTTTTTTGTGGACTAGAATTTTGATTAATAAAAATGATAGCGCCTTTGCCTTCTTTGTCAATCACACGAAACATGTCATCTAATTTTTTATCAGCGTTATTGGTAAGTGTGCCCAAGATATCATTATTCACTAATGTTGAGTTGATTCGTGTTGGAATAGCCTCATTTGTAGTCCATTTCCCTTTTGTAAGCGCAATATGAACAGCATCATTAGTAGTTTGTTGATATGCTCTAAGTCGGTATGTTCCAAAACGTGTTTCAATTTGAAAATCATGTTTTTTATCAATTAATGAATCATATTGCATACGATAGGCAACAAGATCTTCAATGGAAATAATTTTTAGGTCAAATTTTTTGGCTACATCAATCAGCTGAGGTAGTCGTGCCATCGTTCCATCCTCATTTAAAATTTCAACTAAAATACCTGCTGGTTGAAACCCTGCAAGTCGTGCTAAATCTACAGCGGCTTCTGTATGTCCAGTACGTCGCAAAACACCACCATTTTTTGCTTTTAATGGAAAAATATGTCCCGGACGCCCCAAATCATGTGGTTTTGTTTCTGATTTCACCAATGATTTAATGGTTTTGGCGCGATCAGATACTGATATTCCTGTGGTACATCCATGGCCAATTAAATCGACAGAAACTGTAAATTGTGTATGATGCAAAACAGTGTTGTTTTGTACCATCATATTTAAATCCAATTCATCGCATCGTGTTTCAGTTAGTGGGGCACAAATAAGTCCACGTCCATGAGTGGCCATAAAATTGATCATTTCTGGTGTTACAGTTTCTGCTGCCGCAATAAAATCACCTTCATTTTCACGATTTTCATCATCAACAACAACAACGACCTTACCCGCTTTTATATCTGCTATTGCTTCCTCAATAGTGTTGAGTTTCTCCTCCGTAGTTGATTTTTGTGTTATTGACATGAAGTATTTTTTGCAAAGATAGTAGAACGAAAGTAAAACTTATGAAATTTTAGTTAAATCTTCATTCATTTTTTTATTAAAATAAAGTCGATATAAGAAGAATAGGGGAAGCGCCAAAATGATAAAAACAACATTATGGGTCATAAATTTCTTTTTTAAAATTTTATAAAATTCAGATTGATTTTTTAAAACTTTAGTGAACAATACAAGAAATAATAGCGCTGAAAATATTCCAATAACGACCAAAATTTTACCTACGGATGATAATCCATTATTGTTTAGGACCAATCCACTTATGCCAAATATTAAAAGTGTAAGATGAGCATAATTTGCCAGTGTTGCATTTTCATGATAATCTTCCAAATGCCGCAAACCAGATTCGAAAGATTCATTGCTTAAATTTCCAGAAAGTTTCAGTTCTAATTCTGTAATTCCTCTTTGTTCTAGAAGTTGAAGTGCATTTGTTTTGTGTGCAATACTTAACCCGTAGTGTCTATAATTTTTCACTAAATCTATGAGTTTTTCATTTTCAAATCGGTCTATATTTTTTGTATCAATACTTTCGTTTTTATGATTACTTTCTGAAATTATAGAGGTTTTTACTAATTTTTGTTTTAATGGAATTAAGATGGAATCTAAATCTAATAATGCTCTATCTTTTGTTGCTCTGCTGGTAAGATATATGCTAAAAGGTAACATAATTAATCCCGCTAGCCATGTGGCAAGAATAGGGTCTAAACTATTATCTTCCGAGCTGTTTTTAGCAAAAATACTAATGAAATGATACGTTAAGAAAATCAGAATAGCAATAACCAAAGGCAGTCCAATCCCTCCCTTTCGTATTAATGCTCCAAGTGGCGCACCAACAAAAAACAGAATTATACACATCAGGCCTAGTGCAAATTTATCGTGTAGCGCAACAATATGTTTATTAATATTTGTTGTTGAAATTGATAATGATTTCGTCTTAACTTTTATATCGTCTTGTGCTGAGTTTGCAGAAGCAATGGCTAAATTGTATAGCTGAACAGCCTTTTTCTTTGTAAAAAGGTCAATTATATCTTTTGGTTCATCGGTTATAGAATCCTTTTTTTTGTAATTATAATTTAGTTTCAAATTTGTTTGTTGAGAACGTACCATCATATTTTTTGAAAACTCGTCTATTGTTTTGCTTTTTGTTTTGTATAAGGAATCAATAGTGGTATTCAGTTCGGCAACACCAAGCATATTATAACGTGTATTGGTGTTTTTTTTATCAAAATCTATGTCATTAAATTTTGAAACATCAATATTAATGACATAACGCTCAAATGTACTTTTGACTTGCGGTCTATTTTTTGTTCTCTTTTGATAATTTGCCGATTGAATCTCATCATAATAATTTCCATTATAAAGAATGAGTTGAACAAGGTCTGATGATTCATCGCTGTAAAATTCTCCTGTTTTTGATTTAATCACAGTATAGTTTCCAGAACTATTTCCTTTTTTTTGATGAATGATAACATCTTCAAGAAATTCACCGTTAACCCCACTTTTTTTAGCCACTTTGATATTGATATCTTGGATCTGATTAAATTGTCCTTCGGCAACAATCATTGCAGGTTTTACTCGTGCAATATTCTGTCGTAAATTATAAAAGTTATACTCTGCTAATGGAATGACATTGTTGGCAAAGAAAAAACTTACAATTGAAAGAAATATGATAAAAACACTTAAACTTTTCATGGCGCGTTGCAAAGAAATGCCAGTAGATTTCATTGCAGCGAACTCGTAATTTTCAGCAAAATTTCCAAAGACCATTATAGACACCAAAAGCACCGTTAGTGGAAGTACTAAGACAACAATTCGAGGAGATACATATATTAAAAATTTAAGAATTACATCAAATTCTAAATCTTTTCCAGCGAGTTCGGAAATATAAACCCATACCGATTGTAGCAAGAAAATAAACAACAAAATAGTAAAGACACTAAAAAATGACTTTAAATAGGTGGATAGTATGTAGCGGTCTAATATTTTCAATGCTTCCCCTAATCTAAATTATTGATATAATAATCGCTGTATTTTGAGGCGTCAAAGTTAAAAAATGATTGGGAAAGTGGAGTGTTTGTATTAAATTCTAAAACATTTAATGTTGTTTTGGTATTGTTTTCACCTATTTCAATCAAATTATAGATGTGTTTTGTTTTTATATCAATTCCAAGTAGAGCATATTTTATTTCAGTCTCTGAATCTATTGGCGTGAGTTTGATATATTGAATTTTTCGCCCCATTTTATTTTGAATGATGTCCATCTTATAATTAAATCCAGACTCAAAAAATGAAAACAATTGACTTGGAGAAATTGTGTTTTCTTCTTCAGAATATTCATTAGAAATTGTAACCTCTTCGTCTTCTGAGCTGATAGTGTAGAGTGTTTTTCCATCAAAAATGCGTTGAATTCCAAGAATATCTAGCACATATTTATCGCCTTGCAAAGTGACTTTCCCTCTTGTTTCTTGTAGAATGTTTTCTGATTCATTTTCTAAAACATATTTAAAAGAAATCTGAATATTATCGTAACTGTTTACTTTTTCATTGACTTCACTTAAAAGCTGTTTTGCTTTTGGGTCTTTGGTTTGAGCAACAGTTGTGCTCAATGAAATTAGAGCGAAAAGGAGAAAATTAATTTTAAGAAATTTCATTGTCTAATAATTGATTTAATGCGACTAAATCAGAGACTAATACCTGACGTGCTTTGCTGCCCTCAAAAGGCCCTACAATTCCAGCGGCTTCCAATTGATCTATAAGGCGTCCTGCACGGTTATAACCTAATTTCAATTTTCGTTGCAATAATGAGGCTGAACCTTGTTGAGCAATTACAATTACTTCTGCAGCTTCACGGAAAAGTTTATCTCTGTCATTGATGTTAATATCAAGACTTGTGCCAGATTCTTCGCTAATGTATTCTGGTAAAATATAGGCATTTAGGTAAGCTTTTTGTGAGCCAATAAATTCTGTGAGTCGTTCTACTTCTGGTGTATCCACAAAAGCACATTGAATCCGCACCAAATCGTTTCCTTGAGTATAAAGCATATCCCCACGTCCAATCAACTGGTCGGCTCCAGAACTATCCAAAATCGTTCTCGAATCAATTTTTGACGTTACTCTAAAGGCAATTCGTGCAGGGAAGTTGGCCTTGATAATCCCTGTAATTACATTTACAGACGGGCGTTGTGTGGCAATAATCAAATGAATCCCAATAGCTCTTGCAAGTTGTGCTAATCGTGCTATTGGGGTTTCAACTTCTTTTCCAGCAGTCATGATCAAATCCGCAAACTCGTCAACGACCAAAACAATATAAGGCAAAAACTTGTGTCCATTGTTCGGGTTTAATTTTCTTGCTTTAAATTTTGCATTATATTCTTTGATATTTCTACAAAATGCAGACTTCAACAAATCATAGCGATTATCCATTTCAATACATAGCGAATTTAAAGTATTGATAACCTTTGTATTATCTGTAATAATCGCATCTTCTGAGTCGGGGAGTTTTGCTAAATAATGGCGCTCAATTTTATTAAATAAAGTCAATTCAACTTTCTTGGGGTCAACCAAAACGAATTTGACTTCGGCAGGGTGTTTTTTGTAGAGTAGTGATGTTAAAACTGCATTTAACCCCACAGACTTTCCTTGACCAGTAGCCCCCGCCATAAGCAAGTGTGGCATTTTGGCCAAATCGACAACAAAAGTTTCATTGCTGATTGTTTTTCCTAATGCAACAGGCAATTCCATTTCAGATTTTTGAAACTTTTGAGATGCAATCACGGAGTTCATCGAAACGATGGTGGCATTCTTATTTGGGACTTCAATACCAATGGTACCACGTCCTGGGATTGGCGCAATAATACGTATACCCAAAGCAGAAAGCGAAAGCGCGATATCATCTTCTAAGTTTTTAATTTTTGAAATACGAATTCCAGCATCGGGAATGATTTCATAAAGTGTTACTGTTGGACCTACCGTTGCTTTGATGCTACTAATCCCTATTTTGTAATTATTGAGCGTATCGACAATTTTGTTTTTATTGTCTTCCAATTCCTCCTGATCAATAGTTATACCTTCGGTATCGTATTTTTTTAGAAGTTCTAAAGACGGAAAAACAAAATTTGGCAACTCTAGCTTAGGGTCAACTTCACCAAAATCCTCTACCAATTTGGCCGCCAAATTATCGGTTTCAGAAACTTCTTCTTTGGCCACAGTAACTTCCATTTTTACATCAGACTCTTCGGGAGTTTCAAGCGGTTCTTCTTTTTTGGTTATGCTTGAATGATTTTGAATGGTAGGTTCTAAATTTTTTAAAGGTACTTCAAAGGCCGAAGATGTTGATTCTTTTTCGATTGTTTCGTCTTTATCTTCATCAAATATGTGTTTTACAGCTTCATCAAAAGAAGTTGCTTCTGTTTTGGGCTTTTTTTGAATTGAAAAGAGCTTTGCAATTTGCTGTGGTGTAACTTTAAATCGAATAGCGATATAACAAATAAACCCAAATAGCAAGAGTAGGGCAGTCCCAATTTTACCAATATAATCTTGTAAAAATAAATTCAATTGATAGCCAATTGTTCCTCCTAAATTGGGTAGCGATTTAAAGACATACCCAAGAGTAATTGAACACCATATGATAATTATTGTACCCCAAATCCAATGTCGAAATAAACGTTGTTTAGAAGTGTTCATAAGAACGCTAACTCCAGAAATAACCAATAGTCCTGAAAATAGAAACGATGCAATACCAAAGCCTTTGTAGACCAATAAATGACTAACCCAAGCCCCAATTTTTCTCAGCCAATTGTTAGTTGGCATGGCTCTGTTTGTAAAACTATTAAGTGTACTTTGGTCGCTATTTCCTGTAAAGAAATAAGAAAGAATAGAAATAAAAACCAACACACCTAAAATCACCAAAAAACTACCAAATACAAGCCGTTGTGGGTTGGTTAGGGTAATTTCTGGAAGGATTGACTTTTTATTTTTTTGGCCCGTTGTTCTGGTCATACGCTTTTGTGGTTGGAAACAAAAATACAAATTAATAAACTTTATTTGAATAGGGTATAGAAATTTGTTTTAAATAAAAAAACCACCCTGAGTAGACCCTGAAACAAGTTCAGGGTTGACAATACAAAGGGTGGGTTTTTATATTAAAGCGTTAGTGCTAATTGTCAATAGACCCTAACACCCGTTTCATAAACGCATTAAGTGCTTCTTTTTCTGGTGTTCCAGATTTAATCATTTTATGCACTTCTAAAGCGCCATACATATTTGAAATCAACTCGCCAATAACATCCAATTCTTCGTCCTTTAAACTTGGAACTTCTGTTAGATTTTCTAAGGTTTCAAGCGTTTCAATGATGTAATCTTCATCATTGTCCTTAATGAATTTATTGAGATGTTTAATGACTGGCAATTTCATCGACTAGTGTTTTTAGAACATCAAATTTATTAGTCTGCACTTGATTTACAAATGCGCCACCTTTAAACGTTGCAAAAGTGGGCAAGTTGTCTACTGTAGCCAAACTACGACTTTCTGGAAATTTTTCGGCATCGGCCACAACAAAACTGATGTTTGGATATTCTGCCGCCAATTTTTTCATTTTTGGCTTCATAATGCGGCAATTACCACACCAAGTGGCAGAATACTGCACCACCACAGTATCGTTCTCCGATACTACAGTTTTTAGATTATCTTGAGTGAGTTCTTGCATTATTGTATGGTTTTAGTGCGACGATAAATAATCTGCAGTACTTTTTGCGTTAGCTTGCATAGCGTCTTTTCCTTCTTCCCAGTTTGCTGGACAAACTTCACCTTTTTCTTGTACGTGTGTGTATGCGTCTACCAATCTTAAGAATTCAGCAACATTACGTCCAAGTGGCATATGATTGATACTTTCGTGTACCACAGTTCCTTCTTCATCTATGATGTAAGTAGCTCTGTAGGTTACATTATCACCATCAACAGTTACAACACCAGTTTCCTCGTTATATTCTTCATTCGTGATGTCTAGAATACCAAGTGTTGAGGATAAGTTTCTATTTGAATCCGCTAAAATTGGATAGGTTACGCCTTCAATTCCTCCGTTGTCTTTTGAGGTGGATAACCAAGCAAAATGCACTTCGGGTGTATCACATGAGGCTCCAATGACGATGCAGTTTCTTTTTTCAAATTCTGCTTTTGCAGCTTCAAAAGCATGGAGTTCTGTTGGACAAACAAAAGTGAAATCTTTTGGATACCAAAACAAAACGACTTTCTTTTTATTATTTACAGCTTCTTCCAAAACATTAACTTTAAATGTGTCGCCCATTTCGTTCATGGCGTCTACAGATAAGTTTGGAAATTTTTTTCCTACGAATGACATAGTTTTAAGTTTTTAAATTAATAATAGATTATTACAAATATAACCCCGATTTGGGTCAATTTTTCAATTACAAAATTATAATTTCTTATTTGACTATAAGTTAAAATTATCTAAATAATTAAATGCTATTTTTAGCCCTTGATTTGTTTTATTTTAATGGAGAGTCCTGCTACAATTAAGGTCATAAAAGGACTAATCCAATTAAAAAATGCATATAAAAAGTAATCTGCAACAGAGACGCCTAGAACACCACTTTGATAGGCGCCACAAGTATTCCAAGGGACAAGTACAGAAGTTACTGTTCCAGAATCTTCTAATGTTCTACTCAAATTCTCTGGTGCTAAGCCTTTGTCTCTATATGCTTTTTTAAACATCTTTCCTGGAACAACAAGTGCTAAATACTGGTCTGAAGCTGTTACATTTAGTGCCAAGCAACTGGCTACAGTACTTGCGAATAACCCAAAAGTTGTAGTTGCTAAACTTAGAAGCGCTTTGCTTATTCTTGACAATGCTCCAATGGCATCCATGACGCCACCAAATACCATAGCACAAATAATCAGCCAAATTGTACCCAACATGCCGCTCATACCACCAGAAGAAAATAAATCATTAAGCTCTGAACTGGACGTCTCTATAGCAGTATCAACAGTTATGGCTTGCATAACCCCTTTGTACGCCGATTTAAAATCAAGTGTTTCTACACCAGCTATTTGAGAGAGAATATGGGGTTGTGCAATTATTGCTGCAATTCCAGCCAAAAGCGTTCCTAATAGCAAGGCCACCAGTGGCGGTGTTTTTTTTACAATTAAAACAATAACTATTATGGGGACAATAAATAGCAAAGGAGAGATATAAAAAGCATTGCCAATGGCTTCAAGTTTATCTGATACATCTGGTGTTCCAGAAATATCCAAATTTAATCCAATGATTAAAAAAAGAATTAGAGTGATGACAAAAGTAGGCACCGTTGTAATGGCCATATATTTGATATGATCAAATAAATCTCCTCCTGCCATAGCAGGTGCAAGATTTGTAGTATCGCTAAGCGGTGACATTTTATCTCCAAAATAAGCGCCAGAAAGTACAGCTCCAGCGGTCATTCCCAATGAAATTCCAAGTGTTTCTCCAATACCTATCAGTGCAATACCTACCGTTGCAGAGGTGGTCCAACTGCTTCCTGTTGCTATAGAAATAATGGCACAAATTAGGACACATGCTACAAGAAAAAATGTGGGATTTAAAATTTGTAAACCATAGTATATCATCGTAGGAATAATTCCGCTTACCAACCATGTACCAGCCAATGCACCAACCATAAGAAGTATAAGGAGAGCCCCTGTTGTTGTTTTTAGGTTTTCGGCAACTTCATCGATCATTTGACGATAGTTAACTTTATTGAAAAACCCTACAACAGCAGCCACAGCGGCTCCTAGTAGTAGAATAAATTGATTACTTCCACTAAGGGCATCATCGCCAAATACAAAAAAGACATTGTAGAAAAGCATCAAAATAAGTGCAATGACAGGGATAAGAGCTTCTCCAATAGAGAGTTCCTTGTTTTCTACAATATGTACGTATTTTGGGTCGGAGGATTGGGTATTTTGTTGTTCCATTAAAGAATAGACTTTTATAGTTATTCTGTAATATTACAATATTTGAAAGTTTTGTGCAACCAGAAAAGAACCTCTAACGAAGTTTTGGATATGAACTTGGATCAGATTCATGAAGAATTCCATAGGCAGCTTCAAAAACATCTTCTTTTGAAGGCTTACTGAAATAATCTCCATCAGAACCATATGCGGGCCTGTGCGCTTTGGCGGTAAGGGTTTCTGGTTTGCTGTCTAAAAATTCATAGGCATTATTTTGCTTCAAAATTTCAGTCAAAATATAGGCGGAAGCTCCACCAGGAACATCTTCATCTACAATAAGCAATCGATTTGTTTTTGCAATACTTTTTGATATGTCATGATTTAAATCAAAAGGAATTAGAGATTGAACGTCAATAACCTCAACATCAATACCTACTTCTTCAAGTTCTCTTGCAGCTACCTCTACAATTCGAAGTGTAGATCCATACGAAACTATAGTAATATCATTACCACTTTTGACACATTCAACTACTCCGATTTTAGTTTTAAAATCACCCAAATTATTTGGTTTTTTTTCTTTTAAACGGTAGCCATTAAGACATTCAATAACAATTGCTGGTTGATCACCTTCAAGCAAGGTATTGTAAAATCCTGCGGCTTTTGTCATATTTCTTGGAACAAGAATATGAATACCTCTAAGTAACCCCAAAAGGCCTCCCATTTGTGAACCAGAGTGCCATATTCCCTCAAGTCGGTGACCTCTAGTTCGAATAATCATTGGAGCTTTTTGCTTGCCAAGAGTTCTGTAATGCAAAGTAGCAAGGTCATCACTTATCGTATGAAGTGTGTATAAAATGTAATCTAAATACTGAATTTCTGCGATGGGGCGAAGTCCTCTCAAGGCCATTCCAATACCTTGCCCAATTATTGTAGCTTCACGAATACCTGCATCGGCCACACGCATTTCACCATATTTTTCTTGAAGTCCTTCAAGTCCTTGATTAACATCACCAATGGCACCTGAATCTTGACCGAAAATTAATGCTTGAGGATATTTTGAAAAAATTTTATCAAAGTTATCACGTAATATAATACGACCATCTACATATTCTGGTGTAATATCATATGTTGGTTCGATAGACTCAATATTTTGAGGTCTTTTGTCAGATTCACTGTAGAGTAAACTGCTGTATTTTTCTTGAGTGTTTTTGGAATAGTTATTTATCCAAGATACTAATGCGTTTTTCTCATCAGAATTGTCATTGATAAAGTATTTTAAAATGCTTCTTGAAGTTCCCAAAACATCTTTTCGCATAGGATCTTTTAATGCTTCAAGTTGCGAAATTTCTTTTTCAATAAATACTTTTTGAGGAGATTTTACTGCTGCATTTCGAATCAATTCAATAGCAGTAGATTGTTCAACTTTAATTGGGTTTAAAAAATTATCCCAAGCCTTTTTTCTTCCTTCTTTTACTTTTTCTTTAATTTGTTTTTCAAGCGCAAATAATTCGTCTTCGTTAGCAATATTGTTTGTAACAATCCAATTTTTAAATTTAAGGTTACAATCATTTGAACGTTCCCATTGCAATCGTTTTGGATTTTTATAACGCTCATGCGATCCTGAAGTAGAGTGTCCTTGCGGTTGTGTCAGTTCTTCAACATGAATAAGAACAGGAACATGTTCTTCTCTTGCAATGCGACCAGCTTTTTCGTAGGTGTTGATGAGCTCAACATAATCCCAGCCTTTTACATTTAGAATTTCATAGCCCTTATCGTTGTCGTCCCTTTGAAAACCACTTAGTATCTTTGAAATATTCTCTTTAGTCGTTTGGTGCTTTGCATGAACTGAAATCCCATAGTCATCGTCCCAAACACTTATCACCATTGGAACTTGCAATACGCCTGCAGCATTTATAGTTTCAAAAAACAATCCTTCACTTGTACTGGCATTTCCTATAGTTCCCCAAGCAACTTCTTTTCCATTAGTAGAAAATTTATGAGACTCATCAAACCCCTTAAGATTTTTATATACTTTTGAAGCTTGTGCTAGTCCAAGAAGTCGAGGCATTTGACCGGCAGTAGGGGATATGTCTGAGCTAGAATTTTTTTGTTCAGTTAAATTCTTCCAATTGTAATTATTATCTAAGGAGTGAGTTACAAAATGACCACCCATTTGTCGACCTGCACTCATCGGATCAAAATTGATGTCTGTATGTGCGTACAATCCCGCAAAAAATTGCTCAATAGTAAGTTTACCAATGGCCATCATAAAAGTTTGATCGCGGTAATAACCAGACCTAAAATCACCGTTTTTAAATGCTTTGGCCCAGGCCAATTGAGGTAATTCTTTTCCACCACCAAATATGCCAAATTTAGCTTTTCCAGTAAGTACTTCTCTGCGCCCCAAAAGACTACATTCACGGCTTGTTATAGCAATCTCATAGTCTTGTAGAACTTCTGATTTAAATTCTTCAAAAGTGATGTTTTCAGCAATCTTACTTCTGGTAGACATTGTTGGTTAAATTTTTTGCAAATATAGAAATTATATGGATAAGAGGCAACCATATTGAGTGTTAAAAAGAAGAGAAAAATGCAATAAAAACGGGGTTAAGTGATGATTTATTGATATATTTTTAATAAAAATTATTATTTTTTAGAATATTAATAATATTTAAAACCATCTTCTAGTAAGAAGCATTGAAAGTTTAGAAATATCTGTAGTAATCACAAAACGAATTTTTTGAGAGTAATTTTCTTGATCAATTTCCCATCCTAGATTTGAATATACTGGAAAATAAATTTCAAAGAAATCTGTAATTAAGTCCAATCTAATACCAGAATCATAAGAAAAAAACGGTTGATTAAATTTATTTTTTATCCATCCAATATCCCCATAAACTTGAATGTAACGCCAAAGCGATGCACTCGCGTTTACTGCTGTCATCCATTGATTGGCAAAACCAGGATCTAGTCTAGATTTGAATCCGCCGTCAGCAATTATGAGTTGTTGAGATAAAAATCCTGTGGACTCCGATTGGCCAATGTAATTATATTCAAACAGATAATCTGTGGGGCGATCTAGTGCAAAATCAAAATTTCTTTCATTGCTTGGTAATGAATTGTAAAGAAAAGTTCCAGCAAATAATCTTAAGTTATAATGTCTGTCTCTTGGTGTTCTTTTTCGAATTTCATAGGCCATGTTAAGTTTTCCAAAATCATTAGAAAATTGTAAATCTACTGACCAATTTTTAAATTTATGAATATTGTTGTTGATATCAGAATAACGTACATTAAACACATTATAGGGTGGAATCGTATTTTCATCGGTTATACTTCTCGATTCATCTTTTTGGATGCTAATGTATCGCAATGTTAATTTTTGAAGTGCATTTGAGCGTAAATTGAAAGGTTCTCTAAAATTAAACTGAACATAGGGTTGAATTTTGGTAATAAATGATCCATAATCAAAACTAGATCGGTCAATTGTAATTCCAAGCTTGGTGTTATACAGTCTTCCATCTTCATGAAAAGCATTATAGACCAATTTTCCAAATCCTGTTATGGTTTTGGATTCCATTCCATATACTGGAGCAAAACCATAAAGAAAAGGCCTTGTTAATAATCCTCTGTTGTTAAAATTAAGACCAATTTTTAAACCATCATAAATATTCTGAAATTCTGCAATTGGAATGACATAAATTTGACTTTTTGCAGGATCTTCAACATCGCGTAAAAATCGCAATTGAAATGGCTTATTAAACAAAATTCCTTGGCCTAAATTTCTCCAATTGTTTCTTCGATTAAATTCAGGAGTGAAGTGCTTATAATTTAATGCAAGGTGATCTGCTCCATTATTTGGTATTGAAAACTTTTTTTCTTCTGTAAAGCCTTCAAGCCAATCACTCGAAATTTCATTACCGTCCTTAAATGATGAAATTGTGATTGGATATGCGCCCTTTCTTAAATTTTTGACTGAAAAATATATCGAGTCTTTTTCATTTTTTGTTGATGTTATTTTATAATCAGCATTGTATGTGTTTGAAACAAAATCATTAAAAAACCAATCAATGTTTTTTTCTGTTTTTTGACTCAAAAAGTCCTTAAAATCACTTGTTGAAGTTCTTTTAAATTTATGAAAATCAACAAACTCTCTAAGCCAATTTAATTCATCTTTTTCATCCAAATAAGATTTCAAATACATTAACCCAACACCTGCTTTGAATTTTGAAGAATGCCGCTGATTAAAATTAATTAAATCTTCTCGCTTTGTGTTTAATGCTTGATCTCTTCCTGTACGCATCATTTGATAATAGGTCAAACGATATTGTTCTGCGTAATTCAATTTCGAAAAATTAAACGCCCGAACTCCCCATGCATTTGCCAATTTTCCTAATAATTTTTGTTCTGGATAATAGGTGTCAATATATCGTATAAGAAGTAGAAGCTCAAAACCACTTTTTAGCCAGTATTCATTCCTTGAATCGAGAATTAATACTTCATTTAAATACTTTTTTATAACATTTTCAGCAATTGAAATTTCATGCTCAAATTCTTTAGAAAAAGGCGATAAGATATCAGGTAAAAAGGCCAATCCGTAAAGTGAATTTTTTTTAAATTCTATATTTGATAAAAGTAATTTTTGTTTTGGATAGAATGTTATGTTTTGATTTAAAAAATCAGTGATTTTTTTGAAATATTCTTTTTGTTTATTCTCAATTATTTTTTTATTAACTATGTCTGTGATTACGGTCAAAGAATCTAGGGCGTATGATTTAAATTCTTTAGTTGATAAAAACATCTTTGTTTCAATGATATTTTTCCCCTCAAATTGGTAAACTTTTTTGTCATTTTTTTCATTAACATCCACCAGATTTAAAGCAGTGTATACCAAATAATGTTTAGGTAAGGTCATGTGTATTTTGGTATGCATTGGGGGAGAATACAAGTCATCTAAATTTTGATTACTATACAGTTTCCACGATTGACCATCAAAAACAGTAGGAGTCATATACCAGCTTTCAAGAGCGTAATTCCCTTTTTTGTCAACACCATAATTTGTAAAACGATCATTTTGAATTTTAACTCTATAATTCAATTTTAGAGTAATTGAGTCATTCGGTTTTAAAGGTGATTTTAATTTAACCTTTAAAATATCTTCATGAGTTTCTAAATAATGAAATTCTAGTGTTTCATTTTCTGAAGTTGCAATTTCTTTTATTGTTGTAAACCCTCTTTTTTTTGATCTGGCGATATATAGATTTGTATTAAAATCATTTAAAAACTTCTCCGCCAAAGGAGTTGTTGGACTGCTATAACTTGATACCCAATCCGTAAAATAAATTTCGGTCAATGGAGTATCAAAATGATTTTCAAATCTCAGTTTTTGCTGAATTTCAATAGTTTGTGTTTCTGTATTAAGTACCGCATCAACCTCGTTGTGATGTTGACTGTATGCAGCAAAATAGCCACTCAAAAGAAAAGCTATGAGCAAAATTTTATAGTACAGTTTTATTGACTTTTTTGAGTTGATAATGATTAAAAATTTGGGCTTAATTGATATTGTTTGTAAAAAGCATCAAGAATATCCGTAACTTCTTTTGGGGTGTCTACTGTGTGGATTAAATCTAAATCTTCAGGACTGATGGTTTTATACTCATCACGAAGCGTTTGTTTTATCCATTCGACCAATCCTTTCCAATAGCTGCTTCCTACAAGAATTATAGGGAATTTTTCAATTTTGTTTGTTTGTATTAAAGTAATAGCTTCAAAAAGTTCATCAAGGGTTCCAAAACCTCCAGGCATCACAACAAATCCTTGAGAATATTTTACAAACATGACTTTTCTCACAAAGAAATAATCAAAATCAAGGCTTTTGTCTGAATCAATATATGGATTATCGTGTTGTTCAAAAGGTAAATCAATATTCAAACCTACAGAAGTTCCACCAGCGCTACTAGCGCCTTTATTTCCTGCTTCCATAATTCCAGGGCCACCACCAGTAATTACACCATAACCAGAATTTACAATAGCTTTGGCAATATCTACAGCGAGCTTATAGTTTTTATCATCCGTTTTTGTTCGTGCCGAACCAAAAATAGAAACACAAGGTCCAATTTTGCTCATTTTTTCAAATCCATCAACAAATTCTCCCATGATTTTAAAAATAGCCCATGAGTCGTTTGTTTTTATTTCGTTCCAGCTTTTATGTTGTTGTAATCTCATAATTATTTATTAACTCACTAATGTAATTCTTTTTTTAAATATTTAGCAGTGTGGCTTGTTTTGTTTTTTATGATTTGTTCAGGTGTTCCGTTTGCAATAATAGTACCACCGCTTTTTCCACCTTCCAATCCAACATCAATAATATGGTCTACAACTTTGATAACATCAAGGTTGTGTTCAATAATTAGCACTGTATTTCCTTTGTCTACAAGCTTTTGTAGGACTTCTAGAAGCACACGAATATCTTCAAAATGCAAACCTGTTGTTGGCTCGTCCAAAATATAAATGGTGTTTCCAGTATCTCGTTTACTCAATTCGGTAGCCAGTTTTATGCGCTGTGCTTCACCACCAGAAAGTGTAGTACTTTGTTGACCTAAAGTAATATATCCCAAACCAACGTCCTTGATGGTCTTGAGTTTACGATATATTTTTGGAATATTTTCAAAAAAATCTACCCCTTCATTAATGGTCATATTCAATACATCACTAATGGATTTTCCTTTGTAACGAATTTCTAGAGTTTCTCTGTTGAAACGTTTTCCCATGCAAGATTCACAAGACACATATACATCAGGCAAAAAATTCATTTCAATAACTCGCAAACCACCACCTTTGCAGGTTTCACATCGGCCTCCAGCAACATTAAAACTAAATCGTCCTGGTTTATATCCACGAATCATGGCTTCAGGTATTTTTGCAAATAATGCTCTAATTTCTCCAAAAACACCTGTATAGGTAGCAGGATTACTTCGTGGTGTTCGTCCTATTGGTGATTGATTGATGTCAATGACTTTATCCAAGTGTTCCAAGCCTTTTATGGATTTGTAGGCCAGGGGCTCTTTTACACCATTAAAATAATGATTATTTAAAATAGGATATAAAGTTTCATTTATCAAGGATGATTTTCCACTTCCAGAAACTCCAGTGATTCCCACCATTTTTCCTAGAGGGATTTTGATGGATACATTTTTTAAATTGTTCCCATTACATCCTTTAAGCTCTAAAAATTTACCATTTCCTTTACGTCGTTTTTTAGGTATTTCAATGACTTTTTCATTGCGTAAATATTGCGCTGTAATAGTATTGGAATTTTGTAAATGTGAAGGAGCACCCTGACTGATAATTTCGCCACCAAATTTTCCAGCTTTTGGTCCAATGTCTATAATATGGTCGGCTTGTTCAATCATATCTTTGTCGTGTTCGACCACTACAACAGAATTGCCCACATCTCGAAGTGCCTTTAATGATTGAATTAATTTTTGATTATCTCGTTGATGCAAACCAATGCTAGGTTCATCTAAAATGTAAAGCACTCCAACGAGTTCCGAGCCAATTTGAGTTGCTAGTCTAATACGTTGTGCTTCACCACCTGAAAGAGATTTTGAACTTCGATTTAGTGCTAAATAATCTAAGCCAACATCCAGTAAAAACTGTAAACGAGTGCTAATTTCTTTTATAATTTCTTGTGCGATTGCTCTTTGTTTTTCAGAGAGGTGCTTTGGTAAGTTTTTAAACCATAGTGCCAACTCATTAATATCCAATGCAGCAAGCTCCGATATGTTTTTATTGTTGATTCTAAAATATAATGCTTCTTTTTTAAGTCGTGATCCAGAGCATTTTGGACACAGAATATTGTCCATATATCCTTTGGCCCAGCGTTTAATTGAATTAGAATCAGTGGTGTGATATTGATGTTCTAAAAAGTTAGCAATACCATCAAAATCAATATTGTATTCTCTAGAAACGCCTAGTGTTTTGCTCTCAACAGTAAATTGATCTTTTCCACCATAAAGAATAACTTCCAAAGCATCTTTTGGGATTTTTTCAATTGGGTCAGAAAGACTAAACTTAAAACGTTGTGCTATGAGTTCAAGTTGTTTAAAAATCCAAGAATTCTTTTGTGGTCCTTGTGGTGCAAGTCCTCCATTTTTTATGGATAGTTTTGGATCTGGAATAATTTTTTGAGTATTTACTTTGTATACGCTTCCAATCCCATTGCAATCTGGGCAAGCCCCTTTTGGAGAATTAAAAGAAAAGTTATTAGGTTCAGGATTAGGATAAGAAATTCCAGATGTTGGACACATCAAATTACCACTGAAATAACGCAATGTTTTTTCATCATGTTCAAATACCATTAGCATTTTATCACCATGGTGCATTGCTGTATTAATACTTTCATCAAGTCGATTTGTGGCCAGTGTTTTTTCATCTACTTTTAAACGATCAATAACAATTTCAATATCGTGTGTTTTATAACGATCGAGTCGCATTCCTGGAGTAATATCTACAATAACACCATCAACTCTAACTTTTACAAAACCTTGCTTGGCAATGTGTTCAAACAAATCTCTGTAATGTCCTTTTCTTGAACGTACTACAGGGGCTAAAATTGAAATTTTTTTACCCATAAAAGATGTTTCAATCAAAATTTTGATTTGGTCATTGCTATAACTTACCATTTTTTCATTGGTATTAAAGCTATAAGCATCTGCTGCACGAGCAAACAGTAATCTTAAAAAATCATAGACTTCTGTGATAGTTCCCACTGTCGATCGTGGCGATTTGCTTGTTGTTTTTTGTTCGATTGCAATAACAGGAGAAAGCCCATCTATTTTATCAACATCTGGACGTTCTAAAGACCCCAAAAATTGTCGTGCATAGGCAGAAAAAGTTTCGATATAGCGCCGCTGACCTTCGGCATAAATAGTATCAAAAGCTAATGAGGATTTTCCACTTCCAGAAAGTCCTGTTATCACAACAAGCTGATCTCTTGGGATGTTGACATCAATATCTTTTAAATTATGCGCACGTGCTCCTTTTACTTCAATAAACTCTTCAAATGTATGGGTCTTTTTTTTTGCCATTTAGTTATATAAAAAATCAACTTCACCTTTTCCTTCTCTTACTACTACAGCTGGGTCTTGTGTCAAATCTACGACTGTTGAAGCCTTATTTCCTCCAAAACCATTATCAATCACAATATCTGTCAATTTTTGCCATTTTTCAAAGATCAATTCCGGATCTGTAGTGTATTCTATCACATCATCTTCATCACGAATTGAAGTTGAAACGATAGGGTTGCCTAATCGTTTTACAAGTTCCAAAGCAATTGGATGATCTGGCACACGAATTCCAACAGTTTTTCTTTTTTTAAAGGGATGGGGAAGGGCTTTATTACTTGGTAAAATAAAGGTATAGGGCCCTGGAAAATAACGCTTCAGAAGTTTAAATGTTGAAGTACCAAGTTGTGCGGTATAATCACTCAGATGACTTAAATCATGACAGATAAATGAAAATTGCGCTCGTTCCAATTTGACTCCCTTTATTCGAGAAATGCGTTCCATAGCTTTGATGTTTTTAACATCACAACCAAGAGCATATACAGTATCAGTTGGATAAATCACCAATCCGCCTTGTTTTAGGACATTAACAACTTTATCCAATGTTCTTGGATGTGGATTTTCCGAATATAACTTTAAAAACTCTGCCATGTTGTTATGAGATAATTTCGAGTTTTGCAAAACGTAAAAGTAATTTTTTTACTCCTGAAGAAAACTTAATTTCTGCTTTTAAATCGGCGCCTTTGCCTTCTATATTAATTACTTCTCCAGTTCCAAATCGTTGATGATTTACAACATTACCCACTGTTAATTTACTATCAAATAAATTTGTGTTACTATTTGTATTGGTAATCTTTTTTAAATTTTTAGGGGTTACTCTTGGTGGTTGTTGAATTGGTTTTTTCTTTGGCTTTGGTTTAGAAAAAGAAGGTTTTTTGTAGCGTATTTGTGATTGTTCGACATCGCCAAATATGTCCGCGCTAAGCATTGGGTTAAAGCGTCGATCTTCTTTTGGTGTTGTAATTTCAAGATATTGTTCATCAATTTCTTCGATAAATCGACTGGGTTCTGCATCAATAAGTTTACCCCATCGGTAGCGCGATAGTGCATAAGTAAGATAAACTTGTTTTTCGGCACGTGTAACAGCCACATAAAATAAACGACGTTCTTCTTCCAATTCGCTTCTTGTGTTCATGCTCATTGCACTTGGGAATAAATCTTCCTCTAAACCAACAATATACACATATGGAAATTCCAAACCTTTAGCTAAATGAATCGTCATTAAAGCTACTTTATCATCATCTCCACTTTGTTCGTTGTCCAAGTCAGTCGCTAATGCCACATCTTCTAAAAATTCTGCCAATGCTCCCGTTGAATCAGCTAATTCTCGTTGACCTTCAACAAAATCTTTGATACCATTCAACAATTCTTCAATATTTTCCATTCGGGTGATACCCTCTGGAGTTCCATCTTTTTTAAATTCTTTGATTAAACCACTTACACGACATACATGCTCTGCAAGTTCAAATGCATTTGCAGTTTGATTCATGACCTGAAAACTTTCAATCATCGTGCAAAAATTTGAAAGTTTTGTTTTGATCCCTGCGTTTAAGTTAATTTGGTTGGTTTGTATTTGCTTTAGAATATCAAATATTGAAGTGTTTTCGGAATTTGCAGCCACAATAAGGCGCTCTATAGTGGTTTGACCAATACCTCGAGCAGGAAAATTAATGACACGTTTCAGTGCTTCTTCATCAGCAGGGTTGATGATAAGTCGCAAATAGGCCAAGACATCTTTAATCTCTTTACGTTGATAAAACGAAAGTCCACCATATATCCTATAAGGAATGCCCCGTTTTCTTAGCGCATCTTCTATAGCTCTCGACTGTGCATTTGTTCTATAAAGCACCGCAAAATCGGCATCTTTTGCCTGATTATTCATCTTGTTTTCAAAAATAGAACTCGCTACATAACGCCCTTCGTCACCATCTGTTAGAGATCGATTGACAACGATTTTTTGACCCACTCCATTGGCGGTCCAAACGACTTTATTCAATTTTGTTTGATTCTTGTCAATAATAGAATTTGCTGCATTGACAATGTTTTTTGTTGAGCGGTAATTTTGTTCTAATCTGTAGAGCTTAACATCGTCATAATCTTTTTGAAAATTTAAAATATTATTGATGTTTGCCCCACGAAATGCATAAATACTTTGCGCATCATCGCCTACCACACAAATATTTTGAAAGCGGTCTGAGAGTGCACGCACAATAAGATATTGTGAGTGATTTGTATCTTGATACTCATCTACTAATATATATCGAAAACGGTCTTGGTATTTGGCTAATACTTCTGGAAACCTTGTGAGTAATTCATTGGTTTTCAATAATAAGTCATCAAAATCCATAGCACCAGCCTTAAAGCATCTATCGACATATTCTTTGTAGATAGCGCCCATTTGAGGGCGTTTTGCCATGGTGTCAGCTTCAATAAGTTCTGAGTTTTGAAAATAGGCACGAACAGTAATTAGACTATTTTTGTACGATGATATTCGTGAATAAATTTGCTTGTATTTGTATACATCTTTATCCAAATTCATTTCTTTTATTATAGAAGAAATGAGGCGTTGAGAGTCTTGTGTGTCGTAAATTGTAAAGTTAGAGGGATAGCCCAATTTTTCTGCTTCAAAGCGTAAAATCTTAGCAAAAACAGAGTGAAATGTGCCCATCCACAAATTTTTAGCTTCGCTATCGCCAACAATTGAGGCAATTCTCGATTTCATTTCTCGAGCGGCTTTATTGGTAAATGTGAGTGCTAAAATATTAAACGGATCAATTCCCTTGCTCATCAAATAGGCGATACGAAACGTCAAAACTCTTGTTTTGCCAGATCCAGCACCAGCAATGACAATCATTGGTCCTTCCATCTGTAAAGTTGGTGCAAGTTGAGCCTCGTTGAGTTGTTCTAGATAGGTTTTCAAGCTTAAAAAATTAGAATTGTGAAATTAAGTAATGTAATCCTTTTTTGATACGAGTTTAACGAATAATTATAAACAATTGTTCGCGGATTAGATTTGAATTTTAGCTCTATTTTTTTCTGTAACATCAATTTCATAAAGTTTAAACTGAAATTATTAAATTAGTGCTCATTAAAATGAATTAAAATGGGTGAAGAATTTTTGGGATTATTAGTCTACTGTATACCTGCATTAGTGACTGGTGCCATTGCATTTTTGTTTTTTAAAGAACATACTGCAAATGAAAACAATAGACGAAATTTTTTGTTGCATCAAATGCATAAAAAGGAAAGTTTTCCAGTTCGTCTTCAAGCTTTTGAGCGTTTGACTTTGTTTTTGGAACGCATTAGTGCGCAGCAATTGATGAGAAGAGTTTCACCAATTGCGCCACAACCTGAGGCTTACAAGGATTTATTAATCCAAACTATAGAACAAGAATATGAGCATAATTTATCGCAACAAATTTATGTTTCAGAAACCTGTTGGCGAATGCTTACAACGGCCAAAAACAGTAGCATTCAAAGGATTCAAAATTTTGAAGTCACTGAATCAATTAAAACGGCCCAAGATATGAGAGCTCCATTGTTTGAAACCCTTTCACAAGCAAAAGTTTCACCTGAAATGGCGTTGGTATTTCTAAAAGAAGAAGTTGGACTTTTGTTAAAATAAATTTAATGCCACAGGATGTTTTACAAACACCAATAGATTATTTGAAAGGAGTTGGACCAAACCGAGCGTCTTTGTTGCGTTCGGAGTTGGGAATTCACACCTATCAAGATCTTGTCCATCTATTTCCAAACCGATATATAGATCGCACACAGTTTTATAAAATCAATATTCTGGAGCGCAATAATGCCGAAGTTCAAATTATTGGCCAAATTACCGACATTAAAGAAGTAGGGCAGAAGCGAGGTAAACGTCTTGTAGCTACGTTTAGAGATGAAACAGGTAAAATGGAATTGGTGTGGTTTCGAGGTCAAAAGTGGATTCGAGAGCGTTTAAAATTACATACAGATTATGTGATTTTTGGAAAAACAAATCTATTCAATGGTGTTTTTAATATGCCTCATCCTGATATGGAACTCAAAACAGATTTTGATAAAAGTTTAAGTTCTGCCATTCAACCCATTTATCCTTCAACAGAAAAATTATCAAACAGGGGCATCTCCAACAGAGCCTTGTGTAAACTTATGGAACATTTATTTTTACAAATGGGAAATATATTTACCGAATCTCTTTCAAATGAAATAATTGAGCAACAAGCATTAATATCAAAGAAAGATGCTTTGCTTAATATTCATTTTCCAAAGAATCAAAATTTATTAGCCCGTGCACAGTTTCGATTGAAATTTGAAGAATTATTTTACATACAGTTGCAATTGGTGTATAAGAACCTAATCCATAAATCAAAAATAAAAGGTTTTCCTTTTGAAACTGTTGGTACTTTTTTTAATGAATTTTACAACCACCACTTACCATTTGATTTAACTGCAGCACAAAAGCGAGTTATAAAAGAAATTCGTGTCGATATGGGCAGCAATGCACAGATGAATCGCTTGCTTCAGGGTGATGTTGGCTCTGGAAAGACTATTGTTGCATTTCTTTCAATGTTGATTGCAATTGATAATGATTTTCAAGCCACATTAATGGCACCAACTGAAATTTTAGCAACACAGCATTATAATGGATTAAAACCCATGTGTGACGCTCTAGGTATTAAAATTTCGCTGCTTACAGGTTCGTCTAAAACCGCATTGCGAAAAGAAATTCATGCCAGTTTAGAGGATGGTAGCTTGCATATTTTGATAGGTACTCATGCCATATTAGAAGATAAAGTTCAATTCAAAAACTTAGGATTGGCCATTATTGATGAGCAACATCGATTTGGGGTCGCGCAGCGTAGCAAATTATGGCACAAAAACAGCTCTCCACCACATGTGCTCGTGATGACCGCAACTCCAATTCCAAGAACACTTGCCATGTCTGTTTATGGCGATTTAGATATTTCTGTTATTGATGAATTACCACCAGGACGAAAACCCATCAAAACGGTACATCGTTTTGACAGTAACCGCTTAAAAGTATTTGGGTTTATTAGAGATGAAATAAAAAAAGGGCGGCAGATTTATATTGTTTACCCGCTTATTAATGAAAGTCAAAAATTAGATTTTAAGGATTTAATGGACGGTTATGAAAGCATTGCTCGTGAGTTTCCTTTGCCTGACTATCAAATTTCGATTGTTCATGGTCAAATGAAACCCGCAGATAAGGATTTTGAAATGCAACGTTTTCTGAAAGGCGAAACTCAAATTATGGTAGCTACAACCGTTATAGAAGTAGGCGTAAATGTTCCAAATGCTTCTGTAATGATTATTGAAAGTGCCGAGCGTTTTGGGTTGTCTCAATTGCATCAATTACGAGGACGAGTTGGGAGAGGAGCAGATCAAAGTTATTGTATTTTAATGACAAGCCACAAACTTGGAAATGATAGCAAAACCCGAATGGAAACGATGGTACGCTCTTCTGATGGTTTTGAAATTGCTGAAGTAGATTTAAAACTTAGAGGACCTGGAGATATCATGGGAACACAACAAAGTGGAGTTTTGCGTTTAAAAATTGCTAATATTATTCAAGATAAAGAGATATTATCTCTTGCTCGAAGTTGGGCCAAAAATATACTTAAAGAAGATCCAAAACTTAGCTTACCCAAGCATTTACCCATAAATATGACTTATGTCCAAATGGGGAAGTACAAAAACATTTGGAATTATATCAGTTAATGTTGATTTAGAAAAGTAGCACTCATCTGTTTTAAATCTTTAAACACAATTTTAAAATCAGCTTCAAATTCTGTATAGTACTGTTGGAGCTCAATAGTTGCTTTATCCATTCCAGAACGCCCATTGGTGCGTCTATTCATCCCTGATTAGACACTCGATTTTCCTTTTGTAGAGGCATAGCTCAACAACCAATTTCCTCTGGTCATATAGGGCAAAATGTATTGTGCTTTTTCAGGCATTATTTGGATGTTTTTATTTAAAATGGAATAACATTCTTGAGCATAATTAGCCAATGAAATTGAGGAATAATTAGACCAATTTTTAGCCAAAAAATGATCAAAAAAAATATCAACAATCACTCCAGAATAATGACCGTAATTTTTATGCAATCGTTTTGTGCTTGTTCTAAAATTGGGGTGTGCATCGGTGTGGGTATCAATTTGGCGATGTAATACTACCCCACGTTGAATTTCAGTTGGGTAGTTTTTATATTTTGAACCTTTTACACTATCAGCGATAAAATTACCGATCAAAATGTCTTCATTTTTTCCAGAAAGATAGAGATGTGCAAGGTAGTTCATGGGGTCAAAATTATGAATACTATTTTATAAAACTAGAATTGAAATCCTATATTTGTAAAAACTTTTTAAAATGACTTTAATCAAATCAATTTCTGGAATTCGTGGTACTATTGGCGGTGCTGTTTCTGATAATTTAACGCCCATAGATGCGGTTAAATTTGCTGCGGCCTATGGCATGTGGATTAAGGAGCAACGCAAAAAAACCAATTATAGAGTCGTTGTTGGAAGAGATGCTCGAATTTCTGGCGAAATGATTCAAAGTTTAGTGATGAACACCTTGATTGGGATGGGTATAGATGTCATCAATCTGGGGCTTTCCACAACTCCGACCGTAGAAGTTGCAGTGCCTATGGAACACGCCGATGGTGGCATTATTTTAACAGCAAGCCATAACCCAAAACAATGGAATGCCTTAAAATTGCTTGATAGTAGTGGTGAGTTTTTAAATGCAACGCATAGCCAACGTGTGTTGGATTTGGCGGAAAGCGAGGAAGTTAACTTTGCAGAAGTTGATGATTTGGGGAAAATTACAGTTAATGATGCCTATTTTGATTTACACATAGATGAAGTTTTAGACTTAGATTATATCGATGTTGAAGCCATAAAGTCCTGTAAATTTAAAGTCGTTGTAGACGGTGTCAATTCTACGGGAGGTATTGCTGTACCGCTGTTGCTTGAGCGTTTGGGCGTAGAACCCATTAAATTGCATTGCATTCCCAACGGACATTTTCCTCATAATCCAGAACCGCTTAAAGCCCATTTGACCGATTTATCTGAAAAAGTAGTACACACCGGAGCAGATTTCGGAATTGCTGTGGATCCCGATGTTGATCGTTTGGCGTTTATGGATGAAAAAGGGGAGCTGTTTGGCGAAGAATATACCTTAGTTGCCTGTGCCGATTATGTTTTAAGCCAGAATAAAGGCAATACCGTAAGCAATTTGAGTTCCACACGAGCGCTTAGAGATGTTACCGAAAAACATGGCGGAACCTATACTGCCAGTGCAGTAGGAGAGGTGAATGTGGTTAATGCCATGAAAGCCAATAAGGCCGTTATTGGTGGAGAAGGTAACGGTGGCATTATTTTACCAGAAGCGCATTATGGGCGTGACGCTTTGGTGGGTATTGCCTTGTTTTTAAGTTTATTGGCCGAAAAACAAATTGCAGTAAGTGCTCTTAAAAACACATATCCTTTGTATTTTATGAGTAAAAAGAAAATTGATTTGAACCCCACTATAGATGTTGATGCTCTCTTAAAATCCATGGAAAACAAATATGCAAACGAACCTTTAACCACTGTTGACGGGGTTAAAATTGATTTTGTGGACTCATGGGTACACCTTCGTAAAAGCAATACAGAACCCATCATTAGAATTTATACAGAAGCCCCCTCACAACAACAAGCCGATGCATTGGCAGACCGCTTTATTTCTAAACTTAAAGCTCTGTCTTAAACCTTCTTTTTACATTTTTAAAATTCTTCTTTAAAAATGTGACTTTTTAAGTTTTTCTGTGTCTAATCCAATAGGGAACTATAAATATTTCGCTTATGGAAAATCGATATACGCTATAAAACACGCTATTGTATTGATTAATAAGAATATAGCAAAACACCCCTAAAATTGATATACGAACCTTATAAAAATTGGATATACGCAATGCGTATATTTATATAGTTAGCTGTAATTAGAGCAACCGAACTAACAAAAAACATCAATGAATAAAAAAAAATTATTAGAATTACCCGACAATGAACTTTTAAAGAAAGCAAAAAAGTTGAAATCAAGTTCCATTATTAATGCTCTATTAATTGGATTTTGCATTGGAATAATAATTTGGAGTGTTGCTAAAAATACTTGGGGATTTTTCACACTAATTCCTCTGTTTTTCATTTATAAAATGGTCAATAATTCTAAAAATGATAAAGAATTGAAAGAGGTTTTAAAAGAGCGAAATCTGAAATAAATGATGGCTGTTATATGTAAAAAATATAAATCTGAAATTAGACAAAATTACTGTTCAAATTGTGGGAATCCAGTTAAATTGAAAAGGATTAATGGACAATATTTAATTAATGAAATCGGTAGTGTTTTAAATTTTGATAAAGGAATATTATATACAATTCGAGAATTAATTTTACGACCAGGAAAAACGATAAGACAGTTTATAAAAGAAGATAGAAATCGATTAGTTAAACCAATCGTTTTTATAATAATATGTTCATTAATTTACTCGATTATTCAACAAATATTCCATTTTGAAGATGGATATTTAGGCTATTCATTTGAAAAAGAATCAGCAATAACTTCTATTTTTGATTGGGTTTCCAAGAATTACGGATATTCAAATATATTAATGGGAATTTTTATTGCGTTTTGGATAAAAATCTTCTTTAGGAAATATAGTTACAATTTCTACGAAATTCTAATCCTATTATGTTTTGTTATGGGAATAGGAATGTTGCTGTTTGCATTTTTTGGAATTGCTGACAGTCTAGTTGATTTAAAAATAATCGATAAAGGTTACTTAATTGGGATTATTTACATTTTATGGGCAATCGTACAGTTTTTTGATAAAAAGAAATTTATGAACTATCCAAAAACAATATTTTCATATTTTTTAGGAATGTTAACATTTATGATTGGAATATATTTGTTAGGCGGAATTATTGATTGGATAAAATAATAACTACAGCTAACAATGTATAAAAATAATAGCGGTTTGATCGCTAAAACGAAAGTAAGTAAATTAAAAAAAAGGTCAGTGTTTAACCGAAAAGTTAGTGCGTAAAAACCCGCTACTACGCTTATACTTTACCGTTATATGGCATTTGAAAAACAGCGTAAATGAAAATCAAACTAACACTTTTTCTAGTCTTTCTCGGTCAACTAATATTTGCACAAAACAGAATTGACTATCTAGTACAAAATCGAGTTGATTTAAGAACTGAGATACCAAATATTACTGAGACAGATTTTAATATTATTGGATTTGGAGCATTACACGGCAGTTCTAAACCTTATGAAGCTGAACTGAGTTTAGTAAAATCACTAATTGAAAAAGATATGCTAGACTATTACATAATTGAAGCAAATTTTAGTCAAGCATTTTTCATACAAAAATATTTAGAAACAGGAGATGAAAAATTGTTAAACGAGTTGACTTATGCTTTTCAAACAATGGTTTCTCAAGAAGGAACTATCCAAACTTATAATGATTGGAAAAATATTCGTGAAATACTAAAAAAACATCCTGGTAAATCAATTCAAGTGATTGGTTGTGATGTGGTTAATGAGTATTTGTTTCCCATAAAACATATTCTGCTATTGTCAAATGATGATGGCAATTGGACTCAAAGGCAAGTCTTGGAGAAAGCTATTAGTCAAGAAGATTTAAACTCTACCATCTAGAATAAAGAACTAAATGAAAATGTAAAATCTTTTGTTAAAGATTACCTTTCAAATAAAGAAAAGTATTCTGCACAAATTAATGACATATGGACTTTTAACCACATTATTCAAACAATTAATTACAATTTTCAAGAAAGAAGAGAAAGGGAAAAAATAATTTTTGATAACTATTTAGTTCTGAAAGCTAAACTTGGTTTGGAAAATAAAAAACAGTTCGCAAAATATGGATACGGACACCTTCAAAAGTTTAAAGAGGGTAATTACCCTTGTTTTTTCACTCGATTGATAGACAACAATATATACCCTAGAGAAAACGTAATTACCATTATTGGATACTTAACTAAGAGTAAAGTACTTTGGGATAAAAAATATGATAAAAAAGGAAACTATAAAGGTTATACAACGAAAGCAGGTTATGGTATTTCTGACTATTGGAAAGAATATTTTAAAGGAATAAAGAATTTAAAGAAATTAAAACTATCTGATTTAACTATGTTTAAGCTTAATCAAGACGATTCACCATATTTTCACGGAACTGATTTAGTTGAAATTAAGATGTTTCTAAAAGACTATAATACAACTAAATTAAAAGGTAAAAACACCTTGCAATTTATTGATTATGCCATACTAATTAGTGATTCAAAAGAACAAACTCCGATTGAAGAAATGAAATAAAACGCCATATAACAATGTGTATAAGTAATAGCGGTTTAATCGCTTAATTGAAACAAAATGAATAAATTAAAGGTCAGTTATAATCCGAAAAGTTAGTGCCTCTAAATCCGCTACTTTTCATATACAAGACCGTTACCTACAACAATAAAAAAACATGAAAGTGACCCCAGAAAAAAACGAAAAGGTGACCCAAATTATTTTTGCGTCCATCTTTCCTTTATATCTCAGTAGATTAGAAAAAAATGGTAGAACTAAAGAAGAATTTTATCATGTTATAGAATGGTTTACTGGATTTGATGATAGCACTCTACAAACACTTATAGATAAAAAAGTAACTTATAGAACGTTTTTTCAAAAGGCAAAAATTCACCCCAATGCGCATTTAATAAAAGGGGTTGTCTGTGGGTATCGCATTGAAGACATCGCAGAGGAGTTTGACGTCTATAAGCACTGCCGACAACTCGAAAAACTCATTGATGAATTGGCTAAAGGGCGACAACTCGAAAAAATACTAAGAACACCTAAATAATTGCCTAAACTTTACGATGTTTCCAGCGCTTATGAGTCCACAAATAGTATTGTGGGGCTTCGTGAATTTGATTTTCAACATGTTTTAAAAACTGATCTGTAATTTCATAATCCTTAAACTCATTTGGGTGTTCTGCTAAGGTTTGAAACGTAGTTTCATAAAACCCTCTTTTTATACGCTTAACAGAGAAAAAAACTACAGGCATATCTAATTTTTTGGCCAGCATTTCTGCTCCAGTATGTACGGGCACTTCGATACCCATAAAAGTATTCCAATGGTAGGCTTTTTCTTTTTTTGGACTTTGATCAGCGGCAAATCCATTGATAGTTATCAATCCTTTCTTTTTGTTCTCTACTAGAACATTAATAGATTCTTTGGTTGTAATTAAATAACTATCATATCGTGCTCTAATCTTTCGCACCAATTTATCGAAATAAACATTATTTAGCTTCTTATAAATTGCAAAGGTCAAATGACTGGTATAGGCTTGTAGAATAAAAATCCATTCCCAACTACCATAATGGGCGCACATAAGCGCAATACTTTTTTGACGTTTTTCATAGTCTTGGATGACCTCTATATTTGTAAATTTAAATCGTGCTTTCATGTCCTCAACACTTATGTTCATGGATTTTATGGCTTCCAAAATCATATCACATAAATGATGAAAAAATTCTTTTGTGATTTGTTTACGTTCGGATTCAGATTTTTCTGGAAAAACAAGCTTCAAATTGTCTTCAACAGTTTTTTTACGGTAGCGAAATACATGGTACAACAAAAAAAACAGCATATCAGATACGGCATAGAGCAAGCGAAATGGCAAAATGGATACCAACCAAAGTAAAGGATAGATGAGCACAAAGGCTAATAATTGCATAAATTAGTCTTAAATTTACACTGCAAAGATAATTTAATTTATGCGATTTAATAATTTTAACCCATGAACATCCACACCCTCATTGTAATTACAGCTAATCTTTTGTTTTCCATGGGTGGCTTTAAAGACTATTCCTTTTTTGAGCAGTACAAATTTAATATTGCAGCATTACAACGTGGCGAAAAAATACGACTGTTAAGCTCTGGGTTTTTGCATGTCAATTGGCAGCATTTTATGTTTAATATGATTTCACTGTATTTTTTTGCTCATATTGTGGTCAATCTATTGGGTGCTCTTAATTTTTATTTGGTTTATCTTTTTAGTTTACTTGCAGGAAATATTTTGTCGTTCTATTTTCACAAAAACGAACCTTTTTATAGTGCTGTTGGGGCAAGTGGAGCGGTAACAGGTATTGTATACTCTGCTATTTTATTACGTCCAGATATGCATATGTTTATTTATTTTATACCTATTCCAATTCCATCTTATGTTGTTGGAGTAGGGTATTTGTTATTTTCGATATATGGCATGAAAACCAAACTTGGAAACATTGGCCATGATGCACATTTTGGTGGTGCAGTTGGTGGGTATCTAATGACCTTATTTTTAGCTCCTTGGATTTTCGAATATCATTTTTGGATGGTAGCTTTATTGGCGGCACCAATAGTGCTTTTACTTATTTTAAAATGGAAAAATAAGCTGTAAGCTTAGTCGAGGAGTTCTGCTATTTTTCGTTCCAGCGCAATTCCACGCAAACGTTCTGCAATAATAACACCTTGTTCATCTATGATAAATGCTGCAGGAATAGAAGTAATATTATAAAGTTTTGCCACAGGGTCATTCCAAAATTTTAAGTTTGAAACGTTGTACCATGTTAATTTATCTTTAGCAATAGCATCAACCCAACGTTGTTTTTGATTTTCTCTATCTAAAGAAAAACTTATAATCTCTAGTCCTTTGTCGTGGTATTTTTCATAGAGTCGTACATAGGTAGGGTTTTCTACACGGCACGGTTTACACCATGAGGCCCAAAAATCAATAATAGTGACTTTTCCTTTGATTTTACTCATGGTAAGAGCAGTTCCATCGGGGTTTGGTGCCGTAAAATCTGGAGCGATATCACCAACAGATAATTTTTTATTGGTTTTTGCTTGATTAATTTTATCTTGAATATTTTGAACAGTGAGGGTATTTGTAGATTTATTGAGCAACTCATTATTCATCAGCTCTAATACTTCTTTAGCAGATTTGGTGTCAAATTTTGGTTGTGATGTAAGACCGTCTAAAAGCATTAAAGAAAAGTCTGAATTTGGGTTATTCTTCAGAAAATTAAACCCATAATTCTTAAGTTCTTCGCGAAGTTCAACATTACGTTTTTGTAGTTCTTGAACCGCTTGAGGGTTTTGAGCAGCAGCAACATATTCTTGACGTAGCTTATCCAACTTATTAGTAATTACAACAAATCCACTTCTATATTTCGAAAAAATCTCGTTATTTAAACCACCAGAAACTTTAGATTTTTGAATGCTATCTTTATAAACAGTTATATTTATATTGTTGGGTTCTAAAACAAAAAATACCTGGCCGTTGACACCATCAATTGTAATCAAACGCATTTCTGGAGCTAAAACTTCCCCTTTAAACTGAAACATACCATTTTGAGCAACGGCAGTATCGGTAGCAGTTGTTGTTTTTCCATTTTCGTTTCGTTTGATGTATGCACGAACCCCATCATATACGCCCTCTGCTTCAATATTCACAGTGTAATTAGTTGTTTTTGAAGAGGATGAGTTACATCCAATAGTAAGTATTAAAATTAAAACAGAAAGAAAGAAGTAACGTAAAGTCATTGGTCGAAATTTTTACACAAAATTAAATTAAATTTTAATACGACATTGTTTTGATGTAATATTAATATTTTTGTAAAAAATTTATAGAAATGACACACAACGATACAATAATAGCCCTTGCCACCGCTTCTGGAGCTGGAGCTATTGCTGTACTTCGTGTTTCGGGCACAGAAGCCCTATCAATATCCAATACCCTTTTTAAATCCATTCACAACAAACAACTTATTAATCAACCTACACATACGGTGCATTTGGGCCATATTATTGATGGTAAACGTGTTTTGGATGAAGTTTTAGTCAGTGTGTTTAAAAATCCACAATCCTATACAGGAGAGGATGTTGTTGAGATTTCATGTCATGGTAGCAGTTATATTCAACAAGAAATTTTACAACTCTTTATCCGAAAAGGGTGTCGAGCGGCCAATGCTGGTGAATTTACCCTTCGTGCTTTTCTGAATGGCAAAATGGATCTAAGCCAAGCTGAAGCCGTTGCCGATTTGATTGCTAGTGATAGTGCGGCAGCTCATCAAATTGCATTGCAACAAATGCGAGGTGGGTTTAACTCGGAAATCAAAAATCTTCGCCAAGAACTCCTCAATTTTGCTTCATTGATTGAACTGGAACTGGATTTTTCTGAAGAAGATGTAGAATTTGCAGATCGTCAACAATTTGAGGATTTATTGCAGCGTATTGTCAAAGTCTTGAAATACCTTATTGATTCATTTTCAACGGGGAATGTCATCAAGAATGGTGTCCCTATTGCCATTGTTGGCACACCTAATGTGGGGAAATCTACGCTGTTAAATGCGCTTCTTAATGAAGAAAAAGCCATTGTTAGTAATATTGCAGGAACCACACGTGATGCCATAGAAGATGAAATGACCATTGAGGGTGTTAAATTTCGCTTTATAGACACCGCAGGTATTCGTCAAACAGATGATACTGTGGAAGCGATTGGTATTGAGAAAACCTTTGAAAAAATAGCACAGTCACAAGTTGTTCTTCAGCTTTTTGATGGAAGCGAAATTTCAAAAGTAACATATTCTGAAATCAAAAATAAAATTGATAAAAATACATCCCAATATCCTGATAAACAACAACTTATAATTGTTAATAAAATGGATGCTTCAAATACTCATGCCGTCAAAAAATGTTTTGAACAGTACGATTATTTAACGATAAGTGCCAAAACAGGTGAAGGGGTAGAGGCCTTAAAACATCATCTTTTGGGGTTGGTACAAATGGGCAAACTTCATAATAATGACACCATCATTACCAATGCCCGCCACTATGATGCCTTACGGCAAGCACTGGATAACATTCAAAAGGTGCAACATGGCCTACAAACAGGACTTTCTGGTGATTTATTGGCCATAGACATTCGTGAGGCTTTGCATCATTTTGGACGTATTACAGGTGAAATTTCTACAGACGACCTTTTGGGGAATATTTTTGCTAATTTCTGTATTGGAAAGTAAATTATAATATAATTCAACTTCTTAAAAAATACATTTAGAGTTGTATTTTTTCTATTTTTTTTTATAATTTTACAATAACCAAATCATTAAAACTATGAACACACTAGAAACCATTTTGGTCTTTGCCGTTTTTGGCATCAGTCTACAATCTATTACCGCACAAATTGTTTATCCAAAAGGGCATTTATTCCACATAGGAAGATTTTGCACGTCGGCAACCTTCCGATACCACCACAGAATTTACATTTAAGTCTAGTGCAAATCAAGACAATGTAGTTCGTGTTTTTAAAAAAGGAACCAATAAGCGTCTTAAACGTAACTTTGCCATAAGTGATGGCCAAAACTTATATGTCCGTATCAAACAAGTCCGCAAAAAATTTCCTGCCAAAGATCGTGGTCAAGCCAAAGACGATGGGAACTACTGTATCAAAGTTGAGCAGTTAGGACCAAATTATATCTATTTTGAAGACTATTTTGCATCAAGTGCATCGCTTATTTTAGGAGGAGCTATAGCAGGTTCGGCATCCAGAAGGTTAAAAGAGGTGATTTATGACCTAAAGTCTTTAAAATTTGATTTGTTTAGAAATGCCAAAGATTTTAAACAATTCATCAAAAAAAAGCATCCCAAACAATTGGCGCTTATTGAAGCACAAGAACAAAAAGATGGCCGAAAAAAATCGCAAGAAAACATCGATTTAGTTCGTAAAATCATCACAACACTCAATTCTACTAATCCTTAAATCTTGTGAACATTAAAAAAATTACATTATCTACACTGGCATTGTTTTGTGTTATTGCAACGACTTCTGCTCAGGATATGGAGTCCAATACACCAACTTCTAAGTTCTTTTTCGATACGAATTATGGCTATGCTATTCGAACTGCTAAAACAGCAGATGACCTTGGCCAAGTGGAAATGCATATGATAAAAAAAATTAAAAAAGGAGGAAATCTTCACCTAGAAGCAGGTTATAAAATCAATGATGAATCTTCTATTAGTTTAGTATTCAATCGTTTTGGTTTTAAAGGTGAAATTAATAATGTAACACTCGATATTGATGGTATTGGAGAACGTTCTGGTACTTGGACCAATAGAGGAAATATCAGCTTTATAGGGCCAAAATATAATTATCAAGTTATTACCCCTAATCAAAAAGGAGAATTGATGGCTGGGCTTGGATTTGGGCTATTATCGTACAATGCAGAAAATTTAATTAACTCTAGTGTTTTTTCAGAACAAAAAGGAGGTACTTTTGGTTTCATTACTACAGTAAGTTATTTTCATTTTATTGGAAAAAATATAGCTATTGGCGCAAGGATTGGATATTTAGCAGGTACATTATCAAAAATCAAAACTACCGTAAGTGGTAATACAACAGAAGTCAAGTTAGATGACGACGAAAAGGAATCTCTTAGTCAAGTCAACTTTAATGCCGGATTAACAGTGTATTTTTAGATTTCGATAATTAAAAAAAAAGCCCACATTTAGTGGACTTTTTAATGCTTTTAAATCAAACCTATATTTATTCTGTTTGAGCGGCTACATGGGCTTCAATTTGTACTTGCATCCCAGAAACATCCATCCAGTCGGAGAACATGACAACCTTGCCACCATCATTAAAAGCTATGACTGCATACCATTTATTGTTTACAGTTGCTCCAGATGCGGTATGAGTTCCTGTCCATGTACCATAAACACGAATACCATTTGGCTCTGCAGTCTCTTCCCCAGTGTCGGAGTAGTGAGAGCCACCCCAGTAGGCACCTTCAGAATCGATTCCACCATCTCCTGGTAAAAATGTTAAATCATCAAATTCTGAAAAATATTGATCAGCAATCGCTACAATTTCTGCTTTGCCAAGCACTTTGTTTCCGTTCCATACCGGTGGACTCCATTTTACAGTATCTGCTAAATAAGCAGCAACTAGGCTGCTGTCTTCAGTTTCAAAACCTTTGACATGGTGGTCTAAAAAAGCAGTGTAGTTTCTTTTGAAAGTTTCTTTTTGTGCTTCACTAGGCACAGTTGCCGCTTCTTTACATGAAGAGAGAACCGCTAAAGCTAAAAATGTTAAAAATAAATGTCTCATAATAAAATTAAATTAGTTAATTATTCATTGCAAAATACAATCTTTTATTTGAATATAAAATATTAATAGTCCTTTCATAAGTTTTATGCTTTTGAAGGCTTTTTCATTATTAAATTTATTCATTAAATTACTATAGAATTTAATTAGCTAGTTTGTTAAAATTATAAATTTCAATCATTTCAAATTTTTTTTTCTTTCCATGGTTATACTCAGTCTGGATGGTATCCAGGAATGGTTGTTCCTGTTAGACCCAACCCTTTAGATAGCGCACTTTCGTCATTTAATTTTGATTTGAGTATTGGACAAATGATGGAGCAAATGGAGATGCTTATATACCACATCAACCTATGTGATTGTTAAAAGTAACACCCATATTTCAGCAGCTGTCGTTATAGACTAATTATTATTGCCGTAAAACAATAAGCTTTGCTTTATAACCGGTAGTCAATAGCCATTTTCCAGAACCAATAATGTTACCGTTTTCGTCAATGACTTTAAGTTCTGCAGTATTTGGACTTGATGAACCTTCGTTTAGAGCATAAAACTGTATGGTGTTTAGACCTTCTTCCAGGTCAATATCAATGATATAGGGTGAATTTCGAAGTAATATATTGGGGTGGATTGTAACCTTATTAAGCATCAACTTTATGCGGTCGCCATCTTCATATTCGTGATCTCTACAGATTAAACGGATATATTTTGATTTCGTTTTGATATCACCCAAATAAAAATCTTTGGCATATTTAGTCACATCCTTTTGGTTTTCAACAAATTTTTGTTTGATGTCCCATGTAGGATCAACCACATCTTTGGTGGTGGTTATTCCACGTTCTTCTTTTCTAAAACCATCGATAGGAGGAATACCCATAGTGATTTTGATATCTTTGTTGGTTAAGCCACGAACAGGAGAGAGGCTAAATAACTCAGATGAATTTTGATTTTCTTTGGCTAAATCTTTGGCTTTTATTCGCAGTGTTTCTTGTGCCGTTTCCAGCTGCGCAAAACTCATCTGAAGTCCTATAAAAAAAATGATAAAAGCCGAAAACCGATGCAACATTAAATTGTAATTAATTTTGTGTAAAGATATAAACTTGAATCAAAAAATATACCAAGCTAATAATTTACATTTTAAAGATTTAAAATCTTCAAATTTTATATCTTTAATTTTTTAAGTTTTAAATAAAAAATAGCGCACATTTCTATTGACAATGACACAAGACTATAAAAGTATTATTCAAGACTTTAGCACCATTGTAGGTAAAAAATATGTGCTTACAACACAATGGGATAAACAAACGTATTCTAAAGGATGGCGTTATGGAGAAGGTGAAGCGTTAGCTGTAATTAAACCGGGGACACTATTAGAAATCTGGAACGTATTGCAGGTTTGTGTTGCAGAAGATATCATTGTCATTATGCAAGCCGCTAACACAGGTCTTACAGGGGGGTCTACACCTTTTGGAAACGACTACGATCGACCTATAGTGATCATTAATACTATGCGTATCAATGCAATTCATGTGATTAATGAGGGCCAACAAATTATTGGACTTTCGGGAAGTACACTTTTTGGATTGGAAAACAAATTGGAATCCTATGGCAGAGAACCACACTCCGTAATCGGTTCGTCATGTATTGGTGCTTCTATTGTAGGTGGGGTATGTAACAACTCTGGTGGAGCATTGGTCAAGCGGGGGCCAGCTTATACCGAACTGTCATTGTTTGCAAAAATTGAAAGCGATGGACATCTTGTTTTAGTCAACGATTTAGGAATTGATTTGGGGCAAACCCCAGATGAAATATTAACCAATTTACAAAACAAAAATTACACAGAAAAAGACATAAAATCCCCCAATAAATTAGCTTCAGATAATGAATACCAAAAACGTGTAAGAGATGTAGAGGCTAGTACTCCAGCACGTTTTAATGCCGATGGCAGACGCTTACACACCGCGTCGGGATGTGCCGGAAAAATTGCTGTTTTTGCAGTTCGGTTAGATACTTATGTGTCGCCAAAACGTACCCAAGTATTTTATATTGGGTCTAATGCATCGGATACCTTTATGCAAATTCGAAGAACAATATTATCAACTTTTAAAAATCTTCCAACTTCAGGAGAATATTTACATAGAGATTGTTATGATGCTGCAAAAAAATACAGTAAAGATACGTTTGTGGTCATCGATAAATTAGGGCCTAATTTTATTCCTAAGTTGTTTGATTTGAAACGTAAAATGGATTTATTAGCGGATAAATTTAGCTTTCTTCCATCGAAGTTTTCCGACAAGTTGATGCAATTCTTAAGTTCTTTTTGGCCCAATCATTTGCCTAAGCGTATGGATCAATTTAGGAATAAATTTGAACACCATTGGGTGATTGAAATGTCCGACGAAGGCATTGATGAAGCACAGCAGTATTTTGATGCCTTTTTTAAAAATAATGATGGTAATTACTTTATTTGCACCCCAAAAGAAGCCAAAAAAGCGCTATTACATCGTTTTGTAGCGGCTAGTGCCATTGGACGGTATCATGCCTTAAATGTAAAAGATTTAGGCGAAATGATGTCGATGGATATTGCCTTACCAAGAAATGAAAAAAACTGGTTTGAACAGCTCCCTCCAGAACTTGATGAAATGTTTGAAATGAAATTGTATTACGGTCATTTATTTTGTCATGTTTTACATCAAAATTATATCCTAAAAAAAGGAGTAGACGCCAAAGCATTAAAAGAAAAATTATTACAAACTTATGATGCAAGAGGTGCCGAATACCCCGCCGAACACAATGTGGGTCACGAATATTATGCTAAACCTGCTTTATCTAATTTCTACAGAGAATTAGACCCTACAAATGGATTTAATCCTGGAATAGGAAAAACAAGTAAATTAAAGTTTTGGAAATAAGTATTATTTTAATTTTGGAACACGGTTCGACCAAATGATTAAAATAACAACACCTAAAACTATAATTAAAGAAATAATATTGACTTGAATTTTTTTAGAGACTTCAAAGAAGTACATGATAATACTAGCATCAATAACAGCAGAGCCCATAAGCACAAGTACATTTCTTGCAATAGTGCTTACTTTTTCAATATCAATTTCCTTTTTCTTTTCTTCAGGCATGGTATTATAACCCGCCAATAGATTGGGGTTGAGTTTCACCAGAAGACCAACAACAATCAATATAAACCCCGTAAAAATAAACCCAAGAAACATTTTATAGCTTTATATCAAATTTAAGAAATCTAAAACATTTTTTAGAAGCTAATTTTTTACTTTTGAAAAAACTATACTAAATGAACAACGATTTAGGAAATTATAGAAAATCTTACGACAAAGGCAGTTTGTTGGAAGCGCATATTTCAGAAAACCCATTAGAATTATTTCAAAAGTGGTTTTTTGAAGTAGATCAACATTTTCCACAAGATGAAACGAACGCGATGACGTTATCAACTTTGGGAGAAGATGGTTTTCCAAAAGGACGTGTTGTACTTTTAAAAAAATACACTCACGAAGGGTTTATTTTTTACACCAATTATGAAAGCGAAAAAGGAAAGGCCATTATTGCGCATCCAAAAGTGAGTTTGTCTTTTCATTGGGCAGGAGCAGAGCGGCAAGTCATCATAAAAGGAGATGTCGAAAAAATTGCTGCAAATCTTAGTGATGGATACTTTGAATCGCGTCCTAGAGGCAGTCAATTAGGAGCTCACGCTTCTCAGCAAAGTACTGTTGTTTCTAGTAGAAAAGTTATAGAAAATCAACTTAAAACGTTAGAGGAAAAATTTGAAAATAAACCCATACCACGTCCAGAATTTTGGGGAGGTTTTATTGTAAAGCCTGTTGAAATTGAATTTTGGCAAGGTCGTGCCAATAGATTACACGATCGTATTCGTTATCAACTTCAAAGTGATCTAAATTGGAAAATTGAACGCTTATCTCCATAATAAATGCCTATAAATCTTAAAAAATATGCAGCCATAGATATTGGCTCAAATGCGGTACGTTTATTTATTGCTGATGTCATTGAACATGATGGCCCAACACAATTTAAAAAAAGTGAATTGGTTCGAGTCCCCATCAGATTAGGCGCCGATGCATTTTTAAAACATGACATTTCAGAAGAGAATATAAAACGTTTAATTGATGCCATGAAAGCCTTTCGATTATTGATGAATGTCAATGGCGTAATTGCGTACAAAGCCTGTGCAACTTCAGCCATGCGTGAAGCTAAAAATGCCAAAATAGTAGTGCAAAAGGTTTTAGAAGAATCAGAACTTCAAATTGATATTATTGATGGTCAGACAGAAGCTAAAATCATTGCTGCCACAGATTTAAATGAGATTTTAGATTCAAGAAAAATATACTTATATGTTGATGTAGGAGGGGGGAGTACAGAATTTTCAATATTCGAGGGTATGAACAAAGTTGTGAGTAAATCGTTTAAAATTGGAACGGTTCGACTTATAAATAATCAAGTTAATGAGGAAACTTGGATTGCGTTAAAATCATGGATAAAAAAGAAAACATCACCTTATAAAACATTAACATTGTTGGGGTCTGGCGGAAATATCAATAAGTTATTTAAAATGTCTAACAAAAAACCTTTGAGTGTTTTAAAACTCTCATATTTGGAGCAAAAACTACAAGAATTTTCTGATTTATCTTACGAAGAGCGAATTTTGAAATTAGGATTAAAACCAGATCGTGCAGATGTGATTTTGCCAGCAACACACTTATTTTTGAAAGCGATGAAATGGAGTAATGCACAAGCGTTGCTGGTGCCAAAAATAGGGTTGTCGGATGGTATTGTGAAGTGTATTTATGCCAAAAACTATTGAGGCACACACCTTAAAATAGTATTAGCCATGAATAGTTTCTGAAGTTCCAAGATTTTTCATGATTTCAGCTTCAAAAATCAATAAGTCTTCCCATTTTTGGTCAACTTCATCTCGATTCCCATATTGTCGTGCAAATTTGAGAAACATCGTATAATGATGGGCTTCGCTAATCATTAGTTTTTTATAAAATTTCGCTAATTTTTTATCTGCTAAATGTTCTGAAAGCAACCTAAAACGCTCGCAACTTCTGGCTTCAATTAGTGCTGCATAAAGTAATCGATGTACAAGTTGTGTTGTACGGCTACCGCCTTTTGGAAAAAACTTCAAAAGTTGAATAACATATTCATCTTTTCGATCTCGACCAAGACTAAAACCATAATCCAAAATCAAATCGTGAACCATCTTAAAATGGCTCATTTCTTCTTCAACTAAAGCAGTCATTTCCTGTACCAAATCTGTATATTCTGGAAAGCTAACAATTAGTGAAATGGCTGTGCTTGCTGCTTTTTGCTCACAAAACGCATGATCTGTTAGAATTTCTTCGAGATTCATCTCTGCAATGTTTACCCAGCGTGGGTCTGTAGGAAGTTTTAGGCCTAGCATAATCTATAAATCTAAATTAAAGGTTTGTTTTAGGGTGTCCAATACAGGGTTTTTTTCGATCAATTTTTTGTATTTATCTTCTGCAGTATATGCATATTTTTTCTCCAAAGTTTCATTGACTGAAATATCCAAAGAGATTTCAAAATTATTTAAGGATTTACGCAAAAATTGTAAAAGTTCAAACTGTTTACGTTCAACTTCAATTTTATTTGTTGAATTAGGAAACTCAAGTTTAATGGTATGGTTTTCAGCTAATTTTGGAGTGTCAATTTTAAGAATTGCTGAAAGATTGTATTTTCCTTTATTTTCAAGCGTTTCTACATAAGTATCCCAAAATTTTAGCATTTCTTTTTCACTAAAAGGATCTGAGGGTAAATCATCTTCTTTTATTTGAACATCCATTTGCTTAATTTGATGTTCTTTTTTCTTTTGGATACTTTTTAGGGATAGTCCAGATGATTCTCTTTTGACACCACTTAAAACAGGTGGTGTAATGGGTTTTGATGGATATTCTGATTTAGGTTCTTCAACGATTTCAGGTTTAAGAAGATTATCAAAACTTGTATTTTGTTTTGGCTTTTCCTCAGGTTTTTCAACAATGATTTCGGGAATATTTTTGTTTTTAAAGAATGCTGCAGGAATTATGAATCCGCTAGTCTTTTTTTTTTCTCCATCAAAGTTGATAGAGGCAAGTTTCATGAGGCAAAGCTCTACAAGCAACCGCTGATTTCGACTTGTTTTGTATTTTAAGTCACAATCATTAGCCAAATAAATAGCTTCTTTAAGAAATCCTGTCGTTGTTTTTTCAGATTGCTTTTTGTATTTCTCTTTTGTATCGTCTCCAACTTCTAATAGTTCTAGAGTTTGGGTAGATTTAGCAACAAAAAGATCTCTAAAATGTGAAGCTAGTCCAGCAATAAAATGTTGTCCTTCAAATCCTCTAGATAAAATAGCATTGAATTGAAGCAGTAGTGCAGGAATTTCGTTATTTAAAATAAGGTCAGTAACCTGAAAAAAAGTGTCATAATCAAGGACATTTAAATTTTCTGAGACAGCCTGTCGTGTTAAATTTTTCCCTGAAAAACTAACTACTCTATCAAATATTGATAAGGCATCTCGCATTGCGCCATCGGCTTTTTGGGCGATAATATGCAATGCATCATCTTCGGCTTCTATACCTTGCTCTTTGGCAATTAGTTTTAAATAATTTTTTGCATCATTTACTGTAATACGCTTAAAATCAAATATTTGACAACGCGAAAGAATTGTTTGGATAATTTTGTGCTTTTCAGTTGTTGCTAAGATGAAAATACAATGCTTTGGCGGTTCTTCTAAAGTCTTTAAAAATGCATTAAAAGCATTCGAGGATAGCATGTGTACTTCATCAATAATATAGACTTTATATGAACCTACTTGTGGTGGAATACGAACTTGATCGGTAAGGTTTCGAATGTCGTCAACAGAATTATTAGATGCTGCATCGAGCTCAAAAATATTGAAGGCATAGTCTTCATTTTCGTTAGCATGACCATTACTATTAATCATTTTGGCAAGAATACGTGCACATGACGTTTTACCAACACCTCGTGGGCCTGTAAAAAGTAGGGCTTGGGCTAAATGGTTTTCTTTTATGGCATTTTCTAGAGTTGTTGTAATTGCAGACTGCCCAACAACATCTTTAAATGTTTTTGGTCTATATTTTAATGCAGATACAACAAACTTTTCCATATGTAACAAATTTAAAAATTCGAAGTGAAACACAAAGATGAATACCAGTGAAAAAAACGAGTACTTATTAACAATTTGTGTATTTTTGTACGAAAGCAGATCGCCTTATCGCTATTCATTTTTATGAATAGAGGAAAGTCCGAACACCAAAGTGCAGTGTAGTGGCTAACAGCCATCGGCCGTGAGGTTAGGAATAGTGCAACAGAAAGAATGTACAGGTTAAGCTGTAGTGAAATCATGTAAACTCTATGCGGTGCAATGCCATGTAAATCAGTGTTTGAGTGCGGCACGTGCAATACTGAAGGGTAGGCAGCTAAAGTTTTCTGGTAACAGTAAACGTAGATAAATGATAAGGGCTCTTTTTTGAGTACAGAATTCGGCTTATAGATCTGCTTTTTTTATTTAAAAAAACTAAAACAATTCCCACCATAGGTTTTTAACTCATCAAAATTTTCGAGGTTTGATAAATTTGTATGCTTTGAGTGTTCAATAATAAGTAAACCATTCGAGTTTAATAGTTTCCTTTCAAATATAAGTTGAACAATTGATGCAAATTCTTCCGTTGGCATGGCATAGGGTGGGTCAGCAAAAATAATATCAAATGTTAGTGGTGTGCGTTCAAGAAATGAAAATACATCGCTTTTAATAGCCTCAATTGGCATATCAAATTCTGATGCTGTTTGTTCTATAAATTTCACACAACGAAATTCTTTGTCTACTGCGACTATATTTATTGCGCCTCTAGAACTAAATTCATAAGCAATATTTCCCGTACCTGAACATAAATCTAAGACATAAAGGTCATGAAAATCATAGCGGTGAATAAGAATATTGAAAAGGGCCTCTTTGGCCATGTCTGTTGTAGGGCGTACAGGTAATTTTTTTGGAACATTCAATCGCCTACCTTTGTATTTCCCCGAAATTATTCGCATTAAAAGCTATTTAAGATGGTGAAATTTTTGGTTGAGTTGTTATGACTATATAGCATTTTGTCTTTGGACAATAGAGATACATGTCTGATGTATTTATAGGCGATAGAGTAGAGTTCATCGTCTTTTTTTATTGCGCCCATAAGCACGCACTCAAATTCCTCTGTATTAAGTCCTAACTGTTCTGATACAAATAATACATAATAAATAAAATCTTCTTTTGTTTGATATTCAAACCTATTATAAAGCTGTAGTGCATTGTTTTTTGTAACCACTAAATCAAAGTAGCTTTCCGCGAGATTGATATACATGGATTCTTTGGCGTTATTTTTTTGAATTTCTAAAATTCTATCTAGTGCAACAGTCGTACTGTGTTTATATTCAAAACTTCCAAAGCGCTCAAAAATGTAATTATTAATATTCACAAAAGGTACATATACAATCATGATATCATCATTTTTAATGACATCATAAGTAATAAAATCTGTTTTAAAGATTTTTGTGTTGTATTTCAAATAATCTGATAAATATTCTTCTTCAAACAAAGCCGATGGCACGAGTGTAACCATTTCATTATCATGAATAAGTGTTGTTTTGGAAAAGGGTTGTTGTAGAACTTTATGGGTATTAAAATGATGAACCAACTGATCTAGAAGTTCTTGGGGTGTATGTGTTTTTTCAAATGCTGTATGAATCAAATCTATAACTTGATTCTTGTCGTTATCTAAAACAAAAAAAGAAAGTCCACTCAAGCTAACTTGAATGGACAATACAATTCCTTTATTAGGGTTTTTATTGTTCTTTTGAATAATTTTTTGGCCAGTTACCATTTGTATTTACTTCTTCCAAAGAACCAACTTTTAGAGTTGGCCCATTTACACCTTCAACAGAAACAACTTCTTCTTCTTTTTTAACCAAGTTTTTATCTTGATCAAATAGAATGACACTTTTTGCAACTGAAGCTTCAAAAACAGGAATATTGATATTATTTTGTTCAACCATTCCAGTTTCTAACTTAAATTTTTCACCTTTTTTTCCAACAGGAACATTCATCATTGTCTTATAGCGTGGGTCTGCGCCAAAAAGCGAATCTTTTACAGGGACATATCCAAGAGTATCAACAATAACAATATCTTTAGTTGTATCTACACCATAGCGTCTGGTGAGAACTTCATCAATAATAGTAGAATCTCTACGTTGTGTGATGGTGAATTTTTCATTCTCTATAAATGTTACAAGTTTATCCCAATTTCCTTGAAATTGTCCTGTAACAGTTTTGTGAGCCAATTGGGCGTCGCGAATATCTTTTAAGTTTTCAATAACTACTTTATAGCGTTTTTCTTTCAATTTATTAAATTGTATTTCACCATAAACGGACATGAATGTGATATAGCCTAAAAAGATGATAATGGTCCAAAGACCAAGTAGAATAAGGGATTTAAATTTTTTTGGGATAAATTTATCGATTGCCCAAACAATCAAAATTGTCAAAAGGATGACTGCAACAATTGAAATGATAACCATGGTATTTGTTAAATTAAATTCAGAATAAGCAAATCTACAATTTTTTTTTATTCAATAAAGTGAAAGCCCACAAAAATCATTCTTATATTTGAACAAAACTATGTTGACCCGATTTTTATGTCCGCTTTAGAATTTTATAAACTACTTAAATTGGGGTTTCCTTTTGAACCTACACTAAAGCAAGACGCTGGTTTACAACAACTTGCAAATTTTATTATCTCCCCGTCAAAACAAAATGTTTTTTTACTAAAAGGATATGCAGGTACTGGAAAAACAACAATTATTGGCACAGTTGTAAAAAATATTTGGAAAGCCAAAAAAAGCGCCATGCTTCTTGCTCCAACAGGTAGAGCAGCAAAAGTCATCACTGGGTATGCCTCAACTCAGGCCTATACAATTCATAAAAAAATATACATGCCTAGAACTGCAAAAAATGGAAAAATATCCTTTGTTTTGGCACCCAATAAGCATAAAAACACACTATTTATTGTTGATGAAGCCTCAATGATTTCTGATCATTCCAATCAAGGCGGCCTATTTGGTAGTGGAGCGCTACTAGACGATTTGATTCAATTTGTATATTCTGGTCATCAATGTAAACTTCTTTTGATGGGTGATACAGCACAGTTGCCACCTGTAAGTCTAGATATTAGTCCGGCTTTAGATGCAAGTAAGCTAGAACTTAATTATGACAAACATACTCAAGAAATAGAGCTTGATGAAGTTGTGCGACAAGCTCAAGACTCAGGCATATTATTCAATGCTACAATGCTTCGTGAATCTATATCAAATCAATTTTTTGAACATTTTAAGTTTAAAATAGATGGTTTTAAGGATATTATTCGTCTTCAAGACGGTAATGATATTCAAAATGCTTTAAGCGAGTCTTATGCCTCTAGGGGTACTGAGGATACTGCATTTATTGTTCGCTCGAATAAACGTGCAAACGCTTATAATCAACAGATAAGATCTAGAATTCTATTTCATGAACATGAACTCACTGCTGGAGATTTTTTA